>Ga0247779_1000736_pt1 | contig 18047 bp, 17 predicted proteins | sample UWRJL221509R5_FD_179925 | JGI IMG/M metagenome (GOLD analysis project Ga0247779, IMG submission 179925) | Plant litter microbial communities from Arlington Agricultural Research Station in Wisconsin, United States - UWRJ-L221-509R-5 | ecosystem: Environmental > Terrestrial > Plant litter >... | reverse complement strand
CGCAACAGACAACAAGGGACCCATCATAGCAGTCGCATGTGCAGCCGCGGACTTGTTGTCTCGACGCATGCTAGAAGTCGACCTGGTATTCTTGATAGAAGGAGAAGAAGAATGCGGTAGTAAAGATTTTAGAAAAACCGTACAAAAATATAAGGAAGCTATAGGTCCTATCGATGCTATCCTTGTCAGGTTAGTCTTTCTTATTTGTGTATATTCCCCTTTTCTATTAACAAGCCTGCAGTAATTCGACGTGGATCGCTGATGATCGACCTTGCATCACTTATGGGTTGCGAGGAGTTGTGCATTGCTCGGTAGAGATTAGTAGTGACCGCCCTGACTTACATTCTGGAATCGAAGGAGGAGCTGTAGCTGAGCCTATGGTTGACATGTACGTGTATTTGCTCATTGCAGGATATGTATTCCCCTGAATGCTTCTTAGGGTCCAACTTTTAGCCACCCTTACAGATCAGAAACGAGCAGTTAAGGTCCCGGGTTTCTGTGGGTTTCATCAAAAACTCGACTGAAACTACTTATCTAACCCATGCTACAGATGACCAAGTTCGTCCACAGACCGATCAAGAGAAGGAGTTGTACAAACTTCTATCCGAAGTGACAAGCAGGCCGGCTGAACTTCTATCGTCTCGGTGGCGAGAGCCATCCTTCACCATCCACAATGTCACGATATCTGGTCCAAAAAGTAAGACATTTACTCCTGGGTTTTGTGGAGTAATAGTAACGATAAACGCTTATAGATGCTACCGTTATTCCGGGCACCGTTTCCGCTCAATTATCCCTGCGTTTAGTGCCCGACCAAGACCTCAAAACAATCGTAAAATCTCTGCGCGAATATTTACAATCTTCTTTCGACGCGTTGCAATCTCCTAATGAACTAAAGGTACTCCTGCCCTTTCTTTATGTGAGATGACATTACGTGATACTCATATAATTATTCTAGATTGAAGTGAAACATACAGCCGACTGGTGGCTGGGCGACCTTGAAGGGCATTGGTTTAAGTGCCTGGAAAGTGCCGTTCAGGAAGAATGGGGAATCGAGCCTCTGCGTATTCGTGAAGGAGGTGTACGTTATTTTTTATTTTTTATTTTTTATTTTTCAAAATTCCGCGAAACTTCGAAACTTAAAAGCTGAACTCCTCGAATAGTCCATCCCTTCTGTTCCCTATCTCGAGAAGGAATTCGGTTGTCACGCTCTTCATCTTCCCATGGGCCAAAGCTCGGTCAGTAGATCACTCTAAAACTATTACTGACAACTTTTCACACCACGCTTGCATTCTAACAGGATCAAGCACATTTGCCAGATGAAAGAATATCACTTGTCAATCTCCGCAGGGGCAAGGCAGTTATTGAACGCTTTTTGCTCAAAGCTGCTCATAAAAATATTTGAATGTCACTGCAAGGACTACAACCTTCCTAATGAGTCTGTTTCGTAATCTCAACGCGATGTCGTTGAGCCTTCTCCTTCTATTTGACTAATATATAATTTCCCTTCCCCCTTTTTTTGCTAAGTTGTTCTTTTCCAGTATTGTAGATAGATTCCTTTCGGCGCATTGAGCATGTTTGATGGTTGTGTTTTTCTAAGTACAAGATATACGTACATAACTCTTTGTTTCCGATAATAATATTATGCAAATATTGCAGTATGTTGCCTGCCTACTCAAAACTTGGCCAGAGATGCTGGACAAAACCAGTGCCGGTCGGCAAACACATCACTTCGTGACATCAGACGCAGTGTTGTCCATCCAATCTCTTTTAAGAACTCTTATGCATTGTACATGCACGCGGTATATTTCAAGATACAAGCCCCGGAAAGACCCGACTTTTAATTCTTTTACATTTTTCATGGAAAATGACCTGCAAACTCGCTCGACACGAGGCTTAACGCGAAGTTCGAACGGGTGGCTTGTGTCCTGATTTCGCGATTTTGCCATGGGCAACATATGCAGCAATTTAAGATCTCACGATGAACCCACTTACATTGCAACCAGCAACTATGCAAACTCGAAGAATGCAAATTCCTCAGATGGCACTGGAAGTCTCTGTGATATCTGTAATGGACTTGGATTCACCTCGCAGCATTTCATCTTCCATTCAAATGACGGACAAAACGAGAACGAAAAGGTGGATCTTGGGCTGGTCAAGGATATGAGAGCAAAACAAGCCCATTGTTCGCTCTGTCGACTACTTCTCAATGCCCTTGGGCCTTCACTACCGGATATTGAAAACGGTGAACCAGTTTGGGTCTCGGTCACCTGGAGAAAGGAAAGCATCATGAGCTCTGACGATACTTTTCCGATACAAAAAACGAGCACAATTCCTCGAATTCTGGAGCCTATTGCTGAAACGAGGGCGTTCATTGGAGGTGGCCCTCTTTTTCCTCGAGATGGACTAAACATGTTTCCTGGAATTGTGCTTTTAGCAGACGATATTCCGAACGATATTCCAGATATCGCTCCTAACCGCTCCGGTTTTGCTCGCCTGATCAAAGACAAAATTGACTTCGACATGGTCCGAGGTTGGCTTTCAATCTGTAAGGCTCAACACCTTGGCTCTTGCGACCAGCCCTTGATGGAGGAAGAAATCATGGATCCGGCAAAAGAGATCGCATCCTTCCGACTGATTGACGTAATCGACAAGTGTATTGTTCACCCACCGCCCAAGTGTGAATACTCCGCTTTGAGTTACGTCTGGGGCTCGATTCAGACGCAAGATGTATTGAGAACACTCAAAGCGAACTTGAACGTCCTCGAAACGCCAGGAGCCTTTTTGCGGCCAGAAATTGCGCGCAGGATTCCTTTGACCATTCGACATGCAATGGATTTACTATCAAATTTGCAGACACGCTATTTATGGGTCGATAGTCTCTGCATTATTCAAGACGACGATGGACCCACTGGAAGCAAGATGGAAAACATTTCAAAAATGAATATCATTTACAGCGCAGCATATTTTACGATTGAAGCTGCTACAGGAACAGATGCTAATGCAGGACTTCCTGGACTGGACGCCGGAAGTCGTAAAACGAGTCAAGTAGTGGAAGTTGTTGATCCTGGCTTAAGACTAGCACTCAGAGAGCGGTCATCTGATAGCTACTGGAAATCGGTCTACTACACAAGGGGATGGACGTGAGTATCGCCATTAGGTCTTGCGATGATATCTTGATAAAACATTCATTTAATGATAAATCCGACGTCACAGATTTCAGGAAAGAAAATTTAGCAAGCGTACTCTCCGCTTTATAAATGGTCAAATCATATTCAGCTGCAGATCAGCCAACGAGCTGCGAGAAGACATCTTCTGCGAAGATAACCATTCAAAATCTATCTTCGTCAATTCCTACTCGAATTTTGAAGAAAAACTAGCAGAAGGAGACAGCCTGATAGGCTCATATTCTGCCCTCTCTCTCACGTTCCCCTCCGATATATATCATGCTTTTGCGGGTTTTACCTCCTATTTCAAACAACATTTGTTGACAGATTTGTGTCATGGAATGCCTAACGCATATTTTGATTGGTTCCTTCTTTGGAGCTTTGGTTCAGTAAGACGAGGAGGAGCACCAAGCTGGTCTTGGGCAGGCTGGCATGGTCAAGCCACCCCTCATACGTTGGTGGATTGGAATCCCGGAATGATAGATAACGCGGGTCGAATAGTACACAGGAAACGAACTTGGATTATTTGGTACCAACGTGTAGCACACGATTCGCAGGAATGCATTCGAATTTGGACTCCCGACAAGCAGGAGAGAGAATTGAAACCCGACTCCAACTGGACTAACTTCTATGGAATCCCAAGTGCCTTGAAATCCCAGTTTCCATGCGATTGCAGTTGCACACTACCCACCCCATGTACCATAATTGATGCACCGAAATGTTTTGAGGACAGTCATACGTCATCTAACCTCAATGGATCTGGATACCTACAATTTTGGACCGTATCTGCGAATTACAGAATCTCACTGTCAAGGAATAAAAACGTCGAAAACGACCCGAAACTTGCACAAATTATCCGCAGTGACAGAGAAAAACATCTTGAACCCCGTGTACTTGTCGGTATTTTCGATTACAATGGCCGGGAAATTGGCACAATCCTAGTTCCTCAAGAGTGGTACCAGGAAAATGTTGTCCAAACTCAGTCCCATAATGACACATACGAGTTTCTACTTCTATGCGAGGGTATGCCAGCTACGCCTGAGTCTCCCTTGGCCGAATGGGATGATAAAGGTGGAGAGGAGTGGAAGTACATGGTAATGATGATAGAATGGCACGGGCAACCAACAAATAACGGTGAATCCATGCGTAGTATGTGGGCAGAACGAGTGGGAGTTGGATCAATTGATAAAAAAGATCTGACTGGTGCTTTCGAACCTGGACCTGTGTGGAAAGAAATTATCCTAGGTTGAACAATGCTCTAAGCCCAGAGATGGTCAATGATCGTTAAGTGCATTTTACTACTTTGAAAAGTTTACGAGCGCTTGGAGAAAAGATCGAGGTTATTCGAACACTGGATATAGCTATTGGACACATTTAATTCATTTTCGTCGTGGATACAGATGTAAAATATATTTGGGTTTTGTAATCAAAAGTACACTGAATATTAAACAACAACCTGGATCGACGCAGGTAATGAAAAGATGATACAGAGTTGTGAAAGAGCGACTTACAGGCCAGCCGCTGGAGAAGTCGAGGCGGTTGATACCGAGCTGTTGGATGATGTCAAAGCCACGCCTTTAATGCATAGAGAATACCGAGAATTTATTTGACTTACGAAACTTCCTGCTGAAGTGTAGTAGTCTAGCAAAATGAATTATATAAGATTCTTGCCTCTACATAAATCAGAAAGGATGATGTTTTGGCTTACGATAGACGAGGATGGGACCGTCGTTGTCATCCATGAGATCTTGTCCTCCAGGGCCGACAATCTGCAAAAAACGATATGTCAGCAGCCCATAAGCCAATAAATCAACATTGAATTCCGCAACATACGTTGTCATGAGTTCCAAGGACGAGGGTCCCCCCTCCCGAAGTGAGTGCGACACCTGCTTGATCAACAAAACCACCGGTAGCCCTAGAGAATGAAGCCACGTAAGCATCCCAGATGTGCATCCGTCTGTAAAATTCAACTTGACATACTTAGAAGACCTTCCAACACGTATGTTATATGTGCTGCTAGTGCCCTGGCAACAGTTATCCCAAGAAGTAAAGAGGTAGTAGAAGCTGCCGTGTTTGTAGATCACACTGGCCTCGATGGCCCCATTGTTCGCCGTACGCTGTGCAAGCGATGTGACGGTGCTGCTGGCCAATTTGCCGGTAGACGAGCTGAGGGTCATTTCCTTGATTCCGGTCCAGAAGCTTCCAAGCGAGAGAAGCCAATTGCTGCCATCTGACAACGGACATTGGTTAGTTACTTGAGACGGGAGAAATAATTTTGTTGCAGTTCTTACCAATTAGAAGACTAGCAAGATTGGTTTGGGTTAACTTGTAAGTACGAGTTATACATCATTAAATGCCACTGGCAAATTCTCACTTTGGGTCAATGGCCTGTAATGGTTATTAGAAGATTGTCTGTAACTATATGCCATCAAAGTCCAGGATGCTTACGTTGTAATTATTGGAGCTGGAAGTAGACGTGACCAAGCCCTCATTTGTGAAGCTGCCGGGTTGGCCAGTGGAGGATTTTGCGAAGAATATAGCAGACTAACCAAACCTCGCCATGAGATGGAGAAAAATGCATAAGGATGTAAGTACTCACATTTTGCGATCCAAAACTGGAGGCAGCGTAATAAAGCTGTTAGTTGTCGTTGTTATCAGTTTTAGATGGCTTAGATGGTGTATTTTCATGTCAGTGTGCTCACATAGAATTCGCCATTGAGGTATGTACAATCTGGGGCCCACAGATTCCTGCAATCATAAAGCTAAACTGACACCCATGTTAAAAATAAGAATTTGCTATTTACCCGTTTGAAGTGCCAGTATATTGGTCAGTCCAAGGTGCGCCATTAGGCCATACCTTCCCTATCAGGGTCCAGGCTGTGCGATCCTTTGATGTCCTAATTTCGATACCAACGGCGGTCGCTGAAGAGCGTAGAACACTAGTATTAGCGCTCTGACCCATTCTGAAGCCAGCCAACTTACAGAAGACGTAGTACGTCCCGGAGTTATCCTTGCACATGGTGGGGTCATGAACGGCAGTGTTTCCTGTTACTGTTCCAGGTCCAACCACTGCGTGCCCTAGAGTTGCAAGAGCAACAGAAGGAAGTAAAAGTGAAAGCCAGCGCATTATCGAAAGAGTGAAGAGGTTAGATGTTGAAAAGAAGTGGAGCTTCTAGATTTTATACTCCATGGTATTGTATTGAATACATGTTTTTGGATCCAGACCCAAAAAAGTCAGCATGGTCATGAGTTGCGTAGCAGCTTCAACTTGAGGCAAAATCACGGTCGAATTACGATTTCCCCTTCATTCTGGTGAGCCGTTGTGCGATTGTTCGCAGTAGTCTGCCAAGTTTCAGGTGATCACAAGTTTGCTTCCAGGTGATAATAGCTCGCAAGAAGCAGAAATAAACATGGTTTCGAAGTTCTGTCTGTACGCAGATTGATGCTAGTTACAGCGAAAAGTGACGAATTCGGGAAAAGAAGAATATTGGGCGGAAACAAATGGGCGGGACAAGCGGCCCGACGACGTCTATTTTAAACTGGCACGTTAGCACATTGATTGTCAACCTCCTCGGCATCTGCCGGCAAGCGCAAAATGAGCTTCTGCTTTTCTGCTTCCCCAGTCCTGCCATTCTTGCTATAACATGACTTCAATTTTTCTTTCGCCCTTTGAATTATTAATCATTGGAGACAACCATTCAAAACTTCAACTGAATTTTATAATGCTATACGACACTTGGCCAACTCGTAGGCACTGGAAAGACTAACCGGATGCAATCCGGGTCTCTGGATGGTATTACGCCGGTGCCTTCAATAAAGACAGGACTCTATGATTCACACTCAACATCAATCCTCCACAAGACCATCTAAAAACTGAAATGACATCCTCATCCAGCTACTCCTCGTCTGACCAACAGAAAGCAGCTCGCTGGCATCCACCGTCGTACGACATCCGGGTCGAGACAATTCCAGTTCCCCAGTACGTCATACGCATAGACGATCTTACTTAGGGGTCATGCCGTTTCTGATGAATTCTCTAGGATTCAGCATCCTGACGATGTTATTGTAAAAGTCAAAGTACGCCGATAATTAAATTACTCATCGAAGCGAAGTATATCTACTAATCGACAGTACCCATTCAGCTGGCAGCCTTATGCGGTAAATACATCAGAAATAGGCTTCTGAGTGACTTGTTCCTGACTCTCTTTCAGGCAGCGATCTACACATATATCGTGGCACAGGAGGAGTCGACAAGTTGTAAGTATCAGGCCATGGAGTATGTATCCACCGTGGGTATTTACCATTTATCATCTACTTCAGACATACTTGTGGTCATGAATTCATTGGAGAAGTGGTCGCTCTCGGATCTAGCTATGGCAAAGAAGCCCCAGGAAGACCTCTCTTGTACTCCACACTCAAAATTGGCGATAAAGTCGTTTCACCTTTTACTAACAACTGCGGTGAATGCCAGTGAGTTTCTCAGACATCTCTGTTACTTGTCATCCTCATGCATGAAATCGTCGTTTAGCGTATGTCGTTTAGGCTATACTGCAAGATGCCCTAATGGTGCCTTATTCGGATCTCCCGCTCTTGAAGGCGGTCAGGCTCAATACGTTAGGGTACCCACAGCGGGAGGTACTCTTTTCAATCTTAGCGACTCTTCAACATGGTCAAGTGCATTGTCCAAAGAGGCGAAAGAAAAAGCCCTTGTCGGACTCTCAGACAGCTCTCTCTTGATGTTGGCGGATATTCTTCCCACTGGTGTATTTGCCGCCACGCAAGCGATTAACCACCCCAAGGTAGCTCCTGTGATCACAGGGAAACCTTGGCCTCTGTGCTTCAACCAAACGGGAATCACAGACAGTGGGAATGAAGTTAGCTTTACGGACGAGGATAAAATATTGAATGTTGCGATCATTGGCCTGGGACCTGTGGGTGTATGTGCTGCTGTCAGCTTGCTCGATGTCGTCGCCACTCGCAAAATACCATATAGGATTGTGGCCATCGATCCTATCGAGTCTAGGAGAGAAAAGATGAAGATTGTCCACCAAACTATCGACGATTCAGGCAAGGGGAACGGTCAGTTTGTTGTATGCTCCATCGACGAGGGTAAGGAGAAAGTAAAAGAATGGACTTCAGGTGTTGGATGCACCGCTGTGTTGGAGGTATGCACCATGCCACCTATCCGTCTATTTGGAGTACTCACTACTTGCATCTTGAATAGGTTGTCGGGAATAACAGTGCTTTAACCCTCGCATACGAAATCGTACGCGCCTTTGGCGTCATCGTATCTGTAGGGGTCCATGGAGATCCTCCGTTCCCTCTTGTTGGCCGCCAACTGTACAACAAGAATGTGTCTTTGGATTTTGGCAGGTGCCCTGCGCGTGCGATGTTCCCGCCCGCCTTTGATTTGCTAGGTCAGTAGTTGGCTAGCTGACTCTCTAACCTCATATGCCACATTGACTAATAATATGACAAATTGTTTCCCTTAGTTAAGAGACAGGATATCTTTGGAACTGTTGGCGAGCCTGCAAGTCTCATAGATTGTATTGTGGGTTTAGACGAAGCTGCGGAAAGTTATCGTGCTTTCGACAAAGGAGAAGTTGGCAAAACAATTTTTGATCCATGGAAGTAAAGGCTATAATCATTAAAGCAGAATTCTAAAGCCTGTATTCGATCTGTATTTGTACGTAAAAAAAAAGTTCCCACATTTTCGTTTCTACTGTCCAGCAGTAAAAACCTCCCTTCGCTATGCTCTTTTACAGGTTTTGAAAAGCTAGAAAGATGCGTGAAATCAAATTGAGCATAACAATATAAGATTCAGCCAACTGACATTGATGCAAATTGGGTTGTTACCTTCTGGTCAAAAAAGTGCGGACCTCTGTTCCATGTAAACCGTTTCATTGAAAATCCCTGTTTACATAATGCACAAAAGCGCTTGAAAATGAGATAATCCTAGCCAAATACAAATCGAGGTATAAAGAGACCGTTTTTGAAGATAAATATAAATGATTGGAGAGAACCATGATGCATGGTGCTAGATGGGTGTGGAAGGGTATTGGTGGGTATTGCATGTTGTCTATATCTAGGCATAAAGTTTTGCCCACGCCGAGAAAACGAGGCATGGAAAGAATGGTTTACTCAAGACGAGACCATGGCGGAAGTTGCGCAATAGTAGGCAGGTCATCCCAGATTTCTTGTCGAAGTCGTTCAGCGCCTTGAGTGAACTCTAGACAACAACGTTCACACACGACTCCATTTATTTTCCGTATTGCCTGCAAAATAAAATGCAGCGGACCCGTACGCAGGTAACATGATCGATGCAACTGGGACACGAGCTTCGTGAAGCCTCGCTTGCAATCCGTTGATGACGACCCACAAGTCGGTTGTGATGCACGGGTTTCACAGAATTCGCGGATAAATTTCTCCATGGTCTGTAGGCGATGCTGATACATCAGAGAATACAACACGACGTCGCTGGAGGATAGGGTTGAGGACGGTTTTGATGGATGTTCGAGAAGAAGTTTTGGGTGATCGGCGTGCAGTATTCCAGAAAGACTGTACAGGGATAAAAAATAAAGAGCCGAAGGAACTATGATGTTAACGTTCGACTCTCGTGCGAGATTCAGAACGTGTAAAGGATGGACATAAGGGAACGACAGATTGTCGACAGTCGGTGAGGATAAGGCGAGTTCGACCATATCGTCGTGGCCTTTCAAAGTAGATGGCCATATTTGGCGGAGGTATTGAATAGCACCTTGTCGAAGATGCTCAATGAAGTATTTAGTTGCCAGTCGAAGGATTCCCGCAAGATAAAAGAAGCCATCTGGGTGATTATTTGAGAAGGTCCTATAAATTAGGATTTGTGTATCAGTACAAAAGCATGGAACAAACATGCTGGGAATAACTGACGGCCCGTCATAGAGAGCTTTGACAAGATTCGATAGTTCGGATGGTAGGTCGTGCATGTGGATAACCAGACAACCCTCGTACGTTTCCGTTGCAGCCGTCATGGATTGTGGCATTTGGAACATGTCGCTGAATATTTCTGATTGTCTAGACTGTAGGAGACAATGGCTTAATCGACGAATTTCTTTAATGATGGGATACGAAGCATACAAGCACACCTCGATGAACTCGGAAAGCGGTTGGGTCCTCCTTGGTAATTAGCACAATATTCCCGTCTTCAAACCAAGGCTGTAAAATGACATCCCCAAAAGTTAGGTATAATTCTATTTCGAGGCACGCAACGCGCCGTTGTTAAGTACACACCTCGCCCTTTCCAATATCCTGAGATTTGCCTATAGAGAACCGATTCATGCGCTCCACGAATTTTGCCATTTCTGCTGGGTGGATAAGTTGAGATATAGAAGATGAGGCGCCCGGAGTTTCCATTGAAAGTTCAAAGGTCGGATAAGTATAAGTGTAACGGTGAAAGTCCGAAGGGTAGCAAGGTGGCTTCAAGGAAGATAGGAGTTATGAGCAGTTAATAAGGGGAATCCAGAGGTTATATAGCGCCCAGAAGAAAGGAACTGAGGAAGTACTAGTAGTGGTTAAAGAGGAAGGAAATCAAGAACTTTCGTGCCTGATCGGCTCAACTGTATTTGGTTGAAAGCATACAACCCCATTCAGGCCGAATTTGATTAGTAAAATGCCTTCAGGGAGGTAGCGAAATTAAAGGCCCACATCGAAGACCTCAGAGTAAATCAATAAATTATTGGTATCTATATCCACATTCCTATTTCATTCAAAATACAGGTGCATCTCTCAGAAACAATCGTGCTTCCTCTTTCTTAACCCATCGCGCAACAGCATTAGCTGCTCCAACAGCAGCGCTCTTCGGTAATAGAGGAGAAAGCGCCACATATAACTCAAACGGCTGCGTTATCTAAAAGAGCCCCTTGTGAGTGGCATGCTAAGGAAATAAAATCGACTGATCTTACCCAACCCATAACACTTTCGCTCTCCGTACGTATATACTGGAGTTTCAAGCTTGCTTCTTGTCCAGATTTCGCATGAATTGCATCATGCAGTATTTGATACAATGTTGTAAGCCTAGGAGAAGATATCGTAAGAATTGGACGTGTATAAACCATGAACGAACAGGAGGATCATAAATACCTTTTCCTCGAATGAGGTTGATCATAAGGATCCTCAAATGTAGGTAATGTGATTTGTACTTGATTCCGAGACTTGTAGATAAAATGACGCAGACCAGGAATACCCAGCTGAGCGACAGAGTATTCCATTTCTTTTGCTTGATAGGTGTTGATAAGGGCAGTCAAATTCCCATCCGCAGTTAATTTCTAGAAGACTGTTATAAGAATCTCAAAAAGAAAGATAAAATGCAACGCATATACTAACTTTGATAACGGAATCGCACCAGGTCCTGATCAACTCTAGCTCCCCTCCCACGTTTATACAAACCAGAGCAATGCCCGACTCGTTCAGTCCCTCCTGCGGATCCGACCTTTGCGAAGCGTTATCTCTTTCCGTTGAAGGAGACGATGATGTCTCGGAGTCAGGACTGTCTATTGGTGCAAAGGTGAGAGGTTCCTGAGGATTGACTGTGTCATCTTTCCGAAGAAAACTGATATATGCGTTGACAAATCCAGACGGATTGAACCTGGGAAGGCATACAGGAATCCAAGATGCAGAAGCCGGCGAATTATATATTGATGGGGAGTGAATAGTGTTCATAATGATATGGAGATCTAGGCAATATTATACGATAAGATACGATGCGTTCAGGAGAAGACAAATAAATAAATATACCAGCTGGATGTATTGAATGCTTTTTTGGCCTGATCAACGTTACTACACGGTTGCTTGCAATTAGAATGACGTATAACATATCCTGTATCGAAGGTAAATGGCAATAAAAATGGTTTCGAGGAAATGACTCGCCTTCATCTTGGAGCTTGGCACGAGTGTCTCTGCTATCCGTTTCCGAAGAGTGGGTTCCATCTTTAAACAGTTAAGAGATGACATTGTCATCGCAATGTCCATCTCCAGCCTAACCAATAAAGAATTCATGAAAGGTTCCGCGCCTAGGATAAACATGGGTTATAATATAAGAGGGATATGTTGAGCAACTAACCATTCAAAAGACGTCTCAAATCAAAATTGGTCCTCCGTTCAAATATTCGCTTAAGTTGGGCCGCGGTGACTATGCTGAGAATTTGGAGATGAAGATATTCAAGATGTGAGCGTATCTTCCTTCAAAGTGATTCATGAACAATAAGACCACAAAGGCAAAGAAGAAACTTACGACAGATTCAGGCTCTCCCCAGGATGATACACACGCATAGTACAGCGGCGATCTTAGGAGAAAGGTAATACGAGTCCGACCAGCATTTATGGAGCGGAGTTTGTCATTGTCATCGAGATATACTGAAATCAAGGCTTGCATTACGCCTATCGTCGATGCTGTTCCCTCTTGATCTCCTCCTCCAGGTCGGCTGGTTATATTTAACATGGTGAATGAGCGTAAGATGCAATCGGGCTAACCTTATGAATACTGGTTTCCCGGCATCGGTAAGAACGTAGTATTCCCTTTGAAGATATGAAGGAGCTGATGTGGAATCAATTATTATCGTTAATAGTGATATCAAGACTTACCTTCAGTTAAGGTCTGTATATCTGCTTGTGGTGTTGCCCCCTGTCGAGACCGAGCCAGTTCCATCTCTAACCACCATTCAATACCATCCCCGTGAGCCAGAGCAAACAACAGACCTGTTTGAGCAGCCTTGAACGTAAGACTCCTTCTCAGCTGATCTCTCAGCAGCTGTTTCGTTCCATCTGCGGGTGTAGGTGGTACGGTGGTGTTATCAAGGGAATCCATATCTTCTGTGTCCGTATGATTTGTATCAGCGTCAAGGTCTTGAATCAAAAGGCCTTCAGCAGGTTCCACATCCATCACGGAAGACGCAGAGCTATCCAAATATTGATCTCCAGATTTTAGAGGCTGGGGAACTGGCAGGATATCAGATGGCACTGTATTATTATGACTGTGGATGTGCAAATTGGACAACGAAGGCGAAGGTCTCAAACTGGGTGGTATTGCAAGCCGAGAAGGAGACGAACGCGCAAGCCCCGGAGTGCTAGATCGCGATATAGAACGAGGGGTTTCGGTCATTTATACTTCAAGAACTTGAACTTATAGTAAGTACTTTATAGAGGTGCAAAATAGGCTCGGGATGGGTGAGTGACAGAGCAAGCGCCGATTTCGACCCATGACTACACGTGTCACAGTGTGACGGAAGCTTCATACTGACAAGTCCGCTACTCTTTTTCTATTTAGTTATACAAGGCGACCATGGCCTTGATGAACCTCCAGCGAGGGCTCCTACCGCGTCTACCATGCCTATCGCCATCACCTGTATCCATAATTACGCGTACACTCGTCAACAGGCACACATTTGTGCCCGCACCCCCCGTACATGACCCAGCTTTATTCCAGCAAGGCGTCGGTCGATTCGCCAGACCCGTGCAGCCTATTCGGACGGCGGAAGAATTCCTGAAAGCCATAGGTAGAGAGTCAGAAACGAAGGTGGATAAGGACATGCCATGGGAGGAGTTCTGGAAGATGGATGGTCAGGCTATGCGGAAAGCTGGCGTTGCTGTACGCGATCGGAGGTGCGTGGTTCACTATTGGTTCGGCTGCCTTATGCCGGACAAAACTTTTATTGGTTTAAAACGAGGACCTAACGCACATGGTTCCGTCTTTTTGCAGGTATATCTTGATGTGCATGGCTAAATTCCGCCTTGGTTTCCCAATAGAAGAGTTTGCTCATGAACCGCCTGCGAAGAAGACGATACGCGGGTGCGTGACCTGGGCTTGCTCATTTCTTTATAATTATCTGACATGGATTCATTTTTTGCGCACTACCAATTAGGTGGGGACCAAAAGTACAGAATGGAAAGCGGATACGGTCGAAGCGAATAAAGGATAAGACTAGGAGACAACCAGTGGCTCCCGTCAAGACAGACTAATAACATTATTAATAGATTAAGATAATACCTGATTGCATTTTCTATTTCATCATCTCACGCTCCTTTAGCAGCAGAAAAAAGAGTTGCAAGGTATGTGCGATTGAGGGTATATATTGTACATGATGAATGAGGACGGCTAGTCTAGTTGATAATAAATGTGAAGTAAAAGTGAGCGAATGAACTCGGTCATCAGAGTCATTAGCTAAAAACACAAATAGTAATATATAGATAGGAAAATGTTTTCGCAAAGGCCGCGAAAGAAAAAGACAAAGAAACAGACGAAAGACGAAGAGAAAGACAGAAGAAAGAAAAACAAAGCAAAGAGGAGGCAATAAAAATCATGAGCGCCCTCTCCTGCCATGTTCGGAGCGATATCCTACGCAGCCCAGGTTTCCGTTGTCCAGGTGTCGTCTGAGGGCGTCCATCCGGCTGAAATGCCTCATGCACCCACCGATTCGGTACTTCCCATTGTAGAACACGAGCTCAGCCATCTCCGGGATGTCGAACGCAGCAGCGTCCTCGATAAGAACACCTGCACAGCAGGTTTTTGAAAGATGTGCGACATGCGTCGCCAGGTGCCGTTTGAAGTCGGGTAATCGCTTGTCCTTCGGCCTGTACAAACACTGAGGACAAAGGAAATTCATCTCGGTAACCCCATCTCCCTCTAGGACGGCCTTTTCAAGCCTGACCCTCATTGACCCCGTTGACTGTTGGTTTCGTGCGTCAGAGTTTCCATTGGAGGTCTCTGAATCAGGGTTTTCACCCACGGACTGCGAAGAGGTGGGCGATGACGCCTTCGGAGCGCTGGCTTTTGAGGCTCTGGAATAGGCGCCGCGCGACTTCGGGCCGCCTTTCTTGGGCTTACGAACAGCCGGTGTACGTGGGCGCTTGGTAGGTGTCTTGGAAATCGGACGGTATTCATCGTCCTCGTCCTCCATGACACGCTTGCGCTTCCCGACAAAGGCTTTCACCTCAGGCTCCGGGGCGTAGTCGCCGTCCGTGTCGTCTTCTTCACCCTCCGCGTCGGCCTCTTCGTCGCTGTGGGTTACAGGTAGCTGACGGCTGTCATCGTAACCCCTACCACGAGCAATTGACGGAGAGGGGTGATACAATGACGTCGGGGTATCCGACGGTGGATAAGTCGATGTCGATCTTAACTTTGTTGCGTCTTTGATTACGTCTGCTGGCATTGTGTTGATGAATTTCTGCCAATCTTGATCCCCTGCCACAATTGTCTCTTCAGCAGTTTCGATCAACACAGGATCGATATTGTAATTGATGTTGAACTCTTCGTCAAGCTGCTGATCTCCGAAAGAGCCCTCTGGTGTGGTGGGGAAGGGGTCTGGAGAGGCAGAGGTAGTAGAATAGCCCTGACTGGCGTCAAGGATATCGGAAGGTGGAAAGTTGAAGTCGTAGGAGGCATTTTGGAGAGCGGAGTAAGCCATTTTGATTTTGTACGATGTTGAGGTACGGGGAGATTTTTTGAAAGGCCAATATCTCGGGACTAGAATTTATAGGAAAACGATGTCCTTTATTCCACTATCCGCGCTTATGGTGCATTGCGCTTGGTCCTTCCTCATATGTGCGTTGATCTCTTTCTTCGTGTGCCTCATGTCATTAAAACCCGATTTGGAAATCGACGACAAAAAGCATTGTCGGACAATAAAAAGAAAACACAGATAATTCATAAAAGCCGGAAAACAATCGTTGTGAAGCTAGCAAATGAGTTATTCATCAGAGTAACTATAGGGCCACATAATAGGCGCTGAAAATTCAATTCTTTTGTCGTCGAATAGCGCACGGAATGTACACAATTTTTGATGATTTTCTTGGACTCGGAATGAGATTGGGATGTGAATCTCAACGCAATCTTAACGAGGTGTACATGTCATTTACGTCCGTGTCAAAACATATCCCCAAACGTCGATCAATGGTAAGCGAAGAGCCAAGACGGAATTTTCCGACTTCAGCTAAAGATAGCAAACAAAGGACACTGACGAGGCTGTATGCTCACATCTTTCAGAACAATCTTTCATCGACCATCTCTGGAATAGCTTGAGAAAAACTTCCCACTCTTGTGGTATTTTACGCATTTTTTCGGAGGTCCGAGTCCTCGTCTGAATATACGTGCGTTTTATTGGGTGGGGCTGGTGCATATCTTTAGATGCCGCCTATTATTAAGGATGCCGTAACAACAAAGAGACAGACACTATTTTGAATTATCTCGGACCGATACAAATCACTATGCATCATCATGTAAAAGGACATATTCCCTTGTCGATAAGCCGAATTTAATGACTATAAAGCGTGAACCGTTAATAAAAAATTTCCCGGAGCGTGGAGGTGAACAGCGTACCATCGCCGGCCTTCAATTCGTAGTAGCGAGCAGCGGGAATTTGTTCGTCGTTTACCAAAGTGCCATTGGTGGATTCAAGGTCAATCACGAAAGGTCTGTTTAATGACTCGACGGTTAGATAAGACAAAACATCAGACAGAAAAAACACGAACTTGACGACTCCCTTGAATCCCCCGTATTCATCTTTTTCTTGAACATAACGGTCTAGAAGTGGAGGTCGGCTATTCAGATGATTACTGGATATTGCAAATTCTATCACTTACACTGGAAAACGGCATGTTGTTTTGAACAAGAAGGATGTTCAATTGCGATATCTGCTACCAGTCGATCGCGTCCTACGAGGTAAGCACTTTGTCTGTGGATGTGGAGGAGTTCTGTAACCATTCAATAGCTGGGCTTATCAAAAGGAACGTGAGTGCTCACCAACTTGTTCAGCATCTTTAAATACGTATAACCTCCACCCAAGCACGGGCTTCCTTGCTTCCGGAGGTTCATTGTATTTGAGCACCGTACTGCTACCGTCGACGGCTTTGACAGTGTTCGTTTCGGCGGCGAGAAGACCAGAAGGGGCGAAGTTGGGCTTCAATTTGTCTTTGTCTTTTTCTGAAGGGGAAGGGGAGGCAGAGTCGGCCCCTTGTTCGTGGTTCGAGCTGCGAGCTCGACTAGGAGGTGACGCAGAACGGCGTTGGGAACGACGCGAAGAAGATCCGTAATCTTTATCTCTGTCATGTCTGCTGTCGTATCTCTCTCTGTCCCTCTCCCTCTCGCGTTCTCTTTTGCTCTCGTCGTAGTCACGGAAGTCGCGCCGCGGTTGTTTGTCCTTGTCATCATCTCTCCTTGAAGATCTATAGCTGTAATCTCGGTCCCTGTCCTTTTCTCTATCGCGTCCTGGTCCGGAGTAGTCCTGCTCACGGTTTCGGCTGTCATACCCTGAGTCTCTTTCTCTCGATTTCCCGCGTCTTGAACTATAACCACTCCCGCTAGGGGCGCGATTGTCACCATCATCGTATCGTTTTCTTGAAGATGGGGAACGAGAACGTTTGGACATTATTTTAGACAGGTATCCGGTTTGAAAAATAAAGGATAGATGATACCAGATATGCGTAGGATTGTGAGCGCTATCCAGTGATGGCCGTAAGGAAAAGGCTGATTCAGAGTTAACCCAGGCTCAACGGTAAGTGAACGAGCACAACTTGCGTGACGGAACCAATCACCTGCACCGCCACCTCGATCCATTTATTTTCGATCGGAGATGGAATCAAAAGGGACCGTGCCCGATAGCCGCTCACGTCTTCGAATTTGTGAGTTGTTTTTGTTGTTTTCCTGCTGCTGCCACGCTTCTTCATCGATCAAAAAGTTCTTTTCCTAAACGTCTCAGTGCATATAAAAACGGTTGAGTTGCATTGACAAAGACAGTCAATGAAAAGAGGTGTGATCCCGTTTCAATAAATTTAAAGACAGTGCATTGTCATTAAACGTCCTTGGCATGCTGTCGGCATTTTGGCTCACCTGGTTGTCATCAATGCACCGAG
>Ga0247779_1000735_pt1 | contig 18091 bp, 16 predicted proteins | sample UWRJL221509R5_FD_179925 | JGI IMG/M metagenome (GOLD analysis project Ga0247779, IMG submission 179925) | Plant litter microbial communities from Arlington Agricultural Research Station in Wisconsin, United States - UWRJ-L221-509R-5 | ecosystem: Environmental > Terrestrial > Plant litter >... | reverse complement strand
GAACACGTCGTCGATGAACACGGCCTCGCGGTCGAACAGGTCAATGTCGGGGCTGGTGACCTCGCCGTGCACCAGCAGCTTGAGGCCTTCGCGCTGCAGGGCCTCGAGCGTGCGGTACGTCTTGCGCAGGTCGGTGACGCCGGCGTCGGAATTGGTGGTGGCGCCGGCCGGGTACAGCTTGACGGCGACGATGCCGGCGTCCTTCGCCCGCCTGATCTCGTCGGGCGGCAAGTTGTCGGTGAGGTACAGCGTCATCAACGGCTCGAACGTGCTGCCCTCGGGCAACGCCGCGAGGATGCGCTCGCGGTAGGCCACGGCCTGCGCGGTGGTCGTGACCGGCGGGCGCAGGTTGGGCATGACGATGGCGCGGCCGAACTGGCGCGCGGTGTACGGCAGCACGGCCGCCATCGCGGCGCCGTCGCGCAGGTGCAGGTGCCAGTCGTCGGGGGTCTGGAGCGAGAGTTCGTCGAGCATCGTCATGGCGGCGATTTTCGCACCGTCCACCCGTCCGGTGTCAGGTCTTGATGTTGCACGGCATGGCGTCAATGCTGCGCTCAACGCCCGTCGTGCAATATTCAAGACCTGACACCGCAGCATTCAGTACCTGACAACACCCATGCCGCCCGAGAGCATCCCGACCTTTCGCCTGGCCGATCCCGCGGCCGACCGCCCGGCGCTGCTCGAGCTGAACATCGAGTACGTGTCGTGGGTGTTCGCGCAGATCCACGCCCTGTTCGGCGCGAGCGCCCGCGACGTCCTCGGCCGGGAGGTCGCCGACTACGTTCCCGCCGTCATCGACCAGGTCTGCGGCGAGCCGCCGCCGCGCGGCGCGTTCTACCTGGTCGAGGACGCCGGCCGCGCGATCGCGATGGGCGGGTTGCGCCACAGCGACGACGGCGTGGCGGAACTCAAGCGCGTGTACGTGCGGCCCGCGGGCCGCGGCCGCCGGCTGGGCGAGGCGCTCGCCGAACGGCTCGTCGCGGACGCGCGAGCGTTCGGCTATCGGCGCGTGCGGCTCGACACCCTGCCCTTCATGCGGCGGGCCCAGGCGATCTACGAAGGCATGGGCTTCGTCGACTGCGCGCCCTATCCGGTCGAGATGCCCGAGGCGTTGCGCGCGCAGCTCCGCTACATGCAGCTGGCGCTCTGAAACGAATCGGGCCGCGAAGCGGCCCGGGCGGTCAATGCTGCAGGATCTTCGAGAGGAAGTCCTTGGCGCGCGGCGAGCGCGCCTCGGGGTTGCCGAAGAACTCGGCGCTGGAGCAGTCCTCCACGATCTTGCCGGCGTCCATGAAGATCACCTTGTTGCTGACCCGCTTGGCGAAGCCCATCTCGTGCGTCACGCACATCATGGTCATGCCCTCCTGGGCCAGCTGCACCATCACGTCGAGCACCTCGCCCACCATCTCGGGGTCGAGTGCCGACGTCGGCTCGTCGAACAGCATCACGATCGGATCCATCGACAGCGCGCGGGCGATCGCCACCCGCTGCTGCTGGCCGCCGGAGAGCTGGCCGGGGAACTTGTCCTTGTGCGCGGACAGGCCCACGCGCTCCAGCATCTTCATGCCGCGCTTGAGCGACTCGTCCTTGCTGCGCCCCAGCACCTTGATCTGCGCCAGCGTGAGGTTGTCGGTGATGGACAGGTGCGGAAACAGCTCGAAGTGCTGGAACACCATGCCCACGCGCGAACGCAGCTTGGGCAGGTTCGTCTTCTTGTCGCTGATCGAGGTGCCGTCCACGACGATGTCGCCCTGCTGGATCGGCTCGAGCGCGTTGACCGTCTTGATCAGCGTCGACTTGCCCGAGCCCGACGGGCCGCAGACGACGACGACGTCGCCCTTGTTGATCGTGGTCGTGCAGTCGGTCAGCACCTGGAAGCTGCCGTACCACTTGGAGATGTTCTTGATGGCTATCATGGATGTGCGCTCAGCGGATGATCTGGATCTTCGCCTGCAACCGACGCACGAGCATCGACAGGCTGAAGGAGACGACGAAATACCCCGCCGCGGCGAGCAGGTACATCTCGGCCGGGCGGTTGAACAGGTTGCCCACGGTCTGGAAGCCCTTGAGCCAGTCCGACGCGCCGATGGCATACACCAGGGAGGTATCCTGGAACAGCACGATGGTCTGGGTCAGCAGCACCGGCAGCATGTTGCGGAACGCCTGCGGCAGCACGACCAGGCGCATGCACTGCGCATAGGTCATGCCCACCGCGTAGCCCGCGTGGCTCTGCCCCCGCGGCACCGACTGGATGCCCGCGCGCATGATCTCGGAGTAGTACGCCGCCTCGAAGAACGTGAACGTGATGACCGCTGCGAATTCCGGGCGGTGGTTCTCGCCGAAGCTGCCGCCGATGAACGAATAGAAGCCGGCCGGGATCAGCAGGTAGAACCACAGGATCACCATCACCAGCGGCACCGAGCGCAGCAGGTCGACGTAGACGGTGGCGATGCGCTGCAGCCAGCGCAGCGAGGACAGCCGCATCAGCGCGATGAGCGTGCCCAGCGTCGTGCCGCCGAGCGCCGCCACGGCGGTCAGCTGGATGGAGTACTCGAACGTCGCGACCAGATTGGCCCGGATGACGTCCGACGTCAGGAACGAGAAGTCGAGGTTGAGTGCCATCTACTTGCCTCCCATCGCGGTGGTGAGGCGGGTCTGCCGCTCGATGAAGACGGCGAGGCGATTGATCGCGAGCGCGGAGATCACGTAGAACACGGTCGCCACGAAATACATCGTTCCGTGCGCCGAGGTCTGCTCGCCGGCCTGGATCGACGTCCAGATCAGCTCGGGCACGCTGATGGCGTAGGCCACCGAGGAATTCTTGATGATGTTCATCGACTCCGACGTCAGCGTCGGCAGCACCACGCGCAGGCCGACGGGCAGCAGCACGTAGCGGTAGGTCTGCGCGAGCGTGAGCCCCATCGCGAGCCCGGCGTAGCGCTGGCCCTTCGGGATCGTGGCGATGCCGGCCTTGACCTGCTGGGCGACGCGCGCCGAGGTGAACAGCCCGAGACCGACGCAGGCCAGCGTCGCATAGGACACCGACTTCAACGCCGGGAAGACCTCGGGCAGGACGAAGGCCCAGATGAACAGCTGCACCAGCACCGGCACGTTGCGGAACAGCTCCGTCCACGCCTCGCCGACCAGCACCGCCGCCTTGCTGGGCAGCGTGCGCATCACGCCGACCACCAGGCCCACGGCCAGCGCGATCGCCAGCGCCACGAGCGCCACGATCAGCGTCCATCCCCAGCCGTGGAGCATCCACTGCAGGTAGGTCATGTCGCCCTTGGCCGTGGCGAAGCAGGACGGGTAGACGGTCGGGTCGTCGATGCTCGTGCACATCAACGCCGCGCTGTCCTTGATCTGAGCCAACAAGTTGCTCACCCTCGACTCCTCTTTGGCAGGACGCGCGTGGCCGCGGTTCCTGCTGCAGCCGGACGGGATCCGGCCTTGTGCATCATGCAGCGCGCGAGCCCGTCGCCGGGCCCGCACGCGATCGGGTTTCCGAAAACGGCCGCCGCAGGCGCGTCACGCGCGCGCGGCGGCGCGTGCCATCACTTCTTGGCCGCCAGCTGCTCGGTGGTCATGCTGTTCGGGTTCGCCCAGGCGGCCTTGGTGTATTCGGACGCCGGCAGGCCGACCTTGGTGTTGGTGGGCGGGATCGGCTGCATGAACCACTTGTCGTACAGCTTGGCCATCTCGCCGGACTTCTCCATGCCGTCGATGGTCTTGTTGACGGCCGCCAGGAAGGCCGGGTCGTCCTTGCGGACCATGATGGCGATCGGCTCGACGGACAGGGCCGGACCGACGGTGTGGAATTCGGCCGGGGTCTTGGACTTCGAGGCCAGGCCCATGACGATCTGGCCGTCCATCACGAACGCGTCGGCGCGGCCGCTCTCCAGCAGCTGGAAGCTGTCGGCGTGGTCCTTGCCGAACACTTCCTTGAAGTCGAGGCCGGCGGCGCGCTCGTTCTTGCGAAGCAGCTGCACGGAGGTGGTGCCGGTGGTCGTGGCGACGCTCTTGCCGTTCAGGTCCTTGATGTCCTTGATGCCCGAGTTCACCTTGGTCAGGATGCGCACTTCCTCGACGTAGGCGGTGTGGGCGAACGCCACGTCCTTGGCGCGCGCCTCGTTGTTGGTGGTGGAGCCGCACTCGATGTCGACGGTGCCGTTCTGCACCAGCGGGATGCGGTTGGCCGAGGTCACTTCCTGGTACTTGACTTCGATCTTCTTGCCCAGCTGCTTGCCGATGTCGTCGATCGCGCGCTGGCACAGTTCGACGTGGAAGCCGGTGTACTTGCCGTCGCCCAGGGTGTACGACAACGCGCCGGAGGAACTGCGCACGCCCATCACCACGGTGCCCGTGTCCTTGATCTTCTTCAACGTGTCGGTCGTCTGCGCCTGCGCGGCGACGGCGGCGGCCAGCAAGGTGGCGACCAAAAGGGACTTCTTCATGTGAGCTCCTGGATATTCGAGAGGGACGATGGCGATGTCATTGGCGCGCGGCCAATCAGGGAAACGGGAGGGCCGGCCTGGCGGCGGCCTTGATCAAGTCTAGGTTCTATGTCACTCCCACACCGTTCGTGAAAGCACGTACCGGGCCACACCATTCTGGTGCTAGCCGGCCGGGCGCGCTAGTTCGCGACGGCGTCGGACGGATATTTCCACGAGTCCCTGAGCAGGTAGCTCATGGGCAGGTTCATGGAGACGTTCTTCGGCGGGATCGGCGACATGAACCAGCGGTCGTAGATCTTCTCGGCTTCGCCGGAGCGGATCACGTGGCGCATCTCGTCGTCGACCACCTTCTTGAAGGCCGCGTCGTCCTTGCTCAGCATGATGGCCAGCGGCTCGATCGTGATGAACTTGCCGACCACCTTCAGCTGCGCCGGGTTGGGCGACTCGGCGATCAGGCCGTACAGCTGCACGTCGTCCATCGCGAAGCCGTCGGCGGCCTTGCTGGCGAGCATCTGCATGGCGGCCGCGTTGTCAGGCACGGTGCGCACGTCGATGCCCAGCAGGCGATCGCGGTTGGCGCTGTCGATGGTCTTGAACGGCGTCGAGCCGGCGGTCGACACCAGCACGTGGTGCTCGAACTGCGGCAGCTCGGCGATCTGGCTGTCGGCCCGCACCGCGAAGCGCGTGCCGGTGATGTAGTGCGGGATCGTGAACGACACCTTCTGCCGGCGCTCGGCGTTGTTGGTGGTGGCGCCGCATTCCAGGTCCGCCTTGCCGCTGGTGATCGCCTCGATGCGCGTGGCCGGCGTCACCGCCAGGTAGGCGATGTCCAGGGTCTTCAGGCCGAGGTGCCTGCGCACGGCCTCGGCGACGTCCCGGCACAAATCCAGCGCGTAGCCGACCGGCTTCCTGTTGGCGTCGTAGTAGGAGAACGGCACCGCCGATTCGCGGTGCGCCAGCACGATGCGGCCGCTCTCGCGGATGCGATCGAGCACGGGATGGGGCTCCGCGTCGGCGGCCGCGGGCGTGGCCGGCGCGGCGTCGGTCCGGGGCTTGGCCTGCGCCGCGGGCGCCAGGGCCAGCGCGGCGGCGAGCGCGGGAATCAGCGTGGCGGCCACGCGGAAACGCTGCTTCGCGGCGGCGGTTCCCGGGGTGGCGCCGACGGCGCTGTGGTGCACGTGAAGTTGCATGGTCGCGGACTTTATGCGGCGCCGTGGGGCGGCGCCAATGCCTTTTGAAGGCCGCATCATGCATCATTTGCATCGACGCATAAGGGTTACTACCCGAAATCCTGGCGGGGGCCGTGAACTCCGACATGCGGCGGCGCAGTCATGACCGCGAGTGCCCCGAGCGCGCAGCCTCAACCCTGCCGCAGGAACTCCCACAACGCCTGCGCGCCCGGCTTCGGATGGCGCGCCAGCTCGGGGCGCTCGCGGTAGATCCGCACCTCCATCGTCACCTCGTACGCGTGGTTGGCGTCGTCCTGCAGCGGCGCCGCGGAGACGAGCCGGCGCGCGCGCAGCTCCTTCCTGACCGAGCTGGAAGGCAGGAACGCGATGCCGTGGCCTTCCAGCGCCATCGCCTTCAGGCCTTCGGCCATGTCGGTCTCGTAGACGGTGTCCAGGTGCGGCAGCACCGGCGTGGATTTCAGGATCTGGTCGACCAGCCGCGCCATGTAGGCGCCCGACGCGTAGCCGAGGAAGGGAATGCGCGCGTTGCCGGTCGTCGACAGCCGGAACAGCGGCTTGCCGTCGGAGCCGCCCCTGGCGTACGGCGCCAGCGTCTCCTGGCCCAGGCTCAGCATCTCGTAGCGGTCGGGCGACAGCTGCAGCGGCTGCGAGGCGTGGTGGTAGGCCACCAGCAGGTCGCAGCTGCCCTCGGTCAGGCGCATCACGGCGTCGTGCACGTTGAGCGCGATCAGCCGGCTCTTCATCTCGCCGAAGCGCTTGCGCAGGTCCATCACCCAGGTGGGGAAGAACGTGAACGCCAGCGTGTGCGGCACCGCGAACTCGATCATGTCGGCGCCGCCGGCCTGCAGCCCGCGCATCATGTTGCGCGTGGCCTGCAGGCTGCCGAGCACCTCGAGCGCCTGGCCGTGGAAGGTCTCGCCCGCGGGCGTCAGCCGCGTCGGGTAGGACGAGCGGTCGACGAGATCGAGCCCGGCCCAGGCCTCCAGCGCCTGGATGCGGCGCGAGAACGCCGGTTGCGTGACGTGCCTGAGCTGCGCCGAGCGCGAGAAGCTGCGCGTCTCGGCCAGGCTGACGAAGTCTTCAAGCCACTTGGTTTCCACGCGTCGAGTTTAGCGACTTGCCGGAACGGCGGGCTCGAACGCGGAGTCGCCCAGCGTCGGCGACCCGGGCGCGTCGCTCGCGGCGGCGGTGTCGCCATGCGTCTGCTGCAGCCGCCACATGTGCGCGTAGCGGCCGCCCATCGCCAGCAGCTCCGGGTGCGTGCCGCGCTCGACGACGCGGCCGTCGGCCATCACCAGGATCTGCGCGGCGTTGACCACCGTGGACAGCCGGTGCGCGATGACCAGCGTCGTGCGGCCCTGCGCGGCCTGCGCGAGCTCGGCCTGGATGGCGCGCTCGTTGGCGGAGTCGAGCGCGGACGTGGCCTCGTCGAAGATCATCAGCGGCGGGTTCTTCAGCAGCGTGCGCGCGATGGCCACGCGCTGCTTCTCGCCGCCGGACAGCTTCAGCCCGCGCTCGCCCACCATCGTGTCGTAGCCCTTGGGCGTGGCGGCGATGAAGTCGTGGATGTGCGCGGCGCGCGCGGCGCCCTCGACCTCGGCCTGCGAGGCGCCGGGGCGGCCGTACGCGATGTTGTAGGCCACGGTGTCGTTGAACAGCACGGTGTCCTGCGGCACGATGCCGATCGCCTTGCGCAGGCTGTTCTGCGTGAGCTTGCGCAGGTCCTGGCCGTCGATGGTGATCGCGCCGCCGGTGACGTCGTAGAAGCGGTACAGGAGCCGCGCCAGCGTGCTCTTGCCGGCGCCGCTGGGGCCGACGACGGCCACCGTCTTGCCGGCGGGGATCTCGAAGCTGACGTCGTGCAGGATCGGCCGCGCCGGGTCGTACGCGAAGCTCACGTGCTCGAAGCGCACGGCGCCGCCGGCGACGTGCAGCACGGTGGCGTCGGGCGCGTCGGCGATCTCGCGATCCTTCTCCAGCAGCGCGAACATGCGCTCGAGGTCGGTCAGGCCCTGCTTGACCTCGCGGTACAGCACGCCCAGGAAGTTGAGCGGCACGTACAGCTGGATCAGCAGCGCGTTGACCATCACGAAGTCGCCCAACGTCATCGAATGCGAGATCACGCCGCCGGTGGCGCGCCACAGCAGCGCGACCAGGCTGCCGGCGATGATCAGCTGCTGGCCGGTGTTGAGCATCGACAGCGTCGCCTGCGACTTCATCTGCGCCGCGCGGAAGGCCTCCAGGCCCGTCTCGTAGCGCGCCGACTCGAACTGCTCGTTGTTGAAGTACTTGACCGTCTCGAAGTTGATCAGCGCGTCGATCGCCCGGGTGTTGGCCTTGGAGTCGAGCTCGTTGACCGCCTTGCGGTACTTGGTGCGCCACTCGGTGATGGTGATCGTGAACGTGCCGTACAGCAGCAGCGCGGCCAGCGTGATCCACACGTAGCCGAGGTCGAACTTGTGGCCCAGCAGCACCAGCACGAAGCTGAGCTCGACCAGCGTCGGGATGATCGTGTACAGCGAGTACGACACCAGCGTCTGCAGCGCCCTGGTGCCGCGCTCGATGTCGCGCGTGAGGCCGCCGGTCTGGCGCTCGAGGTGGAAGCGCAGCGACAGCGCGTTGAGGTGCTCGAAGGTCTCGAGCGCCACGCGCTTGGCCGCGCCGAACGTGGCGCGCGCGAACACGATCTCGCGCAGTTCGGTGAACAGCGTCATCGCCAGGCGCAGGCCGGCGTAGCCGAGCAGCAGGCCCAGCGGCACCACCAGCAGCGCGCGCGGGTCGGTGGTCGACAGGTTCAGCGCGTCGACCAGCCGCTTGAGCAGCAGCGGCACGCTGACGCTGGCCACCTTGGCGGCGATCAGGAACGCCAGCGCGATCGCCATGCGCACGCGGTATTCCCAGAAGTAGGGCATCAGCCGCCGCAGCGTCTGCCAGTCGCTGCGCGGATCGGTGGAGGGCGTGGCGTCCTTGGCGGCGGCGGGAGGATTGGGATGCATGGCAGTGGCAGGTGGGGACGCCACACACGATAGCAAGAAGACGAAGGGCGGCCGCCTCTCGACGGTCGCCCTGGTCACCCTCACCGGCCCGCATCCCCGTGCGGACAGCGTTTCTTGTTGCCCGGCACGCCGGCACGGCAGTTTAGGGTGGGCTGTCGGGCGAAAGCGTGAATTTGTCGAAACATGGGGTAAACCCTTTCAAGCACAATTGAGGCCGAGCCCGACTGACGAAAGACACCGATGACCCATGCCGAGATCCACGCCGCCGCGCAGGCCCCCGCCTCGCTGCCCTCCGACAAGGAGCTGGTGATGCGCGTGCTGCCGATGCCGGCCGACTCCAACGCGAACGGCGACATCTTCGGCGGCTGGATCATGGCCCAGGTCGACCTGGCCGGCTCGGTGCTGCCGGTGCGCATCGCCAAGGGCCGCGTCACCACCGTCGCGGTCAACCAGTTCATCTTCAAGCAGCCGGTGTCCATCGGCGACCTGCTGAGCTTCTACGCGACGATCGAGCGCATCGGCAACACGTCGATCACGGTGCGCGTGGAGGTGTACGCCGAGCGCAACCCGGCCGACGTGCAGGTGGTCAAGGTGACGGAGGCCAACCTGACCTACGTGGCGATCGATCCGGAAGGCAAGCCGCGCCAGATCCCGCGCTGACGCCTGCGCGGCGTCAGCCGATCGCCTCGGCGACCTGCCGCCCCCACTGCCGGTAGCCCAGCAGCCCCGGATGGAAGCCGTCGCGCGCCATCCAGCCCTCGGGCGTCGCGTCGTGCTTGCCGGGCGCGTGCGGCGCCTCGGGCAGCGGCAGGTGCAGGCGGTCCGTCCGGCCGGCGAGATGGCGCACCAGCGCGTCGTCCAGGTGCGCGGCGTCGCGCCCGAGGATCCAGCGCAGCGGCTGCGGCAGCAGCGGGAAGCTGCCCATCGGCGGCAGCCCGCAATGCCAGGAATGGGTCACCTGCGCGCGCGACACGGCCAGCCCGTGGATCTCGTCGAGCGCCGCGAGGAACCGCGCCGGACGCGTCTGGCTCACGACGTCGTTGACGCCCAGCGCGGTGACCAGCAGGTCGGCCCTCGCGAGCGTCGCGCCGGCGAGCGCGCGGGCCGCATCGCGCGCGGTGTGTCCGCTGGTGGCCACCAGCTGCCAGCCGACCGCCGCGCCGGTGCGCTCGGCCAGCGCCTGCGCCAGTTGCCCAGCGAAGGCCTCGTCCTGCGTGCCCACGCCGACGCCGGCGGCCGACGAGTCGCCGACGATCAGCACGCGCAGCGCGACCTGCCCGCTGCCGGCGACGCCGCGCCGTTCGCCGGCCGCCTCGGGCAGCTTCAGCGCGCTCGCCCGCACCTGACGGCCCTGCGCGAGCAGCAGCGGCAGCAGCGCGAGCTTGGCCGCCAGCGTCGCGGGCCGGAACGGCGCGGCCAGCGGCGTCGCCACGACGGCGTCCTCCGGCTCCAGCGTCAGCTCCGAGTGCATGTCCGCGCGTCGTTCAGAATTTCGAGAAGTCGGGCTTGCGCTTCTGGAAGAACGCCTGGAAAGCCTCCATCGCCTCGGGGCTGCGCAGGCGCTTGGCGAAGATGCCGGCCTCGACGTCGATGGTCTCCCTGACCAGCGCCTGCTGGCCGCGGCGCATCAGCGCCTTGCTCTCGCGCACCGCGCCCGGCGGCAGCGCGTTGAAGCGCTCGGCCATGCGGCGCGCGTGGTGGACCACCTCGCCGGCAGGCAGCACGGCGTTGGCGATGCCCAGCTCCACCGCCGTCTCGCCGTTGAACGGCTCGCCCAGCAGCAGCAGCTCGGTGGCCTTCGCGTGGCCCACGCGTTGCGGGATCAGCAGGCTGGACGCGTACTCCGGCACCAGGCCCAGCGTGACGAACGGCATCGCGAGCCGCGCCTCGTCGCTCACGTAGACGAGGTCGCAGTGCAGCAGCATCGTCGTGCCGATGCCGATCGCGCCGCCGGTGACGGCCGCCACCACCGGCTTTCCGCACCCGGACAGCGCCTTCATGAACCGGAACACCGGCGAGTCCTCGCCCTGCGGCGGCCGCTGCATGAAGTCCTCCAGGTCGTTGCCCGACGTGAAGATGCCCGGCTGGCCGGTGATCAGCAGCGCGCGGATCGCCGGATCCGCATCGGCCGCGGCGATCGCCTCGGACATCGCGGCATACATCGCCTGCGTCAGCGCGTTCTTCTTCTCGGGGCGGGCGATCTCGATGACGGCGACGCCGTTCGTGTCGACGGTGCGGATGGTCATGCTGAACCTCCTTGACTCGGTCTCGTGATTGTCCGCGAACGAAGCGCGCGGACGTGAAAACGGCGACAGGGCCGACGAATCGCGGGACGCGATCCGGTGACTTCCTGCCGCCGTGGGGCGTGTCTTGTCAGACGCGCTCGAAGATGCCCGCGGCGCCCTGGCCCGTGCCGACGCACATGGTGACCATGCCGTACTTCAGGTTGTTGCGACGAAGCGCGTGCACGACGGTGGCGGAACGGATCGCGCCGGTCGCGCCCAGCGGGTGGCCGAGGGCGATGGCGCCGCCCATCGGGTTCACCTTGGTGGCGTCCAGGCCCACCGTGTCGATCACGGCCAGCGCCTGCGCCGCGAACGCCTCGTTCAGCTCGATCCAGTCGAGCTGCGAGATGTCCAGGCCGGCGCTCCTGAGCGCGGCCGGGATCGCCTCGATCGGGCCGATGCCCATGATCTCGGGCGGCACGCCCTTGGACGCGAAGCTCACGAAGCGCGCCAGCGGCGTCAGGCCGAACTGCTTCAGCGCCTTCTCGCTGCACAGGATCAGGCAGCCGGCGCCGTCGCTGGTCTGCGAGCTGTTGCCGGCGGTGACGCTGCCCTTGTTCGCGAACACGGGCTTCAACCGGGCCAGGCCTTCGATCGACGTGTCGGGGCGCGGGCCCTCGTCGGTGTCGACCTTGCGGCTGGTGACCGTGATCTCGCCCGTGGCCAGGTCCGGCGTGCGGGTGAACACCTCGACCGGCGTGATCTCGTCCTTGAACTGGCCGTCGGCGATCGCCTTGAGCGCCTTCTGGTGCGAGGCCAGCGCGAACGCGTCCTGCGCCTCGCGCGACACCTTCCACTGGCTGGCGACCTTCTCCGCCGTCAGGCCCATGCCGTAGGCGATGCCGATGTTCTCGTCCTTGTCGAACACGTGCGGATTGAACGACGGCTTGTTGCCGCTCATCGGCACCATGCTCATGCTCTCGGCGCCCGCGGCGATCATCACGTCGGCCTCGCCGACACGGATGCGGTCGGCCGCCATCTGCACCGCCGACAGGCCGGACGCGCAGAAGCGGTTGACGGTGATGCCGCCCACCGTATTGGGCAGGCCGGCCAGCAGCACGCTGGTGCGCGCGAAGTTCAGGCCCTGTTCGCCTTCGGGCATCGCGCAGCCGACGATGGCGTCCTCGATCGCCTTCGGGTCGAGCGTGGGCACCTGGGCCAGCGCGGCCTGGATGACGGCGACCAGCAGGTCGTCGGGACGCGTGTTGCGGAACATGCCGCGACCGGACTTGCCGATCGGCGCGCGGGTGGCTGCGACGATGTAGGCGTCGGAAAGTTGCTTGCTCATAGTCGTCCTTCAATCAATTCGGTGGCTGAAGCGTTGGCGTCCACAGGGTTGACCCAGCGGCCGCCGCGGAACCGGCCTCGCCGGGCCGCTGGCGGCGCCCCTCGGGGGGAGGCGCCGCGGGCGCTTCGGGGGGAGTCAATTCCTGACGGGCTTGCCGGTCTGCAGCATGCCCATGATGCGTTCCTGCGTCTTCGGGTTCTCGAGCAGGCCGCAGAAGTGCTTGCGCTCGAGCGCCATCAGGTATTCCTCGGTCACCAGCGTGCCCGCGTCGACCTCGCCGCCGCAGCAGACGTCGGCGATCAGGCTGCCGATGTGGAAGTCGTGCTGGCTGATGAAGCCGCCGTCGCGCATGGCCACCAGCGACGCCTTGATCGTGGCGATGCCGGAGCGGCCCGCCACCGGGATCAGCCGCCTGACCGGCGGGCGATACCCCGTCTCGTACATCGCCCGGGCCTGCGCCGAGGCCACGTACAGCAGCTCGTCCTTGTGCGGCACGATGATGTCGGAGTCCAGCAGGTAACCGATCCTGCGCGACTCCAGCGCGCTGGTGCCCACCGTGGCCGAGGCCGCGGCGACGACGCCGTCCTTCAGGAAGGCCAGCAGGTCGGAGCCCGGCGCCTTCGCCGCGTTTTCCGCGGCGCGGCGCGCGATGTAGGCCAGGCCGCCGCCGCCCGGCACCAGGCCGACGCCGACCTCGACGAGGCCCATGTAGCTCTCCATCGCGGCGACGCGCGCCGAGGAGTACACGGCGAGCTCGCAGCCGCCGCCGAGCGCGATGCCGCGGATCGCCGAGACGACCGGCACCGTCGAATAGCGGATGCGCAGCATCATGTCCTGCAGCTTCTTCTCTTCCGGCGCGATGCCTTTGGCGCCCATCTTCATGAAGACGGGCATCAGCGCCTCGAGGTTGGCGCCGGCGGAGAACATCTCGTCCGGCGACCAGATCACCAGGCCCTTGTACTTCGCCTCGGCGATCTCGACCGCCTTCAGCAGGCCCTCGGTGACGGTCGGCGAGATCAGGTGCAGCTTGGCGGTGATGCTGGCGATCAGCACGTCGCCATCGAGCGTCCACACGCGCACCTCGTCATTGCGGAACTCCTCGGTGCCGGACTTCAGCGCGCTCGCGCCGCCGGCGCCCAGCACGGTCTCGGGGAACGGCTGGCGCTTGTAGACGTCCAGGCGGGAGACGGGCAGGTAGTTGCCCTGGGCGGCGCTCCACGACCCCTCCGGCGTGTGCACGCCGTCGCGGCCGTCGAACACCCATGCGGGCAGCGGCTCCTTCGAGAGCGCCTTGCCCGCCTCGATGTCCTCCTTGACCCACTCGGCGACCTGCTTCCAGCCGGCGTCCTGCCACAGCTCGAACGGGCCCTGCTTCGATCCGAAGCCCCAGCGCATCGCGAAGTCGATCTCGCGCGCCGAGTCCGCGATGTCCTTCAGGTGCACCGCGGCGTAGTGGAAGCTGTCGCGCAGGATGGCCCACAGGAACTGCGCCTGCGGGTTGGTCGATTCGCGCAGCAGCTTCAGGCGCTCGGCCGCGGGCTTCTTCAGGATGCGGTCGACGATCGCGTCGGCCTTGGCGCCGCCGGCGACGTAGCTGCCGCTCGCGGGGTCGAGGCGCTGGATGTCCTTGCCGACCTTCTTGTAGAAGCCGGCGCCGGTCTTCTGGCCCAGCGCGCCCTGCTCGATCAGGCGGCCGACGACGGCAGGCGTCGCGTAGCTCGCATAGAACGGGTCGTCCTGCAGGTTGTCCTGCAGCGTCTTGATGACGTGCGCCATCGTGTCGAGGCCGACGACGTCCGCGGTGCGGAACGTGCCCGAGCTCGCGCGACCCAGCTTCTTGCCGGTCAGGTCGTCGACCAGGTCGTAGGACAGGCCGAACCTCTCGGCCTCGATGATCGTCGCGAGCATGCCGGCGATGCCCACGCGGTTGGCCACGAAGTTGGGCGTGTCCTTGGCGCGCACGACGCCCTTGCCGAGCGCCGTGGTGACGAAGGTCTCCAGTTGGTCGAGGATCTCCGGACGCGTCGTCGGCGTGGGGATCAGCTCCACCAGGCTCATGTAGCGCGGCGGGTTGAAGAAGTGGATGCCGCAGAAGCGCGGCCTGATCTCTTGCGGCAGCACTTCGGACAGCTTGGTGATCGACAGGCCGGACGTGTTCGACGCGACGATCGCGTGCGCGGCGATGAACGGCGCGACCTTGGTGTACAGGTCCAGCTTCCAGTCCATGCGCTCGGCGATGGCCTCGATGACCAGGTCGCAGCCGCGCAGCAGCTCGAGGTCGTCCTCGTAGTTGGCCTGCTGGATCAGCGCGGCGTCCTCGGCCACGCCGAGCGGCGCGGGCTTGAGCTTCTTCAGGCCGTCGACGGCCTTCGTGACGATCCCGTTCTTGGGGCCGGACTTGGCGGGCAGGTCGAACAGGACGACGGGCACCTTGACGTTGACCAGATGGGCGGCGATCTGCGCGCCCATCACGCCGGCACCGAGCACGGCCACCTTGCGAACTTGGAATCGACTCACTTTGTTTCTCCGAGAGGAATGTTGGGGACGGACGGCTCGATCACTCGATCCGGATCCACTCCTGCGTCTTGTAGAACGGGCCGAGGTAGCCGCGAACCTGCAGCTTCTTGCCGCCATCGAGCATGCGCAGCTTCAATTTGTAGTGCTTGCCGTCTTCGGGCTTGAGGATCTGCGTGTCGTCCCACAGGCCCGGCTCGCCCGGATCCTGCTTCGCGTCCTTGAACAGCGTCAGGCCGACGATCGGCTTGTCCTTCTGGTCGTCCTCGGGGCATGCGGTGCATTTCGCGTCCGCCTTCGCCGGGTCGATGATCTTCTCCACCTTGCCCTGCAACTTGCCGCCGCCCGCGTCGCTGATGCGCACATACGACTTCTCGGTGTGCGTCTCGTCGTCGATGGTCTTCCACAGGCCGACCGGCGTGTTCTGCGCCATCGCGAGGACGCTGGCGGTGGCGAGGACGAATGCAACTGCTGCTTTTTTCAAGGGTGTCTCCTGGGTTTGTTGAAACGGCCGGGGCCGCACGCCGATGATCGCTCCGAAAGCCGCGATCGAGTGACCCGCACGCGACTTCGCTCGTGGTTCGTGCGGAGCTCCGGGTCGATCAGAACAGCGCCTCGTCCATCTCCATCAGCGGCTTCAAGCCGGCACGGCAGGTGCGGATCAGGCCGGCCGTCTCGGGCAGCAGCTTGGCGAAATAGAAGCGCGCGGTGGTCAGCTTGGCCTGGTAGAACTTGTCGCCCGAATCCTTCTTCTCGAGCGCGACCTTGGCCATGCGGGCGAAGAAGTACGCGAAGACCAGGTGGCCGCAGACGCGCAGGTAGTCCACCGCGGCGGCGCCCACTTCGTCGGGGTTCTGGAACGCCTTCATGCCGATCTCGGTGGTCAGCTTCGTCACCTTGTCGCCGAGCTCGGCCAGCGGGTTCACGAATTCCTGCATCGCCTCGCTGACGCCCTCTTCCTCGACGAACTCGGCGATCTTCCTGCCGAAGCGCTTGAGCTTGGCGCCGTTGTCGCCCAGCACCTTGCGGCCCAGCAGGTCCAGCGACTGGATGGTGTTGGTGCCCTCGTAGATCATGTTGATGCGCGCGTCGCGCACGTACTGCTCCATGCCCCACTCGTGGATGAAGCCGTGGCCGCCGAAGACCTGCATGCAGTGCGACGTGGCGATCCAGCCGTTGTCGGTCATGAAGGCCTTGACGATGGGCGTCAGCAGCGCGACCTCGTCGGCGCATTCCTTGCGGACGGCCTCGTCCGGATGATGCAGTTCCTTGTCGATCAGCAGCGCCGTGTGGATCGCCAGGGCGCGGCCGCCTTCGGCGTAGGCGCGCGCGGTCATCAGCATCTTGCGCACGTCCGGGTGCACGATGATCGGGTCGGCCGGCTTGTCCGGCGCCTTCGGGCCCGACAGCGCGCGCATCTGCAGGCGGTCCTTCGCGTAGGCGACGGCGTTCTGGTACGCGACCTCGGTCAGGCCCAGCGACTGCATGCCCACGCCCAGGCGGGCCGCGTTCATCATCACGAACATCGCGTTGAGGCCCTTGTTGGGCTCGCCCACCAGCGTGCCGACCGCGCCCTCGAGCACCATCTGGCAGGTGGAGTTGGCGTGGATGCCCATCTTGTGCTCGATGCCCGCGCAGAAGATCGGGTTGCGCTCGCCCAGCGAGCCGTCGGCGTTCACGTGGAACTTGGGCACCAGGAACAGCGAGATGCCCTTGGAGCCCGCGGGCGCGTCCGGCAGGCGAGCGAGCACGAGGTGCAGGATGTTGGCGACCATGTCGTGCTCGCCGGCCGAGATGAAGATCTTGGCGCCGGTGATCCTGTAGGTGCCGTCCGCCTGCGGCTCGGCCTTGGTGCGCAGCAGGCCCAGGTCGGTGCCGCAGTGCGGCTCGGTCAGGCACATCGTGCCCGTCCACTCGCCGGAGGTCAGCTTGGGCAGGAACATCTTCTTCTGCTCGGGCGTGCCGTGCGCGTGCAGCGCCTCGTACGCGCCGTGCGACAGGCCGGGGTACATCGTCCACGCCTGGTTGCCGCTGTTGAGCATCTCGTAGAAGCACTGGTTCAGCGAGATCGGCAGGCCCTGGCCGCCGTACTCCGGGTCGGCCGACAGCGACGGCCAGCCGCCCTCGACGTAGGTCTTGTAGGCCTCCTTGAAGCCCTTGGGCGGCGTCACCTCGTGCGTCGTCTTGTCCAGGTGGCAGCCTTCGGAATCGCCGCTCAGGTTGATCGGGAAGATCACTTCGGACGCGAACTTGCCGCCCTCTTCCAGCACCGCGTTGAAGGTGTCGACGTCGATGTCGGCGTGCTGCGGCATCACCTTCAGCTCGTCGACGACGTTCAGCACTTCATGCAACACGAATTGCATGTCGCGAAGCGGCGGGGTGTATTGAGGCATGGACAAGCTCCTGGAACGGGTCGGGAAGAAACCGGATGGAAAGGGACGATCAGCGGCGCGGCGCGCGCGCCTCCTTCGATCGGGACGATGGCGCGTCCGGCGCCGGGCCGGGCGCGGCCAGCGAATGGGCCAGCAGGCGCTCGAAGCCCCGGCGCGCGCGTTCGACGCTGCCGGGGTTGCGCAGGAAGCGCGCGTCGTGGTGCAGCGCGAGGATCAGGCCGTGGATCTCGAACATCAGCTGCTCGGGCGGCGTGCCGCCGTTCAGGTGGCCCTCGTCGATGGCGAGCTGGATCGAGCGCGTGAGCGCGTCCTGCCAGGTCTGCACCATCGTGGCGAGCGCGTCGCGCACCGGGCCCGGCCGGTCGTCGAACTCCACGGCGCCGCTGATGTAGATGCAGCCGGAGTCGATCTCGAACGACACGCGGCGCACCCAGCGCTCGAACATCGCGCGCAGACGCGGCAGGCCGCGCGGCTCGCGGATGGCGGGAAGAAAGACCTCTTCCTCGAACTTGACGTGATAGTCCCGGATCACCGAGATCTGCAGTTCCTCGCGCGAGCCGAAGTGGGCGAAGACGCCCGACTTGCTCATCCCGGTGACCTCGGCCAGCAGGCCGATGGACAACCCCTCGAGGCCCTTGTTGGCCGCCAGGCCCAGCGCCGCCTCGAGGATCGTGGCGCGCGTCTGCAAGCCTTTCTGCAAGGGGCGGGGCGGGCGGCGAAGAGCGGTTGCGTCGTTCACGAGGTCTGCCGGGGCGAGCCGGAGTGCGTTGAGTGCCGGTCCGACTCTTCGGCAGCCGGCGGCGCCGGCTAAGGGAAGAAATCGAACGGTCGTGCTATTTTGCATGCGGCGGCGCCCGGCGCCAATGCCATCGCGCACTTTTTTTAGTATCCGGATCCTGGAAATGCGCGGCGGCCGTCACGGAACCGACACCAGATCGCACTTCATGCCGTTTCCGTCGTCCTCGACGCGG
>Ga0247779_1000734_pt1 | contig 18093 bp, 23 predicted proteins | sample UWRJL221509R5_FD_179925 | JGI IMG/M metagenome (GOLD analysis project Ga0247779, IMG submission 179925) | Plant litter microbial communities from Arlington Agricultural Research Station in Wisconsin, United States - UWRJ-L221-509R-5 | ecosystem: Environmental > Terrestrial > Plant litter >... | reverse complement strand
CACTGCTTGCAGGCTGTCTGCCTTTCACTTGATAGATCGTACCATATAATTCAACTTTTCCTAAAGGAACAAAGTCATGAAAGATAATAAAAAATAATGATATTATAATCGTACACCTTCCAAATATAAAAACACAGACATATAGATATCTACTGGTGAACTGCGAAAACAACACAAGAAATAGTAAAAACGACTCTATCTAAAAACTACTTACAAGTTATATTACTAGGCAAGTCACGGAAATGGGGTCCAAAAAAAAGGTGGGGGCCATATAATCTACCAGTGGAGACGATGGGTGGGGCATTGGTATCCACTTGGGTTTTTGAACAAGTAGAGCTGGTGATAGTCTTCGGCATTCCACCACTGTCCTGCAGGGACGATCTCGGTCACGATTTTCTGGCCTAATAGCGGATAATCATGAGCACATGCAAGCGTGTGGAACCAATATCGGATGAAATAGAGGGCAGACATACCTTTTGGTGTGAAATATTTGGCCTGAATTTCCTCCGTAACGCGTTTCGCAATTTCTTCCTGTTCTGGGGAATGTGTAAAGATGGCAGAGCGATATTCTGAAAAGAACGACATTAGTCTCCCCGGTGCCTCGAGATATCCAAATAAAAATCAGACACTCACGAGAACCAGTATCGGCTCCTTGGCGGTTAACCGTCGTTGGATCATGGGTTCGGTAAAAGAACTCTGATTCGCGATACACCCACAGATCAGATTAAGATATAATCGCGAGATCAAATTGAAGAACAACATACCGACGAGCTGGGCATATGTCACCACACTGGGGTCAAACTCAATCTTCAAAGCCTCTGCATGATCTGTCGCTCCTTTGCAAACAAGCTCGTAACTTGGGTTTGTGACCAGTGCGTTTCCGCCTGTGTATCCTACGGCCGTGGACAAAATCCCCTTATTCTGTGACGGAGGGAAGTGCTTCAAAAAGATATGCTCGACACCCCAGAAGCAACCCGCAGCAAAGGTTGCTATTTCTGGTTTTGAGGTTGATGCTGTTTTGTGGAACATAGATATATGTAAGTACGCCATCAGGAGGAACAACGGGCAGGCAAAGAAAAAAGCACCTGAGGACATTGTAGAGCGATAGTAAGACGGGTCTGTGATGGGGGAAGAGAAGATATTTCTGAGACGGCCCAACATGTTCTGGTACTTCTATGTACTTCCAAGGTTTCCAACACGGCTAAAAAGAATCGCGCAATTATTCCATCCTCATAACCACCAGAGCAGATTGATGACGAATTGATCATGTGATTCTTTTGCTGACAGAACATCGCGCTAAAAATAGTTTATATTTCTCAACACCGCCAATCCGACATCCCGCATCTGATTTCATAGGACAGATAATAATATCTACATGCCAGACGAGTCAATTGGATGCACAAGGCTCATCTTCACCCTCCCTCTCTGAGTGTTTCTGTCCTTTTCCACCTCGATCCGGACAGTCACCTTGTCAAATACAGCGATAGTTGTTTCACCGACAGTAATCGTGTAATTTTCCGCATCAAACTGCATATCACGCTTGAACATCACTAGGCCTTCAATCCCCAGTCTGCAACTGTTAAGAATGCGTGTTGAAACAGCAGGTAGAATAGAAAGCTTACTTTGACACGAATACACCAACGCCATTTCTGAATGTCCTGATCACGAATGCTTCTTCCGTTACTGTGCCAGCACTTCCTGAAACTTTCTTCTCTCTTTCTCCGCGACCTTTCAATGCAAGCCCAACATAGAACTCCACACTGGCTCTGCCTGCCATCTGAGCCATCCTATGGCGGCGATTGACGACATCTAGCACACGTTCTACGTGGGGTTTGGAATGTAATGATGGATGGAGAGCCGTGTAACCGATGGCTGCGGAAAGCTGTCGATGAGCCAGCACATCTAAGTAAAATTAGTACGGATGAAAGGCTGTTTCGTCGATCATACGTACCCGCGTAACGACGAATAGGACTCGTAAAATGAGTGTAAATAGGACTGGCAAGTCCGTAATGCCCGAAAGTGTCCTTTCCAACACTTCCAGAGCAAAAGTACTCTGCAGAAAGCATGCATCGAGTAGCCATGATGCGAACCAATGTGTTGAATGCCGGTTCTTGTGGATCAACACATTGGTCGAGAGAAGCCGCGAGCGCTCCGGAACTTGAAACATCCAACTTCATGCCCTTTCTCTTCATCAGAATATCCTGTAATTTCTCGAAATTGGTTCGGGGAGGAGGTAAATGCCGTCTGGATAATAATGTTTAAAAGTTGCATTAAATGATTGCGGCGAGTAACAACTTGCCTGAGAACTGCAGTTTGAGGGAAGGTCTCCTCAATTTTCCTAGCTACACTGATATTAGCAAGCAACATGAACTCTTCGACCAAACTGTTTGTCTCTCTCATCTCTTTCTGCTCGACATCGATGGGGTCGGAAGATTCAGAACTGTCTAGATGAATCTTGACTTCTGGTGAAGCAAGATTTAGAGCTCCAGCTGCCATTCGTTTAGCTTTTAATTTGAGGGCGAGGGTGTTGAGGAGACGAATGGAGGTCGTAAGTTCATCTTGACGATGGCTATGATGATCAATCTTAAGTAAATAAACACTCTCTTGCGAAGCGAAGCAGAACCTACGGATCGTCTTTGCGAATCTGTGCCTCCTCGTACGTGAACGCAGCCTTGGATGCAATGACTGACTTTGTAAATCGTACGTTGACGATTTCAGCATCCGGTGTCATTTCCTAGGGAATGCGCGTTAGAATCAAGGCATATGTGCGCATGCTATTACATTAAACATACCCAAATTGCAGAGAACGCCAAACGTTCAACAAACGGCCGCAATGAACACAGGTTCGTGCCTAGAAGTGCGGGTAACATGTCGATACGCTTGTCTACCAAATATACGGTGGTTCCTCTGGAAGCGGCCTCGCTGTCCATAGGCGTGTCGGCATGAACAAAGTGAGATACGTCGGCGATGTGAACACCAGCCTCGATGTTTCCGTTTGGAAGTGGTCTTGCATGAAGGGCGTCATCAATATCTTGACAGCCTGACGAAAGGTCGCTAATCATCCAGATTTTTCAGATGAAGAAGCACATACCAGGAGGATCAATACTGCAAATAATCATGTCTCTGAGATCCTCTCTACCTCTCCACTCTGGACTAGTATCGCTCTTGGGAGGGACGACCCATTGCTCTCCTTCCTTCGGCAGACAATCGAGAATAGCCTTTCCGAAAGGTCTGTATGGTACTTCAAATTCCAATAGTAAACTCTCCTGCTCAGCCTCCTTGCTTTCAACTTTGCCCAAGGCACGGACAAAGTGCCCTTCTGGATACCGTGACGTGACGTCCCATCTGTCAATGGTAACGAGGATTTTCTGGCCTATTAGAGAGGGTGCCTGGCGCGTGCGTAGACGGATGCGAGGAAGGAGGCGGGATACGGGAGTGGCAAAGACAGTTTGTTGGGAGAGAGAGGTAGCATTGGAGGACGTTAATGAGGTGCTGTCGATGTGGCATACGTAACTAAGCCCGAAGAAAATAAACAAATTAATAATTGGTGAATAGGTAACATAACTGACGATACTTACGCCCTCCAGTTTCGCTTGATTATGCCAACGACCCGACCAGTTGGCTGTTTTTCTGACGTCCTCTTTTCCGACTGGATGAGTTTAGACTCTTTAGCAAGCACTTCATCAGCTTCAAGGTCAACTTCGTCTCCTGATTCCTCGGCGTCGTCGTTTTTCAGTGTGGCTGAAATTTATTCGACATTAAGAAATTCAGGGCAGGACAAGAAAATGATTACTCACAATCTTGATCAACAACTTCATCGGCAGGTGCTTTCCACTCTGATTCATCAAAGACTTCCACCACAACGATATCTCCGTCTACTACTCTGTTCATGTTTTCTCGACCAACAAGGAGGATGGGCTTTTTGTAAGCGGGTACGGAGACGCTTCCCTCGAGATAGTTGTATTGATTGGCATTGAAGTGTCCTTGGTGAAGTTCTCCGGCTTTGACTCCAGCTACCAATACACCTGTTGGAAGGTACTGACACAAGATGTTAGTTAAGCTACAATTGAAACCAAAACGGGATGTGTATACCTCTGGGTACAGAGCCTGACGTCCAGCGACGGCCTTGGTAGGTTCAATCTCATTTGAACCTTCAGCTGCTAAGAGGTCGAGTAGCTGGGTCGCGTCTTTCATGCCTTCTACATATTGCCTCACTGGATTGGAAAATAAGAAATTACATGAAATAGAATTTATGGAACAGCTTCATACCTGAAGTAGCTGCAATATCGGACTTTTCTGCCTTCCGTCTGTTTGCTGCATCTTCGGTCATGAGAACAACCGTTGGGAGTTGAAAAGGTTGACCGCGAATCGGAGGACGTGTTAACTTGAGATGTGAATTATACCAAGCTGTCGCCTTTCGAATTCCTAACCATTATGGTTATTAGATAAAAAAACGAGATGTTTACGAATATTGCAATACCTCTGTCGTTCCTATCATTCGGTGTCTCTCCTTCTTCTCTTACAATCGCAGTTTCGCTATGAGATATATGCGGTCAGCGAAAATGAACAACTCGAAAAACTATACCAAGCATACGATCTATATTCATTGTAGAAAACCCAGATCTTCTTCTCTTCCATTTTCGTCAATGCCTTCAAGCGATTGTATAAAGGCAAAGAGCGGTGCCGGACTTCTTCGAGGACAGTTTGTAGGAGGATAATCGGGGGATTGAAAAGAGGTGATTCCACGAGATCCATCTATCGAAACTGGTCATTAAAATGTCGGCAAGATGTTACGAATGAGCATTATAAGCCAGCTTCAGCTTACTTGAGATAGGAAGACATTCGTGTCTGGTAAAATGAAATGACCGTTAGGGAACGAAGGATGCAGTTTGTCTCCCGCAGAGGGTAAAGCCAGATTGGTGGTTTCACATTCTCTGCAACCTTCTATACCGCAAGAAACGTCGTCACGTAGATATCTTTCACGCAGGACTACCGAGAAATTAGATGCGTTTTGGGAATCTAGTAGAAATGATCTCACCCTTGATAACTTTTCCTCGTGCAGTCTTTTTGAAGAATTTTCTCTGAGTAACCACAGCTTCCGTCCTGGGTCTTTTGAGGATCGTAATTTCTGGCATAATATGATTGTAGCACGACAAGTGGCAGTGATTGATTCGACTCCTGGGCGCCTAGTATCGTCCCCCAGTAGAAATAAAAGGCAGAGATATGATATAGTTACGATCACTAATATTGGAAGAGTCAAGTGATGTCAGCATTTTTTTGAAGCTCCGCATCTCTCAGTCTGCACAAGTGGTATGTACTTTTATTTTTGTATACTGCCTCCTCATCACTCTGAACTCCATAGTTTGTATATGGGTACCTGAACTATCAAACAAACGGTCAAAAACGACAGCATTGGGCGGTGCCAATTCCAAAAATAATCCCTTTCTTGATGCAGGCTGCCCTTTTGAGGCATAGATCATCATTAATTACACCTGGCGTCAACTGGTAAACGATGATAACAATCTTATGGACGGCGTTATTTGTAAATGCATTCAGCACATCGACAAATGACTCTTTCTCAGCGCCCTTCTCTCTTCTATGTCAACCTCGTCTTCCGACAGAAATAGTACCCGAGCGCCAGGTCATGCCTGGAGAAGACTCTCACTTTTTCGACGGGCGTCAAACTCTTCCTTGAACACATTATCCAGTATAAAGTCTGCGCAGTCAAATTTACCCCAATACTCGCCATTTGACTCAAGCATAACCTCTGCTTTCCCAACGGATTCTGAATGGGAAACAGACGTTATCATTTCCTCCCCCGAGAGTGGTACGATACGAGCAGAATCCGAACGGTCTTCTCCTGTTATGAATGGTGTGCATGTTCCTCATGCAGGAAGTTCGACTGTTCCCCCACGATATTCATGCATCTTACATCCCCCTCTTTCCCTCCCTACCGCTGGACCAAATGACGGTGCGCCCAAGAGAGTAGCTCACATCGAACATTCTTTCCCAATAAGAAACAATAAACCCTGGGCCACTCTTTTGACGTTCACGAGTAGCTCTGTTGCTGGGCTGGCTACTGACGGACGCGTTAGGAAAATACCACGTTTCGTTGGGAACGAAATGGTTACTGGTATGGTGGAACTTGACTTGGAAAGCACGCAAACAGTTCAAGAGATATCAGTGACTGTATGTCCGCGGCCTGTTTTTTGTTTCGTCTCCGAGACTCATTGGTGCTCGTAGCTTCGTGGGAAAATTATCGCAGGCTATCTTGTCGACGAAGCGTATACTTTCTTGGACCATAAGCACCTCATATGGAATGTCAAGTCTATGGGAAATCCTCCTACGTCTTCTAAGCATTCGAGGTCAAACCACGCAAAGAAAAAACCAGGAAAATTACTTGGTTCTTACCAAATTCCTTTCAGCTTCCCTTTCCCGTCTTTGATAAATTTTGATTCCTACGAGGCGGTCGTACCTGATGCTGTCTCTCCATTTTCCCTTGCCTCTCCCTCTTCGGCTGCTGCTTCGAGTCGCTCAAGTGCTTGGGTCGAGGCAGATAAAAAAACTCAAAACGACCCTCATACCTACCCACCTCTTTCGTCACCACATGGAGGAAATAATAGAGGTTTTCATGGTCGTCGGTCAATTCCACCAAAGCCCCTTACAAGTCTAACGGATGTCAGCGTAAATAATGATTCTATTTGTCCGGCCCCACCCAGCTTTGTCGAGTCCGGAATTACCGCAAGTATCCACTATGAGCTCACTGTGCATATAGTTCATGGGTTTCTAAAGCCGGACAGCAGGTTGCGTTATAAATCTTTCGCATTCGGTGCTTCTTTTGACCTCTACCCATATAGAATCAAAACTGCAGTGGCATACACGCCATCTGTTGTTCCTCTTCCTCCCTCTGCGAAAAGGAGGGAGGCCTATGCAACTAGGAATATCGCCCCAGGCCCTCTTATAGACCTGAAAGGATGGGTTGCGCTTCCTAAGGTTGCCATTGAGGGACGTCTGGGAGGACCGAAGGGTAGAAACATATCAGTATGCTGTCAGGTAGGTCACGATCTATCCGCCTGTTATCTTTCTGCTCATCCAATATCCAGTTATATCTCGCCACTCCAGTGAGTCACCAATCGTGGACGATCGCTTTCAGCTGCACAAACCGATTGTTGTTTTTTTCAGCTTACTTACACACGGGACACTTTTATCCCATGTCATCTCTCCTTCTTGGGAGATGATGTTGAAGCATTAAATGTTATGGGATCACCCAATGCGCCTTGTGTTCGCCTCGTTCGTCGACTTCGCCACTTCTGCCCCAAAGGTGGGGATTCAGTTTCTGAGTCTGACACCGCGGGGAATACAGTGAGCAATCCCGAATTTGGGAGCAGTGTAACGAATGCATGGTACGCTATTCTTCCTGCTGCAACAGGGCCTTCTGGGAAAGGAAGTTCCTTGAAGACTATCGTTTCGGACATGGGTGGCGCTGTGTGGTGGAAGCCACCGAAAGATGCTCCAAGCGAGTTGTACGCTTCACATCTGGATGGTGAGATCCACCTTCCTGTGGATATGCAGCCCAGTTGTGCCGGTCCTTTATTCCAGATCGAGGTACGTGCCGTTTCTATCAGATTTGTATACAAGTCCTACTGGGATGCTAAGTGATGTACAGTATTTTGTAGCGATGCGACCACCCACAGTCACAGCCTTCGATTTCAAGTATAGTAGTCGTCGCGGAAACGAACCACATAGGCCAATTCTCGTTTCGCATCCTGTTAAAATTGCTACTTTCCACTCTTTGGATGGCACAGTACCAATTGCGTTCACCCAGCCAGTGAGAAGAAAGCGCTAATACATCATTATCGTTTTAATTTCCTTATCGCTTTGTATGTATGATGTATAATGTGCAGGTGGTGACATTTTGTAGGGTCTCAATTCTGTATCGTATCTGTAGTAGTAAATGTAATCTATGTCCCGTATCAAAACTAATCGATGATTTATTGACTGATATTTTCACGGGCGTATATCTTCTGTATGTGGCGTAAGTTGGTAAATGTAACACAGTATATGTGTTTGAAAATCTTGATCACGGACCTGTCTCACTTGATCCCTTCACTCTTCTCTTTTATTGAAGTATTTCTCCCTCTTCTCCAACCAAGCGGCCCTGGACTCTGCCTCTCTTGCTTGTTTTTTTATGAAGCCAACCCAATCAAAGCAAGTGTCGCAATCGATTTTACTATGGTTTTGACACTTGTAAGACTCCGATTTTCCTCCGACTTCGACAGCTCCAAGAGAGTAAACATTGAAAGGGTCGCGATTCTGGACACCAGAACATAAGCGATACTCTACTCCACTGAATCATTCATCAACACTAATTCACTTACTTCAATACTGTAGTAGAAGTTGTCTTCGATGTCCTCCAGCTTATCCTCAACTTGATAGTTGTTGGTCATGCGATGATCGTAGCAGCAGATGTGGCAGTGTTCTTGTCCGTGCCTTTTGCAGAAGACGAAGTCGTTAACGACTATGATAGGGTCCATTGTTATGAATTGAAAGATGAAAGAAGTGAAAGTGTTGTAAAATCTAGTTCGCAAGTGGCACGGATATTAAATAGGGAAAATCCTGTTTATCAAAGACTATGAATTATAATTTAAACAAAGCTAGCCAATTTTGGCTGGAATGTTACGAAATCAACTGTTTGTGAAAGGATTTTAATAATGCAGAGAAATGAGGAATGTAAGCTACAGTACAGCATCAGCTTGAATTTACATGGTCAAAGTTGAATATCCGAAATTTGAGCCTTCTAACCCCCGGGCAACTAGAGTGAATTGTTGAGCTGCTTCTCGAGTTTTTTTCAGCGAACGAGACCTGAGTGATTTTTAGTATATATGCACAGAAAACTTATCGCGAGTAACTTGCCCTGCAACTGCTTTGATAAATTTATTCTTGGCCTCGAGGTTGGCCTTACTTGGTACAAAATTATCCTGGAAAAGAGAGAAAGAATCAATATATATTCGTCCAAAAAATATATAGATACACTAACCGATAATAGTATATCTTTCATCCACAAAGGAGCACCTCCGGCGATCTCATTTCCGCTTGCTCGACTCAGTAGGGTTCCCAAGATTTCGATTAAATTAGGAACAACACTTCTTGGAGCCACACCTGCGAAGCCTTGAAGCACAGCCCGCATTAGGTTCGGTCCATGTGTGCTCAAAAAGGCCGTCCTTTGTTGGAGAAGATCGTCTGACATGGAAGTTCTGTGAATTAGTGTGGACTTTAGAGTACAAAATAAATCAGAAGATGCACAGTTACGTTAAGAAGGCAAGGAGCAACATACGAGGAAATTACAGGCCGAAACTAAGGAATATCGTTCTTGCAACGATAATGAGTTTATAGCGCATTGTATAAGGGCATCAAACAATCCTGGAGGAAGAACATAAAAGGCAGAAACAAAATCCTGTGCACCCTATGAAGGTTTGTCAGCTTCCTTATACTAGGCGAAGCCTCATGAATTTACAGACCCTGTCCATACAGGAGAAGAATTCTTGTACAATATCCGGGTTCTGATAAGCTTGGGTCATTGGCCTGAGTTCTACTGCATCGAAGAAAAGGGACCCACGCTTTCCATATAACCGTCAATAGCAAACGCTGTCAAGCTGGTCTGCAAGATGACTGGTAACAACCGTTGTATCGTCATCTCAGCTTCAGGAGTTGGCCCGCTTTTTAAATTCAACGAAAAAACCGGTGGGTTCAATTGTGCAATAAGGATATGAGCAAGTGATAACCATGTTGCCGTCAACTGACGTTGAGCCGCTAAGCATACAAGTTCTAGTAGAGGGCCTGCTGGAAGAGAAATCAAGGTGATATCTGCTGGAAGAGAGGTAATGGACTTGAAGAGATCGCTCAAGGCCTTGAAAAAAGTATGTTAGCCTTCATCATCACTATGCGAGTAGAAAGGCATACATGACCGATGGCCAGATCAGCGGACCATAGCTCCATGACCCCCCGTATAACAGCAGATACACCCTCTCGAAGCTTGATTGCACGTGGGTCTTCTCGAGCGCGTTTTATAGTTTCCGTCTCAACTTGAACCTCCGTGTCAGAATCATCTTCAAGGAGGGTCGGACCATCGGTTGTTCTTGTGAGACCTTTCGCGACGCCAGAAAGAGTTTCGAGATAGAGGATTGTTACCTGTCTGGCATCCTCAGGTAGCTGAATGAGAAAACTTGTGAGTGGAGGGGGAACAGATATAAAATGACTGAGCATACATTCGCTGCTGTTCCGAGGGCCTCGTATAAATTGTGCACAATTGGGTTCACAATTGCCTGAATTGGCAAACATTAGACGAGAATACGACAAAGTACGAGCACGACGTACCTCGATCGAAGGGATTGACTCTGCAGGAGGCATAGCCTGTATGACACTGGCGATGGATTGTAAAACCTTACTCTTTTCGGAATCCTGGGACGTAGCATAAATCCAACTAGCCCTTCATAGAACCCACAGTAAAATAAACTCACGGGAATGTTATTAAGGCCTGCATGTAATTCTCCAAAAGCACCTATATGGGCAGCTAAATCCTTGCGGTTTGCTTCGCAAAGGTTACGCAGAGCAGTCGCAGCTGGAAGGCAAAGAGATGGATCCGGAAGCGCAGAAACAACATATGATAACACAGTGACCAGCAAGTTCGGTCCTGATGATGGCTGTGATGGTGATGGTGATGGATGTGGCTGGGTTGCAAACCAAGACGAATAAGAACCTGGTTAAATTATTTGTATTTTAATCGATGATATTTACCAGTTTTCAACATCCTAAAACTTACCGATGACGCTCAATGCTGTCCTCCTTACCCTGGATCTACCTGTAGACGGTAGCCTGCCAAAGATTTCAGGGCTAAAAAGTCTGTCCAGATGAGAAACGTTGTCCATGTCAATAGCTTCTTGGATGGACATGATACAGTGTAATGTGCCTTCTATTTCCTATCAAAAATTCCGCATGTTCAAAAGAACAACAATCAGCTATCTAGAGGTACCGCGTACCTGCCAGCCTTCAGACTCTTGCCTAGAGACGAGTCTCTCTGCAATATCGTTGATGTAATAGCCAAGCATATCATCTCTGAGGACATAATACCTATGCGGAAAAAAATCAGCTTCATTATGTATATTATATTATACAGAAGGCAAGACTGACGCATTAATCAGAGTATCGCCAACATCTCTTCGATAGCTACGGAAGAGGTGATTAATATGAAAAGGGGCCAAAATATGGGAAGGGAGACTAACACTTGAAATTTATCGATTTGGTCTGGTTAGGTATATTTAGTGACTGGAATCATCGAAGGGGTAGATACGAAAAGCAACGAACCGCGTGACCACCCTGCACCTGGTGCGGGAAAAACAACTTTCCTTCTAAGTACCTTCACAAGTTCAGTAAACACAGCTTTAGCCATTGTCACTTGCTTGGCTTCTGCACCATCTTCAACATCGGCTGGTGCCGGCGACCGATCGTCTGCACCTTCTTCTATGTAGAAATCGGTACTCCAGAGGGCTTCTTGGAAAAGATACCAAAAACCTAACGTCATCTCGCTCTCTTCTTCATCAACGCCATAGTACCCTGGGAGTCCAGTATATGCCAGAAGCAAGCGGAGAAAATTCTGTGTGAGGTGACCCTTGGTCGTTGGGGGTGTGTTTGGACCTGTAGATACGGGCAGAGATGAAGATATGTTCGTGGCAATGTACGAAGTGGAATGATCTCCTAGCGCGACAAGCAATTTACATAATGAATGTGAAATAGGTGTAACTTCATCATTAGCTAGAGTAGCTTCCATGATTCTGTTCCCTGTTGTATCCAGCCAAATCATTAAAGGTTCTGTTAATGTCTTAGAACCGGAACCATCAGAGAGCGGAGACTTGGTCATTATTTCTTGCAATGCGTCTGATATGGCAATGAAAATAGAGTCATCCGGGAAATTGGGGTCCAGTTGAGCGATGAGAGTAGGAATAAGAGGTGTTAAGTGACTAAGAAGTATATATTAGACAAATCAGTGATAAGCTGGGAGACGCCTCACTCGGTCTTGAGGAATGTCATCCATGCTTGTAGACAACTGAGAGATGAGATGTATTGGTTAGTTGGTATGGTCCCCAGGGGTTGGACAACTGTCGATGTGATAGCTTGAACAACCATTGGTGAAGCTTCAATCAAAGACTGTTGCATTTGCATTCTAGGAACACGTTATTGCTCCACGAAAGAACTCATATCTGGAGAACGTACTTGCTGGGCCCGAGAAGATCTGCATTTCCAACCTCCTCTGCAACAATAGCCAGAAAATCGAGAAGGTATTCAGGAGTTGCTCCCTGGTTGGAGAAAGTCGAAACACAGGTCAAAATCCATTCCGGCCATCGAGAAGGACGACCCGGTGCAAGTTTGAGGGCCAAAGATGTGAGCTGGAGGACGAGAAGAATGGGAAGGCATGTCATTAAAGCTTGGAGAGGAGCGTACGGCGACGTATAGTTTGCGAAGGATGAACTTGCTGCGTCCTATCGCGATTGAATGCGCCGTTAATTGGACAATGAGATCGCGTAGATTCTCGACTTGTTCAGCTGGGAATGCTTCCCTTCACATTCATTCAGAATCAGTACGGATTTCGCGAGCAGAATACGCGCGTGCTTACCAGTCTCTTGCGATTTTGACTTGGGCAGTGTGAGCACCGAAGAATTGGACATTTTGATCTTGATGATTCAAGAGCGGAATGACCAAGCCCCATGCTTCGGGTCGCTTCTGCAGTTCAAACAGATCTTGTTGAAGACGTTTGAGGCCTTCCGGTGTCGTAGTCGCTGTTGATGGTGCATATGCTTGTTGAATCAACTGGCCGAGACACAAGACGTGAGACGATAGAAAGGGTTGGGTGCCATAAGCTAACTAACTTGGGCTGCGTGCTCGATGTCAAACTGTGAGAGAGTAGGAAGAAAAGCAGGATTGGCCATAGTCTGTGTCGAAGACTAGGACTAGTTGGTTATTGGCTGTTGGTGGCGGTAGCGGTAAAAGTATAATCGCTCTGTTAGTGTATGCAGTGCCACTGAACTTTCTTTCTTCCAACTATATCATTCAGAGACTTTTCACACTCGCTTTTCTCATAATTTTCATCTTTCACGTCTCGCTTGAATGTGTATACAATGCCTGAACATATGAGAAGAATAGTATGTTCGAGGAAAGCACTACCATTTGAAAGAATAGTGCCACGGCTGCTCAACTGGCTTCGTTTCATCCACGAGGGACTATCATAAAGCATAACAATGGAAGAAACTTCATCAAAATCGATGGTGTATACTCTGGTCCTGAATAGCAGCTTGGAATTAGTTGGAATCTATAGTGTCAAATTATTTTTGCGAGTAGGAGCTCCGCGTCGACACAATGTCGGTATCAACGTTCGCAGTGCTTTCTTGGGTCGCTCACTGGTCGATGGATCTGTCATTTGTTGTGCTTTCCGATTCTGACCGTTTACTTGACGCGTCCATGAGGAATCGTTTTGTCCAAAGTATTTGAGTCAGTTCGAACTTCCAAGGTGGCGTAAAGGTTCTCTAACTGTTCCGAAAGCTTGTGAGTGCTTCCTTCCTCCTTCCTAATTGCTAGGTCGTTAAATTGAGAATGCATGTTTAATCAGGTTTAATCAACCCTGTAGTATGCCGGTACTATACGTCGCATGGTCTGAAATGCAAACACACCTCTTTCATGAGAAGATTGTTTAGAGAATACGATGCACCTCATTTTGACTTCTACCGATATCTATATCTTTGACATCCTTATGAACTGGTAGCTGGTAGGCGGATGTTACCTTCGAAACGCAGGTCTCATAGTTTGTTGTGTAAAAAATTGAGTACGTCGAAATGTTTCTCTCGCCATCAGCAACCCCCGATTGACAACGAGTTTGGAAAGCCTTCATTGTATTAACTATCGGAAGTTTGAAGATTAGGTTGAGAAGCTCGTTGGGCGTCTAACAGCATGGAACCTTTCCTCAAGTGTTCAACCGCTATACTAAATGCAGCTTATTCTTCGTCTTTCGCCCAAACTCTTTCCCGAGGCCTCTCAACCACTCAACCATGAACTCCCTGACTCAAACAATATTCCCACCCAGCGACCAATTCCTTTGAACATCAACTTTCGCAAGATATCCGTGCGACATGTTGGAGATGCAGTCAGATATCTCATATCTAACTTGGCGCCAGTCCAATCCGAGTCGTTGGCTATCGGTATAGCATGTCATGCTACCGATACTGGTGCTATTGATTTCGTCACGCTTGCTAACATGAGCTCAGTTTTCCTCGTTTATCTTGACTCGCATTCAGTTGTAACAAATTCTGACTTCGCATCACTTTGTTACCCTTCCAATGAGTCGATGCCACCTGCCCATCTTACCGCATTTTCTATGGCAAAAGTCGCTGTCAAAGTATCCAAAGCCACGCATCTACGTATCAAAGGAGTGGACCTTTCGACATTACATTCACCCAATACATGGAGGCCGAAGAGTCCGGTGGATATTGTTACAAGCCACATCTCAGCAAAGGCTAATAAGTGGGCCATTATTTCGTTATGGCTTGATAATGAACAATCAATAGAAGCGGACACTTGCTTGAAGGCATGGCTCGCTGCCTGGTAGGCCGCTCTCTGCTCTCTCTGTGTATATCTATCACCTTCCTAACATACGTCCAGTGTCGGCAGTAGACTTGGAACGTAGCACGCAGCTGCTATCAAAGTGGACATGAAATATCTCAACGTTACTGTGAGTTGAAGTCCACACAAATGATACCGCTTCTAATTGTTAACTCGCACCAGGAACGAGATTTTATCGCGGACTTGATCTCTCAATCCGAAAGCCTCGAAAAACTCAAACCCAAGGAAGCTCCTACAGAGTTTACCAAAGCTACTCCCGATCGTTCAGGGAGAATTGATCTAATCAACTCTCGATACAAAACACGAATTCGTCGAAGTGACCAGGTATGCTACCCTTTTTTCTTGCTGTGCTCTGATACTGATTTTGATGAAAAAGACACGGATTGTGATGACGGATACAAGAGGACAGGAATACTTGGGGAATGCTCAGGCTGCAAAAGGAAAGAAAACAATTATCAAAATTCAAGGAAACTTGGGGTCTTGTGACATTGCCAGTATAAAGGTTATTGGACGGCATGAACCTACCAACGCTGAAAGGGCATGGGATGAGCTCATTCATAGGTTGTTGATTGGCCAAACAGATTTGCGAAGATCCCCGTTCATTCGTGCCGTATGGTTTCCGAAGTGGAAAATTACGACTTTAGCCGGGGCCGAATACGAGTCCAAGTCTGAGATCCCACCCGACTGTACAACTGCTACCGCCAATTTGAATGACTCCCAAAAATGTGTCGTTCGCGAGATGGTGTGTGGTGCCCCAATGGTCGTAACACACGGCAAGTGCCAGATTTTCGCAGGTATTTGTGTGGTACAAGGCCCATGTTCATGTTTACTCATTCAGGACCGCCTGGAACGGGAAAGACGACCACTATATCAGCGGCATCCCAGATTTGGGACTTCCAGGGGAAAGGTGCATGGATTGTTGCGCATTCGAATGTGGCAGTCAAAAATATTGCCGAGGCATTAGCAAAGAAAGAAGTTAACTTCAAACTCATAGTGTCTAAAGAGTTTCACCATGAATGGTACTTTACTCATATCTGCACTGTCCTAAATTAATTACTGAAGTATTTTTTTGCTATCAGGCATGAACACATTTACACATCGATTAGCAAGGCGTTAATTTTGAGTGACGAACTTCCTGACAATGTTTCTGACATGGGTCGTATTCTAAAAGGCTCTCGCATAATTCTATGCACATTGAGCATGCTCTCAAACCCATTACTTCACGATAACGGCACTTTCACTATCCTACCTATTGAAAAGCTAATTGTTGATGAAGCGTCGCAGATCAGTACGTTCGACTTCTTGGTAAGCTTATCCTTTTAAACAGCAGGAGAAATATACTTATAATTTTTCCTGTGCGCAGCATTTGTTTGTCAAGTTCCAGAAGACGTTGGAAAAAGTGTGCTTTTTTGGGGATCCAAAGCAATGTGAGTTTCTTTTGGACACTCATATACAGTGATTTATTTATTTCTTAGTGCCTCCTTATGGAAAGGACAATATTCCAACGATGAAAACAATATTTGACATGAAACATATAACAAATGAGTTTTTTCTCGATACACAATGTTTGATTCTCAGCCCATCTTTGTTCATTATCGCTCTCTAATTGCGATACTCAGATCGAATACCGGCTCCTGTAGGCGACTTTATATCAAATGCTGTTTATGCAGGGCGCCTCAGAAGTGTCCATCCCATACATGGAAAGACATGCCTTGCTTTCGTCGACGTTGATCTGTCCAGAGGCGCAGAAGAAAAAAGCGGCTTTAGTTGGAAGGTGAATATCATTTTACAGCAAGAAGTATTTCGTTATCTAATCAATGATATTTAGAACGTCGGAGAAATCCAGACCATTGTGCACATTGTAAAAAATTACTACAAGGGACATCCTTTCACTATCATTACACCTTACGATGGTCAACGGGCTGCTATACAGAATGCTCTCGCAGCCGAGCATTTGCCTTGGGAATCTGTTTATAATATCGATAGCTTCCAAGGTAAGTGTTGATAAGGCAAATGCAGACGATCATGAACGAGAATTATTTTCTTAGGAAACGAGAACGATTTCATTCTTATTTCTGTCGTCAGATCCCAACATCCAGGGTTTCTCTCCTCTCTGAACAGATTGAATGTCATGTTAACACGTTTCAGGAAAGGCATGGTTATTGTTTCAAGCCGCAGATTTATGCAATTTGGGGGTTCGCAAACCCTACTCGGAGAACTTTCTAGGCACTGGCAAATCAAATCTCCAACAGATATCTGGCTCGACTGGCGCGACGTAGCAGGAGGCTCGGTTGATTTGCTAGGCGTAGCAGCTCCCCATCCTGCGAAAGGAGCTCTTGCTACGACATATTGTTCCACTGAATCGTTGCAAACTTCAGTTGCATCTACGTTGGCTACTCCTTGGCCATATCGAAGATCAACTAGAGGTTTTGACGTCAGCAAGCTTTTTCCCCCTCTCCCGCAACGTCCACGAAAGGAAGGTGACCAGGCATCAGGGAATAACCATCAGACATTCGGAGATACTGTCGTCACTGGACCCTCTTCTACTCTTCGAAACAAAACTTATGCATCATGCGCAGCGGCTCCAAAATCGATGCGGTCTGTCCCTACTACACCTTCTCCACGATCTTATCAAAATGCTCCTACGTCTGGGCTTTCCTCCTTTTCCTCGGCCTTGCCAAATAAACCTATTGGGCGCAGAAAAACACCCCAGATAACAAAAACGAAAGGCATCAATTCTTCGAATCGTTATGTTCTTTTGACTACTTCCGTTTTGTTGTGAATGTCATATTTTTTGACCGGCACATCCACTCATTTGCAATTCTGAGTAGTTCAGCTTTATCATCAAGTTTGCCGTGCCACTATCCTTGTATATCGCTATCTCGCGTATTGGAATAATGTTTTTGAAAAGAGATCATCATTACTAAAATTGAAAGGGGATGGAGAAGTTTATCACAACTCACTTTATGATCACGATACCCATTCCAAAGTATGCCATTAGCGTATGTCGCAACAATCTTCTTCAAATTACCTTTGCTTTTACTGCATTTGATTACTTAATAAACAACTAAGCGGCACAAAAAAACGAGGTCAAACTGTCTTTTGCTGTCGCCCGGGAATTGTATCCTCAAGGTGAGGATTCGGGTGCAAAGTCAATGCAAATGTGGTTCCATCCAAAATGTCACGGTCTGTTAAACCCGTTTGTACACTCGGGATGATCAAGTATGTGTAACGCCGGACCGTTATATTCCGGAGTAGTCCAGCTTGAGGTTGGACTGAGCCAACTCACTACTTGTGTATTCTTTTTTTTTTTGGAATCAATGGATTATCGTGCAACAAGTAGTCTATGTACTAAGACGCACGGCAGGCCCGTAGGGGCTGCTCTTCTACTGGTAGTTCTAAAATTTTACTCGGGTATATGAAAATAGT
>Ga0247779_1000733_pt1 | contig 18107 bp, 17 predicted proteins | sample UWRJL221509R5_FD_179925 | JGI IMG/M metagenome (GOLD analysis project Ga0247779, IMG submission 179925) | Plant litter microbial communities from Arlington Agricultural Research Station in Wisconsin, United States - UWRJ-L221-509R-5 | ecosystem: Environmental > Terrestrial > Plant litter >... | reverse complement strand
TGATTCTTGCACTTCGATCTGCTCTTTGGACGAGAGATCGCGTTTGAAAGGCGATTTTGTACGAAACCCAAGTGAACCAGCCTCGAAAACCATCCATCTCAGAGGCGGTCTACTACGATTCATTCCTCTATTTTGTACGTTCCCTCCACCGCTGAGGATGAAATTAGTCAGAAATGTAAGTTACTATATGTCAATTCACGACGACCACTTACATGTCAGAGTGTGTCCCGGCGAACCAGACCTCTAGTGTATGCGGTTTTGAAGTCGACCTTTCCGGCATAACATTTGATCTTGTCAATCCTTCTTGATGGATATGAGACTGGGGACGATTTGCGAGTTTCTTCCGGGAAATGCCCTCGCCATTATTGCCCGAAGTAAGGTCACTGTGATTCATAACCTTGTAAGACTCGAAATCTATATGCAAAAAGACTGTATCTTACCCAACTAATGTGAAGGTTGCGTAGAAAACAAAGAGCCTAATAGCAAGGGGAATGACAACGAGGAAGCAAAGGACGTGGATATAGAAGGGAATAGGTATTAAAGGAGTCTCCTCAGAGTTATTGAGGCGAGGGGATGCCGATCCACCGTACGAATACTCTGGGAGAAACTTCACACGCCGCTCGTCCAGAGCCAATGCATGACGGAAATAGCAGACATGCGACATGCCGTCAATTGTGCTGGGCAGCAAATGCTGCCCTCGGATGATTCCAATTGACGAAACAGTGTCCCTAGAAGATGTTAAGTGTGAACCGATAATGTCGAAATGGACTGCAGACAAACCAGGCTCCGACAAAATGGACTTTGACGTTCGGATGGCAAAACGCGCTCTTGAAGCGAGAGGCCATGGTCGTTTTCTGCGCGTCATCGCTTGACTGTCCTACTTCGGTCACGTCCTCTACTTCGCTTGTCGTCAGATCGGCGTACAGCTCGTATGCACTGAAAAACGTTAGACAAGCCCGAGCGAGAGGCGCTGTGAAGAACACTGACAAGGGGATTTGCATTTCGTTGCCTTTATGAATCAAGCCGACCTAAAGTCGTCGAATTAACTAGATAAGAATAGATAAAGGTAATCACACACCTTGTCTATCATCGCCGAGAGTACCCGTACTTGGAATGCACCGCGGGAGAATCCTGAATCGTGTCAACTCGTTAGTCAATTTCGATTTGAAAAAAGATCCATGGAAACAAACCAAAAAGAAATATGCGATCTCCTTCCCTATAGTTGTCGGAGAGCCATCGATAAGCTCCCATTACGGTCCTTTCAAACTCCCTGAAATGACATGGCGGCTAAATAATCAATATTGATGAGCGGTAATATAAACTCACCAGGCAATAGCCAGATCGATCTTGTGGTAAATAACCTGTCTGTAATAGTTGAATGACGTCCATGAAGGCCGAGCGTAGGTCCCAATCCCACTATTATACCAGCACAACTGGTCCTCTGATTTTTCTGCAAGGTTGTATAGCTCGACAACATTCGTATTCTGGTTCCATCGGTCATTATTAATAGCATCTCTTGAAATACAAAAAGAAAATCTTACCCGGTCACCAAACTGATTACCTGTTCCATCGATATCGAGAACAAGGTTTCGTCCGTCCTTTGAGTGCGGACACCACCATGAGGCGACCCCCGAAGATGCCTCCCCAGGTTTTGCGCGAGGGCCTTGGGACATGTTAGACTAGTTGAATTCGAGAATGTGGATCCGAACGATGCTGATAGTTATAGTCCCGGTCTGCAGGTATATCAGTTATAGCCCAACCACTGGTTAGCTCGCAGGTTATGTGTGTGCATGCTGTGTGTGCATGCTCACCGTTGTGGTAAGCTCAAGTAACATGCCATGCAAACGGGTAACATACTGCGAGATGAACATAGCTAGCTCAGACCAGTATTTAACATGTTCTGCATCGTGGAGTGCTTCTATAACGCATGTCATTCGCACGCATGCTGAATATAACACCAAATTCTAAATAAATAAAAAAGTGAGAATCACCGTGATTACAGCATTAGTACTGAGTACTGAGCATTGAGCTTTTCAGCCTCTCAGCATCCTCCAACTGCGTTTGCACACTTTGGCAACATGTATGCCCCTGTGTTAGTTAATGTAGTTCGAAACAATTAAAATCGAAGAGGCTGGGAGATAGATGATTCCAGTTTCACAAGTATTCCCATAGCTAATGAAAGGGCTCTGAAATGGGTTTAATTTCACAGACCTAGGCCATGGTTCTATCCGTACAAAATGATCTTCACATCACCTGTAGAGCATTTAAGTGCGGCAATCCTAGAGGAACAATGTCTGGAAAGGCTCGGAAAGGCGTAGAGCAGCCACGTAGGATCGCATTTGCGGGCAAGAAGCGATGTACCTGGTTAAGGGCGTCACGCTGGCATACAAAAATCTAATCTAATCTACTGCATTTGTACTCAAGCAAGCAGAGCATAGAATTTAAATAGTAAGCACATAAATAAATAAACCTGAAATTATGCAGAGAAGTAACTCAAATACTGTAAATCCTCTGTGTTACCAAAGCGATGACCTTGGGCGGTAAAAAAAAGTTTGAAAATTATCTTGAGCGCTTGTGAGAACAGAGTATGATATACATAGAATAGCACCGTTGTGAACGGAGGAGACCTGAGCTTGATTGATTGATCTGACAGAAAGGATGCGAGGCGGAAAAATACAGCCAGGAATGCGCAAGAGCCAGCGCATGGATTTGACATGGTGGGGAACTTTAAAGTTCAAAATACACATGACACCCACGTAATATCAAAATGGACATGCGCTCGCAATTTAGCCTCCAGATTCCGATTCATTGTCTCCGCAGCCTCTCGCCATCGCCTGATGACGCGTTGACGGCACATTCACACACGCTATAATCGTGCTGGATGCATACGCGGGCTATCTTATTGAAATCAACGGGGGCGGGTATTATTCGTGGCAAACGAACGAGGAATGTACATAGAAAACATATGTACCTATATACGAAAATCCCATCATATTTTAGTCTAATACTTTAAATGTCCATCATCTAATTTATGGGGCCCGATTACCAGACTAGCGAGTAACATTCAAAGGTAACATTTAACATATCTCGTCATAACAGAAACGTCCAATGTTCACACTGCTGGCGCCGACTGGTGTTAGTCTCATAAATAGGTATTATATAAGATGTCTTCTGTTCATTTTCATCTGTTCGCAGCAGAAACAAATAAATAAGCATCTCGGGGATACCTTATATGGGATACCTTATATAGGATACCCGAGCATCGATTAGCTGTGCTAACAGATGAAATGGACAGAAGACATCAAATAATGTCCATCTTTTGCATTAACATAGGTCGGCGCCAGCCGTGTCAATGTTTAATGTTCGATGTTCAGAGTTGTGTGAATACTAATCCCACTTCTCCGCTCAATGTTTTCCAAAGTTTGAAGCGCCCACCGTGATCCACGAGAGTTGTGGCAGTGCAATATGGCCTCCTGCTCGATCAATGGCCAGTTAAGCATGACGCGTCTAAGAGCCGAATCACATCACTTTTGACCACCGCCGCCGCTGTATGAGGCTGCTCGACGCGTTCCCAACCGCAACCTCCCCAGTCCGAGGCAGATTGGAATGCTCCAGGATGTAGTGGGCGCCCATCATACTGGCAGTGCACACAGTTTTAAAGAAGCATGAGTCAAAAACGTAAATTGGCAAAACTACTAGAGAAGTACAAAGTACATCCTATAGTAAAAACATTAAACATGGAGATAATCGACTCGTATGGGTATAGAAGAGAGGGGAGCATGAAGTCGAAATTAACTGTAAATGACAAAAAAAAACAGCGTGATAACTTTCCGTGGATCTGAAGGAAGACGAGAGAATGAATAGGAAAAAAAAAACGAGAAAAGAATCGAGGCAGTGTGCGGGCATCTAATGCGCACAGTGTGGCAATCTTGCGAGTGTATTTCGGAGCGGTACGGTACTCTGTATCGCCCCCTTGTGGTATGACTAGGTCCCAGTAGAGGCAGTAAGGTTGTACATGTTTTCATTGGTATCTGGAGCCGACGAAGAGAAAAATGTATTGGTGGAATAGTCGTTACTCACACCAACGCTAGACGTGTTGATGTGATTGAGTGGGTTGGAATTGGCGACGCTGGTTGCCTGGTATATGTAAGTATGTGCTTGGAGCTTCGTTGTGAACACTGTGCATGTGGGTGACGTGTACGTCTACCTTGATGATAATTGTTGTAGGATAGTAAGTGTGTGAAAATGGGTGGGTGGCCCGTGATTGCGATGAACCTGGATGCCCCTTTGTACGAAGCCTGAGATATTTCCAGAACGAGCGTAGTAAAATCAACAACTGTGCTTGTGGCATAATTCGAATAAAGTTGCGGTCTTGCGGAGGTGTCTGAGGGTTATATCAGGACACTCTCTAATAAACCCTTCCGACCAATAGTTCATAGTGCGATGTTATTCGCCCATGCCCTGAGGAAGTCGGATAGGTGGACCAAGGTAGTATGGCGCCATAGTATGGACGCTGAGTTGAACGCCATGCCGGTTGAATTTTGCGAGCTGAAGCTAAAGCGAGTACTGAGTACAAGGTTTTGGTTGTGCTGCAAAGTTTCCTCCCTAGAGCAACAGTCTTATAAACTCAAAAAGTCCAATAATGATGGATATTTCCTATTATTAGCTATGACGTTGCTCGAGATTGAGCGCTGACATTAATGTGTCATTGTCTTCCAGTATTCACCCACATGTATTGATCGATGATCGTATGAAGTTGCATTATAAGCTGTATAGTACTTAGTATGCGTATGTGTATCTCTAAATGGAAGTCGAAGCAGGCTCAGTGTTCCGGATCATATACATGTACGAGGTGTACTATGACAGCAGCGGTACTTCTATCATCCCCTCACCGCCTTCTAGTTCCCAGTATGTTCTTTCTATCAAACTTCTCCCTCTGAATCTATGGTATACATCATCCCAAAGTGCTGAATGGCGTGCGCTTTGCTTCCACACATCCTAAAATGACCTAGTCAATAGCAGTATCATAGCCGAAGCGTCGAATGTTCAATTGTTCAACGTTCGGAGATGTGTGAATACCACCCATCCTACTTCTCCCCTAAAAATACACGTTAAAGTTGACGTTAGATAGTATGTACTCACTAATTAAAATTTAAGCGCCTGACGCGCTCGAAGATTCTTTCAGAATAGGAGGTACCCACGGGCGTGCGGTAAGTGTCCTTGATGCAGTGCACACAGTTTTAGACAAGAGTATGGACTTACAAGTTACTAGCCTTCAAAAAATTCTAGCAGACGTTTTTGGAGATCACTGCGTAATTTGATCCTTGAGCGCCTAAGGTTTCATTCCCAAAGATGCATAGCATGTGGCAAGGGTTTGCACAGGAAGTCTATTTTTACATCTCTGCATAAAAACACTGTCGCTTCCCATCCCTGGCGGGCATCGGCATCCTTACAGTACACCGCTGCGCCAGAACTGCCTCACACAGGGTAGCTGGAAGTTACTTGGGGGGGCTGTCACACACACCTCTAAGTGTGCGTCCGCTCGTCGAAGCTATACCGATGGAGCAGTCCACTGTGACTCGGACTCTTTTGACTGGCCCGAGAAAGCATCGAGCAGCCTTGTACAATGACGGTAGTGATCAACTTGGAATGGTGTATTCGTCTAAAATTATTATGGTACGCTTCGCGCTGTGACAGATGTATCCTATTCTAATTTAATCGTCGGACAGGGTGCTGTTCAACTACTTTGACGCTCAACGTGGAGTAACAAGCGCAGTATAGGTACAGAACCCAGCTTCTCACTCTAAATCTATGATATGTATGCTCTGAAGTCCTGCGTACTACTGAAAACCATAGAATGGCTTCTATTCAAGTATCTTTTTCTGGAACTCCACATTGTCAACTATAATGTTCTTCTCACTCATAAGATGAACTATCTTCTTCGATGCTTCAAACTTCTGACTGGATCGATGTTTCTCTTCCGTTTTTGTGCCGAATTATTTCTCCTTTTTTATTGGAGATTTCATTTCTTACTAGACTGATTTCCCGTCCATGTTATTAATTTCTTGCACTTCACCACTTCCAACTTCCAACAATTCATGTTTTCAACCTCAAACTCATGCCGTGCTTATGCTCAATCCCAAATCAGCTCACTTAAATCCTTCCTGCGACAAAAAAAGAGCGCTGAAATCCCAACACACTACTTGATAATTCGCAACCTACACCTCCACAAGTCACAATCGTTACACTTTCACATAGCCATATTTTACAACGACCATACATCCAACACGAATAACTATACAACTATTACCAATCGCTTAACACGATCAACTCGACTACGGGTGATGTAGCCAATAGACTCGAGCAGAAATGACGAGAAAAGATGCTCGGCTTCGATGGCTTTGTCATCGGCATCGCTACCGGTGTTTGTTTAATGTTTCTCCTCGTGACATGCCGGGTCCCGAAGGAACTTCAATGAATATTTGATATTTACATCCCCGTCGAGTTTTATGAATAAGGATATAATTAAAGGTCAAAGAAACAAGGCCAAGCGACGCTGGAAAAAGACCCAATGGATTTCGAGTGCCTATGCGGCGTTGTGAAAGTAAAATATTAGGAGATAAAAAAAAAAGTTGCTATCTTACCAGTCCGAGTAACTTTTACTTGATTAGTAATTTGAGTGATAATAAGGATGATATTAAAGAGAAACATATTCCATTTTGAGTCGTGTACGATGGATCAATAAGCAAGCTCCTATAGCTCCAAGGGAAAAAGCGAAAGAAAAAGAAAAAGAAACAAGAAAATTGTCTGGCACGTTTACAATGCTCTAGAAATGCATGACTAACTCGTAGACGGCGTAGGACTTCCCGTCCTTTCATTTGTATCTGTAGTTGACGAGGATGAGTCGAAGAAATTGGTGGAGTAGTCATTAGTCACACCAACGCTGGACGAGTTGACGTGGTTAAATGAATTGGAATTGACGACGTTGGTTGGCTGGTATAAGTAAGTCGGGATCTCGTTGTGTATGACGGAGGTGTGTGAGAGGTGGATGCAGTGGATAATATGTACGTCTCCATTGATTATAATTGCAGGATGATGGTAATGGCTGTACGATGGAGAGGATGGGTGGGATTCGGATGTTGGACGCTGCTGCCTTCTACGCCTTTTAGACGCTGAGAAGCGAAGTCGAATATATTTCCAGAACGAGGGTATGGCACTCGCTCCCTGCGTTTGTGATGACATGTTGTGTTGGTTGGTGATGTGTTAAAATTGATGATGATGATGTTAGCCTTGTCCCCAGAGGGGGATCTGTGACCCCAGAACTACGCGCATTCCGCAAACACTTCGCAGAACGCCAGTCCATCGTTGGAGAATGTGAGCGTATGCCTTGAAGAGATGAGAAAGATGGCTACTGCCTCGTCCATCGAGGCAGTAGCCATCCATAGCGGACATGTTGAGTGGAACGCCGATGCAGATAGGGTGTTGGTGAGGGGGTCGTATAACAGAGAAATGAAAACAAATTCGACTATTCGGCTTCTTATCTGTCTAGTTGGGCTCGGCTCGGAGTGTCAAAGCCCAGCTCGAACTCGACGAGAGACCCAGATGAGAGAAACAGATGCCTAAGTCGATTGAAGATTCTGCCGTTGCAATGTTTGAGAATATATATGAGAACAAAAGTCTATTAATACGGAGTCTTCCACGGGAGCTGTGCAGAACGGCGGATGATCGATGCCGAAGTAAGTACGTACGTATACATGTAGAACCTGTACTATGCTTCCATTTGATCATGAGGTAGATATGTTTAGATTATAAAGGGGTGTTACGCCCGTTCTTCGCTCTTTGTTCTCAACCTGCTGCTCACTGCGTGTTTTGGTACCTGATGTTCTATTTCCGAGTATACATAGCATGTACTTGTGGCTATGTTTTCAGAAACATCTATTTTACACTTCCTGTGTTGTACAGAGGAGTAGGACGCTCAAAATCCGACCTCTGAAGGTCCCAAATTTTGTTACCTTCTCAGATGTTCTCCCTATAGTAGACTATCGACAACACCATCCTACCCAAAATACCTGGCTTCTGGATGCGGCTGCGCACGTACACGTCATTTATGTAACAGAATAACCATGGAACACAGATACGTAGTATCTTGCATGACGTGGACTACTCCGAGTCACAGTTTTGGCATCATGGAATATCACCCATGGCTCTGATTCGCGTGACGACGATTCATTGATGCATCCCGGCGCATCCTTCTCCAGGACGCTCGAGCCTAAGGCAGCTTGACCCACCCTTTCCAGAATCCAAACCAAGTTTGATCCCGCCCTTCTGTACTGCTAGTTACAAGACGAGCTAGCAAGCGCGAAAACTGGCGGTTTGATTCGGAGAACGAAAACCATCCCAATATCCGTCTTGCGAGCTCAATTTCCACTCAACGCTGCTATATCTGCTCTCATGTTTAAAACTGCCAACGCCTGCAGCTCTATCAGAGGTTTAAAATACCAGATCCGTACACAAAAATCGTGCGTTTGTTGATATCCAAACAGCCTATGTCGTAGTTTTGATCGATCAAAGGCATTGTACTAGAATAAATAGCGCGTCGGATCACCATTGTAACTTGAATGGAAGTTAGCACGTGATACATATCCAACTTGGGATATCGACTTCTGCTTACCTAAACCGAACCTAACCAAGGAGCCCGCCTTCGCGGGCCCCAAATAAATCATCCCCTAACCTAACAGCTAACCAGCCTAACCTCCTAACCTAACCTCCCTAACCTCCTAACCTAACTACCGAACCTAACTCTAACCTCTAGCCTAAAAAGGTGTTTCAAAATATATCCTCTACCGAGTTTTGAACTCAAGACTCACTTTTAACACTGGCAGAGTAGCAATTAACCACTAGGCCAAAGTGTTGTTTATGAGGTAATTTCTTAAAACAATTAACACGAAAATTGAGCCTTAAGAATTGATCAATCATTTTTTATTCAGGTTAGAATGGTGATCCGACATGCGATTTATTCTACTAGAATGATTGATTGATCAATCATGCAGAATGGGGTGGGGGAGAAGAGGTTCGAGGAAGGCGATTGCCAGAGAAAGATGCGGCTGGTTGGGTTTGGAAGAAGCGGTACGTTGCAGAGAATGGGGTGTGTGGAGTCTGAAAAGCAGTGCGGAGTGAGGAAAGTGATGCCGGGAGAGGAGCGTTATGGAGCAGATGGCGGAGCGAATGCGCAAAGCAGCCAGGGAAGCATGCATACATGGGGCTTTTGATGACCGAACCAATAGGTGAGATGGATGGGGACACACGGCATGCGAACTCGTTAGGACGTTTCGGGAGAGGATCAACGAGGGAACCTAAGTTCTGTGAGTGATGTAGCAATAGACAGAGTGTTTATTGCTGCAAGTGCGAAGGATGGTGGCAAAGAAGGCGCGAAGGGAATCGCGCTTTCTTCTAGGTGGATCAATACATGTGTATGGACCTGAGGCGGCAAAGGGGAACCTGAATTTTTAAGTATTGACAAAGTGAAAGAGACATTTTAGGTACACACCTGGAGAGACATTCGGTATCTCCCCGTCCTGCCAGCTGGCCACCCATACTATCTATATATCACCGACCACCAAAGACGCGTAATATTTTTAAACGTTCTTTACAAGAAATATCTTTCGATTTTTTGACTTCTCTGCATGATCTTAATTTCAGTCGTCCGTGTTTGCGCTGTACCCAGTACCTATGACCACTTTCTACTCGAGAATTAATACCGCTTTTCGACCTTTGCGGACAGATTATTGGAAGGGATGTCCATAAACAGATAGAAAAAATGATAAATTTATTATCAATAGACGAGCAGAGGTCGTTGACTTGTACTGGTGCAGCGTCCTCCTTAACCAAGTATCGAAGACGATGTTTCTGATGTGTTGTTGATGCGCTATTTATAAACACGTGGCCTGCCGAGCGTTCCGAGCACCGCCACATGAACCAAGAAAGTGCGCGTCATCGGTTTATTTTCATTCTTTCCTCTTCGCATCCACCATCGTCCCAGGCTTCCCTTGCTATTGTTTTGGTTGTTCTCGCTATTCGAACAACACATCAACGCGTTCAATGAAGATTGTACTCGTTTTCTCGCCGGTACTGCTCAGGGTCAGATGGGACGTATGTGTCTTTCGCGCTGTGGGATTCGGATAGCATGGAAGGGCAACTGGATGGAAATATGGATAATCTAGGGAGATACTAAGAACCATTCCAGGTGCGTGTCTAAAATCTTTGTTCCACCTCATCAATACTTCAAATTCACATTCCCTTTGCCCACCTCAGGCCCATACTCATACACATGTCTCGATCCACCCAGAAGGGAGTACGATTCCCTTTGCGGCTTCTTTGTCTCCATCCCTCGCACTCTGCTTTGCGCTTCAGAAACAAATTCTTCGTCCCTTGATACAACATGAATCACTAAACTTAGCTTGCCTCGTTGAGCCTCACCCGAAACGTCCCACAGGATTCGCGTCATCCAATGTCTCATGTATGCTTCCCGGGTTGCTCTGCGCGTTAGCTTCGCCTTCTTCTCTACAACGCTCTTCTCCAGGAATAATGCTCCTCGCTCCTCAATACTTTGCAGGCTCCACCACACCACATTCTCTGCTACGCTCCGCTTCTTCCAAACTTAACCATCTGCGTCTTTCTCTGGAAAGCGCCTTCATGGAACCTCCTGCTACATTCCGAGTTTGGTACTCTGCTGGATTCAATCGTTGCTTGCTATGCACGCGCGAAGCTAAATCTCTTTTCTGGAAAGCGGGTTTGGTTCTTCTCGTCTTTCTGCTTTTTTGGTGACCTTTCGTCTTCGCTCTGGCTGTGTGGATATCTAAATACGGTGTGATTCTGTATAGCACTATGGGCAAGGTTGCATTACCGAACGGCATCTCACGGTGATGATGGCGGATGTACTGGTCTCACGGGCCTGACGAAGTGTGGTAGTGGTGGGATGTTCGCGAGGTTGGCAGGTGCCACGCAATGACCAGCTACGTTCGCTTTTTTTATGGTGTTGCTTGTGCCGAAGATCGATGAGGAACCCGGACGTGCTGGCTATATGCAGACAAGGTGTGATAGTGTAATATATAGATGAATCGTTGGTTATGCTAGTGTGAACGGCGGGTGGAAAGGGCCTTTGCTCATCCGATGAAGTTAAATGAATCATTTCCCCCGCTTGTAGCAGGGACATACTAACCTGTGTCCTCATGGCTCCGCTTCTTGTCCATACGTATACCTCCTGGTGGACCTGGTCTTTCATCGTTGGCACTACCAGCACACTGTATCCATAGAAGGCCATTCTTCCTCGTATGAGATTTTTCTTCCACTGATGTCATCCGGTCCTTACTCAAGCGCTCAAATTTCAAACACCAACATTACTTGCCGACGTTTCATGTTTTCTTTGGACCTCTATTTTTGTCTGTATCCAACCACTCGCTTGCCACGTTAGTGTTCCCTCATATTGCTCTTTCAAACTTCGCCTCGAAGCTGACGCTGTAACGAAAAGGCAATATTTAATGGAAGACCCAGATGAAACCACTCGTTGTGTGCATGAGGTGAGTAGATTTCACAATGCAGAGAGTGTTTCATTGATTAACAGTCGTTCATGTCGCGTTCTTGCACGAGGTTTTGCCTGTTGCTCGCGAACATGAGGTTTTTTATCATTCTTCACGTCGAATTCATTACCGTCGCGTCGCATGTCAGTTTCTACTTGCAACAAGGAAAGGACATGAGGCGGCAGGAGCGTTCTGTGACAAAGACCGAAAGTGAAGACATTAACGACACATGTTTGTATAGCGCCTATGTGAGTAAATAAGAATAGAACAATACATTATGTGATTTATAGCGCCTCGCGAGGGTTGGCTACCTACCGCGAGGCATGCCGCACATATGTTACACGTGCGTACCTCATTTTGCGTCAGGTTTGAAGCTTGTAGACATTGCTGATTGAAACCTTACGATGTGAAATGAATATGATATGACTTACCTCGAGGAAGGATTATTATATTTTATAAATCAAAGTCCAAACCTGCGACGAGCCAGTGCTAACACCTCGCTATACTATTTCGCCACTATCTCTTCTGCAATTCATGGCGGAGGATTCTGATATACGTCCAGAGAGTCATTCTCACGACCAGAGAGCTGGCTCCTCACCGTCCTCGAGCAGCTGCTGCTGCCACGATCTCAGTGATACCACTGTTAGAAACCTTGTCGTTGACCTTGACGGTACATCGAACAAGTTCGGGACACATGTACGTTGTTATTATCCATCGAGACTCGTATTGCTCATGAAATGCATCCTGGCGTTAGAATACCAACGTCATCGAACTATACAGTATGCTCGATAAAGACGATACTCAGCTTACTTGGTACAACAGCGGAATTGGAACGTATGCGCGGCCATCGTGGAAGTCACTGGCTTACTGGATATTGGTTATCAATAACTATATTGATCTAGCGATTGCTTGGTATGTCCCTATGGTGTTGTTCACATGCTTTATGATTGAATAATTCATTCAGGGAGTTTGAGAAGACGGTAATGGGTGCGTACCATTGGCTTTCTGAGAACTACCGGAAGGGTGACCGGATCTTTTTATTTGGTACCGTCGATCCCTTTCTTTTCATGAGCCACAATCGTACTTACACTTACTTAGGATTCTCTCGCGGCGCATTTCAGGCCCGCGTATTGGCAGCCATGATCAACAAGGTACGAGTCTCATAGTCACACAATATCTCGAATGGTTCGAGCTCATCTTTAACTAGGTCGGCCTTATCCACAAAGGCAACGAGATGCAGATTCCGTTGTAAGCACCATTCACCGAACGCTTGAACTCAAGTACTGATAATTTTTTACTACAAGCGCATATGAACTGTATGCCGATCCGTTAACAGACGAGCTTGAGCCGGAGGATGAAGAGAAGAGAGATGTATACGGGAAGAAGAATGCACAGACAACCGAAGAAAGAATCTCGATAGCTGAGCGTTTCAAGCGTACGTTTTCGCATAAAAATGTCAAGGTTCACTTTGTTGGAGTATGGTGAGGCGTTTAAAGTTTCGAAAAGATTTGATACTGATGCATTTATGATAGGGATACAGTATCGTCCATTGGCGTCCTACGCGGAAGCAAGATGCTTCCTGGGACAATTGACGGAATGAAACATCTTTGCTACTTCCGACATGCGCTTGCACTGGATGAGCGTCGTGTGAAGTTTCTGCCCGAGTTTGCGTATGGTGGGAGTGGTATCCCTCAAGAGGATCTGGCTGGGAAAATACCTCGTATCAAAGAAGTGTGGTTTGCTGGGACACATTCTGATATGTGCGCAATGGCTTACTCCCCCTATTTCCTTCAATTATTGATAATTTACATCTTTAGTGGCGGGGGTAATACGAGTAATCCACAGCTAAACCGAACCCGTCCACCCCTGCGGTGGATGGTGTTTGAAGCAGGCCCCCTCGGTCTGCGAACATCTCAGTTTAGTAGGGACCTACTTGCGGAGGAACTGGTCAACATCAAGGAATCATTGACTGGGGTGTGGCGGCTATTCGAGTATTTACCTTTCAGGCGCCTCACGTATGAAGATGCGAAGAAGACGACTTTCAGGTAAATAGCTATTTCAGATGCGCGTATGATACATGTTAATGTATTTCAACAGTTTGCATCGCGGAGAGCCGCGAAAAATACAACACGGGCAGAAAATCCACAACTCCTTGCTTTTAAGTTCCAAGTATACATCGAAAGCGTCTCCTCCGTCGGGCGAAGACCCCAGGTTTTGGACGCTCCTTCAAGGCATTGCACAGGGAAGCAAAACTCAAGAAAATTCCAGCTTGTACGAAACATGGGTCGAGCTTGATCTGTACGATCACATCAAGGATGCTCTTCAGCAATTTTTGGGCAATCCGAGTGCGTCATCGAAAACTATAAAGGAATTGGCAAAGCGAGGTAGGCCGTTGAATATATATATGTTCATTCTTTAATTTCAACCCAACCACAGGTGAAGGAAAGCGCGCATTATTCGATTGTGTCATGGAAATCCTGTATAGTGCAGATCACGGCCGTGAATCCAAAGAACGCATCATGAAAGAGACGATTGAAATCCTGGACGTTCAGTCATTTTCCTTTCAAAAGAAGGATTTCCGCGAGCTGCTTGATAGGATCCATTATTCATCTATCGAAGACATAAGCATTTCCGCCAGTACAAAACGGTTTCTTGGCCAATTCTGCAGCTGTAAGCTCAAACAGTACCCAATTTACAGTTCATTCCTCTGATTTTATTGAAAGTCTCTCCAAGCAGTCTCGTTTTAGAGGAACATATTAAAGATGTTGAATCCATCATGTTCTCCCCTGATGGCCAAAGGCTTGTCTCTGGGTCCATGGATAAGACAGTCCGTATCTGGGACACAGATAAAGGTACCCAGATAGGAACTCCATTGACTGGTCACAGTCACTACGTCTTGTCCGTCGCTGTTTCTCCTGATGGAAAGCACATTGTCTCTGGCTCGGAGGACAACACCATTAGACTCTGGGACATAGAGACGCGTACCCCAGTTGGTGATCCATGGAAGGGGCATACGAATGAGGTCAGAAGCGTCGCATTTTCACCTGATGGCCGGCACGTCGTTTCAGGCTCTGATGACCGAACTTTACTTCTCTGGGATGTAGAAAGTGGGACACAAATTGGAGATCCATGGACTGGCCATGAACATTTTGTTTGGTGTGTCGCATATTCACCAGATAGTACTCTGGTTGCTTCTGGCTCGGATGATCAGACAGTGCGCATCTGGGATGCTGCAAAACATGAGCAGATTGATGCACCGCTGAAACATGGGTCCGTGGTATTGTCCCTTTCATTTTCTCCCAATGGGAAGCAGCTTTCTTCGGCGTCAGGAGACGGAAAAATCCGGCTTTGGGACGTAGAAACCCGCCAGCAAATCGGTAACCCATTCTCCGGACATACAGATTGGGTCAGATCTGTCTGTTTCTCGCCGGATGGTAAGCTTCTGGTGTCCGGATCCGATGACTCGACGGTTCGGATATGGGATATGGAGACGGGAGGACAGGTTGGAGAACCACTTCGAGGACATAATCACTGGGTTAATTCTGTTACATTCTCGCCTGATGGGAGAAAGGTGGCGTCTGCATCGGACGATAGCACAATTCGAATATGGGACATCGAGGATTATATTACATGGGCAAGGTTGTAGCTTATATATGCTTAATTCGATTTTGGAAACATGTTATTGTATTCCGTATTACATTGATCTCGGCATAATTTACACTATCTGATTTGTTTCTTTGGTGATGGTTGACTTGTCTTATTCGTCTGTCTTGTATTCGGCCAGGGAATCATTGAATAAGATTCAATGAAATGAAATAAAATCATTGGATATTACTCAGACGCTATCGTATATCTAGTCATGAGGGTTACGATGGTCAAGGTGTCTGATCGACTGATTGCTAGATAGGATGAGCCCGTGATCACTTCAAGGGAAACCTGACGCGATGAAATGGATGTACAGGATGCTCTAGTGAGCGCTGGGCCACAACTACTGGCTAGGGGTTGGCCATGACATGTGTATTGTTGGAAGGGATAAACACAGTAGATATGGGACTGGGGTATGGGCTTTGAATATCATTTTTCAATGGCAGTAGACATGTCGTGTAGGATGAGATCAATGTATATATTGATGTCGGGGGGTAGGAGACCATTCATTAAGGTTTCATAGTTAAGAAGGAACGAGAACGGAGGTTATCAGCTCAAGGGATGGAATATTAGCTTGGACGGAAAGAAGGTGGCAGAACACTGAGTCAGCATGATCAGTCTATACAATATTAAAGTGTGTTATACCATGCTTGAGGGACTTTGAGATAATAGGAATTCTGGTCCTTTTTCGCAAATATGAAGGCGCAAATCAATGAATGGAAAAGAATCACGGAACGGTTGGATGTCATGAGTGTATTACGCTCTGCTGAGACTGATCGTTCAATTTGACTCTGTCTCTTCTTCGATATCCGCCGCTTTCCATCTTGCTATGGAAAACGCCATTGGACGAACAGGCACAGAGCTTTTGGAAGCGACGCGGAAAATCATATATCAACAATGATAGAGATACTAATCCATAGAGCTAGTACAGAAGACAATGTTTCTCTTTCTGACGTGTGGTTGATGCAGTATTTATAACATGCGGTCTGCCGAGCGTTCCGAGCATCGCCACACGATCCAAAATGCTCACGTCATCAGTTTATTTTCTTTCTTTCTTCTTCGCGTCCAACATCGTTGCAGGCTTTCCTAGCTATCCTCTCATTTTTTGAGGAGGTATCGACACGTTCCATGAAGATGTTCTTCGTTTTCTCGACAGTGCAGCGCAGGGTTCGATAGGATGTACGAGGCGTTTGTGGTGGGTGATACGGATAGCACGGCAGGACAGATGGAGTCCGTAATTGAGATTCGTTCCAGGTGCGTGTCTAATATGTTTGTTCCACTTCACCAATTCTCAAAATTTAGATTCCACTTTCCCACGTCAAGTCCATGCACATGGCTGGATCCACCCAGCAGAACGTACGACACCCTTCGCGCCTTCTTTGACTCCATCCTTGGCACCCAGTTTGCGCCTCAGAAATGAACTCCCCGTCCCTTGCTACGTCACTCCCCACGCTTAGCCTCCCTCTTTCAGCCTCTCCCAAAACGTACCGCAGAAATTTGCCTGCCGTGTGTGCCCCTCCATCTCACCTGTTGGTTCGGTCATCAAATGTCTCGTGTATCCTTCCCTGTCTGCTTTGCGCGTTCGCTCTGCCATCTGCTCCATAGCGCTCCTCTCCCGGCATCACTCTCCTCACTCCGCACTGGTTCTCAGGCTCCTCACACCTCATTCTCGGCCATGTTCCGCTTCTTTCAAACTCAACCACCTGTGTCTTTCTCTGGAAATCACCTTCCTCGAACCTCCCGCCACATTTGGTGTTCGGTACCTCCCAGGATCCGACTGTTGCTTGCTATGCACCTGTAAATCTTCGGTTTTTGTCGTCTTTCTACGTTTTCTGGTGACGTTTCGTTCGTGTTCTAGAGTGGTGAATCGATCGATACGATGTTATCCAGTGTGGAATGAGAGGGAACGGTGTATTACTGAGCGGCACTCGTGCAGGAGAGATGAATGTGAGGCTTACTGGTCGGACAGGCACGACTGATCAGGCTCAGGATGCATATGTATAAAATCAGGTGAGTTTCAAATTCTGCGGTATTCTTCGCAGTGTGGAAAGGGGGAAAGGAGGGATGGATGGGATGGGACGAGATGGGACGTCTATTGACAAGAATTACCTGACCGAGCGCAACGATTGGCACGGTGATCGTCTTGGTAGCTGGGGATTGCATTGCTCTTGTGGGATAGTTGCGATCAGCTGAGGGGTGTAAGGGTTGGCATGATGAGATGGGATAGTCCGAGGCTATGAATATTTAAAGGCCGGTATGACATGTGTCGATGATAGGTGTATGGGGCGCAGTGATCGTCGGACAGACGGAGGTCGCAGATGGACTGGCGCATGTGGTATGAGGCAGGAATACTGGTCGTGGAATATTCGTGACGCTGACTAGCTTGGCGCCTTGGTATGTCGCCGCAGTGGGTGTGCATTATAAGTTTGCACATGAACGATTGAAGAGGCTACGACGGCTTGCAAGGTGGCGCTGAGATCACACACGAGATAGATACGTTCGATGGGCTGAATGGTCTTGCGCTCACATTTTTCGGGACAGGTGCTTCCAAAGTCGGAGCAGTGGAACATGCTACCGCTGGCTCGGACGCTGTTTCTTTGGTTTCGTGGCTCGTTCCGAGAATGAGAGGAGCGGACGACCTGGAGACAGGTGGAAAGGAATTGCTCGCTGTTCCCTTCCATTATTCCCTCTTTCTTTACTCACCACTTTTTCATAAACTATAGCATATTTTATGTTTTCATTTTCTATTCTCATTATTCGTTATTTCGTCGATGAAACCCTGGTCTGGTCGAGGGTCATCGAAAATCCGTTTCTGTCGTGTTCCTTTCTTCATCATGCTGTGTTAGTATCGTCGTTCCCTAGATGTTGCGACTGTGCCTGATGTCC
>Ga0247779_1000732_pt1 | contig 18108 bp, 18 predicted proteins | sample UWRJL221509R5_FD_179925 | JGI IMG/M metagenome (GOLD analysis project Ga0247779, IMG submission 179925) | Plant litter microbial communities from Arlington Agricultural Research Station in Wisconsin, United States - UWRJ-L221-509R-5 | ecosystem: Environmental > Terrestrial > Plant litter >... | reverse complement strand
CGGTTCCACGCCGACGGCAACTGCGGCGATTGCCAAATCGGCAGCAGCGAGTGAGGTCAAAGTCTCAAGCTTTGCCAACGGAAGTGGCTGGCCGGGTACCTAGCGCGACCGCGATGCCGAGCGCCATGGCGACCATCAACGTGAGCAGCGAAGCGCCAGCGCCCGGCTTGGTCGTCATCAAGAAGACGACTGCGAGCACGATAGCCGCTCGCACGTAGTTCGACAACATCAAGGCGGGGCGACGAAGCTCGGACGAGAATTGCTCCGGTAGTGTGTTGCCCTGATGCACAAGTCCTCGCCTGAGTGCGGCGATGCTCGGCAGCGTGATCGCAGCGCTGAGGCCTGCCAGTGGCACGGCTGAGAGCATGGCCACGGTGAGCCAGGGCCGAGGTCCCCAGACCGAGACCATCAGGTAGGCTCCAGACCCGAACAACACCAGCAAAGAACCGAGCCCGACGCGGCTCAGCCGGGTCGCAGTCAATAGGGCGGCCCGCGCTTGCCGAACGTCCTCGGCTCGACGCAGCTCGCTCCAACTCACCCGCTCGGCGACGAGCGCGGCGAACAGGCCCAGCGCTCCCACGATGTGAAAGAACAACGCGAGGGTGTACAGGGTCATCGCCCCAGCTCCCGTCGGAGTTCGAGCTCGGATGCCTGGGGAGTCTTGGACGTCTCGGGCCCGGTCACCTTGGCCCAACGAGCCAACCTCAGTAGCTCATCGACTGACCAATGGTCGCCCGCGTGCTCACCGTAATGGGCAGCGAGCACGCTTCCGTCGCGCTCAATCAGAAACTCGGCGGGAAGCCCCAACCGGCCCCCGCCAGGATTCAGACTCGGCAACGTTCCGCGCCCCGAAGCGACACGTCCCGCGCTGCGCAACACTGCGCGGGCGATCGTCGGCCACGCGCGCGGGTCGAGCAATGCGCGTGGCCCCGACTCTACGCCCAGCTCGAAGTAGAGTCGCTTGTTTGGATCGGGCACGACCGAAAACGGCAGATCCGCTTCGTATTTTCGAAGTTCCTCGGCCGTGGAGTGAAAAACCACGACCTCCCTCACGCCAGCGGCCTCGATTTCGGCGTTCCGCCGAGCCAGCTCATGAAGGTGCCTATCGCAGACCGGACACCCCGCGAAGCGACGCAACTGAAGGTGGACTCGTTCGACTGGGTTCGGAACGTTCACCGCATCTCCAAACAGGGTAACGAGCGTTCTTGGCTCGAACATGGAACCTACGCGCTGTCGCGTGCGCGCCGACTGAGCTCGAGAGCGTCGTCGGGTGAGTGCGAGCAGCAGCAGTTGCCGAGCCGCAAACGCCGCCGGAATTACCTGCGCCGCGCCGGATAGCTCGAAGAATGCGTCATTGGGCAGCTCATACGTGGGCGACGGAAACAGCGCCTGAAAAGATGCTGGCGAAAGCTGCGCAAAGTACAGCGCGAGCTTGAGCACATGGTTGTAAGCACCCTCGAAGATGCCCAGCCCGAGTACGAACACCAACGCGTCCGCAATCCAGAATGTCCACCACGCGACCCGGGCCAGGGGCGTCGTTGAGTGACGCCGACTGAGCAGTAGACCACCGTACATCGCGAGTAGCGCCAATGCGCCCAGCGCCACTGCGTGATAGCGCCACGGGGTCTGGTAGCGAACGGCGCCGTAGACGTGATGGACGCTCGTCAGCACAAAGGCCGTCGCACCGGCCAGCAGGGCCCGCCGCTCCGTGCCATTCCGGCCTCCAGCCAGCACCCAGTTCAATCCAAATTCCCTATCAGATTTAGACATTTAGGCGCCACAATCCTGGTTGGGGTACACTGTACTCCTATGCATAGGGGTATCGCGTACGCTGTCAAGCGATGCCCCGACCGCGCTCGCTCGAGCCCACCCAGCTGGCCTCGGCGGCCCTAGCCGTGATTGACCGCGACGGTTTGGCTGCGTTGTCGATGCGCTCTGTCGCAGCCGAGCTCGGCAGGGGCACCATGTCTGCGTATCGTTACGTGGACGGGCGGGAACAACTAGAACGCCTCGTGGTCGATCACGTCTTGTCCGAAGTCGACTTCGAGGTGTCGCCGCAACAGCGTTGGGACGAGCAGTTGATGCTAATTGCCGAACGCATCCGGCGAGCCGTCGCCGCTCATCCTTCGATCGTGCCCTTGTTGCTGATTCATCGCCACGACTCCGCACCTATCCGGCGCTCGGGCGAAGTCATGCTCGGTATTCTCACGGACGCGGGGTTCAGCGGCGAAGAACGTGTCGTCGCGTTCCGCGCATTGCTCAGCTACATCATCGGCGCGTTGCAGGTCGAGCACCATGGACCGCTTTCGGGCTCCGGCACCGACGCCTTGGCCGCTTTACCCACCACCCGCTACCCACATCTGGCTGAAACGGCGCGCCAAGCTCGCAGCGTGTCGGTCGAGCACGAGTTTGGCGCGGGCCTTACGATCGTGCTGCGGGGCATGCAAGCACTGCTGCACGAAGCGCGCTAGCGACTACGTTTTCGCCGGCAGAGGTCCCCCGCTGTCCGCGCCTAGCGGCGACACAGGCTCACTCTGATTCGACGGCGCTCGCGGATGCGTGAAGGAAAAGGTGAGGTCGCGCGAATAGCTAACGGCGGTTCGGATCGCCGAGCTCCCAAAAATCGACCTATGTCCATTTCCTTTCGCGCCGCGTGCGTCTTGCTCGCGGTGTCACTCCTGTGGCCCCTGCCTGCAGCGGCCGAAGACTTGCCGACGTTCACCCCGCCTGTGCCCGCAACAGGCACGGACGTACCATATCCGTCGGGCGCAGAAGGGGACGCGCGCGTGGTGCTGGAGCTGATCGTCGAAAAGGACGGCTCGGTCTCGAGCGCGACAGCGGTCGAGGGCGCCGAGCCGTTTACCCAACACGCTCGCCAGGCCGTGCTCGGCTGGCGTTTCGTTCCGGCGCAGCGCGGGGCTGTGGCAATCGTCGCGCGGATTCGCGTACAAATCTTCTTCGATCAGCCGGCAAAAGATCGCCTGGCCACGGCACCGCCCCCGGCGGCCCCTATCTCCACAGTTGCGCCACCACCCAGCTTGGGCGTGCCAGTCGCGCCGCCCGCGGCGCAGGAGCCGCCCGTCGAGATCACCGTTAGCGGAGTTCGCCGCGAGGTCGGCGAGCTGCAGCTGTCTGCCGAGGAAGTGCGCGAGATGCCGGGGGCGTTCGGCGACGCGTTCCGAGCAGTCGAAGCGTTGCCAGGACTCACGCCGCTGGTCAGCGGGATCCCTTATTTTTACGTGCGGGGCGCGCCACCCAACAACACTGGCTACTACATCGACGGCGTCAAAATCCCGCTCTTATTTCACTTGGGCCTCGGGCAGGGAGTCATTCACCCGGGCCTGATCGATCGGGTTGAATTGTTTCCGAGTGCGGCGCCGGCTCGCTACGGCGGCTCCGCGGGGGGCATCATCGTTGGCCAGACGCGCGAGCCGGCTGGCGCGCCGCGCGGCGAGGGCAGCCTCCGTTTGGTCGACGCGGGAGTGCTGCTCGAAACCCCATTCGCGGACGGGCGCGGCAGCGCGCTCGTTGCGGGTCGTTACGGGTACCCAGGACCCATCCTCAGCGCCGTGAGCCCGGACATCGCGATCGGCTATTGGGACTACCAAGCTCGCGCGACGTGGCTGCTTACAGCGCGCGACACGCTCGCCCTTTTTGCGATCGGAAGTCATGACTACCTGGCGAGCCGGTCCTCGTCGCCCGATCCCGCAGCCCGGGCACAACTCGTGGAACAATTCGTGTCCGACTTTCACCGGCTGGACCTTCGCTACGATCACGCAACGACCGGCGGCAACCTGCGGCTTGCGGTGACGGGCGGCTACACCTCGCAGGGAGCAGCGCCGACCTACGTGACAGACGATTCGTTGGCCTTGCGCCTCGAGTTCGACCAGCGGCTAACGGCGTCAGCGCGTCTGCGCGCCGGCGCTGAAGGCCAGTTCGACAAATACAGCATGCGCCTGGCAACGACGGCCCCCGGCGAACCCGAGGTCCCCGCGGGCGCGTATCCACCCCCGACGAACCTGGGCGCCGCCGTACACACCGATGTGGTGTTGCGCTTGAGCCCCCGAGTCGAGCTCGTGCCCGGTCTTCGCGGGGAGGTGTTTTCGTCGTCCCGTAGCAACGAGGCGCCAAGCACGGGACGCACCGAAACCTTCGTGCCAGCGCTCAGCCCACGGCTCTCTGCGCGCGCCACCATCACGCGCGGCGTCGCCTGGCTGTCGAACCTCGGCCTTTCACATCAGTATCCGAGCCTGCGCGTCGGTAACGTTCCGGCGCCGCTACTGACCGTGCCGGGCTTTCCCTTCGGGGTGCACAGGCTGCAGACCGCTGCACAGGCCAGCTCCGGCTTCGAATTCACTTTGCCGGGAAAGCTGGTCGTCGCCACGACCGGATTTTTTAGCCACTTCTCCGGCCTGACCGATTTGACAGCCATGTGTTTTCAAGACGAGCCGGCGCTGGTGGCCCCAGCCGCCCCGCCTCCTGGAATGATCACGCCACCGTACGTTTGTCCCAATAACCGGCCGGTTTCAGGTCGCGCTTATGGTCTGGAGTTGCTCGTGCGCGCGCCCTTCTCGAACCGCCTGAGTGGCTGGCTGTCGTACACGCTTTCGCGCTCCACGCGCGAAGCTCACTTCGCCACGCGCACTGGCGGCGAGACAATCGCGACCGTACCGAGCGAATTCGATCGCACGCACGTGCTGAACACGAGCATCAGTTACCTGCTGGGGCGCGGTTGGCGCGCCGGCGGAAGATTCGTATTCTATACTGGTACACCCTACTCTGCCCGCGATGGTTCATGGCCGGTGCCCCCCTACAATGCCTATCGGACTCCGGCGTTCTTCCGCGTCGACGTCCGGCTCGAGAAGCGCTGGCGCCTCGGCGAGACGGGTTCGCTCGCGTTCGTGCTGGAGGGTCTGAACGTGACCATGAGCAAGGAAGTGACCGGCCTGGGGCTGGACTGCAACGGCAAAGAAACAGAAAACGGCGGTTTCGCGACGACCTGTCAACAATCCACGGCCGGTCCCCTCACCATCCCGAGTGTTGGCATCGAGGCTTTTTTCTGACATTTTTCTTTGGCGGCGATGAAGGCCCGGGGCCCCTCGCGCGAATAGGGGTGAGGCTTTGCCAATGAAGCGCCACGTTTCAGCGAAACTCCAGCTGTGGGGGATCCTGTGTGCGCTGGGCCCGGGAACTGCATTGGCGGCGCAACCCGCATGTCCGGCCACGATGATCGTGAGCGACCAGGCGCTCCGCGAGCGATGGCCAGATCTCGTGCCGCGAGTCCGCGACGAAGTCCTGAGTCGCGACGACATCGACGCCTGCGCCAGCATCAAGCTGAGGCTGGCCGCGGACACCACGATCAGGGTGGAGGTCGCGCTGCCGGATGGTCGGGCAGCCTCGCGTGGGGCTTTGCGGCCAGAAGACGTGATCCCGGTCCTGCAAGCTCTGCTGCTAATGCCGGAGCCCCTGCGTGTCCCAGCCGTGCCGACTCACTCTCGCGCAACCGACTCGACGAACCCGCTCCTGCGCCCCCGAATTCGCGCGCCCGAGCGTTTCACGACGGACAGCGCGGGTGCGAACGGGCCATCGCTGGCGAGTCGGGCAGGAGGACTCGGCGTCGAGCTCTCGGTCATCGGCGGTGCACGCTTCGGCGACGGGCAGGTAAGTTACGGCTTGGGTGCGCAGTCGTTCCTCGATATCAGCGGCTGGCTCGTCGGCTTCGAAGGGCGCGCCGATCGCTACCACCAGTTGTCGGGGGCACAAGCACAGACCGCGCTCGAGCTGGGGGTCGTGGCGGGCAAACGGATCCGCTTCAGGGCCGTTACGTTGGACGTGGCGGCCGGGCCGGGCTTCGCGATCAAAGGCGCGTTGGCATCGCAGACGGAGGTTGCCTTCGTTAGCGATTCTTCCGACCCACCGCCCCCACCGCCCCCCGACGCTCGCTCCTCGCCGGAGCCCAGCTCAGGCCCGGTGCCGCGCGTGCTCGCCGGTGTTCACCTGGGCTTTAGCCCGCGCTCGGTGCTTCGCACGTTCGTGGGCTTCGATGGAACCTTTGGACCCGCGCGCGCCGATGGGCTCGGCCCAAACTCGCCGAGCATGCCGCGCTGGACACTAGGACTCACGCTGGGCGCCACGGTGGGGACGCCATGAGCCTGCGTGGAGCACGCCAGCCGTCGCTAGCAGACAACGCGCGCAGTTCGCCCGATCCCGAGCTGATCCGACGGCTCGCAAACGGCGAGCTCGACGCGCTCGGCGCACTGTACGACCGTTACCAGGCGCCACTGCGGCGCTTCATTGCGCGTTCCTCTGGCAACAGCGCCGACGTCGACGATCTGCTGCACGCCACCTTCCTCGCCGCGGTCGCCAGCGCCGCCCGCTACGACGGGCGCGCCTCGTGCCGCCCGTGGCTCGTCGGCATCGCGGCCCAACTGCTTCGGCGCCGCCGGCAGACTTTCGGCCGGCTATTGGCGATGTTGTCGGTATTGAAGGGCACGACGCAAACCTTTCGAGACCCGCGACCAGAGCTCCAGGCGCGCACGGATGTCGCGCGCGCTCTCGCCGGACTCAGCGCAGCCAAGCGGATGACGCTGCTCATGGCCGAAGTCGAAGGCATGAGCTGCTCGGAGATCGCGACCGCACTCGAGGTGCCGATCGGCACCGTGTGGACGCGCCTTCACGCGGCCCGTCGCGAGCTTCGCCAAACGTTGTGCGGAGCGGACGAATGAACAAGCTCGCGTGCCCGCGCTTGTTCGAGGCCGAGGCCCTGCGCGATGGACGCCTGGTGGGGGCCGAGCGTCTGAGCTTTCTGCGGCACCTTGATTCGTGTGCCCGCTGCTCGCGCGAGGTCGTGGAGCTGCAAACGCTCGCCGATCGATTGTGCAATTCGGGGGCAGAGGCCGACGCGGACGAGCTTCACGCGCGCCGCGAACGAACGCGCCTGCTTGCCGCCTTCGACGCAAAGCTCGCGCCGCCCGAGCGGACCCTGGCCGCTCGCGCCTGGCTCGCCTGCGCTGCTGCCGCCTCGCTGCTCGTGCTCAGCTTTTTTATGTACTTTCGCGCGCGCAGCGTCGCCGCCCCCGATACGGAACGCGCGGTCGTGGTGCACGCTGACGGCAGCGCGTCGTGGTCGAGGCAAAGCGAAGGCCCCGTTGAAAAGATCCTGCTCGAGCGCGGTGCCTTGTCGATCCACGTCGACCACGCCCGCGAAAGGCGGCGTTTGTTGGTGGTCCTGCCCGATGGCGAGCTCGAGGACATTGGGACGACATTTACGGTGAGCGCTGAAGCTGGTCGTACCACGCGCGTCAGCGTCGTAAGCGGGAGCGTCGTCGTGCGCATCCGCGGTCAGGCCCCGCTCGCGCTACGGGCGGGCGATACATGGCGCCCGTCGCAAGCGGCGGGCGTTTCGACTTGTCCGAACTGCGAACCGCCACCCGCCGCCGGGGCCACGAGCGCAGCCATCATTCCGCCAAGCGCCGCACCGGCTTCGCCGCTCAGCTCTACTCGCGTGCAGGGTGCTCGGACTGCAGTGACCCCGTCTGACCGACGAGCGTCGCCGGCAGCCAGCGCCGAAGGCCACGAGCCCACTCCATCACTTGATTTCCGGGCCGCGATGATGCTCCTCGATAGCGGCGACAACGGCGCGGCGGCCGCGCGCTTCTCGAGCTTTCTCAACGCTCATCCACGAGACGCGCGCTGCGAAGACGCAGCCTATTTGCGAGTCATCGCCTTGCAGCGGACCGGCGACGTCGGCAGCATGAGAGAAGCCGCTAGCCGATACCTGCGCCAATACCCCAATGGCTTTCGCCGTGCCGAAGTCGCGGCCCTCGCACGTTGAACGCTCCAACTTGCAGCCACGCCCGATCAAGGACTAGCGCCTTCTGTAACGACCAGCAGAACCGAGTCGTTCGAGGGAACGCTGACTGCGTAGCTCGTCGCCTTGCTTCCAAGGTCTGTTGCGGCCCAAACGTTCCGGACCGACGCGGTCGTCCCGAGCCCGAGATCCGCAAAGCGCACGGTGATCGTTGCGGCAGAGGCCGTTCGGTTGAGTAGCAGGACGGCGCGTCGCCCAGTCCCCGAGAGGACCTTGTTGTAGACCTGTCGCCCCGCGTCGTCAGCGACCTTCACCCCCTGCTTGCCGAGTAGGTCCTGATCGATTGCAATCACCTCGCTGTTCGTTAGGACGCTCTTCGTGTCACGGCTCATGCTGTCGAGCTTGTTACCAGCCAAGAGCGGCGCACCCGAGATCGCCCAAAGGGCCATATGGCTTCGATTTTGCGCGGCGGAGAAGCCGGGCATGCCGACGATGAGCATGTCCGGATCGTTGAAGTGACCCGGACTTTGCGCCGTTGGATGTTGTGCCGAGTCGAAGTTGGTGAGCACACGGGCCATGTCGGGCGCGTCGCCGTAGTAGATGATGTCTTGGCTGGTTCGCCACATCGTCGACATGGGCGGCGCCCAGCTCCACGGGCTCTGGTCGCCCCAGTTGCAAACCGAAAACACCATGCTCCTGCCGGTTTGGTCAGTGGCCTTCTTGATGGCGTTGCTAATGGCCTGGTAAGCAGTCTTTGCATCGAGACCTTCCTTTGAGCCACCACACCAGTCGACTTTGACAAAATCGAAGCCCCACTTCGAGAACTGGAGGAAGTCCTGCTCGTAGTGCCCCTCGCTGCCCGATTTCGGCGCCGCCGGGCGCCCCGTCGGGTAGTAGAAACCACATCCGTCATTGCCAGCGTCCGTGTAAATCCCTGCCTTCAGACCCAGCCCATGGATGTAGGTCGCGATGGCCTGCATACCGCCGGGCCAATCCGACTCAACGATGGTGATGTTGCCGGAAGCGTCCCGAGTCCCCTGCCACCACCCTTCATCGACGTTGACGTATTGATAGCCCGCTGCCTTGAGGCCGCTCGAGACCATGGCGTCGGCTTGGCCCTTGATTACGTTGTAGTCGATCTTGGCGGCGAAGCTGTTCCAGGACGCCCAACCCATCGGTGGACCCGATGGGTTGCCGCCATCCGCGCCGGCGGTGCCAGCCGCGCCGGCGGTATTGTTCGTGCCCGCGCCGCCTGTGCCCGCAGTGCCACTCGTGCCGCCGCGACCTCCGCCGCCGTCTTGCCCAGCCGCCGCAGTGCTTCCGCCGCCAACCGTGGTACCCCCGCTCGCTCCGCCCGAGTCAGATGGTCCGCCGCTGCTTGCGCCACCCGAGCCGCCCGCGTCAGGGTTGCCGCCGCTGGCACTGGCGCCTGTCGAGACGGTGGATCCGACGCCAGCGGTCGCCGGGGAGCCGGCTTTACCGTCGCTTCCCGAGCCCAAGGACCCACCGGACGAGCAACCCAATCCGAACGCAAACAACAAAGTCGCAACTGCGTTATGCCTGACTGAATTCATACAATGACCATCTTATCTATGAAGATATTGCGACAGCGATAGTGCGACAGCGATTGATCGGTTGCGGTGCCGGGCGCTCTGCGCGCGCTGAACCCGATCACTGGAACTGCGTGAAGAACTTCCAGACCTCTGTCTTGGTCCAGGTCTTGGCGCCATCGTCGCCGCCGCCGTCCACGTTGCCGGGGGTGTGGCCGCCATCGAAGGCGCACCATTCGACGGGAAAGCCGGCCGTGCAACCTTGATACGTGGTGCACGTGTGCTTCCCGCTGCCGCCACTGGGTTCGGGAGGGCTCTGCGCCGTGCAGCCGTTGTTCTTCACGAACCTATCCCTCATCGATCGCCCGCCCGAGATGTTGAGTGTCCCGTCACTGAGCCCGTGAATGCCGAGATAGGCGATGGGCTGCGTGCCACCATCGCAGCCGCTGAGGACGCCACCCGAGTAGACCGCAACTGCGCGGAAGACCATCGGGCGCGCGCAGGCGAGCGCGTAGCTCATGCTGCCACCGTAACTGAAACCCACCGAGAAGACCTGCGTCGTGTCCACACAGAGATCCCCTTGAATCAGCTTGACCAGATCGTCGGTGAGCTTCAAGTCCGCTCCGCCGGAATTGCCCCAGCCGTTGCCGATGCCCTGGGCAGCCACGAAGATCGTGCTGTTGTTGGCCTGAGCCTTCAGCCCATAATAGGCCCAGGCGGCCCCGCTGCTCCCGCCGCCATCGATGTCCTGCATCGTTCCACCGTTCCAATGGTAGGCAAAGACCAGCCGGTAAGGGTGGGTGTTGTCGTAGTTGTCGGGGATGCGAAGCATGTAGCTACGGCTTTGGCCGCTCTGGATCGTGCGAGACCCGCTCGTCAGCGTCGGGGTCTTCCCGCATCCGGCGCTTCGCGTCACGCCCAAGCCGCCGCTGCCCGCTGCGCCGCTGCTCACCCCGCCGATGCCGGAAGTTCCCCCTGAGGAGGCCTTGCCGCCCGAGCCGCCCGAGCCGCCCGAGCCGCTGCCCGCCTCGCCCGCTCCTCCGCCTCCTGCCGAGCCTCCATTGCTGTTCCGGCCCCCGCCTCCACTTCCGCTAGAGCCCATCGCCCCGCCCGAACCCGCGGCGCCGCCGCTGACAGCCCCTCCGGAGCTGACCTGTCCTCCGGTTTGCGTGCTACCGCCTGTTCCGGTCGTTCCCCCGCTGGGTTGCGCTCCGCCAGTCCCTTCTGGGTTGGGGCGAGGGTCCGACGATAAACAGGCCGTCGTCGCAATGACGAACCAAAAGGAAGCCGATCGGGGCCAGCGCAGATTTGAGACCATCCTTACAACTGCGCAGAAGAGCCTAAATTGTGATTTTTTCGAGCTCGACGAACGAGACTGGGAGCGCAATGCGCGAGTTTGCATTTCTTGACGATTCATTCACCTCGCTGGATTCGACTGCGAAGGTCGAGTCGTTCAGACGCTGCTGACTCGGAAACTGGCTCCGTGCGGTCGCTTCCACCCTGCGCTCAAAAAGCCAACCAACGTCGACCCTTTCAGCGTGGCGCGCCCTAGTAGGTTGGCTCTGCTCAGCGTGGCGCGCCCTAGTAGAAGAGTTTAGATTCGCCGCGAGCCAATGTCCGCGTGGACAGAACGGACATTTGCGGCTTCGCCTCAGGCTGTTTTCTTCGGCGCTTTCGTAAACGCCAGGCGATTCTCCGCCATCGCGTCACGGTTATCGACCACCCAGCAGAGGAGCGCCCGGACTGGGGCAATCAATGTACGCCCGAGCGACGTCAACTCGTAGTCGACCCGCGGCGGCACCGTAGGAAAGATGGTGCGCTTCACCAGACCGTTCTCTTCGAGCTTCTTCAGCTTGAGGCTGAGCATGCGCTGAGAAATGCCGTGAACTGCGCGTTGAAGGTCGTTGTAGCGGAGCGTCGGCTCCTTGGTGAGAGCGCCGAGGAGCAACAGCGTCCACTTCTCCCCGAGCAGCGCGACCAACTGATCGACCGCAGCGCACTGGCTCGGTTCGATACGCACCAATTTGTTCGTGACGCCCAAGTTTGTGCCTCCTTGCGCAACATAGCGCAGAGCTCGATCGTACGCTCCATGAGCGAGCCACTGCAAATCGGCGTTATTTTAGGCAGCACGCGGGTGGGGCGCTTCGCCGACAAGCCGGCGGAATGGGTGATGGATCTCGGTCGGAAGTGCGAAGGCGTGACGTTCGAGCTCGTCGACCTCCGCGACTATCCGATGCCGTTCTTCGACCAGCCGAAGTCACCACTACGTGAGCCGTCCAAGAACGAGGTGGCGCAGAGGTGGGCGCGGAAGATCCGCGACCTCGATGGCTTCATCTTCGTGACCGGGGAGTACAACCACGGCATCCCCGCCGTCCTCAAGAATGCGCTCGACCACGTGTACGCGGAGTTCAACCGCAAGCCCGCTACCTTCGTCGGCTACGGAAACGCCGGCGGCGCCCGTGCGATCGAGCAGTTGCGCTCGATGCTCGTCGAACTGCAGGTCGCGCCATTGCGGGGGGCCGTGCACCTCAGCCGCGAGCAATTCATCGGTATCCTCCTCGACGGCAAGACCTTCGCCGACTCGGTACCCCTCGGGCAGGCCGGTGAGGCCATGCTGAGTGAGCTGATCTGGTGGGCAGAAGCGTTGCGTGCTGGCCGTCGGCGTGCCTTCAACGTCCCTTTGGTCTTTCCTCGGTGAGCACGCAGTGTTCGAAGAAAGACCATGCCGCTTTGGCCGACGACGTTGTGGTCGACAAGGATCTCAAGCACTGAGCGCGGAGGTCACGGAGGCCTTGGGCTCGAAAGCTGCGCCGTGGTCGTCTCGAAGGGCTCACACCGCTCGTCGCTCGATACGGTCAATCAAGCGGTGCAGCTCGACCGCATCGTCGAACGACGGGCTCAAGTGGGACTCTGCGGATAAGTCGGTCGCGAGGCGCTCGTAAACCAACGCGACGTTTTCCGCGACACCCCGGGTCGGAAAGGCGTCGCCATACTCTGGAGGTATCGGGAGGTCGTGCAGCGTGTGCTCGTTTGCTCCTTGGAGTCTGAATCCCCCGACGCCGACGTAGCCGACGGAGCTCGTGACGATTAAGTCGCCCTTGGTACCGTTTACTTCCCAGTGAAAGTTGGTGCCCTTGGAGAGCCCGCCTCGAACGTGCGTGGCAATGAAGGCGCCATTCGTGAGCGTTCCGCTGACGGCGATCTGGTCGGGGGTTCGCATAGCCACGATCTCGCCGCTTTCTGCCAGTCGCGTGGTCGCTCTGCGGATCGCCAGGTTCGCGCTCAGCGTCTCGAAGCGGGCGTCGAGCGCGTAGAGTACGGCGTCGAGAGAATGAGCGAACGTGACGTGAAGCATGCCCGCGCCACTCTTCGAGTCTGCGGCGTATCGAAATCGCTCCTCCAGGGACTCTCCCCAACCGATGCCCGAGCCAATCAACGTGGTCGATAGCACGTCGCCGACGTAGCCGTCTCGAATGATGTCCCTCACGTAATTGAACACGGGAGCGGCACGCGTCTGAAGCCCGATCGTGGTGTGCACGTTCTTCGAGCGAGCGAGCTTCGCCATGGCCTCCGCCTGCTCGAGATCCACCCCCAACGGCCACTCGCAGTACACCGCCTTCCCGGCGGAGATCGCCGCAGTAACCAGCTCGAAGTGGTTCGACACCTTCACTGTGACCACGACCAATTCGACCGCTGGGTGTGCTACTAGCTCGGCTGTCGTGCTCAGGGCATGCGGGATGTCGAGCCTCTGGGCGGCGCGCCGGGCATTGTCGGGGCTATTGCTCGTGATTGCGACGATCTCGTAGTCTGCCGGCAGGGAGCGCAGCGCCGGAACATGGGCGAGGGTTGCCCAACCCTTGTCCGGATGCACGCCGAGAATCCCAACTCCTATCCGCTTCGTCTTCATGGCTTCGACGTCCTCTCAGCAGGAGTCGTGCCCGCGCGAGGGCGGAACAAATCCGTGTGCTGCGCGCCTCGATCGCGCCGCGTGCTCACCCGTGGCTGCCACGTGGCAAGCTCCGGACAACCCTGGCAGTCGGTGGCCGCGGGACGGACGTCTGAAGCGTGCAACGGCTGAGTGAGTCGGGCGCGGCACGGAGCGTGCGTGGGGCTGGGTATGCCTGCCAGAGAAACGCGAGCGATCACCGATTCCCCCGACCGAGTAGAGGAGGCGGGGCTGGAGTCCTTTCCCGCCAGCGATCCGCCCTCCTGGACGCTGGGGCTAGACCAGCGTCAGCCGCGAGCGGCCCGGCGCCAGGCAATGCACCTGAGCGATGAGCAGCTGGCAACACTCAAGCTGACTCTCGAGCGTCAGCGCGACGTCATTCGTAATCGGGACGTTGCCCTCGTTCCCTTCGAGCAGGCCCTTTTGGGTGAAGTGCTGCGCGCTTTGCAGAAACTTCAATCTGGCGGATACGGCTTGAGCGAGCGCAGCGGATGTCCGATTCCGTTTGCTTGGCTCGCCCTCGTGCCATGGACGCGCTGCGCTGCCGACGAGTTCTGAGCTTTGGCCCGAGACTCGAGCGCTGCGCTCGCTACGGGGCGCGCACACGCTCATGTGGGCACGGTTCATGCTGAAGGAACCGATTCAACACGGAGATCGGCAATGACTTTCGAATATCACGAGCTTGCAGATTCACTAGCGACCGCGAACTGCTCGCACGAAACGTGCGTCACCTCGCGCAGAGGGCTCTTGCTCGCGGCCATGGCAGCTGCAGCGCTGCAAGCCACGGCGTGCTCCAGCACGCTCAATTCCCCTATCTCTTCTCTACCAACCAATATCAACCAAGGAAAGCGACGCATGCCTACGATCAAGACCAAGGATGGAACCGAGATCTATTACAAGGATTGGGGCAGTGGTCAGCCGATTGTCTTCAGCCACGGCTGGCCACTTTCCTCCGATGCGTTCGAGGATCAAATGTTTTACCTCGCCACCAAGGGCTACCGCTGCATTGCGCACGACCGACGCGGGCACGGCCGTTCGAGTCAGCCTTGGCAAGGGAACGACCTAGATACCTACGCTGACGACCTCGCCGAGCTCACCGCGGCGCTCGATTTGCGCGCTGCCGTTCACGTCGGGCACTCGACGGGGGGAGGAGAGGTGGCGCGCTACATCGGCCGTCACGGCACGAAGCGCGTCGCGAAGGCCGTGCTCATCGGCGCGATTCCGCCGGTCATGGTCAAGTCCGACGCCAATCCGGGCGGCACCCCGATGGCTGAATTCGACAAGCTGCGCGCCTCCGTGCAGAGCGACCGAGCGCAGCTATGGAAGGATTTGAGCCTGCCGTTTTACGGTTACAACAGGCCGGGCGCGCGCCCGTCCGAGGGCGTTCGCGAAACCTTCTTCCACCAAAGCAGCATGGCTGGTTTCCCCGCCTCGTACTTTTGTATCAAAGCGTTCTCCGAAACCAACCTGACCGAGGATCTCAAGCGCTTCGACGTGCCCACGCTGTTCATCCACGGCGAGGACGACCAGATCGTACCGATTGACGACTCCGCACGGCTGGCGGTAAAGCTCGTCAAGCAGGCCAAGCTGAAAGCCGTGCCCGGCGCGCCACATGGCATCTGCACCACACACAAGGAGTTGGTGAACGAGGAGCTGCTGGCCTTCATCAAGAGCTAGCGAGAGGCGTGGAAATTGCCGATGGCGACGAGGTGGTGCTCCGCAGCGTCGCCATCGGGATCTTGGGTAGAGTTCTTGGGTAGAGCTCAGAAGGGCGAGGATCACGCGATGACTGACCAGAGGCCATTGCCGTCGGGCTACAGCGGGTCGACGACGGCCAGCGAGGTGCTTTCACGCTGCGACCTGAGCGGTCGGGTTGCGGTCGTTACTGGCGGCTACTCAGGTATCGGGCTGGAGACTACGCGCGCGCTCTCGTCCGCGGGAGCGACCGTCGTCGTGCCGGCACGAAGCCTCGCCAAGGCCAGCGCCGCAATTGCGGGCATTCCTCGAACGGAAGTCGCCAGTATGGACTTGAGCGACCCGCTGTCCATCGACGCGTTTGCCAGCCGGTTCCTGGCGTCCGGCAGGCCGCTTCACGCGCTGTTGAACAACGCGGGCATCATGGCCGTACCGCTGACCCGAGACGCGCGCGGCTTCGAGTCGCAGCTAGCTACCAACCATTTGGGGCACTTCCAACTCACGGTGCGGTTATGGGCGGCGCTACGGCGAGCGGGTTGCGCTCGAGTGGTGTCCCTCTCTTCGAGAGGGCATGCGCGCGCCGGCGTCGACTTCGACGACCCGCATTTCACCAAGCGTCCGTACGATAAATGGGTTGCTTACGGACAGGCGAAGTCGGCCAATGCGCTGTTCGCTGTCGCGCTCGACGCACGCGGTGTCGCCCACGGTGTGCGGGCCTTCTCCGTTCATCCCGGCGTCATCGTGACTGATCTGATGCGCGCTATGTCGGAGGACGAGCGTGCGGCCGCCGTTGCACGCTCGGGCACCCTATCGCCGTTCAAAACCGCGGAACAGGGAGCAGCAACGAGCGTCTGGTGTGCCGCGAGCCGGCAGCTCGACGGCGCGGGCGGCGTCTATTGCGAAGACGTCGACATCGCGGCCGCCGTAGCCGCGGACTTCAGCGGGCCGCACGGCGTCAGGCCCTGGGCGACGGACCCAGCGCTGGCCGAGCGTTTGTGGATGAAGAGCGAAGAGTGGACCGGCGCCAAGCTGCCCGACTGACGCCAGTCGTGGCACCGACTACTTGACTTGCCTTACCGGACGCTCCGGCGCGCAAGCGACGCAGACGAGGAGCCCGATGCACCGCAGCAGCGCCCGTAGCGTCTCGCTCATCATTGCAGTCGCACGCTTCGCATCTGCGTTCAACGCGTGACGAGTCGAAAGCCAGCTAGGGTCGTTGTACGAGAGCCAACTATCGCCGGCAGCGTCCAGCCAAGCCAGCACCTTCAAGGGGAGGTCGATACCACTCGTTTGCTTGGCGAGCATGAGCTTCGTTCTGAAGGTGGAGAGCACGACTCGTGCCGACCGTCGCGCAGCCGCCGTTCTGCGAGTTTGCGCAGCGCTGGCGTGTAGTGCGCACGCGCTCGCCACAACTGGCCAACTGCAACCATGCAAGTTGCGCAAGTCATTGTTTGTGAGGTGCGCCCTCGCGATTCCCCAGCCTTGGCTCAGGCATGCATCTTGAATCTGCTCGCTGTCATGGCACGACACTCGTACCCAAAGGCGTCGAGCGTCGTGTGGGCGCAGGGCGAAGAGCCTCGCTTCAACGCCGACTCGTGCGCGCCCGCAAGACGCTCATACCGACTGCCGAGGGCTACATCGAGCGGGTCGAAGTCGACGCCGGTGCCGGATTCTTCGAATACAGCGCGCTCATGATGAGCCGCGTGCTTGGTCCAAAACAGTAACTGAAACCAGAAGGAAAAAATCAATGCCATTCGTAAATGTCAAATTGGTCGAGGGTGTGTTCAGCACAGACGAGAAACATGCGCTCGCCAAGGCCTTGACCGAGGTCATGGTGCGCTTCGAGGGTTCGGAGGCCTTCCGCGAGGTGGTTTGGGTTCTGATCGAGGAGCTGCACCGCGATGGCTGGCACATCGGTGGGCGTCCTTTCGAGGGGCCAGCGTCTCTGATGGAGACGCTCGGCAACTCGAAGACTCTCTACGAGACCATCGACGGTCGCCCCACGACTCGCCCTGAATTTGCTGCACAGCTCCCGAGCAAGTAGTGGGTTCGCGGCAGCTCCGGGTCGCCGGAGCTGCCGCGGATGCCGGGCCCCCTCACTCGTGCAGGCCCCCGCGTTCTCATACCAAGGTCGCATGGACGGCCGCCTGCGTGCCCGGTAGTCTGAGCGCACGAACTAAGGGTGATTTCCATGCCTGCTGAAACACCGACCGCCCCGCCGATTCGCGGCGCCTCTCCCAAGACGGTGGCCGTCATCGACGACGACCGGGCCGTGCGCGAATCGCTCACGGAGCTCTTGGCGGCGCTCGGCTTTCTGGCCAAAGGGTTTTCGTCAGCCGAGAGCTTCCTACAATCCGATGCGTTGGCCGATACTCGCTGCCTGCTACTCGATGTCATGCTCGTAGGCATGAGCGGTCCGGAGCTGTTGAGAACGCTGGCGCAGCGAGGCTTACGTATCCCTGCCATATTGATCACGGCGCACGAAACAACGGCCCTCGCACCGCTGCCGCTCGAAGCGAGCGCTTGCCTGCTCAAGCCATTCAGCGACTCGGCCCTGGAGCGTGCCCTTGACCGGGCGCTGTCGCGATGACGAGCAAGAGTCACGCGCTCGCCGGCCCAGCAGAGTCTGCGGGTACGGTTTTCGTCGTGGATGACAACCCTGCCCTGCGCGAGGCGCTCGAAGGTTTGCTGGCGAGTGCTGGTTATCGGGTTCAGGGTTTCGTCGGCGCGGACGAGTTTCTGTGTCGACCCGACACACCGGACCCGTCCTGCCTAATTCTCGACTTGCATTTGCCTGGCCTGAATGGCCTAGATCTGCAACGGAAGCTCCAGGACAGTGACGCGCCATTGCCCACGCTCTTCATCACAGGCGCGGGTGATATTCCTACATCGGTCCAAGCCATGAAGGCAGGCGCGCTCGAGTTTTTCACCAAGCCCGTAGACGGCGAGAAGCTGCTCGACGCGGTCGCCATCGCCATCGCCAAGAGCCGGACGCTCAATCGTGAGCGTGCGGAGCTGGCCGAGCTGCGCGCGCGCTTCGAGACCCTGACGCCTCGCGAACGCTGCGTGCTCGAGTTGGTCGTCTCTGGCTTGCTCAACAAGCAAAT
>Ga0247779_1000731_pt1 | contig 18130 bp, 15 predicted proteins | sample UWRJL221509R5_FD_179925 | JGI IMG/M metagenome (GOLD analysis project Ga0247779, IMG submission 179925) | Plant litter microbial communities from Arlington Agricultural Research Station in Wisconsin, United States - UWRJ-L221-509R-5 | ecosystem: Environmental > Terrestrial > Plant litter >... | reverse complement strand
AAGACGATCGCCGCCCGCGCCAAAAAGCTGATGAGCATTCAGCGCCGGATCAGCAAGAAGAAGAACCGCGCCATGATTGGCCAGGAGCTGGACGTGCTGGTCGAAGGCCCGAGCGAAGACAGCGAGCTCGTGATGATGGGCCGCCACGCGGGCCAGGCGCCGGAAATCGACGGCTGCGTGTACCTCTCTGGCGGCAGCGCGCTGCCAGGCGAGTTCCGACGCGTGCGTATCACCCAAGCCAGTGACTATGACCTGGTGGGCGAGCTGGAAGACGACGACGCTCCGGGTCCCGAGCTGCCGCCCGCGGCGATCGGTCTCTCGCACCGCGCCAGCGACGGGCGCCGCGTACTGCGCACCTATCGCTGAGCGCTTGCTGCCCGCTCGCCGCGCGGTGAGTCAAAAATGAGCGCGGCCGGGGACCGGTCCCCGGCAAGCCCGCCTCAAGGCGCGGGCGGCAAAAGCTTGATCAGAAAATCGTTGGTTGGACTTTCGACCGTGCCCTGCACGTACCAGAGCGAAATACTGTCGCGCTCCTGCGCCTCGATCGTGAAGTCGTAGTGGCCAGATTTGGTCTCCTGACCGCGGATCAAGCCGGTGTTGTGGTTCTTGGCGTACACCTCGCTCTCCGGTGGCACCGTACCTGTCAGACGCACTAGACCCGCGGTCTCGGTGGCACTCACGGACGGATCGGACGGCGGCGGCAAGGGCAGCGTCGGCGAGAGGCAGCCCGCGCCAAAGAGCAGCGTACCCAGCAACCAACCGCGCCGTGAGCGAGGAAACATCGCAACGGAGGGTAGCATGCGACGTGCCCGGGCGCGTGCCCCGACGCCAATTCATCAAGCACTTGAATTAATTGGCTTTATCGGGTCGCACTCGGCAGCCGACGCTGCCCACGTGGGCACCACACGCAAACTGGGTTGCAAAACATGCCAATTTAGTTGGCGGGCCGCCCCTGATACAAAACTAGGCCCTGGATGGCCGCGGGTGATAACCCGAGGCTTGGCGTAGTGGTTGATGTCTCGCGGCAGTAAGCGCAGCACGGCAGAAAAGTTCGGAGCGATCCGTGGCCGGTAACGCTTGGGGTCCGCGGGCGCTGGCCGCGACCGTTCGCCGCCTGAACCTGCAGGACCTCCCGCAAATTGGTCGCGACGCGCTCGAACCGCAGCGCTTGATGCGTGGCCTGCGGCCGATGCCGTTGCTGTTGCTGCTCACCTGGCTCTTGCAACGGACCGACGGCGTGGCGCCCAACACGCGCGCTGAAACCGATCTGACGCGTGCCATCGTGCTCGCGTTGGCCGAGCGCGGGCTGCGCAGTGAAGCGGAGGACGTCCACTTCATCACCGACTCCGCCACGGTCGCCCGCTCGCCCGTGCGGCGCCCGCGCGCGGTCGCCTTGGCCCGCCACGGCTCGGATCCGACGGACGTGTACGTGGTCGAAACGCGTGTCTCGCCCGAAGGTCACCTGATCGAATTGACCGATGTGTTCAATGTCTCGGACACGTCGGCCGCGATCGAGCGCGGGCTGATCGTGAGCGGCGATCGCGCGGCTTGGTTGATCGGACCCGACAACGCCATCGGCAGCGTGCAATACGCCGATCTGCGCTCTGAGCCGCGCCCGATCGGACGCGATTGGACTGCGCTCTCGCGCTTTCAGAACGCGCTCACCAACCTGCAAGGGACCGGGCAAATGCAGGGCTTCGGACGGCGAGCGTTCAAGCTCGATCCGCCGGCGTACCGGGTGGTGCTCGGCTTTTCGGACAACGCGCTCCTGATCGATGCCGACTCGCACCGGATTCGCATGCAGACCGATCCGCCGTTGGCGCTCGATCCCAACCCGTGGCTGAAAGAGCAGACGGCGCCCAAGGCGCGCCCCGGTAACCTCGTGACCTGGGCCGTCGATCGCGTGCGCGCGCTGCCCTGGTTCGGCGATGACCGGATGCAATGGCTCAAGGCCGTCGCCTTCGACGGCGTCGATCACTTCAATCAGATCGTGGGCAGCGTTACCGGTGACGACGGCTCGGAAACGGTCCGGGAAGAGCTCGGCGATCTGTTCAGCGCGCCGAGCAACGACGCCACTGATCCGGAAACGGGCTGGCCGCCGGCGCCCATGGAGCCGATGCTTTCACCGCCCCTGAAGGGTGAAGGGAAATGGTCCTCGACCGACAAGGATCCCTTCATCCTGAAGAACCCGGGCGCGTCTTCGCCGTTCGTGTACTCGTTCATCCGCAGCGACCGAAAGCGCATCTATTCGCAGGTCTTCGTCACCCTGTGGGATCCCAGACAGGTCGAGCTGCACGCGATGAGTGGCACGGTCGAGCCGATCAGCGCGACGGGGGAGACCGGGCCCGGAATGGTGCCCCGAACGCCGGCCGCGATGGGCCGCATGCTCGCTGGGTTCAACGGCGGGTTCCAAGCCATCCACGGCGAATTCGGCATGATGGCGGAGAAGGTCATGTACCTGCCGCCGAAGCCCTTCGGCGCCACGGTGGCCGAGCTGGCCGACGGCTCGACGGCCTTCGGCACCTGGCCCGAGGAAGCACCGGTGCCGGACAACATCGTCTCGTTCCGGCAGAACATGACCGCGCTGCTCCAAGAGGGCGTGGTCAATCCGTACAAGCGCCACTGGTGGGGCGGTGTGCCGCCCGGTTGGACCGAGGAATCGCGCACCGTTCGCAGCGGGCTGTGCATGACCAAGGAAGGCTTCATCGGCTATTTCTACGGCTCGAGCGTCGACCCGGACGTGCTGGCGCTGGCCATGCAACGCGCACGCTGCAACTACGGCATTCACCTGGACATGAATCCCGGGCACACCGGACTCGAGTACTACCGCGCAGCGCCTGCGGGCACCCTGCCCAAGCTCGGGCGCCCGCTCGACGACGTTTGCGAAGCGCAAGGGCCAGTCCCGGGCATGGCGGGTTGGGAATTCATGGGCAGGCGCATGATCCGCCTGATGGCGTTGATGAACTTCCCCCGCTACATCAACACCGAGTCGCGCGACTTCTTCTACCTGACGCTCCGTCACATCCTGCCGGGCGATCCGCTCAAGCCGCTGCTCACGCCGGCTGAAGGTGCGGAAGGCGTGTGGAGTGTGCAGGGCTTGCCGCAGCACGGTTGGCCGTACGCGATCGCCAAAACCAGCTTGCGTCCAGACGCCACCCGCCCCGACACGCACGTGGGCATCATGCGCTTGGATCCCAAGTTCTTGCGCGTGGTGGCCGCGGGCGACGCGGGCAGCCAGCACGTCCTCGACATTGCCCAGCCGCTCGGCGAAGGCATTGGCACACTCGCCCTCTATCACGATGGTGCGCACTTTCTGATCGCGAGCGCGCCCCCGCCCCACTCGACGCTCGTCACCCGCGGCTTCGCCGGCGCCGAAAGCATCAGCAACAGCGCCACGTCCGCGATGGGCATCGACGCGACCGGCATGCTGCTCTACGTGCGTTTCACCGCCGGTGCGCGGGCGAACGGCGAGGGCGACCTACTGAAGGAGCTGTTGAAACGCCTCGGCTGCAGCTCGAGCGTGTTTTTCCTCCGGCCGCTCGGCGTCGCGCTCGGCGAAAGTCGGGACAGCCACGAAGGCGCTGCGCCCGACTCGACTACCGCCGCGGTGAGTCAGGGAGTGAGCCTGGCACGGGCGGAGGGTCCCGGGGCGCGTCGCCTGTTTCCCGACACCCCGGTCGTTCCGCCGACACGTTGGGCCCCGCTCCAGCAGAAACGAGTGCGTTACCGCTGAGTCTTTCGGAGCGGAACGCAATGCGAGCAATCGAATGAGCGACGCTGTGCAGCCAAAGGTCGTCGGCGGCGCGGTCGAGCCCGCTCATTTGTTTAATATTTCTCGCCAAGATGTGGCAAGGGAGGGTATCGTGCGACGACGAATTCCGCTGCAAATAGCGGTTATTCCCCGATTCCGGGGGCGGATGGCGCGTCGCCCAAGCCACCCGAACGGAGAATCGTCGGTTCGGGGACGCGAACAGGCGTTGCCGGCGGCCGAGATTCCACTATCTAAAGAGCGAAAGCGATGAGCGACAAGGCCGGTTCTGATCTGGACGTTTTCGACGGGCTCGCAGCGAAAAAATCGCGCCCTGGTGCTGCGCCTGCCCCGCGCGCTCCCGCGGCACCGCCTTCTTCGGCCACGCGCCAGAAAACGCTGCTCGGGTTGGCTGCGCCCGTCGCGCCTGGTGGTCGCCCGGGCGGTGGCCCTCCGCCGCCGCCCATGCCGAGCCGCCCGCCCGCTCCGCCGCCGCGTAGCAGCATCCCCGCTCCGCCTCCGTCCAAGCTTTCCGCCACGAGCAGCGGCGGGTTCCCGGCTCCGCCCCCGCCACCCAGCCCTTCCTCGCTTGGCGGGCCTCCGCCGGCCCCCGAGGGAGCCAGGGTCTCTGCGCCCCCGCCGCCAATCGCGCCTCCCTTGAGCACCAACCCGGCGCGTGCCACCTCGCCTCGGCCGGTCGAGGACGAAGACGCGACGCCCGCTCCGAGTCAAAAAACCGAGACCAAGCCCGGGGTCGACATCGACTGGGACGACGAAGACGAAGCCACCATGGTCTTCGACAAGAGCGTCGAAGACACCGCGCGTTCGTTGCTTCACAGCGCGCCCCCGCCCCCCGCGCCCGCGGCAGGCTCGCCGCCTTTGCCCCCCACCCCGCCGCCCGCAGCCGGTGCGCCCCCGCCAGCCAATCGCCAGCCCACGCTAATGTCGCGGCCGCCGAGCACGAGCGTGGCGCCGACTTTGCCCCGTGCTCCGCTGCCACCGCCCAAGGCAGTGCCCAGCTATGCGCCGCCCATCCCGCCACAAGCGGTCTTCGAACCGCCAACCGTGCCGCAAGCGAGCAACGGCGGCCGCGGTTTGATGATCGGCGTCGTGGTGTTGCTGCTAGCGGGCGCGGGCGCCGCTGCGATGTTCCTGATGCCCAAGAAGGGCTCCATGGTGCTCACCGTGGCGGGCCCCGGGAACAAGCCGATCGACACCGTCGAGGTGTATGTCGACGGCGCGAAGAAGTGCGAGGCTTCACCGTGCCGCGTCGTCGATCTGGCCGCCGGCACGCACCTGGTGAAGGTCACCGCTGCGGGCTACCAACCGACGGCGGATCAAGCAGTCAAGATCAGCAACGGCGACGAAGCCGTGCAAAATATCGCCCTGACCCGCGCCAGCGAAGGCACGGGCATGCGCGTGACCGCCGAGGGCCGTGGCATCAAGCTCTCGGTCGACGGCAAAGAGCTCGGTCCGCTGCCACAAGAGCTGAAGGACCTCTCGCCCGGCGATCACCTCGTGCACTTGGACGGCGGCGAACGCTACGACTCGTTCGAGAAGCGCGTCACGGTCGAAGCCGACCAAATGCAGACCATCGAGCCCAAACTGCGCGTGAAGAAGGGCTTGGCCACGATCAAGCTCGGCGACAACGCGGAGGGCGCCAAGGTGCTCTTGGTCAGCGGCTCGGAACGCCGTCCGATCACGCAATTGCCGATCACCGTCGATATCTCGGTCGAGAAACCGTACAGCATCGTCGCCAGCAAGAAGGGCTTCGCTGACTTCGAGCAACGCGTGGCGTTCGAAGACGGCCAGGCCGAGCGCACGTTCCTGATCAACTTGGCAGCCGCAGGCACAGAAGCGCCCGCGTCCGCCCCCGCCCCCGCCCCTGCGGCGCGCGGCCCGGTGACCTCCGCTCCTGCGCCCGCTCCGGGTCCAGCTCCGGCCCCCGCGGCTCGCGCTGCCACCGGCAACGGCACCGTCAATCTGAACGCCGTGCCCCCGTCCAACGTGCTGCTCGACGGCCGCCCCATGGGTCAAACGCCGCGCATGGGCGTCAGCGTGCCGCCGGGCTCGCACACGGTCGTGTTCGTGAACTCGGACTACGGTCGCAAAGCCAAGACGATCAACGTCGAAGCCGGAAAAACGGCGACCGTCGTCGTTCACTTCCCGTAAGCGCGTCGCGCCGCGCGCCCCGAGCTCCCATGCGGGCATTGACGCCACTCGAGCTCGCCGCTGCCATCTCCCTCACCGGGACCGTGGCGGCGACGATGATTCCGACGTTCCTGCGCAACGTACACGCTTCGCGGCTTTCGGAGCCGGTCGACGGCTTGAAGCGCATCGCCGCACACGCCACCTTGCGCGCGGCAGGCCTACCGCCAGAACGCGCTTATCCCGAGAGCGCGCCATTCACTCCCGCGCTCACGCCGCGCGGGGAACTACTGCTCGATGCGCCAGGCACGTGGGACACCCCCACCTGGCGCACTCTAGACTTCGCGTTCGACGTGCCCCACGCCTACTCGTTCGCCTTCGAGAGCAACAATAGCGACTCTCGCTCGACGTTCACCGCGCGTGCACGCGGCGACTTGGATGGCGACGGGGTCACCAGTAGCTTTTCGATTTCCGGCTCCGTCGAGCGCGGCGCAGAGCCCAAGCTCCAGCCGATGGAGATCAATCGCGAAGTCGAGTGAGGTCGAACGAGGCCGAACGAGAGAGACACGCAGGCGGCGACGGCGGTTGCCTGTGCGTCGTTTACCCACGTGTGAGCACTAGACTACGATTGATCCTCGAGGACGGCGTGGCGCTGCCGCGGGTTCCCGGGTACCTTGTCGAGTCAAAGCGCAGGTCGTCACATGCAAGGCTCACGGTTCAAGCTCGACACTCGACGCGCCGCCACGCGCGGCTTCAGCATGGCTGAATTGATGGCCGTGGTCGCAATCGTGGGCATCCTGTCGATGATCGGCATCACCTCGTACCGCAAGTACGTTGCGCACGCGAAAACCGCCGAAGTGCTGCCGATGCTCGCCAACATCAAGATGGCCGAAGAGGCATACAAGGACGAGACATTTACGTACCTCAGCCCTTCCGCGGACCTAGACGCAAACGTTTGTCCGGTCAACAACAAGCCCGGACAACAGAAGATGAACTTTGCCGGCTGTTCTCCGCTTTGGCAGCAGTTGGGCGTGCAGGCAGCCGCGCCCGTGCTGTTCGTCTATTCCTGCAAAGCAGGGACCGCCACTGACAACGTGGCGGCGCCCGGTGCAGGCATCACCATCGGCAATTGGCCGACGACCGTGGCGGCGCCCTGGTATGTCGTCAAAGCACAAGCGGATATCCACGGCGACGGCGTGCCGACGGTATTCGTGACCAGCAGTTTCGCGGGTGACTTGTTTTCGGCCCACGACTAAGCTCCGCCTTGGCCCCTGGCTCGAGGGCTATCGTTTGCGATGCAGCCTCGGCGAAACAACTTCCTCGCGCTGACCGCGATCGTGCTTTCGGCGCTTGCGGTCAATGCGCTGCGTAGTCCGCTGGACAAGCATTTCTCGGCGACCAAAGTCAAAACCGACGTCTTCGCGCTACCGCCCGGGCAGCAAGTCGTGGCCATGAGCCTCGGCTATCGCTCTGCGCTTGCTGATCTGATCTTTGCGCATGTGCTGGTCTCCTCCGGCATTCATTTCCAAGAGAAGCGCGGCTTCGAATTCGTCGGCAAGTACATCGAAGCAATCAACGAGCTCGATCCGAAGTTCGAGGCGCCCTACCGCATGGCCGATGGCCTGCTCACCTTGCAGGCCAAAGTGGTTGGGCCTGAAGCCTATCGCCAAGCGCGCCGCATTCTCGAACGCGGCATGCGCGAATTTCCGTTCGACCAGGCGCTCTGGACCTCCGCCGGGCAGTTTTTGGCCTACCTCGGGCCGACCGCATTTACGGATCAAAGGGAGCTCGACGAGTGGCGCCTCGCCGGGGGACGCACCTTGGCGCGCGCCTGCGAGCTCGCCGGCAGTGACGCGAATTTGCCGTATCAGTGCCTGATCGCGGCGGGGCTTTTGACCAAAGCTGGGGAGAACGCGGCTTCGCGCCAGTTCCTCGAGCGCATGCTGCAGGTCAACGACGACCCCGAGATACGCGCACAGGTCGAGGCCCAGTTGAAACAGGCCGTCGGCGCTGAAGAGCGCGACCGCACGCAGGCGCATCGCCAGGCGTTCCTGCAAGCCTGGAGCAAGGATCTGCCGTTCGTCTCGCGCGGAGCGATCTCGACGCTTGGCCCGAGCTGGCAGAGCGCTGCATGCGCTTCGGTCACTGTGGAGTGCGCGACTTCGTGGCGTGCCTGGGGAACACTCCAGGAGCGCCTACCTAATGCGACAACCACCCTCGACGGCAGCCCGAGTGGGAGTCCATAGCGCGGCGTGTGCCCAACTGTTTTCGTCAGTTGCGCGTGCTCGAATGGACAATTTTCGGCACTCACACGACAGCGTTAGCGCCGCACTCCAATAAAAACCGCTAAATTGCGGCTATTCGCGAGCCCAGCGCCGGCAGCAACGGGTTGGCACGCGGCCTGCAAACTAGCCATTCGTCGGACGATTCAGTCCACGAACGGTTACCGGATCCGAAACCGCGCCGTTCGCATCTGCAACAGCGGCGCCGCTATCGAAAAGCGGACGCAACCCAGTAGTCGCCGCGCGCGGTCAGTTGACCGGCTCGCGCTTTGTCACCTGACCCATCAACAAAAGGATCCCCCCATGATTAGAAAACACCGGAATGCGCGCGGCTTTACGCTCGTCGAATTGATGATCGTCGTCGCCATCGTTGGCATCTTGGCCGCCTTGGCCATCTTCGGCGTCAAGAAGTACGTCACCAACGCGAAGTCCGCAGAAGCCCGCAACACCGTGGGGCAGATCTCGAAGAACGCGGCAGGCGCCTGGGCAAAGGAAATCATGCCGGGCGCGGTTTTGGGTGAGGGGGCCGTCATCGCGGGCGCAAATCAATTGTGCAAGACGGCAGAGGCCGTTCCTACTGCCGTGCCCAAAGGTCAGAAATACCAGTCGAAGACCACAGCAGGTGACGACTTCAACAAGGGCTCGTCGGACACCGGTTGGGTGTGTCTGCGCTTCACCATGGAAGGCCCGCAGTACTACCAATACAATTACAACTCCGCAATGACCGACCCGAAGACCGGAACGTTTGCCGCCGTTGCGATCGGCGACTTGAACGGCGACGGCGTGGAGTCGAACTTCGCCCGCGAGGGGGAAGTTCGCAACGGGAACATCGTGCTCTCGCCCGCCATCAAGGAAACCAACCCGGACGAATGAGCTAGCGCGTAACCGCGCATTCGACGAAGGCCCGCGCTGCAAACGCACGCGGGCCTTCTCGCATTTTGTGGAGCAATTGGCGATTACCCGATATTTGCGCTACTATTCGAGCTGCTTGCTGAACAGCCGCCGCAACGTCTATCGCTCGACTCGCGGCTTCACGCTGATCGAGCTGCTCGCCGTCGTGATCATCACCGGCATCTTGTCGCTGCTGGCCGTGGCCGGCTTTCGGCGTCACATGCAGTCCGCGCGCGGCGCAGAAGCCCTGTCCGTGATTCAGTCGATTCGCAGCGCGGAAGAGTCGTACATGTCCGAGAACCACGGCTACCTGAACGTGTCGGCGCTCGACAATTGGTTTCCCCGGCCGGCGCCGGACACCAATCGCGTGGCTTTCTTCGACTCCAAGTCCCAGCATACGGACCTACCGCTCTGGCGCCAGCTCGCGCCTTCGATCAATCGCTCGGTCATGTTCAGTTACCTCGCCTACGCGGGCGTGCCCGGCACGATCATCCCTAAGTTGGCGGTGAGCAAAGGCCCCGATTTCAGTGCCGCGCAACCGCTCGATTGGTACGTCATTCAAGCCCGCGGAGACGTCGACGGCAACAGTCGGTTCTCGCTCTATGCCAGCACGAGTTTCACCGGCGAGGTTTACATCGAGAACGAGGGCGAGTGAGGGCCCGTGAGCGAGCTGCTCGCGGCGCGCTCAGTCGGCTTGTGAATCGCGCTCGGGCTCGTCGGGCTCGCCATCGCCCAGGCCAAGCTTGGCCAAGCGATAGCGCATCGAGCGAAAGCTGATCCCGAGCAGCTTGGCAGCGGCGGTGCGCACGCCTCCCGTCCGCTCCAAGGCGGCGGTGAGCAAGCGGCGCTCGACCTCGTTCACGACCTCATCCAAATTGCATCCGCTCTCCGGAAGCTCCAGCAACGCGCCCCCGGGCGCGCCCGCCGAACCGCTGAGCTCCTGCGGAAAATCTCCGAGACCGATGATGTTGGAGCCCGCCAAGGCGACCGCTCGCTCGATCATGTTCTCGAGCTCGCGGACGTTGCCCGGAAACGCATAGGCTTGCAGGCCGCGAATCGCGTCCGGCGTGAAGCCAGCCACCTCTTTGCCCATTTCGTCAGCGAAGCGACGCACGAAGCGTTCGGCCAGCATCGGAATGTCTTCACGCCGATCGCGTAAGGGCGGCAGGGTAATCCGGATCACGTTCAGGCGGTAATACAAGTCCTGGCGAAACTTGCCCAAGCTGACGTCCGACTCCACATCGCGATTGGTGGCTGCCAAGACGCGCACGTCGATCGGCGTCTCCTGCGTCGCGCCCACGGCTCGTACGCTGCGCTCTTGCAGCACGCGCAGCAGCTTGACCTGCAAGTTTGCCGGCAATTCCCCGACTTCGTCGAGCAAGACCGTGCCGCCATTGGCCTCTCGGAACAGCCCGAGGTGTTTGCTCTGAGCGCCGGTGAATGCGCCCTTTTCGTGACCGAACAGCTCGCTCTCCATCAACGCCTCGGGCAGCGCCCCGCAGTTGACGACCAAGAATGGCTTGTCGCGACGCTCGGAGGCGTCGTGCACGGCGCGCGCCACGCGCTCTTTGCCGCTGCCACTTTCGCCCGTGATCAGCACCGTCGTGCGCATGTTGGCGATGCGCTGCACGAGATCGAGCACGGCGCGCATGGCGCCGCTGCGACCGAGCAGGTCCGTTTCCTTGAGCTCCGACACACGTGCGCGCAGCCGGCGGTTTTCGAGCGAAAGCTCCTGCTTCTCCAGCGCCTTGCCGACCAGCACCGCCAGCTCCGCGGCGTCGAAGGGCTTGGCCACGAAATCGTAGGCGCCGCTGCGCATGGCCCCGATCGCGTTTTCGACCGTGGAGTGCGCGGTGATCAGGATCACCTCGGTGGCTGGGTTGCGGGCCTTGGCTGCCGCGAGCACCTCCATGCCTGTGCCATCGGGCATGGCCAGATCCGACAGCACCACTGGAAAAGGCTGCGGGTGTTGACTGATCGCTTCCAGCGCCGCGCGGCAACCGGGCGCCGACACGACCGTGTAGCCATGACGCCGAAAGAGGATCTCCAGCATCTGACGCAAGCCTGGCTCGTCTTCGACGATCAGGAGCTTCACGGACGGGGGTACGAGCGAGGCCACCGGCAAAAATCCTAGCATTTTCGGCACGCGCGGAGACCGTGCTTTCGCTTGCGAAAGGTCCGGGACAGCCTACGCTTCAGGAATTCGCTTTGTCCGAGACTTGCTTGACTAATAGACCCTTCGAGCGTGCCCTTTCCGCCTTGCTTTTGGCGTCCAGCGTCCTCTGGTTCGGCGCCTGCGGGAGCTCCACCCCTTCGGATGTTGCTCGAGGGCCGGGAGGAGCCGGAGCCGGAACCGGCGATGCGGGCGCGGACGGCGGGAGCGAGCGGCAGGAGACCGTGATCGAGTTCGTGCCCAGCGGCACCGTGCAGCTGAAGCTGAAACCCAAGGAGAGCCACCTCCTCACGGTGCAAGCGACGCCTGCGGGCTCGTTCCGAATCCGCTTCGCCCTGACCGACAGTGACGCCGCGGCCGACGCCGTGCTCGACGCGAGCGAAGTCGACACCGACGCCGAGGGCATCGCTCACGTCACCTTGATCGCACCGAGCAGGCCGGCAACGTTCAATGTGCGCGCGTCGAGCACGAGCGCCAAGCAGGTCGTGCTGCAAGGTGTCGTGGTCAGCCCGTCGGACGTGACCACGTTGCGCGTCGATCCTTCGTACAATGGCAATCGCACGATCACGGAGTGGACTGCCACGGCGCGGGGTGGCGTGCGCTGCGACGAGCTCGCAGGCAATCCTCCGCCCGACGGCGATCGGACCGGCAAGGCCAAGCTGCACGCGCCGCTCGACATCCGCAACGTGCCGGTGGGCGTCGAGCTGGCGATCACCGTGCGCGCAGGGCACTACGTGGGCGGCTGCGTGAATCTGCCCGCCCTGCGCGAGGGCGAGGGCAATCAGGTCCAGGTCTATGCCAGCGACGTGCCACTCAATTTGGCCGCCACCAGCCTGTCGCTCAGCCTGGGCGCGACCGACGCCCATCCGGCGTTCGACAAGCTGCTGCAGGCCAGCGTGGCTTTGGCGGAAAATGCCCTGCTCGGTAGCGCCACGGACGACGTGGCGGCGCTGCTGGACGGCATGCGCGACGCCACATCGGTGGCCAACCGCGAGGCGTTCAACGTGGCGCGCACGCAGAACGTTTGGGACGGTGCGCTAGCAAACGCATTCGGCAAGAGCGCGGGGCGTCGTATGCGCGATCCGGCCCAGCGCTGGTTGAGCGCTGGGCTGCTCGCGCTGGACGCTCCCGACGCCCTGGTCGGACACTTGAGCGCGCTCGGCGGGGGGGCGCTGCTCACGCCCAGCAGCGTGGGCAAAGCAAGCCCAGGCAACGCGGGCCTGCCCGGTTTTTTCGTGGGCAATTGGTCCGCCGATTCGAACGACATCCTGTTGCTCGGCATCGACCTGAACTGGGAGCCGTCTCGGCTCGTGACCGCGCTGGCGGTGGCGCCCGCGCTGGCCGAGCTGCCCGAAGCCACGAGCATCGAGCGCGCCCTTTCCCTCAGTGTCGACTGCGAGCAGGTCGCCCAAGTGCTTTTGGCCTACGGCGTAATCCCCGACAGCACGGCGTTCGCCACCTGCGACGCGAACTGCGCCGTGAACTTGTGCAACAATGCCGTGGCTGCGGCGTGGGGCATGGCACAGCTCAGCTCAGGCAACGAGATCGCGACCCTGAGCGTCACTGCCAGCGCGCCGGCGACGGTCGGAGACGACGCGCGAGCCACGGCCTTCGAGGGCAGCTGGGTGGGTGAGCTGCGAAGCGGCAATGCTACGGCGCACGTCTCGGGCGTGCTGTCGGCGAGCAGTGCTCAGCCTTGATCAGCCGCGGCTTTGGATGCCTGCACGCGCCAGGCGAACTTCGATGGTCGTGGCGTACGCGCCCAGCGCTTCACCCTCGTTGACGCCGCGACCAGAGCGGACGTCGCGCACCAAGGCGCGGAACTCCAGGTAACGGCGGCCCTCGAGACCGAGCAGCAAGGCCACGGTCGATGGGTCGCGCGGCGTGTCCAAATTACCGCCGAGCAACGCGGCGGCGCTCGCCAAAGCGCGCGCGACCAGCTGATCGGCGAGCGTGATGGCTCGCTCGTAATCGCCCTGAGCCAGCGACGCTTCCAATTCGCGCACGGTGCTTCGTTCCGGAACCGGCCACAGCGTTTCGAAGCTCAGCCCCGATTGCGGATGCAACGCCTCCGGCGGCGGAACGCTCACTACGCGCGGCACCGGCGGCGGTTCACTCATCGGCAGCGCGACCGACGCGCGCTCGAAAGCGGGCACGGGCGCCGGCGGAAGGGCCTCGAGGCGGGGCAGCGCCTGGAGATCCCTGGCCACCGCCTGCGCGGCTTCTTCGCCCATATCGGCCTCGGGGATGTCGGACAGCAAGAGCGCGCCGCTCGGCTGCCGCTGCACGTTGCGCGCGGCGCGCTCCGCGAGCTCATCGCCCCAAGCGTCGCTGTCTTCGGCGCGGCGCAGCGCCTCCATCAGGCCCCCCTCGGGCAGTTCCAGGGAGGTCCCGCCGCCGGCGCGATGCCCCGGCACGCGCCGCTCGAAGTCGTCCAAGACGGCGCGAGTAATCGCCTCCAGCGACTCGTACACGCCCTCTCCGATCGTGGCGGTGGTGGCGAAGGATGGCGCCCCTGCGCGGTTCAGTTGCCGCTCGAGCTCGTCGATCGGCAGCACGTCGAACAAGTCGCGTTTGTTGTACTGGACGACGTGCGGCATCTCGCTCAGCTGCCGACCGTGCGCGGCCAGGTTGTCGCGCAGGTTGTCGAGAGTTTCGAGGTTTGCGTCGCAGCGCGCCGATTGAGAATCGTACACGAGCACCACGCCGTCGGCCCCGGTCAACACCAACTTACGCGTGGCGTTGTAGTGGACTTGCCCGGGCACCGTGAACAGCTGCAGCTTGACGTTCATGCCGCGCACGTTGGGCACGCGGATGGGCAGGAAATCGAAGTACAGAGTTCGATCGACCGGCGTGGCCAGGCTGACCATCTTGCCGCGGTGCTCGGGCTTGGCGGTGGCGTGAATGTACTGAAGACTGGTCGTTTTGCCGCCGAGCCCAGGTCCGTAGTACACGACCTTGAATACGAGTTCCCTCGCCAAGGGATTGACCACGGGCATGACCGCCGGAGGATAGTCGGGCGAGCTAGGTGGCCGCTACTTTTTTGATTGTCACCATTTTCGCCAGGGACCCGGCGAAAGCTCGCGCTTCGGCGGCCAATGCGCGGGAACGGCTAGTACTCGCGGCTCGATTCCTGTCCTTTGACCAGCCGCCAGATCGGCGAGGCGGCCGAGAGCGCGACGCTAGCCAGGGAAAGTACGACCAAGATGGCGGCTACCACGGCAAAGGCCGTGTCCAGGTTCAGCTTGCGCGGCTCCCTGTTGAACAAGAAGCCGAGCAATGCCCCGACCACCAAGCCGCCCACGTGCGCCGCGTTGTTCACGCTGCCCATGAAGCTGAGAACCACGATCCAGACCACGTTTTGCAGCAATACCTGCTTCCAGTTGGGATCGCGCCGCGCGTAAGCGATGCCGATCACCGAACCGAACACACCGAACACCGCGCCGCTCGCACCTGCAGTGGGGCTGCTCATCCCTCCGGCCCACAGATCGCTTGCCACGAAACCGAGCGCGCCCGTCAGCAGGAACAAAAGGACGAAGCGCGCTTTGCCGAGCTCGCGCTCAGCGGTGGCGCCGACGGCCACCAGCACGAAGCAATTCATGCCCGCGTGCAGCAGATTGAAGTGCACGAATATGGCGGAAAAGTAGCGCCAAGGTTGGGCCTGGGCGAGCGTTCCGGCAATCCCGCCGAAACGCAGCACCGTGGACAGCGCGAAGTATTGCTGCCCCCACATCGGCAGTCGGTGCTCGCTCGCGAAGCACAGCGCAAATACCGCGATGCACAGGCCGACGAACAAGCGCGTCATCGCGTTGGGCGCGCCGAGTGTGTTTTTGAACAGGGCGATCACCCCGGAGGCCAGCGGGCCTGGCAGGGCGCGACCGCAGCGGTAGCAGCGCCGCTCACCCGCAGAATTCAGCCCGCGGCAGAACGGACAAAGCGTGGCCTGTGTGGGCATTGAGCGCGTGGTTTTTGGGCCGGGGGCAGCGACATTGCAAGCAATTTCGCCGCTTCCGTAAGCTCCGGGCGCGCACCCGCGTTGTTCGATTCGTGAACGTGAGCTCTAGCCTGCCTTTCGGGCAACCCCCGACCTTCGGGCCGTCCTCTGCGCACGCGACGCGCTGGCTCGCCTTTCGGGCTGCGCCCGAGCACGCGCGGCACTTGTGTAGAGTGCGAACGGTGGACGACTCGGCAGAGCTAGATGCCGAAAGGGCTTTGGTCGAGCGCGCCCAAGCCGGCGAGCGCGACGCCCTGGGTGCGATCTTGCGCAAGCACGGTCCGCGGCTGTATCGGAGCGTGCTCTTGCCCCGCTTGGGTAGCCCTGCCGCAGCCGAGGATGCGCTGTCCCGCACGTACGTCAAGGTCCTGGAACGCTTCGACCAATTCAGCTGGCAGGCGGTGGGCGTGTACCCCTGGCTGCGCGTCGTGGCGTTGCGCGTCGCGCTCGATCTGCTGCGTTCTCGCAAACGTGAGCTCTTGTTCGAGCCCGAGCACGTCGAGCGCGAGCTCGATCAGGCCGAACGGGAGTCGCGCGAGGCGGACGCGCTCGAACGGCACGATCTGCACTGCGCCAAAGAACGGGTCCGTGAGCTACTCTTGCGCATCAACCCACGCTACGCCGATGCCATCCGCATGCGCGTGCTCGAGGAACGCTCACGCGAGGAAGCCGCGCTCGCGCTCGGAGTCAGCGTGGCGACCTTCGACGTGGTACTCCATCGCTCGATGGCAGCGCTGCGCAAGGCACTCTCGGAAGGAGAAAGCCAGGCATGACCCGGGTCGATGAGCGCGACTTGGAGCGCGAGCTGCCCGAGCTCGATGCCGCTGAAGAGCGCCGTCTCGCTGAGCTGCTGCGAAATGCCTGGTCGCCGCGCGCGCTCGACAGCGCGCGCCACGAACGCTTGCTGCAGGCGGCGCTCGAGGACCCATTTGCCGCGCCGAGCGCCGAAGAGCTGGTGGAGAGCGAACGGCTGCGACGAGCGCTCGACGGCCAGGGGGATCACGCCGACCTGCGCCTGGCGCGGGCGCTGTCGGCCGCCTTTGCACCGAAGCTCGCGCCAGCGCTGCCCGCCCCAACGCTTGCCGCGAACGCGCGAGCGAAGCGACCGGGACAGGTGATTTTCTACGGCTTCGCGGCGGTGGGCGCGTCGCTCGCGCTGGCAGCAGCCGTGCTCTTGCAGCTCACTCCCGCAGCGCGCACGAGCTCTGCACCAGAGCCTGACTTGGCGACGCTCGCGCAATCGCGCAGCACCGCCGAGCTCTTCCAAGCGACCTCCGCCGGCGCCCCGTCCGAGCGCATCGATCGCATTGCCAGCGCGCGTGGCCGTGAGCTGCGCGACAATCGTTATGCGCTTTGGGGGGTGCGATGAAGCGCGCGCTCGTCTGCGGCTGCCTGCTGCTGGTCGCGGCCTGTTCGCGCTCGGAACCGAAGCCGCTCGCGGGCTGCCCCGCGCTCGACGCGGGCAGCCCCGTGGATGCGATCCTGCTCGCATTCCTGAGCCGCGCACGCGCAGCCCATCACCTCAGCGACGAGTCGGAAGGCTCAGGGGATCTGAAAGCGGCTGCGGAGCCGCTCGAACGCCTGGTCGCGGGGCCCGTGCCGGGCGTCGGCGGCGCTGAGCTGGCTCCCGAGGTGCGCGAGGTGCTGGCCGACACGTTCGCGCGCCTGGCAGACCTACATGGCCGCCAAGGTGCGTTCGAGCGCGCACGAAAAGACATCCAGCTCGGTCTCGGCCATGCGCGCGAGCCGAACTACTTCCAAGGTCACTTACTGGAGACCGCAGGCCTGATCGAAGAACGCCAGGCCAAGGCGCTCGAAACGAGCGATCCGAAGAGCGCCGCCGAGATTCGAAAACGCGCGATTGCGTTGCTCGAGCAAGCCATGGCCGTACAGTCTGCCGTGATCGAGCGCGCGGCCGCGGCGCCTCCTGCCGCAGCCAGCGCACGAACACCGACACCGACACCCGCCGCTGATCGCTGACCCGGCTTCACGCGAACGTGCCAACGTGCCAGAACGCTAACGCGACGCGTTATCACGCATTCGCGGATTGCGGAAAAACCCAGCTGCCAGCTAGACTTGTAAGGATCCATCGGGGACGAAGTGGCCACTACTCCACATAGCCGACTGCCTCGCCTGATCGAGGGCATCGACCTGCGAGAGTTGCCCATCGGCCCAGCAGAGGCGTTCGTGTTGTCACGCGTCGACGGCACCTGTACCGAGCTCGAAATCGCAGACGAGGCGGGCCTCGAGCCGAAGGTCGTCACCGCCACGCTCGAAGCGCTGGTTCGATTGGGCGCTGTTTGGTTCGACCAGCCGGTACCCAACCAAGCTCCGCCGCTGCGACGGACGCCGGCGCGCCTGTCCGGCTCACCGCGAATCGGACCGATCATCGAGTCGAGTCGCGAGCAGGAGCCGCAACACCCGGCCGCGGCCTTGTACGACGTGCGTGATTTGGACGAACCCGTCGAGCTCGAGCTCGAACGCAAGCGTAAGATCCTGGATCTGTTCCATCGTCTCGACAGCCTGACGCACTACCAAGTGCTGGGCGTCGCAGCCAGCGCCGACAAGCGCGTGATCAAGAACGCTTACTTCGAGGTGGTCAACGTCTTCCACCCCGATCGCTACTTCGGCAAAAAGCTGGGCTCGTTCAAGCCCAAGTTGGAACGGGTGTTCGCGCGCCTGACCGAAGCCCACGACACGCTGACACGCGCCGCATCGCGCGCCGAGTACGATACGTACCTCGCTTCGCTCGACAAAACGCGCCAGCTCGATCAAGTCGACGACACGGTGCTGGCGCAAGTGCAGGCGATTCAGCGTCAAATCGAAGAGGAAGCGCGGGCCGTGTCGAGCACACCGCCGGCGCCGGCCTCCGGTAACGCGCTGCACTCGCAACG
>Ga0247779_1000730_pt1 | contig 18133 bp, 20 predicted proteins | sample UWRJL221509R5_FD_179925 | JGI IMG/M metagenome (GOLD analysis project Ga0247779, IMG submission 179925) | Plant litter microbial communities from Arlington Agricultural Research Station in Wisconsin, United States - UWRJ-L221-509R-5 | ecosystem: Environmental > Terrestrial > Plant litter >... | reverse complement strand
CGGCGGGGTTAATCGCTTCTCCAGGAAAGAACAATGCAAGGCCGGACACAGCATATTCGTACACCACAAACCCTTATTCGATACCCAATCGTCAATCTAATAGCAACAATCCGTATGCTTATTCGACGACAGCTGGTGCCAGGTACCCACACCCTCCTCCTCTGAGCCCGCCAAGTCCAAGTACGGATTCGCATCCTAGCACGGCTGGTGGGCTGAGCCAGCTTGCTCATGGTGGAGGCGAGCAGTTCAAGCTTAAACGATTGAATACGGGTGGTGCAGCTGGGTCAACAGGCGTACCGTCATCTGGGCTAAGAGAGCAGGCAGGGGATGAAGCTGCTCAAGAGGAGGCAGAAGCGGAGGCACTTAGTGAAGAGGAACAAGTAGCAGTGGAAGAAGTCGAGGTGGGCGAAGCCTCGACAAGAAGCGGGCGTAAAGCTGTGCGAGTCAGTCTTCCTGGTGTCGTTCCTGCTTCGAGGAAGAGTATGAGCAGGAGCGTGAGGAGGGAAAGTAGGGACAGCGAGACGCTCGCTGGTGGGGATGATACGAAGGACTTGGATGGGCCGTCTTCCCCTATCAAGCCTGCATCTGGAATGGAGTTCCACTCTCAGCAACAAGTTAAACGCCGGAATAAAAAGAGCTCGAAGAGATACAGTGCTGTTCCTAACACGCCCAACACTCCTGGTACGCCTGGTACACCGTCCGCATATGCCAACACTTCCACCGCCAACAACGGATCCTACGGATTTGGCTACTCCACTGCTGTCGCAGGCATCACTAGCTCTGGACATGGATACAAAACCAAGAATCCAAATGCCCAGCCATATTATGCTTATGCGGGCTTGGCGAGGGAAAGTGGATATCCTGGATTCGAAAACAGTACCTCTGGTGTTATTTCTGGGGGACCAGCTGGAGCTTCAGGTAGTGCGAGCGCAAGTGCGACTGCTGCCAACACCCTCGCGAACGGAAATGGGATTACGAAGGAAAGGAGAAAGAAGAAGAGATCTCGTCGTAGGTCTGCGTTGCGTCAAGAGGAAGAGGATAACGAGATGCAAAAGGACCTTGACCTCGAAAGCGGCGGAGGCGCAGGAAAAGACACGTCGTCTATCATCAAAGGAGGGTTGACGTACGAGTATGAATACACGTACGATGAGTACGGGTATGCGAATGGGAATCGGACTGGGAGGAAGGATAAAGCCCGAGATAACGACCGCGACTCGATGGCGAGTGTCACGACTGGTGCTAGTGGGAGTATCATGCACTACGACGATGAGCGCAGTCGGTCAAGGTCGAGATCTCGCAGGAGACCGACGAGTGGTGCGCCTAGTATGGGAGGCAGCACGGATTTCACTTATGAGGATGAGAGAGAGCTCGGGGGCAGGTATAGGAGGAAGATGAGAAAGGCTTTGGAGGAGGATGGGATGGTGGGTGCGGCCAGCACTGAGGAAGGGTATGAAGGTGATTATGCCTCGTATGAGGGTGGCCGACGATATAGGTATGGAGACGGCGATTCGTCGAGAGATGGAGAAAGTGGGTTTTATGAAGGCGAGGAGGGCAGCGAGGAAGGCAGTGAAAGCGAGGAGAGTATCAAGTAAGTCGCCTTTCTTTCTATCCCCTCCTTTTCTTTGGGTTTTTGTTTCTTCAACACTTTTCGTTCTTTTTCTTTTCGACTTGTTCACATATTTTCTTATTTTATTTTATTCTATTTTACTCTTTTTTCTTTCTTCATGCTATACGCACCACGATCTCGACTTCAACCCTCGCGCCCTGCTATTGGACTTTCTCTATCAGTTTGTTTATCTTCTCTTCGTCTCCCGCCATCTGTCGGGTTCGTGCGACATGCCTTTTTTTCTCCAGTTCTATTTCTGTTTTCATATCTGCATTCTTGTTGTATGCGTCTTCTCCCCTCTTTCCCCGCCATCTGTCTTTTGTCTCTTCAACCACTTGACTACTTTGATATGTTGAGTTGGTTACGAAGGGAAGGATGGACGCCCGTCTGTCTATCATCTCGCTGTCTGTCGGTCTACTCATGACCGTTGAGGCGTTGAAGGCGGTCTATCTGGACTATGTGGGCATTTCGGGACTTGGACGGACTTGTCAGGTTTTTCTTTTTCTTTTTTTCTTTCTTTTCTTCCATTTCTCTTTGCGATCGTGGCCGTTAGGCTCGTCTGGGCAGGCAATAATGTTGACAGATGTCACTTGGCATACATTGCGAATTTCGGTGGACTTGGTGGATGGCTCTAGGTGTAGGCGGACATGTTCGCGCTACGATGATGGGATGTCGGATGACTTGTTTGTTATCTCTCTTGCTATTTTTTCTTTCGAGAAGGGCGCTCATTGTTCGGCCCCCACACTTCCCGGTTTCGTCTTGCTTTTGATTTTTTTTACTGGGGGTTGTTTTTGGTCGTGATTTCCGTGGACGGACGTGGGTATGGATGTGCCAGCGCGACGGACAGTTAGGTAGCCTAATTGTCCGTATCTCGTGCCATTTTGAGTGCTCTGGGTCCCATTGCTTTGCTTTTCTCGAGTCACCGGTGCTGCGGGCCTTTTTTCTATTTCCTGTGTGCTCGCACACTGGGTATTTCTGTCTCTTTCATACAGACACTCCTTCTCAGCCATTCAGTTAATGACGTGTTGGTTGATGTCGTGGTCGTGGTCTGCGTATTATTTTTGTGCTCTTTTCTTTCTCGTGTCATTTTATTTTTGCATCCTGGTTATCTTTCTTTCCTATTTTTCGACTCTTCACTTTCACTTTCCCTTCCTGTGCTTTCTATCGTTTGCTTTCTCGGTTTCTTTGCTCCACCTACCTCCGGACCCACTTTTGGTGGCGTATTTCCCACCCCTTGGGAAATAGATGCTGGGTACCTCTACCCCGGATCCTTGCGGAGGCTTTCCTTCCATTCCGCTCTCCACTTTTAGGAGTCAACTTCATTTCATTTCTACACTTTCTTTGACTGGGGTGGACGGGGTCTTTTCCAGGGTTGGATGAGATATTTTTAGATGTGGGTGCACCCATTCAGGTTCATGCGAATCTTTGGTTGGATCGGTTCGCGCGCAATTTGTGCGTAAGCCGCGCTGGTGCTGGGATTGGGCGGGTTGTTGCGCTCGTGTTCGAGATGTCTGATGGTAGTTGGAGATCTCGGAGCTCTTGTGCCTCCCCCTTTCTTTTTGACAAATGGGCGAGGCACGAGATGAGCAGCAGGGAAGAGAATGCTTGGATAGGATCATTCATTTTCTTGAAGTGGTTTGTCTTCGCGGGATGATTTGCGCTTTGGGTTGATATAGTGGACGTGAATCTACATCTGCGTTGACGTTGGTGATTTGGAGTTTCCTTTAAGGAATTTCTACTTTCTTTTATTTTCCTTTTATTTTCATTCCTTATCTGCCTGCACCCCTCTTCGCATACTCTCTGTCCTCTGAGGGCTGCTCAGGAGGGCAAGGAAGTAGTATCCTACCGTGGATGGTTTACGTCTCACCCGGATCTTCGGTCAAAAACGATCTGGGAAATACCTTTTCGTGGTTCAGCGCCCTTTGTCTGCGAGGCGCACCGCGTGCTTTATTTGGTCTCTGGCATTTCTGATTCGAATTTTCCATTATTGTTGACTTCCAACTTCGGGATTTGAGATTCGATGTTGCGTTTCGTGCTCAGGCCTTCTGTTCTCCTTCTGTGTACGCTCGGTGCACGATGCACGATGGGTGCTGGATCTCGCGCTGCGTGTTGCGATTTTTTTACGTGTCCGCATTCTTGGGGTTTTATTTCGATATTTAGATTTCTTCGGATTTTTCGAAGAGGTCGAAACCGAGAGCGACGTGTCGCTTTTCAATTCTTCGCGTTTTCATTTTATTTCCTTTTTATTTTGTTGCTTTTACCTGCTTTGCAACCTACTCTTTCCCATCTCCAATTTCCCCTTCATCGTTCATGGTTTTGTCGTCTTCTGGTTCAGCAACTACTTTTACATTCACCCCCAAGTCCAATCCTAAAGAGACTTCCCCTTCTCATTCTTCTACTCATTCTACGTTCAACCCCGAATTTAACTCACCCACTTCTACTCCTGCTCTTACTCTTTCTTCTACTTCCACTACGATACCCACCTTTCATACGAGTATGAGCCTGACACTGACGCGATCCGTTTCCCCTCCTCTTTCTAGAATGGAATTTGACTTTGACGCGATTGAGGAAGAGGACAGCCCCTTCGCCGAAGTCCGGGCATCGGTGTCGAACATCGACGACCCAGATATGCCTGCTATGACTATTAGGATGTGGTTCGTCGGTTTGCTCTTATGTATGACGAGCAGGTAGGTTTCTCTTTCATGGCTTCTAGCCACCGGATAACAAAGTCTAACAATGCGGTACGTGCAGTGCCCTGAACGTATTCTTCAACTTCCGATCTCCCGCACCGACAATCGTGCCCCTTGCTCTCTTGCTTGTGTCATATCCGTTTGGAAAGTTCCTGGCGTTTACACTACCTATAACATCTTACCGGATACCACTGCCATACCTCCCTCGGTTCTTCCTCCCTCTTCATCAGCCAACCTTCGCACCTTTTCGATTTATCGTCAACCTCCTCTTACCGCTAACCTTTCCTCGCTCGCTCGAATTCTCTTTCAACCCTGGACCATGGAATATCAAGGAACACGTCTTGGTGTATATCATGGCGAATGTGTCGACCGGTAATCCTTACGCGCTTAACGCCATTGTCGTTTCCGAGGTCTTCTATAATATCCGTCTTGGGTATTGGTTTGCGTTGACCTTGGTTTTGGCAACGCAGCTTACGGGCTTTGGGCTTGCGGGTCTGTGCAGAAGGTTCCTCGTCTGGCCTGCGAGCATGGTATGGCCACAAAATTTAGTGGCATGCACATTGTTGAATACTTTGCATGCGGAGGATGAAGATGATGGCATTGGCATGTATGGCTTGGAAGGAGGGAAAGGCATGTCACGATATAAGTTCTTCATCATTACAACTGCGGCTAGTTTCTTCTTCTTTTTCTTGCCTGGTAAGGTTCCTTTCTATATACCATTCCATGATTGGGCATCCAGAGTCTTACATCTTTGCTTCATTTTAGGATACCTCTTTGAGGCCCTCTCAGTGTTCTCTTTCGTGTGTTGGGCGGCGCCAAACAATGTCCCTGTCAATCAGCTCTTTGGCGTACGTACGGGCTTAGGCATGAGCGTCCTCACGTTCGATTGGACGCAAATTAGTTGGATTGGAAGTCCTCTTATGGGTGTGTTTAATATCTTGCTTTGGGCAACATTTTAATCTGATGGTCTATATTTTTCAGTTCCTTGGTGGGCAGAAGTACATGTCTTCATAGGATTTGTCCTCTTCTACTGGATTATGACGCCTATCCTATACTACACTAACGTATGAACTCGTCAGTTTATCGAACCCTAGCTTGTGACTGATTAATTCCTCTTGTAGTCGTGGAATCTGGCTTACTTCCCTATATCCGCTAACGAACCGTATGATCGTTTCGGAAAGGTCTACGACGTCGCCCGTGTTCTGCGGAATAATGATACCTTTGACGAAGCTGCATACAACGCTTACTCGCCCCTCTACCTCCCAGCAACATATGCAGTGACATATCTCCTCGCCTTCGCGCTCAGCACTTGTGTCATTGTTCATACACTTCTATACCATGGACATACACTCCTTAACGGTGTCAAGAAGATCAAAGTTGAGGCAGACGATATCCATGCGAAGCTGATGCGTAACTACCCTGAAGTGCCTGATTGGTGGTATGGTATGGCGGTTGCGGTCTTCTTTGCTCTCGCGGTCGTTGCGGTGGAGGTTTGGGATACAGGAGTACCTGTTTGGGCATTGTTACTATCGATCATATTGCCCATTGTATATATCTTGCCTAGTGGCTTTATCTATGCGATGACTGGACAGGGTGTACGTTTTCTTCTTTCGTTTCTTTGGGGAGATACGTTACTAATCGTGATCTATTCTACAGATTACCCTGAATATTCTAGCGCAAATCATTCCTGGAACGTTGTTACCTGGTAACCCTCTGGCAAACATGGTCTTCAAGGCATACTCCGTGCAGACTTTGTCCGCCGGGACATCGTTCGTCCAAGATTTGAAGTTAGGCCATTATGTTAAAGTTCCTCCTCGGGCGACTTTCATGGGTAAGCTTTACAGTGCCGTTCGAAATGTCCGAGGAACTGATTAGGGTACTCAGTGCAAATGATCGCTACGGTTATTGCTGCATTCATCCAAGTTGGCACTAAAGAATGGATATTCAGCAATGTCAAAGATATCTGCTCGCAAAACCAGCCTTCGCAACTTACTTGCCCACATAACCAGGTCTTCTTTACTGCATCCGCTGTATGGGGTCTTATTGGACCAACGCGGCAATTCGGTACAGGGACCATTTATCACCCTCATCTATATGCCATCATTATCGGTGCATTCCTTCCTTTGCCTTTCTTTTTCTGGCAGCGGCGTTATCCCAAGTCCTGGGTGCGCTACGTGAGCATACCTGTCATTCTTAACGGTGTGTCATTTATCCCGCCTGCGACGGGAATCAATTATTCCTCGTGGTTTGCGGTTGGTATTATCTTCCAGTATTTTATCCGGAAGAGAAACTTTGCTTGGTGGAGCAAGTTTAACTATGTGCTGAGCTCGGCGTTGGATAGTGGGACAGTCATCAGTGTGATGGTTATCTTTTTCACGCTGCAGTTCCCAAGACAAGGGTCTATACAACTGAATTGGTGGGGTAATACGGTGCATACAGAGAGTGAGTTTGTTTTTCATATGTTCGATTGCAAACTCTCTACTAACACGTACATCGTAGCTGCGGATTGGAATAGGTCTACGTTCTTGCAGATACCGGAAGGCGGTGTTGTGTGGAAGGGCTTTACGCCAAAGCCTCTACCACCGTGACCTAATTAGCGAGACTGCGACGAAAAATAGACGACTCGATAATGACCCTATAATCATCAATCTCCATCTGCTTTCTTGGGTTCCTGCACAAAAAGCTGTACAGCTATCTTCCTATTTTACAGCGCCATTGGTTATGTTTTATTTCACGTCGGCATCATAGACCTATCTCTACCTGCTTGTGTGCATAAGGACGAACAACATTCCCCGTCCGCCCCTTCTCGACCTTCGACCTGCCAACAAAAGGCAGCGACATACCCATCAGTTTCATACCCCGACCAGTTATACCGCAACTATTGATATCTACCATCATATCCACATTCGAAGGTCGACGCACAACGGGACTCATGTCATCAGAAAGGTTCTTCGACGTTATCGAGGTTCTAAAGGAAACAATCAAATAGCCAACGGGGACAATAACTCTGTTGGACTTCTCTCTCTCTTCTTTCTTTATTTCATTCCTTTAAGTTTCTCTGTTTGTACAAGCTATGTTAATCTACACGCCCTAAGTACTACATCTACTCTTACCTCCATTCTACTACGAGTTACCTTTTTTGCATACTTGTTTCGTCCTCTTCGGAAAGCAAAAACAGGCTCCTTTTCAAAAAACTCTCCTATTATTTCCCATTTTGACCCTTCTTTGTGATTTACACCTTGGGCAGCGTCGACGATCATACGCGATTCGCAACTCCCTCTTTCTTTGACCTTTATTTACAATTTTCTTGCGCTTCTTATGATCTTGGAGAATATTTCGTATATGCATACAATCAGTAGAATTATTATCAGTCAATCTCACTCCTATAAATTTGGATTTACATCTTTCATCCAGTGCACTTGGCCAATTGGGTTTGTTCTATGATCGATCGCTTCATGTTGCGCAAACACTCCTTTTTGGCCTCTTAGTGCCACCCACTGCCTTGTAGTAGTACGTTTCATGAATTCTACGAAAATTGTACACTGCAGTACCCCAAGGTAAACTAAGACTAGTCCTATTTTATAAAAGCATCAAGGGTTCGTCGATGAACGGTTGAAGAAAAATTTCGGGTACGGGGAATCGAACCCCGAGCTGCCGCGATCTGGTATGAGAGGCGGCAATGTTAGCCGTTACACCATACCCGACATGATCATCACATGTAGCAAAGCGTTGATTACACGTAAGGGGACGACCGTATATGGGGAAGATCTGCGTGTGTTTTCTTTGGCATCATAGAGACGTCACCATCTCGGACCCTTCAAATCGGTAAATATGGAAATGTCAATGCGCGCGTACCGAAATGATCGTTTGTAGAAGTCATGGTGTCCAACAGGTAATGAATATACGTATGTAAGTACATACATACAAGTAACAGAAGTGCCTACACAGAAGTAGAAGTCGTTATTTGGTAATACGACCAAAAGCGCTCTGGCAGTTGAGGGTATACTACTTCGTTAGATATTCAACCAACATAGGCTGCGGCGCCAATTCAAAGGCAAGGGTAGTACGTCTTGGGTACGTCTTAATCGGATGGTTCATGAGAGGTGTTTTAATGAACAGGGTAGTCAGGAATGATTTAAATGTTTATCCTGCGTATGCCATGTGCACCTATGCGCACGCCGCAGTGCGAGCGACCGACGTTCGAGCACCATTTGGATAAGGTTAAATGGGGAATGTCATTTTAACCTACTAATAAGTTACAAGTATACAATACATCACCACGTATTTATCACATATTGACTTATCCTTATATGCCGTGTTTTCCATGAGAAAAGTGGGTGTTGAGTATGTTGAGTCCTTGCTTCGAAAGATAACAGCTGCATTGATGTTGGGCGCCTGAACAGTACCTTTGTGGTGTATGCGAAACAAGTATAAGTTGAGCTCAGCCACACATCGCGGGGTCTTTGGCGCTCTATATTTATCGCATACATCCATCCGAACATTGTTTCCGCTCGGGTTTCGTTGCATGCCCGTGTGTATCCCGATACTATAAAGTATGGTGAAGACAGCATCTTGCTCGGATGAAACGATGTCATTTTGCGTCGCAGGTCCTCCGGTCCTCCGACGTCGGGGGAAGGCATGTCAACCGTTCCACAGCCTGAGAGACTGGGAACGTATGTTTTCCGGGTGCCTCTTTAGTCATCTAGGTTGGCGCCGAAAAACTTCACAGCAGTGTATTGGAGCTGTAGTCGTGAATCGCAAAATTCCGATGCTAGTGCCTTCCGTGAATAGCGCGTACCTTCCTCGTAAGTCTCCAAGACGACAATTGCTACTTACGAAATCTCCTGGCGACCTGGGACTTCATGGACCTTCATTCCGGTGAGAAATTATGCTACTGAATTACTATAAGTACGTCATAGATTTGGGTGCCGCTGGAAGCCGCTAAACATCAACGTTCAGGGCTCGAAAATTTTCAAATTTCGAGCCCTTTGCTAGAGTGCTCTTGATTAAATTATCTGAGTTTAAGAGACGTTTCACCCTGCAGGCATTCTTAACTGAAAACTGACGGCTGCCGAAGGCAAATAGATATATTGGCGAATAACGTGGAAAATGACCTGATAGACTTCTTCGTGCCTGTGCATTCCCCCAGATTCGGCTGGAGATTGTAGCCATTCAATTGCGCTCAATCGTATAAGGAGCGGATCTTGAAAGATAGACAAGTGGACTTCGAAAGCGCGGTATAAATACTGACCGCCTCTCGTATCCGTCGATTCTCCAGCCCCACATTTATTCTCCCAGTCCCGCCGATTGTAGCTTTCCAATTCCTATTAATCACTAGAAACGATGGGGCACAAATACCCAGTGAGTAAATTCAGCTGCCTTAATCGATCAGACTTAACATACCTTCTCTAGGTGCACGCTTATGTTGCTCTGACAGAGAAAGGCGCCAACCAACTTAAAAAGAAATTTGGGACGGTATCGGGCCATAATCAAGCATGGGTCATTACGGCACAGACTTCTTCAGCAGTATGTGACTTTGCTCTATACACTTCTAAATGATGATTAAACTTCCTGATCTAGTTTTTCTCGACCTATACGATTATGAGTGCAACGGGGAGCAAGTGGGAGGGTGTCAAAGAAGAGCACATAGTGTTGTAAGTTCACCTCACCTGCATTTCGTCCTCGTACTCATCGATAACGGCAGAATACCTGAAACAGAAGAAGAAGACGGATAGATGCCATTGGACATTTCTTCGATAATCATCGGTGCCAGTTGAACTTATCTGATGTGGGGTCATACTTCGCCAACTGCGATAGCCCAGTGTAACAATCCTGTTCTGAGCATTCGTTCATATGTACATTTTACAATAATGTAGTATCTTACCACATAATATTAATACCGATGTCTGTGCGAATTTTTAGAACGGGGATGATAGATTTAAATATATGAGTGAAAGACATGGGCAGGTCCTGCCATTCTCCACGAAACACGTCGAGGATAGACGCCACTCCACCTGTGTCACGGAATTATTAGATCCTAAAGATCTAAAAACGGAGCAAAATTTGCACTTACCTCGTATCTCTGGACCCAACTTACTGAATACGTAGTTGCGGATGTTCACGTAGACCATAAGGTAGGTCTTCTGTAAAGTGACTCCTTGTCATCTAATAGTTCCTCGGAAGTAATCTACTCTAGCTTGCTTCAGAGCTTTGATAGATTGGTATAAAGCAGCTTGGCCCATAGCTTTCATGTACAACCTAAGGAAAACAATATTTGAGACTTGACGACGAGATGGTTAACAGTTGGCAGAAATAAATTTCAAGCAATTAGTACGCGCCCCGGTATTAAGTGTTTAGATCAAACACGTGATACGATATACGTCACGTTTTATGAAAGGAAAACGCGTCCGCCGTCGCTGTAACTGTTGTCAGTGACTTTAAGTTAATGCTTAATCTTTGATTATACCTCGTTCTTCCTCTCCATCACAATGGTATGCTATAGCCTTTTAGGATTCTTACGCTGCTCAAGGCTGGACTTTATAGCTACCATTATCTCTTCTTACAGCTGCTCAAAACAAGCCTATGGTGAGCATGGTCAGCTTGAATCAGTTCTCGCTCATAACTAAACTAGGACTTTGTATCTTGCAGCTTGTCGAACTCAAGAATGGGGAAACACTTAACGGACATCTGGTCAATTGTGACAACTTCATGAATATTACTCTGAGAGAAGTCTACCAAACGAACCCCGATGGCGACAGATTCTGGAAACTGAAAGAATGCTACATTCGAGGAAGCACGGTACGTCAATCCGATCTCGTCTACGATGCGTCAGTGCTCATTGGATCAAGCAGATCAAATATCTTCGGGTACCCGACCAACTGCTAGACGTTGTTAAAGAAGAGCAGAATAGGGCGCGCGATGCTAACAGAAGTTCAAGGGGAACACACGTTGGTGGTGAGTAACTTTTGTCAGTCGCAGAAGACAGAGCCGGGCTCATGGGTTTCTTTTCTCAGGCCGTGGTGCTGCAAGAGGAGGTACGAACACTATTTCCTACGTCTTGTTTATTAGCTAATCGTCCCTTCTAGGCCGAGGTGGACGAGGTGGACCAATGCGAGGCGGTAGAGGGCGAGGCAGAGGAGCATGATAAACGGTTGAATTGTTTTTCCTGTTTCTATCATGGCATACGATGTCAGCCATGTTCTCGAGTTGAGGCTAATCCTATGACGCTAAGTACTATATCCACATTTTTTGTAGGCCTCGTCCATCTTCTGTATAAATGTCTTATTTTTGACAGCCGCACTGTCACATGGATACTTACCGTTTGCGATTGGAAGAAGCACACCAGGCACAAAGCTCCAGACCTAGTCAAGTACGTCAATTGTCGAAAACAGAGCGCAGAAGGAATTCATTCATCCACCCCTCACCGTGGAGTCATTTATCCGACTTTCTCCTTGGAACTCGAATACGAATCCCAAATTGACTTGATTGACTGGATAAGAAACAACATTACTGCAGTATCGTTGAGTATTCTTTTCTGGGTCTTGTTGGGGACGTTGTGGAATAGATTACATGTGGATCTGTGAAAGAGGTGAATAGGCTGCAAGCTATCTATCAAGCCAGAATTGGCCTTTCAGTGAGGTTGAGCCAGGTTGAAGACGATTTAAAAACACAACAAAGGACTACTGCACGGTGAGTGCCATCATATTTCAGGAAATGTACCATTGAGCGCAATTTCTTCCAGTGGATGTGAAATCCAACCTTTTCCAGCAAATGATGTGTCCCGGTATGCTGCAGGAACATTAAGGCTTTCTCGGCGAAGAAAAATAACTCAGCGCTCAAGATGCTATATGGTGTATGTCCCATTTAATTTATTGGAATATCTTGTCGCGTGAACACCTCGATTAGTCACACGGTCGTCCGACTGTGGCAAAAAAGCGAACTCCTTAGATAAAGGCTGAAGCACCATTTCCTTGTGCAACGACCTTGGTTTGCAAACTATCTTTTGAAACGATGCTACCAGACCCAGATTTGAAGGATTATCGGCACGATTCAGAAGAAGGTCGCCCTCCTAAGGCTAAACCTGCCATTGATAATGTGGTACAAATTTGCAAGACATCTCGCCACCAGTGGTCTCTCAAAGCCTCCTTTGTGACCATTTCTGCCTGTTTGCTCTTGACCGCTCTTCCGTGGGTCTATTATCGACACAACGTAGGTACATCGTACACCTGGCAAAACTCACTCAGGAAGCTGATTCGGGTGTACAATGCACAGTATAGTCGTCGCTATAGATGGCCAATATATGGCGACATCACGCAAGATTGCCTTGGGCAAGATAGCTGGCACCCGGTCGGCAATAGCCAGGATGGATGGCCACAGAAACATGAGTCGAAAACGTCGCTCGAAGTCCGACTTGCGCAATTTTCCAGACAACTTCCTTCGCCTGGGCGTAGCCTTCTTCGTTCGGGAGGACACAATCTCAGGGGTCACATCAAGATGAGGACATCAACAGAACAACGAAAGGATTTTGTATCTGTGCATGTGAAGATCTCACATCGCCAGGAGAAAGCTTTAGAGTTGACGAAAGTGTGCCGACTGACACAGAGGGATTGGCACAGCGGGATAATCACAGAAGGTGTAGGCATCTTTGTGAGTACTTATTTCACTTATTCCGCAAGTATGGGCTTACTGACTATGCCAGACACCCGAATACGATTGGAAATACGGGTATAGGCTACCTGCCGTAGATTATCAAATGGAAGTCATTCTGCCGGAGGTCGAAAAGTCTGCTCTTATCATGCAAAGCTTCGACACGGACGTCCCAAACACCAGCCATGAAATTGTGAATTTAGATGGCAAGGTCTTCTTCACTGACATTAGTCTGAAAGGAACAAATGGTGGGATTCACGCCGAGGTAAGTGCCTGGTGGAGATTTTTTTTTTCCGTTGAAAAGAATTGTTTGTAGTCTATTTCTGTTTATAACGGGTGGTTCAGTACAACCAACGGGGATATTGAAGGCATTTTCAACACCACGAAGAATCTCATTTTAAAGACAAGTCAAGCTGCGATTCGGGCTGATGTTGGTCTCGTATACCAATATGCATCTCCTTTTGTCAATGTGGGCACAACCGATGGGTACGTATTTGTTTGTACTGCATTCATTATCTCACTGACGGATTACTGTTATTTCAACAGAATTATCGCAGCCAACTTTAGCTTGTCAAAACAGCGTAGCACGATTTATACCCCGTTTTATGAGATTTCGACCACAACTTCCAACGCCGGTCTTGAGATCAATTTTCCAGACGCACCTCTTGATACGAGGCTAAAATACCAGGGGAAGACGACAAATGGCCCAGTCCATGCTTCCTTGCACCCTGCCTTTGAAGTGTTCTACAAGCTCCTCACGACAGGGCGTGAGGCGCCAACAGTTGAGCATCGTCCAGGTATCGAAGATCCTACAGGAAAGAACAGGACAAGGGTAGTCACTGGCGATCGTATAGATAATGAAGTGTCTGGCAAGGTTCTCTGGGGTCTGTATCCAAGGGGAGAGGTTGCTTTAGAGACGACGAATGGACCTATAACTTTAGTGGTTTGATTCTTTTTCTCGAAGCGAATGTTAACAACATAGCTAGGTGTAGTCTGTTGCTATTTATTAGGCACTTGTTGACAAAATCCACCCAATTCAGCCGGTCTATTTTAGTAACGTCCAGGCACGAGTCCAACACGCCTACGAACGAAGCCTTGTTCTTGACCGCCATCGTAGTTCCCGCCTTGTCTTCGCTCAACGTTAACCATATGTCAGATTCTGGAGCCGAGTTAGACGTTATACATCCAACTCCTGCTTCCAACTCTGGCTCGCCCCAGACGTTCCAAGAAACAACTTCGCTAGCAGATCTAACATCTTATCAAATGGATGAGGACTACTACATAGAGAGCACCTTCATGATTTTCCAGGTAGACAATATTCTGATGACTATTATTGGATGTGATCAACGATCGTCTTATCAGGTTGAAAATTGTTTATTTCGCGTCCCAACCTACATTTTTGTGGAAGCACCGGTCTTCGCAGGAATGTTCAAACTTCCACAATCAGGGATCAACACAGAAGGGTCGTCTTCAGACAATCCAATTATGTTTCCAAGTAACATTCTCAGCGTAGACTTCGAAAATTTGTTGGAGGCGCTGTTTCCACTGTAAGAAATACAAACTTTTAATCATGGGGTATGACCGAGTCTGACAGACAGTAATTTGTTACTTAGCCAAGTATCTTTGAAGCTTTCTTTGACAACTCCAAAGTGGATCTCAGTGCTCAAGCTCTCTAATACATGGTTCATCGCTAGACTTCGAGCACTAGCAATATTCGAACTCAACCGCTTGAACGAGATCTCTTCTATCCAGAAGGTCCAGCTAGGCAGGGATCAAAAGGTTTCAAAATGGGTAGTGGAAGGGTTCAAGGAGTTAATTTCAGCATCGTCTCCCATAACTATCGAAGATGCGATAGATCTGGACATAGGTTCCATTGCTACGACATATAGACTTTGTCGAATTCGGGAGAGGAGATTGCTGCGGACCGTCTCATCAGTCTCCCGAGAGATAGAAGATGCATTTAGGGAAGAACTACACGAAATTCGTACTCATGAAGAGGCCTTTCGAGAGGCTGTACCAAATATACCATTTCAGGTCCCGGATCCGTTCGAACCACCCTCGCTTCAGGAAGACCCTGCTCCGGCGGTGGGATATGAAGATGATTATACATTTTCCGAGGAGCGTGCGCCAAAACCTAATGCCACTGATGAGTGGATATCACCTAGTGTGTACTTTGACGAACCTGCCCCGGCGCCAAGTTCTGCATCGAAAAAGAAAAAGAAAAAATAGTAAATATTAGATAGTCAAGTGCGTATGATCATATGAATATTGTACCTGGGCAGTTGATTGACAATGTGTAAAATTTCTTCCCATCACGAACATGTCTTACTCTTATTCAGTATATTGAAAGTGCAATTCACATGGAACCAGGCACCTGAAGTGGATAATAACTGCAAAAAACGACCTGTAATCCATCGATAACAATAATGAGACCCACACATGTATTGCCTCGTGCCAAGATGACAGATTGCAGCTGTCATCGTTACAACTACGACCTTATTCTCTTCTCTCGTTGATTTTGACATCTTTTGCTTTTATGTCTACTATTTACCTCAGCGACCAAACTGACAAGGGAAAGGCCAAGATTGTCAGAAATAGAAGCTACTACGTAGAATCTGATTTTGTGGTTTTCAAAGTGAGTAAACGGTGCAAAGCTTGTCAGATAATCTATAAGCGTGTATTTGTTCATCTTAGGTTGAAGACCGCTTATTCAAAGTCCCAAGCCACATGTTTCTAACAGAGTCACCACGATTTTCCGAGATCTTTGGACTGATCCCTCACAGAGAAGTTATAGATGATGAGGATATTACTGATTCCGGACACGATCATCAACAAATTATATATTTGAAAGGAATTCGTCATGAGGACTTCAAGTGCTTGTTGAAACTCTTGTATCCTTTGCAGTGCGTGTGCCCCTTGCGTTCGTTATATATGTAGTACTGCATCATTGAAACGAGTATATGGCACCGCCGTGGTTCCATTCACAGGAACGCGTCTTTGGATATCATCCTTTCAAAAGAGGAGTGGATTTCTATCCTCTACATTTCCTCCGAATGGAGTTTTCTCCGTCTTCGAGAAATGGCAATCGATGAATTGAACCGTCTTGGGGCTTTAACAGCTGTTCAAAAAGTCGTGTTGGGAAGAAAGCTTTCCATTTCCTCTTGGGTGGAAAAAGGACTTCGTGAGCTAGCTTTGAGAAAGGAGGCTATTCAAGATGACGAAGGCTTTGAATTGGACTCGGACCACGATATCTCTACAACACTAAAGCTGTTCTGGCTTCGCGAAGAGTACACATCAATTCGCACATCTTCATTGGGAAATCCAGAAAAAAAGTTCTTAGAACTCTTTAGCGAAGAGATACAGCAGTTGAGGGAAGCTGAAAGAGGCTACATGATACCAGACTCAGATGAAGAAATGAAAAAGGAAGCGGTAGAAAGGGAGAAAGAATTGGCCGAAGAAGAGAAAAGATGGGCGGAAGAGAAGAGAAAGAAACACGAAGAAAAAAGAAGAAGAGAAGAAAAGAAAAAGATGATGATAGAAGAAGAACGCAATGTGAAAGTCAAGCAGCTGCGAGAACGCATGAACGCAGCTCGAGTTATAGGAGATGGGCAATAGATAAAAGGGGGATTGAGGATGATTCGAAGCGGTGTATTGTATGTGTCCATAGGTTGTGATTTAGAAGAAAGAAAAGGCTTGGTAGTACTCTGATGGCTTAGCACTAACAATTGATCATTCGCCTTAAAAGGAAGAAAATGCCGTTTTTGTCATTTGAACTTCCAGATAAATTAGCTCAAATCTTACATTGTACTGAAGCTTGAGTTGCTTATAATAAATATTGTATAAGAGAATTCTTTGCTCTTACCCATGGTCACTCCACAAGCGTTCAAAAGAAGTGCTTGCAGTTCTAGAATAGAGGGAGTGAAACGAGTGACGGAATAGAACATAGTCTTTGCGCGAACGTATGAGGTGGCACGTGTTTTTCTTTCTCGTACCACCATCATCGTTTTCGCTCGTTGCGCAAAGCACTGGTGTTCTTGAAATCTCTTCGAACACCTAACTTTCCTTTAAATTCTTTCAGCTTAATAGCTATAGACAAGAATCTTAATTCTCTTATTTCAAAATTACTTCCTTTTATTTTATAACCTCGAAGTGGCATCCATGCCCTGTATCACTGAAGACCCTACCAAAGCAACCTGTCCGAATTACGAAGAGGACGAATGGACCATCATTCGCGAGTCCCTCATCACTGCACATGCTGGTGAAATACCTTTGACCAACGATGGTGCCATCGAGTGTTTGAAGGAGGCATGGAAACAATCCAACGAGTGAAAGATTGCGGAATGGAACGAACAGCTCGCTGAAGAGGAAGCAGCACAAGAGCACGGTTCAAGAGGCTCGCGAGGAAGAAAGGAGACAGCACGTGGAGGCGGAGAGAGAAGCAGAGTTAGAGAGAAAGGAAAAGGCATCATCGCAGGACACATTCACACTTGCGAGGAATGATGGTGGTGTTGTTGCATTGCGTCCATCTTCCTCCTTGAAGGCCTCGAAGAACATTAGGTTGGACCATATGCTGGAATGGGAAGAAATGCCACGCTGTGGTGGAGGATCCGTCAAGTCTGTTGCTCAAGCTCCTGCTCGACGTTAAAGCACCATTTCGCGTTCCGAAATGAAGATATGACTTTCTAGGATGCCTTCAGAACGTGATTTCTCTTCTCTTCCATGGGTGAAACCAAGAAGAACGAAAATTGGGGGCATAATCAGTCAATACCGGAGTTTTTTTTATAAAATCCCTGCTTATAAGCACGAATATCGTTTTATAAAATTGTGCTAATTAGCTGCACTTGGTCGCACTTGGCGACTAATTAGGGCGGGACGCCTAAAAAGGCAACTTACATAACATCTAACACAGGAGCCCGCCTTCGCGGGCTCCGAGAAAATCACCCCACAACCCTAACCGCTAACCACCCTAACCTCTAACCCGAACTCTAACCCGAGCCTAACCCGAACCTAACTAATCTAAGCAGAGAAATCGTCAAAAATTGCGAAAAAACGAAGTTTGAAAGGCAAGTGATGGGGATCATATTTTATAAAAACTGTGCTAACAAGCGCGGCGTGCTAACTAGCACAATTTTATAAAGGGTATTTATTGGTAATTAGCATGAATTTTATAAAAACACTGCAGCATGAGGTG
>Ga0247779_1000729_pt1 | contig 18143 bp, 22 predicted proteins | sample UWRJL221509R5_FD_179925 | JGI IMG/M metagenome (GOLD analysis project Ga0247779, IMG submission 179925) | Plant litter microbial communities from Arlington Agricultural Research Station in Wisconsin, United States - UWRJ-L221-509R-5 | ecosystem: Environmental > Terrestrial > Plant litter >... | reverse complement strand
AAAAAAAAGAAAGATCAGTTCCGGACGAGAAAATAACTGCAATAGACATACCACCAGCTCCCACAGAAAATCTCTCGCCACGAATCCAATTTTGAAGCCGGCCTAGACCAAGCCCAACGCCAAAAACCGAAGGATTATAACGTCCCCCACTAACGACACTGACTAATTTGTCCGAAATAACAGTCATATCAGTAGCTCTCCTAGGCATGCCGTATCTGTAGTCGCCGTTAAACAAAGACTTGATGCGTTCAGCGTGAGATGGTGCTGGAGATTGTTGGCCCATGATGCTAACAAAAGCAGGGCCATAAACAAGCTTCTCAGACGCTGTCCACCTCTCCATGGACTTATAGATGCCTTCCGGATGAAGTGCATCTGATGTTTCCCCGGTATTGAATGTCCCAACGTCAACTGTGATCACGTTGATGTTCTGCATCGCGTCCGATTTATCTGACATGGAAGCGATACGTATCTCCCTGCGGAGAATTTCCAGGGCTCTCAGAGTGCCCGCCGCACTCATGGCCTGGACAGAGGCGAATGGAAGGCCTACAAGAGCGTCTGTTGCAGGTAGGCAAACGATGATCGACTTCTTTCCTTTGTCCCGACTACGGGCCGACCCTGTCCGCAGTAAGGGCAACAGAGCCTGGATTACTTGTAAAGGAGTAATCTGAGTCGCAGTCAGGTAGGGTAGATAAGTGTCGCGGAGTGAGACATGTTCAAGAGGAGCGTTGGCGATAGGAAGCGAAGCGGATAGTGTAAGAAGAGATATTATCGAGTGAATATAGGGCAATGAGGAAGGAGAAGCGAAAGGATCCCCAGCAGCATTGATAGGGAATTTTCGAGATAATGTGGCATGCAGAGAGCGGAGGAAAACGGGGACGGTGGCAAGCTATACATAAGTGGTCAATATGAAATGGTAGGTACGAGAGTCAAACCATACGCACTTCGAGAGGATCAAGTACGTGCGCTTTCACGAATCCTTGGCATTTGGATTCAAGAGTATCGACAGCTTCAGGAGTTGAAACACTGGCAATAACGATATAACCCTTCTTCTCCAAGTCGAGGATTAATGGCAAAGCATATGGCGTATCGCCTCCAAGCACAACTAGACTTCCATGAATACAGTGCTATAAGAAACATAGAACCAGAATCCTCACCAACTATCTGACGACGGTCTGGGCTTGATGATTTCTTGGTGACATGAAGATGTCTCTGATTGCGTCTCGCAAAGACATCGCGATAGGTAACCAAGAGTCCTACACCGACTAGTCCCACAACAAGTCCGCCAGCTTTCCATGGATGCCGCTCAACCCACCCTGTAGACCTGTCGACCCACGTCGTAGGTGGTGGTGGTGGCGGTGGAGGTGGCGGGACCTGGAAATCTTGAAGAGTCGGTATATGAACCTCTGGGAAGGCGGGCATGCCTGGCCCATATCGCGATATATCAATCCATAATTGGTTTACAACTTCGTGGACGTCCGGAAGACTATGAGTGACGGCGCTCAGTGAAGTATGAAAGTATTCCTCGACAGAGGCGAGATAATCCTCGACGTTGTCGAGGGACGGCATTGCGGATGTAAGGTCGTAATGAGAGTAAGTATAATCGAGGTTAAATCAGGGTTCACGGAAGTAAATTCGAGGGAAGGTTATTTCTTTTCGGAGAGAGATTTTTTTGAATAGAAGATTATAATACATAAGGCGTTGTAGCTAAGTGGTTACAGCGACAGATTAGAAATCTGTTCCTCTTTGAGGGCGCAAGTTCGAATCTTGTCAACGTCGGAGTTTTTTTATTTCTCCTTCGTTCATTTGTCCTCTTCTACTCACGTTACGGTAGATCTTATTTATCTTCCCCTCATGCGATTCAATTTTTTTTTGTTCATCTAGCTGTACATACCTACCATACCATACCGACATTACATTCGTCCAAGATTTGTAAGATTCTCTTATTATTATCTTGAATGTCATAGAAATTGCGATGTAAAGTAGCTAATTGTGCATCGAGAGAGAGAAAGCAATGAGTGTCAAAGAAAAACATACGGAATTGTATGTATGGTTTATGATATACAGCTGGTTCTGGTCTACAGAGAGCGGAAAAAAAAGGCCAAGAGTCGAGAAAAGAGAAAAAACAACGATAGCATGTTAAAGAGTGTTCAGCGAAGAATATCGCGGGATCTGGTGGTGGTTTTTGATGGTAGAGAACGGAGGCTGCTTGAACGATAAAAGTTGGAACCATTCGTCGCAGCTTTGATAGCCTGGCTTTGCGCCCGTCTGAGTTCTTCATCTATGCGCCACATTCCTTTGACAAATGCTTCGCGACTGAGAGCGCCTTGACCTGTAATGTCGCATTCATTCCTGGAAGAAGAAAATGAGATGAGTGCACAGATTTTTGGCGTTGATAAGAACGTACCATATATCTGCAAGCTGCGCGTTGCTAAGCTTCGACCTTTTCCATATTAGTTTGACAATTGACCCCTCAAGTTTCTCATCATTCCCAACCGTCTCGTCCACTGTATTATTTTGTGGTGGAGATGAAGGAGTTGCAAGACTGTCGCCTGTAATCAGATCCACAGATAGACCACGCCAACCTGCTGCTCTCCGTCCCCGCGCCTCGACGGGACTGAGCAAGGAAGGCTTCTCTTCTTGCTTCTGTTTTTCTGCTCGTCGCCGTTGAATAACATTCTCTGTGAAAAGGATGTCGTATCGCCTTCGTGCGGCTGCAGGTACGGGGGTCGGACGTTTGGTCTTGGCGTTCAAATTGATGTTAAGACTGAGTATGGATGGTGAACGTGAGCTCGAAGCGTAGCTGTTTGTGCTTTGAATGGAAGCGCGATCGGAAGAACGAGATGGAGGTGGTGGAGGGGCTGCACGTCGGGGCGTATAAGGTAAGATAGGAGAATTAAGGGAAGTAGGAGTGGTATTATAGGAAGAAGACCGAGAGACAGGATATGATGGGGGAGGTGTGACTTTCGGTCGTTCAGGAAGCTTTGGGGGAACTCGCTTCGCTGCGGCCGTCGCTCCGTTGGGATCCCAAGGAGGAACAGGTTTCCGTTTTGCCATCGCTTTCTCCCAGTCGCGCGCAATAGTCCGTTCGGTAGCTGGGCTGGCTATTGATGAGATAGAAACATCTTCGTAAGACTCTGACAGGCTGGTGGAATCCCCTTCGTCCATCGGGAAAGTCGCAATGAAATTGGACATTGAACCTGGCGTACTTGGATCTGTGTCGGATGAAAGAGATACAGAGTGAAAAGAAGAGATTGAAGAGGAAGGAAAGTGGTTTCCTCCACCCCCGTTGCTGTTGGCATTCCGCGAAGATCCAGCTGACAGAGGGGGGTACCTGTGTGCATGCTCCACGGTCAGAGAATCACTCCCTCCAGTTGACGTCGACGCTGCTGTTGGAGGAGAAGACGAAGAGGAGGCATACGATTGGAGAGACGTGTACGACGTATTTCTGGGGGGCAGTTTTGGTGGAGATTTGAATGGCATGGAGAGAGTCGTCGGCTTTGGCTTTGGGTTTGGTTTGAAAGACTGTTGCGTCGGTGTCTTGGATGACGAAGGCGACGGCGACAAAGAACCCCCTAAACTAGCTCTATTGCCTTCTCCATCAGCTACAACCCAGTCATGGAGGTCGATAAGGGAAGTTCTGCGACCCAAGTTGGGTGGCGAGGGCGATGGTGACGGCTGAGGGGGTTGGGGACGGGATCCGTTGATGAGGGCGACGGGCTGGAGGGTTGTAGCATTTAACGGGGACAAAGGACCCTCAAGAATGTTGTTGCCATTGCTGAGGGCCTCGAATGCCTGTATTCGGGTTTGCAAGGTGGTGGAAGGCATGTAAGATCAAATCATTCCACTTTCATCCAAGTGCCACCATGTCAGATCTCTACGCAGTCGCTGGTCAGTCTGTCCTTTCCTTCCTCCTTTTTCTTCTTTCTCACTCTGCAATAGATTTCTGTCTTATTCCCATTGGAACAGGCTCTGTCTCTGTGTGTTCCCACCAGTCTGTCAGTTTCTGTCATTTTGAACATCACAGGTCGCAGAAGAAGTCGCCGAGTGCCAAAGGATTCTCGCTGCAACTGGCTTAAAATACAAGGTACGTAAACGCAAATCCTCAGATCACTTCATCTACTCATAAATTACCTTTAGATGCAGTAAGTTTACCCTCGCCATATCTGGTTTATGTGCCCCGGCACCCACTCTTCTTTCACCAGTGGCTATGGTACAAATATCGGTAAGTCATCTTTGTCCTTAGTACTTTCATCATATTTAAATTTCTGTCCTTCAGAAGGACCTTGGTCTGCAGTCTCGAAAGCGATACACGACTGCCACGCCGCCGTCCATGCGAAGGGCGTACAGCGCGTCGCCACCGATATCCGTATTGGCACCCGCATCGACCGTGACATTCCCGTTGGACAGGGAAATGAGTTGAAAGTAACTCGTGTCGAAGAAATTCTGGCGAAAGACTATTAATTATGCATTTATGAGATCACATTTAAACATATTCAAGCCTCTACGCTGCCTTCACGTTGCTTCTTCTCCCATGCAATAATCACAGCTTTCCCCAATTCCTTCCCAAGAGCCAGAGCAAATGGAACAGCGACAGCATTTCCAATTTGCCTCAATTGCTATGGAGGGTTTCGATTAGTAAGTGATCCTGATTGTAAACTCAACCTCGGAATCAGTGATCACAACTTACATCGGCTATAATCAATGTGGGTTTTGTATTATTTGACTCAAAAGTGTAATCATCAGGGAACCCTTGCGACCGTGCTGCTTCTCGCACGGTGATGATTCTTTTTTGCTGTTTGAAAAGCAACAAGTCAGCACGAATACTTCAAGGCCTTCGACATACAAATCCGACTTTGCATACTTACCGTAGGATGCAACGGCCACTGATTTTTTAAGGTGGGGGAAAGTGTTGTAACAAGACACTTGAAATACCCGTTAAGATCCATTCGCCCGAAGAGAACTAATCGACGGGGGAGGATGGACATTAAATATGATAAGATATGATCAATGTATTTTGGCACTTACTTGTGTTTTTCTTAATGTTATGCACGGATGGCTTCACAAAATCGGGAAGAAGCCTGACAGGCAAATCTAACAAGGATATTTTAGCTTCATTGAATCCTGAACCGGAAATATCATATACAACAGGTATGATGTACTATGTACTCACCTCGATGATCGGCAAGTGGTTTTAGTGGTACATTAACCGTCCTGCCAGAAATTCACAGAAAGTAAACAATTGTCTAATCTGCTGAATTATAAAAAGAAAAACTCACGCCTCAACAGTCTTGCTCAGCAACCGGGTTGTATATTGGCCGGTCACCAAATCATTTTCTCCCATATGCCGTCGCAACCACTGCTGATACCGGTTTTGGGGTTTTGTGGGATACGGTGCACCTTCCGGGAACCCAGGAAATTCGTCAAATTCAAATTTCGCAAGGTTGTAACTTGTTGCGTCAAATTCGGGAATCCCGAGTTCTGTCCTGCGTTTCCGAGACTCTTTCAAGTCGGTCTTTGTTGCGGGTATGATTTCATGAGGATTTGCCCTATGAAATTAGTCAATTAAATTTTGGAATTTTTATTTTTATAAAAAAACCGTGATACTTACCAGTCAAATCGCGGCTGTCAGACCAGGTAACAGAATGTTTGAGCGGATATCATTTCAAAATGAAATTAACACATACCAAGTCTCCTATTGCATCGTCCACTGTCCTTGGCCTCAATGGAGCAAACTGGTGAGGATTACCTATATCTTTGCTCCTCGTTATAGGTTTCAGTTTTGTCAAGGATGGAAGAGTGATGCTATGGTTTCCAATACCAAAACCATATACCGGAACAGGAAACTCAGGAAGTGGTACTCCTTTTTTAGCTCCCCAAAAAATAACTCTTCTTCTGCTTTGAGGAGCACCATACTGGCCAGCTTGAAGCAGCCTGTATCGGACTTGGTATCTTTTTTTAAAAAAACTATAAATCATAATCATAATTAGTTATCTTGGGAAAAAATCTCACCCAAGAGCAAGCAAAGTCCTGAAAATGAATTTCACCATTCCATGTTTGATTTCACTTTCTACTTCTTTCCCTTGGATCTTCTCCTTGGTATAAAGCTTGTGATCAAGAAGACCAGCAACATTTTCCAGCAAAAAATAGGTAGGCTCATAGAACTCTACATATGAGAGCATGTTGCATGCCAATGTTGACCTTGATAAAAGCTTTAAAATCAAAATTGATATATAACCATATTATCACATACCTGATATCATCTTTGCGCTTGGAATGATTTGCACGAGAAAAAGATTGACAAGGAGGTCCTGATACCATAAGTCAGATTACAGATATTTGGTTAATAAACCAAAACTCACCACCAAAAATAAAGTCTACTTGTTGATCTTTACCCGGCAATAGAGGGCAGATGGTTTTCCCATCAATATTTGATAGCAAAGGGTCTTTTCCAGTACATTGTCCAGTCACTGCTAGCTTGAGAAGATTGCTTGAGTCTTGGCAATACACAATTGTATTTGGATGATTTTTTCTGGCATAAATGAATTTTAATACATAAAAAAATCTTATAACTCAAAACTTACTGATATGTTTTAGCTGCTGCAGGAGAAAATTCAACAGCATATCTTGTCTCCACAAACTCAGATAAATCCATTCCAACTCCTAAGCCACCAGCACCTAAAAATAATAAATCAAAATTTAAGTAAAAAATTAAAAAATCAATTGTAAAACTCACCACTAAATAGTTCCATGCCAATAAGTTTACTGTTGGTTTGATGGAATTTTTTGACTTGCCGGCGAATCTTTCTATCTTCCAGATAGCAAGCTCGACAATAGGTAAAATCATCAAGATCCATATCATGAAGGTTCTTCCAAGAGCCCTTCTGATTAAGATAGAAATGATCATCATAGACAATCCACTCTTCAATTTTAGAAGAATCAGTAAGATGCAATACATGGCAAATGCCATCCAGACGGTGTGCCAAAATAATGGCTGTTTTATTTGTGAAATATAATTTCCTCTGCAATCTATAGTAAGTAAGTATATTTTGAATTAAAGAATGGAACGTACTTCATCATACTTCAGGTCTTCATGATTGGGGGCTTCATGCTCCTTTTGATAATAAACATAATCATCATACCGCTCCAAAAAAGCCACTTCAATCTGATCCCCTAAAATTCTGATAATTTGGCCAATCTCCAGAATTTTTGAATCATCAGAAGGACAAATAAAAACAAAGTCAGTAACATGAAATGTGATTCCATGCAAAATCATAGTGTCATCATCAGGATTTTCTATAATCTTTTTTTGTTCCCTGTTGATGTCAAGATCACATGAGAAACAGGATTTGTACCCATGAGTATCCAAAGCATCTGGTGGAATATCAACAAATGACGCAGAATCCTCATCATATAAAAAGCTATTAAATCTTAATTAGCAGAAGTCAGAATTTATCAAATCATACTTACTTGCAATGAAAATCATTAGCATTATGATTTCTGTCATCAACACTTTCTTTTTGTCCAGGCTGCATGATTTTGACATTGCATTTTTGGAAAATGGCATCAACCTCAATGTCATCACATTTAGGAAGAAGATATAAGGCCCGTGAATGAGAGGTTTCCTGGAGAAGTGTTTTGCTTCCATGGTCAAACCAAAGGGCATGGAATTTTTTGACAGTTCCTTTTTTGGTAATTTCCTCATAAAAGCCCCGGATCTGGCAAAACCTAATGGACTGATATGTAAAACAGACCTTTTGATTTTAATTTTGAACATACCACCACCTATTTCCATATCTATTCACTGTTTGTGAAGCTTGGAATATTTGAGATTGAGTTATTTCTGATTCTTCTGGTTCGACCATCACAATATCTCCAACCTGGATACAAATGTATGAGAAATTACAAACAATAACAATAACAAAATCATAGGCTCTTACATGATATATCTCTCCATCCATGGTAACACTTTCATATGAGTTAAAAGAATCTTTTGACTGTTTCCCCCATGTGACATAAGAAGGATTGGTGTGATGTTCTGTATGACGAAGAGATTGGCCTTTGGTGTGCTGAAAATCATTGTCTCTCTTGATCAATGAAGCGGCCACTTCCAAAGAACCCTCAAACAACTTTTCTCCAATTCGGTTGACGATAGGCATCAAAAACGTTTTACTTCTATGCTTAAGGACCTCCTTTTCTTTATCAGTGGATAATTTGGAAGAAAAAGGCCCCTTTCGACTATGCCTAGCAGCTGCCACAATCTTGCTAGAGCTTTCAGAGCTGTAGTCATTGTCAGCAGCCTCGAGGTCATAATCAATGCTTCCAAGAATGTCTCGAATCACAGGGACTCGGAAAATTTTGATGTTGTTCTGAGTGCAAACATCTTGGAGGCATGAGACAAGATATGATACCTACAAAGAAGGCCAATCAATCCATACCCTATACAATGAGATAACCAAGACACTTACCACATCATCATTATCCATATCATCTTCACAAAGATCCCTGCCAATAATATCAACAGCAGGTGTGCTTGAGATGGCATCATTCTCATCAAACACAGCAAGATTGTGAGAAAACTGGTCTTTTGTAAGGTGTATGTTGTTTATGGATGCATTGATTAGTAAGTTCAGGATTCGTGTTTGCAACCAGAATGTTGAGAAATGGTCTTCATAGAGATTTGGCATGGGGGATCCCAAAATATACCAGGCATATCGTGTACGAATGTATAATTTTCTGTGAAGTTAAGAGTTATTGAAGCAATTTGTGGACATTGAAATATAAATACTCACCCATCCATAAATTCATCGTTGTCTCTTTCTTCCATATTGTGGATGGAAAATTCCAAGATAGGAGACAACCGAATGTGTTCCCCTCGGTCATCCTCACTCTTGTTATTGTGGCTCAGGCTGTACTCCTCGTCCTCATCAGCTTCGTCTTCATCCCCATCGTCATTGTTGTACGGATCCCTCCAGGCTTTCGCAAAACCAAGGGCTGAGTATCGTTGAGTGGATGCGTCCTCCGAATCGACGAGCATGAGCTCTGCGACATTGACCAATTGGCCAGAGTCGATGTCGTGTATGTAGAATTCCGACAAGAGCCGGACCGGAAGTTCTGATCCATTGTCAGACGGAGATTCTCCTGGAAGCAGCAGGTCCGCGTCTTCGCACACTTCGCCATTGCCTGACTTGTAGAAACTGACACCTATAGCTGGAAGTCAGCAGAGCCTACTACTGTCAAATGCAGCGAGAGAAAAAATACCTTCAGGGCCTCTGTGCATCCCTTTTCCTTTCCATGATTTCTGTCCATTGCCAACTTCACTGTCGTCGGTGCTGGCGATGCTGGTTACATCAGGCTGTTCAAGGTACTATATATAAGTTTAAAAGAAGAGGGCGGAGAAACGCTTTCCAAAGCCTACCTCCAGCTCGAATTCAGACGCGGTCGGTGATACCAGCTTGGTATCGAGCTGGTTGATCTAGGTTTGTCCGTGGTTTTGATAACTGCGACTATATGTGGGTGAATATATTGGCTTACCCTAGTCCTACTAATTGGCAAGTCAGAACTTTCGGTAGTGATTGACCCAAGCCTTGGTTTTTTCCGGGCAGAAAGAAGAACTGGGGGGCTGCCTTCCCTCGTCGGTGAGTCCAAGGTCAGCGAGGTTTCGCGACTTTGTTCGAAGGGAAAACGTCGCTTCATAAACCGTGGTTTCCGAGCCGGGATTTCGACATAGGGTATTAGTCGAGGCTGTTTCATTGCGCAGATTTGGAGATAGAGCTAGGAGTACTGCAGTAGTTCGGCGTAAGAGATCGCACTAACAAAAGGATAATATAAATGAATGATCAACGCCGCGACTTTCACAGTCCAAAAAAGGACATGCATAATTTTCAAACACCGCCGACACAACCCTTGCTTCCACACCAACATGTCGCTACCCGTTGAAAACATCCCCATCGTCTATGAAGATGAGAAAGGTACGTCGGCTACTCCTGAAAACTATTTAATGTTTCTCAAATCTCTTCAGAACGCATCAAGGACTTTCTTTCCAAATTCAAAAGCACACAAGACAAGGATGTTGAGCAGGATTTCGCTGACATGGGAATTGACGATAGAATCGATGGAGATGCCACGGAAACTCGATCTACGAACTACATGAAGCAGCTGGTACGCGTTTTCTCTTGTTCGACGCGTCGAAACGCGACTCATAGTCCTGCAGCAACGCATCGCTAATCGTGATCAAGAGATGCTCTTAATTGATTTAGAGGACATTCTTGAGGTCCGTCTCAACTTCCATGCTCGTCATAATAATACTTACAAAACTCTGGATAGCATGAACACACAGTTAACGAACTCGTGTCCCGCATTCGCAATAATACCCGCCGCTACGTGAGCCTCTTCAGTGAGGTCGTTGACAAGCTCATGCCACAACCCACAAAAGACATCAGCGACCAAGACGAAGTCATCGACGTCATTCTTCATCAGAGACGTGAAAGGAACGAGCAGATCGATGGTACGCAAGAGGGTTTCCCTGACCACCTCCTTCGCCGATAGTAAGATTTCAGCTTGGTTCTATGGTTATGGAACTAATAATGCGGCCTGAAGCAACCTTTATTTCAAACCACTCAACAGTGATATTCCCATTGCCGTGCGAGAAGTCAAAGGCGCCTCACTGGGTCGTTTAATTACCGTTCGTGGCATCGTGACGCGTGTTTCCGAAGTCAAACCCCTCCTCCAAGTCAACGCATATACTTGCGATACCTGTGGCTCAGAAACCTTCCAGGACATCTCAAACAAGACCTTTATGCCAATAATGGATTGCCAAAACGAGAATGAGTGCAAGAAAAACGGTATCAAAGGCTCATTGCACATGCAAACCAGAGCATGCCGATTTAGTCCATTCCAAGAAGTGAAGATTCAAGAAATGGTACGTCTTGACGAAACATAGCAATCGTCAACCTGCTAACTATTTTGCAGCCGGACCAAGTTCCAGTAGGGCATATTCCACGCTCGATGACCGTTCACGTTAATGGCAACCTGACGCGTCTTATGAATCCTGGAGATATTGTTCATCTAGGAGGAATCTTCTTACCTATACCATACACTGGCTTCCAAGCTATTCGTGCCGGGCTTCTGACAGACACATACCTTGAAGCCCATTATGTTTACCAATTGAAGAAACAATACACAGAAATGGAAGTTACCCCCGACATAGTCCGTAAACTGGAGGAGCTCAAACGAGACCCGGCCTTGTACGATAGGCTCGCCAAAAGCATCGCCCCTGAAATTTATGGTCACGACGACGTGAAGAAGGCCTTGCTATTGCTGCTAGTTGGTGGTGTGACAAAAGTTACAGGGGATGGACTGAAAATCCGTGGCGATATCAACATCTGTCTCATGGGAGACCCCGGTGTGGCTAAGTCACAGCTCCTGAAATACATCTCCAAGGTTGCGCCAAGAGGTGTGTATACCACCGGTAAAGGTTCCTCTGGCGTCGGTTTAACTGCCGCCGTTATGCGAGACCCAGTTACAGACGAAATGGTCTTGGGTGTGTTCAACTCCGCTTCTTGTTTCCTTGAATCATCGCCGACTAATCTTTTGCAATTTTTAGAGGGAGGTGCACTTGTCCTTGCAGACAATGGCATTTGTTGTATCGATGAATTCGACAAAATGGAAGAATCAGACCGAACTGCTATTCACGAAGTTATGGAACAGCAGACCATCTCAATCAACAAAGCCGGGATTTCCACAACTTTGAACGCAAGGACATCAATTCTTGCAGCTGCTAACCCTTTGTACGGTCGATACAATCCCAAAGTTTCTCCTGTGGAGAATATCAACCTTCCAGCCGCTCTCTTGTCCAGATTTGATTTGTTGTTCTTGATCTTGGATAAGCCCTCTCGTGATGGAGATGAACGTCTCGCCGAACATGTTACCTATGTGCACATGCATAATGAGCACCCCCCATTAGATCTCGATTTTATTGAACCAATAATCATGCGGTATGCGATTCTAATTTTCATCAAAACGCATATAATCTCACTCCTACCATTTAGTCATTACATTGCTTCAGCTCGTCAGAAGAGACCAACAGTTCCCAGGGAAGTATCCAGCTATGTTGTTGACTCGTACGTCCGCCTCCGCAAGACGTCGAAGGACGACGAGGAGCACAATAAATCCCACACCTACACTTCCGCGCGTACCCTCCTCGGTATATTGCGTTTAGCTCAAGCCCTCGCACGCCTGAGGTTGTCTGACATTGTGGAGCATGCTGATGTTGACGAAGCCCTTCGACTAATGGACTGCAGCAAGGAAAGTTTGCAAGATGAAGATGATCGTGAGCCAGAGATCGACAAGTCTGTGGTTAGCCGAATCTTCCGTTTAATGAAGGACATGACTGGTAGCGGAACAAGCAAACGTCCAAAGAGAATGGGCAGAGGTCCTGGTAGGGAAAGAGATATGGACGATGACTCTGACGAAGAAGATGGAAAAGTCCTTTCGATGGTGGACATCCGTGCACGCGCTTTGAGTGCCGGCTACACCGAGGCTCAGCTCATGGAAACCATTGTAGCAGTAAGTCACCTTTGTTCATTGCCCTATATCACGATCGACCTGAACTCTTCGTGTCTAGTATGAGAACCTCGATATCTTGGTCCGGATTGCGGGTGGATCGAAAATCCAGTTCATCTAAACAGTCTTTCTCTCTCTCTCGATGTATACTACTTTATTTATTCCGGCTGCAGATAAGCTGGAAGCACACATCTCTGACTTCTTGTGTTGTATTTTAGATGTTGCTCTATATTTCTCTTGTTTTCTTAGTTTTTTTTTTGTCTGTGTTTAATGTCATTGATTTACTCGTACACACACCCTGGGTACCCTCGAGAAAAACCAATTAAGTCTAATATATAAGGTATTATACAACTAGATATGCCAGTCAAATGCACATTCAGTCCTTTGATGCGTGCTCCCAACTACCCCGACTATCTGTTCGACTTGCTGGTCTGCTTCCATCGGGTGTTGTTAAAGACCTTCCTTTCAGAGCGGCTTGGTGATGACGACTGTTTTCGGGATCATCTCTATATAGGAGCGTTGCATTCATAGCTGTCGCTGGTTCATCGTCATCTAGAAACCCAGAGTGGAATCCAAGACCGCCAGTCGCGCGTGGTTGAGGTTGTCTTAATGCCGTAGTCTCGTCGTCGTCGTCATCCGACACTTCGCCAAAGGCATCGTATAGTTCTCTGGTGGTGCGAGGACCTCCAGTCACCGATGTACCAAGAGCTGTCATACCGACATTGGCGTCGTTGTCCAAAGCGGTATAATTGGCCGCTCTAAGGGTTGCACGACGTCTCCAGAAGAACACACCGACGCCAATGCCGAAAAGGGATACAGCGCCCAAGGCAACAAAAAACCATTTCTGGCCAGTGACGAGGGATGACATGTCCGAGAACCAACCGAGGTCGGCTGTGCCTGTCGCAGCAGGCGTTGGTGTCGACGTTGCGGTTGCCGACACGGACGCGGAGACTATGGCTTCTTCTTTTCCAGCAGTGGGGAATGCAGGCTTAGAATTTTCACCTGTAACTTCCCCGTGATCACCTGGTAGGAGCGCGGTGGGTTTGGTATGCTTGACTGTCGAGGAAGTTGCGCTTGGAGGAGGAACAATTGGTCGATGCGGGACCTCTACAGGTGGAAGCAAGTCGGTAACCAGAGGTACTTCCCATTTAGTTGTCTTCGTAGGGTCGATCGCTGAGCCCCAAAGAATCATGTTCCATCCTAAGAGTGTTCCATTGCTATCTGTTCTGTTCTGATCTTTTACTTTAAGAGTCCAATCTCCAACGGCATTTTCGCCCCTATACAAAATTACGTGAGAAAGCCACTTTATACACAGCTTTGACCCAATTGAACTCACCAGTGTTTAACGGACATAAAGGTCCAGCCTGGATAACCGGAGGAATCTCTATCTCCTGCACGCGCACCGCCAAGCACGCTCTTAATGCCATTCGGACTGATGATTTCAACCTCGACTTCTCCTCTGGTCTTATGGTCAATCCACACTCTCACGTTTATGTGCTCGAGCGCCTCGAAATTGTTCTCCGCAAGTAACTCCTTCGTTATCGACATTTTGCTCTCTATCCCACCAGCAGATATAAATTCTCCTCCTATGTATTTCTTGTCTGCTCCGAATGTGCCATTGTTCAGCTGAATGGTCTTTGTCTCCAGCCAAGCTTGGGGTTTGACGAGATCCCAATTTTCAGCTGCTTTCACGAAGGCGTATCCATCTAGAACGCCGAAGCCGTACTTGTAGCTGTATTTCCGACCTTTGGCAGTCGCCTCCCAATCTGGGTCATCCGCGTTGATCATTCTTGCTGTCTCGACGCAGAGATGTTGAATGTCGCGCCATGTCAAGTCAGGTCTGCAAATGACAAATGAAGTTGTTTAGTTAACATATATGTATATAGACAAATGCTATGATAGACAGTGCCACGTACCGGACTTCTAAAGCAAGAGCGAAGACGCCAACAGCATTTGGAGCAGCAGCGGAGGTCCCTCCATGTGTCGTCGCGCATTTGGTTTCACCTTTGTCGCCTTTATCACTGGTTACCTTGAAATAGATCATTAGCTCGGTTGTCACGATGATGCAAACTAATTTTAGATTAGACAACTTACAATATGACGCCCGCTGCCTGAACTGTAAGCCACGATCATATTAGCAGCGCATGGCTCGGAGTAGTAAGGATGCAATCCCTGGTAATCAACAGCCGATACAGTGACAGAATATATGCTGTTTGTGTATCCATCGAAGTTGCACTGATCACCATGAGCAGCACCGTTCCCACTGGCAAAAACAAAGATAGATCCTTTCCCCCCACGCCCATTGTTGATTCCATTGACAACTGCCTTTTGGATAAGGTAATTAGGACCTTCCATGGACTGCCCATTGTCCGGTGGACCCCAGCTGCAACTATAGATCGAGACATTTTGGAAGCCGTAGTTGAGTGCAGCTGCTTCGTCGACGTCGGTAATTGGACCTGAAAGGATGCGTACACCTGCAACCTTGGACTCGTGGGCAATACCAATTCCGCAGTAGCTATTCTTTTCGGCGGCGATTTGGCCTGCACAACGTGTACCGTGATGATCATCAAAATTCTTCGGGGTGGGTAATTTCTGATGGTCATTAAAATCGTACGAATCATCCTCATCCTAGGAAGTTTAAGTCATTCAGAATATCAGTCAACAAAGGATTAGAACGTACGAAATTGCCCTTAAGATCATCACTCGTATAATCCAGACCATCGTCGACAAGCGATGAAATAACTCCCTTTCCTTTGATTCCCAGATCCCAGATACCAGTTACATTCATCATATGTTCCGGGAATTCATCATTCACAAGATGCCATTGCTGCGGAAACATGGGATCCTCAATTCCAAAGCGTGCGGCGACACTCGACGAAGAACCGGCAGATGGTGGCTTCACAGGAGGCGGAGCACGTTTCACTCGTTGTCGCAGTGTCTGGAGAGACAGATAGTCCACTGATTCCACCACCCGTCGAGCTAGGCGAGTCTCTTCTTCGTCCGAACGAGAGCTTAAATGCGAGGTGGGTGCCAGTGCCCGTGTTTTCAGAGCTTCGAATGTAGAGATAACAGGATCCTCTGAGAGACCTCTCGGCCAAACATCAGCGACTTGAGGTTTCCGTTGTCGTATTATCCAATGGTCTTGGAGTTCTCCAGCTTGCTCGACCAGTTCGACGTCCAGTGTCCGAACTACATCGTCCAGCGATGCCCCTGAAGAAATGGTAGGATTGTGACGCAATACATAATAGTTATGGGTATCGTAAGACCGTCTTGAGGGAACGGCAAGAGCAGTGCATAAAAGAGAGCATAAAAAGGCCCATTTGACAATCATCCTTGCCAAAGAGTATGGAGGAGGAGGACGTTTTGTACAAAAAGTTCTCCCACTAGAGTGAGAACTATGCTCGAAAAAGGATTGGGTCCGACACGACGGCTTCCATTCCGGTCAATTGGTCGGATCATTTTTCTCACGATGCCGTCGAAATGTTTTTGGACGTGCATCCTACTGCTAGTAAGAGGCTTTTTCTGCGAAGGGGCGCTTCATTCCACGACATGACTCGATACTCTGGACATAATGTCTTTGATACGCAATCTGGTCTGACGCATGAATGAAACAGTCTGACTTCAAATTCCTCACTATATAAATGCACGGGCTTTATACATTCACTTCAATCGCCAACTATGTCACTGTACTATTACGAACCTTTTTACACATTCGACCGTCTTCTCGGTGAACCCTGGACCTCTGATTCGAATGAAAAAAGTAGCAACTCGGTTCAACGTCTTGCCGAAGGAAAGCTTGGTGAAGGTGCTATCCGCGCGTTGAAGCCCAGGTAAGCACGCAGCGTCTATTTGATGACCGCAGTCTTATGATATCTGCTGCGTAGAATGGATCTGCACGAAGATTCGGACAAAAAAATTGTCTCTGCTACATTCGAATTGCCCGGACTCAAAAAAGAAGATGTCAGCATTGATGTCGCAAACAACCGCTTGACGATCTCGGGCGAGAGTAAGATCTCAGACAAACACAAAGAGGCGGGTTACGTGGTCAAAGAAAGACGATATGGAAAGTTTTCCAGGACTCTCAACCTCCCGCCAGGCGTCAAAGTCAGTCGACCTACATTTTAGGTTCCCTCTGTTCTCACACATCTTCTTTCCAATTAGGATGACCAAATCAAGGCGGAGTTGGATAATGGTGTCTTGACTGTGACTTTCCCCAAGGCAGCATCGCAAGAGCAACAGACCAAGAAGATCCAGATCAACTAGATTATTTCTATCCTGTATCTTTACTCTGTGTGATGAATATAAGGCGCATATGTGGCGTTCTCTCGGACCTGTTAACCCGCATGATCACCGGACTGATACAATTTAACCGTGCAGTATATATATTCAGAGTGATTTGTGAGTTATCCACTACCCCCCTCTTTACTTTACTTCAGGTGTGTCTCTTTGATTCGTTCTGATCCATCTAGCAATGACTCGTTTTTCTAGCCTCGTGTTTGCGAGTCACCTCCAGTAATGGCTACATCTCATCCTTCAAAGGATCCGAAGAAGCCTGTTCATGCAACAAGTCCGCATTATTATCCTAATGGATGGTACGGCCAAGTCCATCCAGTGACTCAGAATCCACATTACTATCCTCATTATTACACCCCTCCGAATCCTTGGGCGTTTCCCATAAGTCCGTATTCTCTGGTCTACCCGTCACCGACAAATTTCCTCAAACCCAACCGTGCTCTCTGTATTAACAGAATGAAATTGGACGACCCTGACCTTGTCTGGAACATAGTTCATTATCCCGACCACGCGCGTCTGAAAGATCGTCGTGTTATCAAACACTACTTAAAGCCCGATCTCGATGCCCCGGCTGTCAACCCACCTGTGACGAAAATCTGGGTCGTCTCTGACCATCCTGTGCTGTCCCATTGGATGCAAAATTGCTGGGGCCATATCTCTGTCAAGGCCGAAGAGGGTAAGACAGTGGTAGTCACAGATGTCCTGTATGCGATCTACGCATATATGCGCATAAAATTGACCAAGCAGGATATGGAGCATGCTAAGCAAACTCCGGGGAACGAAAAGAAGATACGCGCCTCTGGCTACGATCGTATCAAGGAATCTTATGAGATCGACGCCATTGGCAGGGAAATCGGATGTGTGCGCGCGGATGTGGTCGGGCACCATAGGAGGTTTGGCGGCGTACACATTGTTTATCACCCTACGGACCCACAACAGTGGAGATTGGTTCTCTCTTTGCTCCCAGGGCCTACACCGATCATTCCATGATTCCATCCTTGCGATGAGATACCCACAACTCACCCTCGAACGCATGCTGTTACACCGTCTTTCGTCACGCTATCGCTGCGACTTTTTGGTATCGGATTGTTTTCCTGTTCTCGCTGTTTTCTCGATGATACCTGATTCGTTATCCTCTCCCCTCCTCCTTGCTTGCGCCGGATAATCGCCGTTGAAAAGGCTGGCACCTATGTACCTGATTTCTTCGTCACACATACAAGCACATACACCATCAAAACCGGATTCAGGCTTACAATTTTACACCATTCTAGACCATTCTAATTTTTTTT
>Ga0247779_1000728_pt1 | contig 18166 bp, 16 predicted proteins | sample UWRJL221509R5_FD_179925 | JGI IMG/M metagenome (GOLD analysis project Ga0247779, IMG submission 179925) | Plant litter microbial communities from Arlington Agricultural Research Station in Wisconsin, United States - UWRJ-L221-509R-5 | ecosystem: Environmental > Terrestrial > Plant litter >... | reverse complement strand
CATTCTCTGGGCTCAAGTCGACTCTCTGTGCGCCCGAAATCACTGTTCTTGGGCACCGATGCACTTATGAAGGTCGCATGCCTGATACCTCTCGTGTTTCCGTCATTGCTAACTGGGGACCTTGTAAAGACCTCACAGATGTTCGTGCTTTCTTGGGTACCATTGGAGTCTGTCGCATTTTATTAGGAACTTCTCTCATCGTGCACATCATCTCATCAAGCTCACACGGAAGGATCAACCGTTTGAATGGACTCAAGACCAAGTCAATGCTCAAGAAGATCTTAAACAAGCTCTCCTCAAGTCTCCTGCACTTAGTCCCATCGATTATTCATCCTCATCTCCTGTAATCGTCTCTGTTGACACTTCTAACATTGCTGTAGGTCACATACTTGCACAATGCAACCCCAACAATCCTCGCATCCGATATTACTCTCGTTTTGGTTCTATCACACTTAACGAACGGGAATCTCACTACTCTCAACCGAAACTCGAGCTCTATGGTCTATTTTGCGCGCTCCGAGCACTCAAGTTATATATTATTGGAGTTAGGAACCTCGTCGTTGAGGTAGATACGAAATATATCAAAGGCATGTTATCCAATCCTGATATTGCCCCTTCTGCTACTATTAATCGCTGGATCACCGCTATTCTCATGTTCCACTTCGAGCTTGTTCATGTTCCCGGTACTCATCGGTACTCATCATGGACCTGACGGATTATCTCGACGGAAACTTCAGCCAGATGATCACCCCGAACCGGAGGATGACTTCGAAGATTGGATCGACGAGATGAACGGATTCCTTCATATTATCAACCCAACACTCAACCTACCGACTATCCAACCTCCCATCCTCGTATATTCGACATCTACAGCTGTAAATCTCTCACACGACTCCTCACACGACTCCCCACACGACTCCTCTTCATCTCAATCATCCCCACCTTCGACTCCCCCTTCTTATTCAATTATTCCTCGCTCTGAGGCAGCTCAGAAGGCCGACGAACGTGTTCTCAAGGTTCAGGCATGGCACGAAACACTCCAGCGACCCAGCGAGATGTCTGACGGCGAGTATGCAACGTTCCTTCGCTATTGCTCAGACTTCTTGGTCTCTGGCAACAAGCTGTGGAAGAAAGATCATCAAGGACGACACAAGCTCGTTATTAGACGGTTTCCCGATCCGTGATATTTTAGCCAAGACTTTTAGCCGCTTCATATACCAGATACATTTAACATTGAATTTTAGCGTATATCCTGTTTTAGTGTACATACAACACATGGTTTTATGCCCTCCACGATTTCGCTGGGATTTCACTTTTGAGTCATCACTGGCATCTTTAGCCAACATATATAGCATCACCAGAAAAATCTTGGTGGAATCCCAGTCAACACAAATCCCTCGCTCGCTGGCTTCCAAAATCTCGCAGAACAAACTTGTGATAGTGATATTCAGAATTGATTTTGAACTCATTTGAGGTGCGGAGTGCCTCTCTATCCAGAAAAATATAGAAGTAAGATGGTTTCCAAAAAAAAATGGCCGGCAGTTTGAGCGGAGCTGGTGTTTCAAGCTCAGCTAGAATATCAGAAGTGCACGGCCTCGTTTCATTGATTCTCCGATTAATCTGACTTTGAATATATTTATTTACGACTCAAAAGCGTGCCCACCCAGAACGTCAAACCACTGTGTCATTTATAACTTAAAAACTAATATTTGACGGTATACTGTAGCAGAGCCAATCACAGAGACTCGCAACGTGCAATAGTCTCCTCGCAATTAATCTCGAGAGGCGAAGCATGTCCGCAAGTCGCCCCCCACTGTATCTGTTAATATATACCTGCAATTAAAAACGCCGGCGAAATCCAAGTCCAGTGCCATGTGTCTAGACCTCGTTGTACAGTAAGCAGAACTTTAGCGACCAGATCAAGTTTGATGGCCCAGACTCGGCAAATTTAGAGTTCTGATTCTCAATTGAGCGCTTAAATGAGGGTCGCGAGAGTGAAACTTTTAGGGCCAGTAAATATAGATAGTGAGCAGAGTATGCTCTCTAAATTCAAATATTTTTAAACTCGAGGCGTGGGCTACGGTCTGCTACGGTCTGATAGAGACCGCCTTATGCTTATATTTTTCTTCGCGAACCCTAAAGGGGATTTTGTTTCTATGTTAGGTTTTGGGGTAATGGGAACAATGAAAACAAAAGAAACCGTTTACTACGACGGTAAGGATGCGAATGATACGCTGCCCAATCCAGATGACTTTGTGATTGCGGGGTGCCTGATCTCGTGTAAGGTTCCTGTCGCACGTATCAGATTCAGAAACGAAGAATATTCTATACACTAGTTATAGTAACTCACAAAGATATTAGGTAAGTCACATTCTGGGTTCAACAATTTTTGTTTGAGGTAGTACGCCTGGTATTCCAGAAGTGCCGCTATTATCGTCTGTTTGGAGAGCATTTTTCAAAGCAAGTAAAAGTGTCCGTCTCTGCGTTTATGGTAGCACCTTGCGCTGCATTTCCAATTCTTGTCGAAGGCATCAAGATAATATTTGCTATATTGCATGATTGTGATGATTAGTAGTGCGATGTCAACCATTAAAGCGTCCATCATTATTCGAACCAGTTCATCCTAGTTCAGCAACAGCGCGAGAAGGTCAGAAACACTCGGAAGCTATATAATAATTGTAATTCTATGTTTGCTTGGCGTGCAACGCAAGGAAACGAGTCGTCGAACCTGTTCAACTTTACCACCCCACTCTCTTTCCACTTGTACTGTACTGCCCGCTCACCGTTCTTCAAAGCAAAATGACCCACCCCATCCTTCGGCCTTACAGGGATACTGAATTGTGCGTAATGTACCTCCGTCCATATCTTCGTTCTATCAACAATATTTCTATTATACTGTAGGGCCGACTTGTCCAAAGAAGCGCTCCTGGACATGATTTCGAGACAGCCAGAAGTATCCTAGTATTATTCTTTTCGTCGATCATGAGTGTGTTCTTACACTCGAGTGTACACAGATTTTAAATACTCCTGGAAAGGCATGACTATACAAGTGTTCAAAGGCTCTCAATGTGTTGACAATTTAAAGTTTGATTGGCAAAGAGTGATCTATGAAGTGTACAAATTCACCATCGGTGCCGGAAAAATTACAATTATGTGACCTTCATAGCTGTATAAATTTCCTTTGCTGTCGGTGTACACTAATTAGTGTGCACACAGTCACAACAGGTATTTTGACTAAGTTCATGCTGTCTGGACGGCCGCTTCCTGATTTGGAAATACACATCAGATGATTCCCACAATGATACCGATGTTTTGAAAACCTGAACCCTAATATTAACCCTATTTTCTTATTGAATTATTGGCGTGTAGCATTTTCATTATTCGAATTCTTAGACTATTTCTTTGCTTTAATAGATCATCTCACCAGGTTATAACTCTATCCAGAATCCTGCCAACTTTTTATAATGCTACGTTAACACAAACTAAGCAATAGATAATCTGTTAGGCCCACAGGGTTCTTATTCGGGGTTAAACAATATCAGGTCATTATGATAACATTAAACTTAGCTAGCTGCTTCCCAATGTAAAACATAGTCTGATGTGTCAGCCAGGACAAATAAAAAGATGTAAGGTTTAGGGTAGGGTATGCTATGTAAATGATTTACAACATTGTCTAGTTACCACACTGTTAGGCCTTATGGTTACATAGGGTTAGCGTCATCATCTCGGTGCAATATTACCCTCTGGCTATAACCGACTGTGCCTTAACCGCGTCATAAGTGTGGTGGGTGGCCTGGATGTAAAAATCTGGATTAAGTGTTGCGTTGGACTTAGTCGAGATTAAAACTGGAAGTCCTTACCGATCTTCGTCGAAATCGAAACCCCGGAAAAGCTGTGTAAATTTACTAGGTATGTAAAGATACACAGCCACCTGGATACCAGACACTCAGCAGAAATATAGTACCGATAACGGACATACCTGTTTTAATACGCCTTGCCATGATCTTTGAGACCCCCCCTCGTTCCAACTTCCTATCTTCCCGTCTGACGTCGGCTGTTTCTTGCGTTTTTTTAGGGTCTTTGATGCTGCAACGGATACACATCAGACGACGTGGTGGTACTGTACAGCACATTGTCCACCTCTCGACAGATTTGACCTCGAATGTTGCCGCTTGCGTGCTGTCAATGACATTCGAGTTGAAAAGGAACAGCGAAATCGCTGTGTCCGCCGCCACAGAGCGAAACTCGGCCCACACCGCTGCATTCCAGAGATATGCGTAGAGCATACTGGTTCTTGACTTGGTCATCGTGGAACGCTGCCAATAGCCCTGTAGTTGTTGGAGAGGAAGGGTGTTAGGTTGGGGAAATCAATGTTGGAAGTAAAGAGAATCAACCATTGAACGGAAGTTGGCTGATTTCTTCCCAATGCGGTTACTCGCACGCCGGACATGTGAGTTACCGGTCGCCGGAATGCGCATGTGCATGGCTGGGGTTGAATAATAGTTACGATCTAAGCCATTTCTGCGCCGAGTGGGCGTCGTCGAGAGTGCTAATATATTCAGGATACATACCAGCTACGTATGGCATGGCTAATATGTGAACACATTATAAGTATCAACCTCGCGAGTATACTTGACATACGAGTCATTTCCGTCTTATGGACTTCGATATCAGGCAGCTGCAGACTCGTATCTTTAATTCCGCTAATATTAAATAATGTGTACATAGACGAGCACCGCTGTACGTGTAAGGATCTCAATGAGTTTCCGTCGTGTTGTCAGCCGCATACAGCTGGATCTGTCTGATAACGGGGGGAACTTTTGAAAATGATAATAACGGGCAGAGGTAATGTACACGTTACATGTAAATGTCAATGCATCTCCGTGACCTCGTAGCCTGAGTAGCTATATAGTGAATGACGTGACGTATCAGATGAATCAAGCCAACCGAAGTGTATGATCTCAGACGTTATTCGAGCGAAGTTCAACATAGTCGATTGTTGCCAAACGGTCCCAGGGATTATGATGTGCATACATGTGTATATACATCATGACATGATGCACCTGTATTCGAGATTTATTGTGTATGCACTATTAGGCGCTCGATGTTGTACACATATGTATCAATTAATAAGTATTCGTAGATACGTGCGCTTTTATTGCATACACGTCAATGTGTAGGCGCGTCTGAAAGGGGCACGAACCATTGAGAATCTCACTCTCATGTCAATAAATTTGGCCGATATAAATTCATGTTAGTCCATGTCATACAAACATGGAGACGACGAGTGGCTCTACGTCATGGTGGCTAACAGGCTATTTGACTTTCATATCCTAGTGCCGTTTTGGATGTTCGCAAGTTGTTCGTATTCGTAATGGCTGCCGACAGAGGTATTTGGCGGCTAGGTGTTATGATCATCGTTCTTATATCGACGATAATCTACGAAATGGTCGTATATTTTATTGTCGTGCGCGAGCCGAGTTGGACAGATGATCCAAGCTCTAAATAATGTTGCTTAATGTCCCGTGCTAGGCCTGTTTACTATTCAACACACGAAATAAAGCGATGCTATTTTCTGAGCCTAGGAGGGTGCATTGCCACTCGAGTCACCTGATAAACAAATGTTTCACTAGTCTCAGTAGTCTAGACATCCGGTCGTTCAGAGTAGACCATTCCAGTAAGGTCGACGGATCCCGACATGACTTGGGAGACCTTGCCACTTTTTAACACTCAAATATAAAACATACATTTAATGTTAATGAATAATACTCGATTTGGTGTCCTGGTTCTCTATTCAATATGCATGCCGTGTTGCCTGATTTTATCGTGTTTTATGCAACATTATATAGTCATACGATATATATTGTGCTCCGGCTACTGTTAGCGACAGGTCTGTACACAAGTCATGGTTATGTGACGTTCAACCTATCTATGCACTGTTTTCAATGTCGCTGCCGTACTTCATGCCGAATGCAGACGATACCGTCCGTTTGAGTACATTATTAATGTCTATGTACGGCCGGCACATGCCGAAGCGTGACCTGACGAAGGTACATAACCGCGGTTTATGAACTGGATATAATGCTATTCAATAGCTGTATACAACTATGCCTACTGATCTCCCTGCGGAGCTTCTCGCTCTCATATTCTCTCTCGTCTTATGTCGAGAAACATTGAAGGCCTCGAGCCTTGCTTCGCGTCAGTTCAATTCAGTCGCTCAACCACTCCTTTTCCGCATCGTTTATGTTGTGGCGAGACCGCTTGATAACGCCAATCATATTACTTTCGAGAGACTAACGAGTCTTTTGGATTGAATGTCCCCTCATCTCGTACAACATATACGCTATCTTTCGCTCTCCTTCACTTCAACTATATACATGGATATGGCGCCTCTCATCTTCACGTTGTCCTCCAGCCCACTGTTGAGACTAGGCTTATTGTTTCACTCTCGCACTCCAAGGAGCTGGTCTGATCTGCCGCGATCTCTCCAGATATCGTTGTTATATCTTGTCAGCGCGTCATCGCATATACAGTCGTTGCGAATTCATGGTTTACAGTGCATGCCCTTTACGCCACTGAAGAGGATCCCGGACATTAATCTCAGTAGCTCTTCAGTGGCGTTTATGCCTACTAGACAGACCCAGGCGAGAGATATATCCTTGCCCAGGCGTATCCATATCGGTCACAACTGGGGCGGGATACTTTCTGTATTTGCCACCTACCGACCCGTTCAATTGGAGTGTTTGTTACTCGATTTTCAACCATGGCGCAACGACCAAGGGATATCATTTTTGAAGGAATTCATAGTGAGCTCTTTGAATATTCGCCAACTGCGTGTTATATGTTCTTGTAAGTTCAGTATCTACCCCACCCCGGTCAAATCGTCTCAATTACACTTTATAGTTGAAAAAAACAGGCCCGTTCACACAGAACAGATAGAGTTGCTGATGCACGCAATAAACGCGTGCCCGCATCCTGAATGCACTCGACTTTATATCAGGTTCACTTACCAAAGCCACACCTACCAACGTATTCTTAACGATGTTTCACTGTTCTTGGAACACATGCAAGTTCTACACACCTTTTGTGCCATCGAGCTTCACGTCGGTTATGGCGTGTTATCTTACAATGAACCGATACTTGTGGAAAAAATAAGAGCTTTATCATCCAAGTCGCGCATATACCTCCATTATGGCGCACACGTTTGACCACTTGTATCGAATTAATATTTGGCGCGTCCGAGGGTTATTTTCTTTAGTCCCTCTTAGACGTGGTCTTAGCGTTGTATTCATGCCACATTGTACGCTGAACTAGCATTGCGTATATGTATATTGTGCAGTAATAGGATAGCATGTAGATATTATTTTTTTGCCGTTGGAAGCTGTGTAACCCTACCACATATTACTCGTCATTTCTTTCGAGAATTTGTTCCCTTTCTACGCACAAAAATTGTACTTCTTCTGAAAAGCTCTGATCACCCTTAACATTGCACACAATAATTGATGTTCATACTAATGAAGATGTCGATAACTTACAGAACCTGGGATGTCCTTCATGGTTTCACCACCCATCGTATTACCCGTAGAGTCAGCATTTTTGTGCGTCCCGGTTAACTGTGAATTGATGGCAGTACGCTAGAGCGATAACTCAATGTCAGATTTAGGATTTTTAATTCGTTACTCTCACTTGTGCAAAAGGATCTGAGTCGTTCCCGTTGATGACCGAGTTTGACACGGGAATCAGGCCTTTCTTAGCGGCTGCGCTACATTAGAAAGGTATAAGGAGGTAGTCATGAAAATGGATAAGCGCAGGTATTACACTTCGTTGAGCACTTCAGGAATTTTCGGTAAATTTAAAGGTTCGGATTGATTCAGGGAGATCATACTGATGCACTCCATAGCATCGGACTGTGATAGTTGGTGAGTACATACGCCCGGATAAATCTGTCCTGATCCGTAGAACACGCACACACACCTTTGCTTCCTTAGGATCATGGTTGTATTCTTCGTCCTCTTCGTCTGAATCGAAGAAAAGTCGTCTTCCTTTGATGATCTCAATACCCTCCCTAAACCACGGATCGTCAGGAACGATTCCGAAACGGTCATATTGGATCTATCATATTCAACCGCCACTGTGTATCTGTGGTTGTCTCGTAGAGTAGCGATATTAACTCACTGCGTTAGCCCGTTTGCGAGCTTCGGTTTTAGACACCCCGTCCTCAAGTAATGCTCTCCTAAATCGTTCCCGTTTGATTGAGACGAGTGTCTCGGGTGAATATAAGGCTTCGTCGCACATATGATGCATGATAGGCAGTAGGAATTTCGTATACTCAGTCAACTTGAAGCGCTGTTTATAAAATCGTATCGCGCGGCTGACTATGATCTGTACGAGTCTAATTGGCTCCTTGGTCAAATTCGTCTCAGGTCGTGACCTTCATTATATCGAACAATAAATATCTCAGAAGAGTCTCGGTGCTCAAATGACCAGTATTTTATGTTTGTAAGAACTTACGCGAGATCGTAACATGTAAAAGTGATACTGTGGAGCTACGGGTTTCTATTCAGACTCGACGTTGCTCTCTTCCAACCTGGCTATCTTTCTCCGTGTGTCATCACATAGCCTCTCAAGCTCCTCTAGCCTTCGCTTAGCACATATCAGTCGCGTGTTCTTTATGTTGCATTTTTCGTTAAAGTCGCTCCCTTCTACTGAATTATCCCCATTGAACGATACGGGAGATACATAGGGATCAAATCTGAGCACGGGCTGAAAATGTTCGGATGATATTAGAAATAAAATTGAATACATGAAAGATGACCCAGATATTATTACCTCAATCCATTCGACTTTAATCTCCTGGCTGTCGCCATTAGGGTTGGTGTTGGAGACGGTGGGTCCAAAGACGTCCGTTTCCCCCTGATATCGTTCGCGTCTTTTGTCAGTTATGCAATAACACGTGGAAAAAAAAAAGGGACGTTACCTGAAATGTGTTTGCTACGTGCGTATCCGTATCGATGTGTTTCTGTAGTATTGGTTTTGGTCACACACTTAGAATTAAGTATATTAAAAGTCCTCTTACAAAGAGTGGTTCGGGAATGAGACGTTCGCGCTGGATATGTGTTTAAAATGGGATTAGCTTTGACTCTATTTGGAGGTCGATGAGATGCGAACGTACTTCATTGACCTCGTCATAAAACGAATCGATGTCTGAGGTCACCTCACTAACGTCCTTGTTCGTGAATATCAGCGATTTATCTCTTAATGTGAACCTTAGAGGGCTGGAGTTCTCTTTGTCGGAGTCATGGTATGTATGAGTCTTTCAATCACATTGAAACGGATTCACGCGAGTCAGATAAATGGTAAATCACCTTGTCATCGTCCTCAATATTTATATGATGACCGGTTTCTGTTTCACAGGGAAGGCAAGGACTGCCATGTGCATATGATGTACAGCGACGAGTAGTAGGGGTGCGGTGCGAAATATGTAACGGTCGACTGTCCATGACACGGAATCGTTCGATGTATTGGGGTCATGCATAATCACCGCTGCTCTGATTTTATGACTTTCTGATAAGTCAGCCTCCCATTGCATTATAAATGGCTGTGCACAAGCTGTAAGATGTCCAAGACTGAGTGGCGATGCACCCTTCTATCGTGAGAAAACAGTACTGCCACTTTTCGTGTATGATGACGAATTTTCGGCCAGTTCCGTTTTCGCACATGGATTCGCATGTATTGACATCTTCTTCCTCGTAGCCAACTGCCCACGTCCTCGGGTATATCTCAAGCCTTTTTCAGAGCGTTGAGACCTTTAGATACTGAACCGCGCCCCGTCCCTTCGTTGGTAACCAGGCTTTTATGAACTCAGGGCTGTCTGTTAGTATTATTCTGCCAGTTCGGCAGTTTAGGCTGGTCAACGTTCGCGTATTATTCGACGAAGTTATTCACTTTGGGGCTTCGAAATTTCTATAATTGGCTTTACAACCAGTATTGCTGCTCTTGAAGGGAGAAGAATATGACCTCCTGTCGGCTATCCGATCAGGATCGTACACCTAAACGGGAACTCTGGATTTTGGAAGCCTTGACACCCCAACGTCTCTTTTCTCTGATCCATCTAGACCTATTTCCCCTTGCGCGATTACCCTACCTTTTCATTTTTGTCGTTCAAAGCTGTTTAAGGCGTGGTCGCTTACGACTTAGTGTTACTATCATTGGATGGATCATATAGGCGGTCAGCGTTCGAGGTTAGTACTGGTATTATACGAGCAGTTCATCTTCACCGAACACTTGTTTTAGTGAAATGCTGTCCTCTACTGGTACTTCATCGGAAAGACATGCTCCTACTGAGTCTACCTCGTTGGGAAGTACGGGTCCAATCAAATGGAGAAACTCTGCCCGCTTGAGAAGTACAGTTCCTCTACCACTTGAAGAAAATTCGGAAGCATCGTCCTCGTCGTTGTACCCGTCTCGAAGCAACATGATCGCCCCTTCATTATCGCCTGGAGTTTCTAATGGATGCTGGTATGTTCTTAATGCACAGCGTATGATTTTATAAGGAGGTATCAAGATCGCTTATATGTTAATTGTACTTTTCACAGGGTCCGCCATGGTTCAAAGTTCCTTGCTGTGTATCCCTGGTACTCTTCGGTTATTGTTCGTCCTTCAAGACTGGAATTTTTATTTCCGGATGATCATCCTCTCAAGGTGATAAATGTTCGACGTGTCAGCAAATACCAGCTGACCACTCACGTCCTCGTAGATGTTGGGATCGACTATGGACGCGTATTTCGAGAAGTTTAGTTATGGGGTCAAGGCTGATTTAATGGAACTCGGGAGCGTTTACACTTCTCAGACAACCGATGTCAATGTTCATTCGCTCATGAAGCTGGAGCTCTGTACGGTTCTCAGCAACCTTCGCTTGTTGGATATAGGGTGTTTGCTTGGAGATGTGGGTTTGTCATCGCCCGTGATCCATGCGAAGCTTGATATAAAAGATCAAGGCAAGACGAGCGGTTCTTTTCTCAAGGTTTCGTCCTATTTCATTCGATTTATAACGATGTATAGTCCTAATATGCGCGTTCATGTTGTAGAGTTGGCTTAAACTTGACAATTGGCCGACGTATGTAAGCAAGATTGCCTCATCTTTGGACGAACTGTACGCATTGTCGGAAGAAGGAACCGGTCTTCGTTCCTCGTCTTTGGGTCACATTGCGTTGTTCATCGCTAAACTTTCTCGCACGCAAATCGCTATGACATTTCTTAGGAACTTTACCATCCTCGTAATCACAGTCGCGTATGCCATCAGGGGCCCTAAAAATCCTAAAAATGGTCTAACAGAAATACCCGACGATCTGGAGCAGTTTCTCGTCTTGTATCATAAGTAAGTTCATGATCTAGCGCGTTTGTTCGACTGATTCAGACGATCTCATACATTATTCACTCAGATTCATCTCAGAAAACGAAGACCCCTCCGTGACTGGTGGCGGTAGCTCCATATCCAGTGTAGAGTCATTTGTCCAGGATGTGCTCTCTGGATTTCAAAGCGTGGAGGGTCGCTACACGCGCACTGTACTCGAGTCGGGTACCATGCTGTCGTTGTTTACAGTATTTTTGCAAGAATGTGTTTGGACCCTGTCCATTGATAAAGGTCTTCTTCTGAGGGTATGTCTTCTATATGATCGGTTAATGTCGTTATTAACCTGCTGCAGGTATCGAAAGCGCTCGGAAATAATAAGCCACCTTGCATTTTAAGGATCAAGAGACGTATGTGGCAGTCTATATTTGATGTTATTTCCAGTAGGTATAACCTCGTGGAGAGTCTTCGTTTGGCAATTTCGGATATCATGGTCTGTCAGGATGACTGGGACGCCAATGCGAAATGGTTTACGACAGGTAAATAGACTATCATCATTTATATCAAAGTAAATGAACTAAATGTTGCAAATGTTGTCAAGCTTTCACCACGCATAAATTAAACACGATCCATGATCACGCCATATTGGATTTGCAAGGCGTTCACGAAAGCTGGACTTCTTCGAACTTGTATCCCAGTGTGCAGGATAAAGCACCCGAAACCGGTCGTTCCTCAGGTACCCAGCTTAAAGCCCAGGAGCCTCCAAGTACACTGCCCGCGTCGAGGGCGGTTTCATCCAGCTTACCTGACGTTAATGATATGCCTCGCGATAGTGGCTCGCACGCAAACTTAAACGATCACAATGCCACCTCGAGCGATATTACATCTGCTCCATCCATTCAGTCTGAAGAAGGTCTGGCTGGCGGTCGTAATGTTGCTGTTACGCGAAACAACGAACTTCTTGTTTCTTCGTCATCGTCTGGCAGCGCGCGAACAAGGCATAACAATCCAACTGCAACGGCTTCCGCATCATGTTCTCAATCCTCTTCTAGCTCTGCGACGTCTAGACTGACCCAGGTGAACCGTTATTCACTTCTATATAGTATAAAGACTAACGTTCATTTTTATTATTTTCCGCGAGAAGAGTAGAGACAATTTTGGCCTGAACAATACGGATAACGAATCCGTCCCAATACATGTCGAATCACGCGTCCAAAGCAGAAATAAAGCCACCCACGCCTCCAAGGGAAAACACGTGCTTAGATCTCAAAATCCGTTGGACGACGCCTCGCAGAAATCTCGCGCCAAAGCGTCTATCACAGGTACGTAGCGCTCTGCTCATGAAAATGGAATAGAAAACCATCGTTGATTTATTGTGTGCTTATAACAGTTTCAACTCGGAGAAAAAGACCGCGAAAAGATATATCTAGGATGAGTGTTGCCTCACAAAGTCCTTTTCCTCAGAACCAGTTGAACGCAATGAATCCCGATGTACCTTCTCCCCAAGCGTTGTCGTCGGCAGCATCATCTTCTATCATTAATCTGGATCAATTAGTCGCACTATTGGTCAAACCAGAGTCTGAACTCATATCTATTACCCGTAATAGTTTTAGCTTGCCCAGTTCGTTCACGGTCTCCGACAATTCTGGTGGTGGCGGTCGCATTATCCCAATATCGTATAGCGTACTTCGTTATGCTTCATCGCTTTATCGGAACATTTCGGAAAAGGCGGTGGGTCCTACGGTAGGATTGATATTTCCGTGCACGTATGTCTTTTGTTGACGAGATCTGTCATCTTATAGGCATATATTGATCCTCCTACGCTGGACCTCACGGCTCAGCAACCGGTAAGTGTTCACATCGTGTACGAATCTCCAAATAGTTCCGCTTAAAACGCTCTGTAGAACTTTGTCCCTTGCGCTGACGGGCCTATGACTGTTTTTTCAGCCAACAGCGTTCCGTTCGCAGTAAAACCCTGCATGCATGTAAGTACTATTTTATTGACCATCTGTGTGTGCGTGTATGCGTTAATGGTTTTATAAAGTTCGCTAAGGATGTCGAAATCGTCGCGAACTTTTTCAACGACGCTAGATCAACCAGTTCAACGGCAGAAACCAATATCCCGTGCTTTGTAGGCGAACCCAAGAAATCTTCTATCGCTGTTTTAGGCATGGCCAGACATACCAATTGTGGCACGCGCGGCATTCTAGAACTCCTTGCTACCAAGAATATAGTGCGACGGGAACAGCATATAATATTCAAGGCCTTCGATCGAAGGACATTGTCTTCTATCAAAGATCTGGATGCAGTGATCACTGTAAGAGGTTAGAATTATGTCTTCATCAACCAAATTGAACGTAGAAGAGCTAACCATTGCTAAACTGTTAGATTTTTCAATCGATAGTGATAGGGCATCCGAACTTGGGGGTACAGAGACCGCCACCTTATTGCAAGTTCTTCATGCTTGCGGAAAAACGTCGAATCGCATAATAAGTGCCTCTAATCTCCCTCTATGTGACCACGGCACACGCCCTTCCGTCGTATCCACCGAGTACTTTGCCTGGCGTGCTACGGAAGAGTATACACATGGAACTACAGATAACAATTATCCCCTATCGGCAGTCTGTAAGGCACACGTTCATTCGAAATACTGTCTCACTGCTTGGGTTCAAAATACCGGTGGGCAAGGATCGGATTCGATGGTACACTGTGGTGTCATTGTGGTCTTCCTTGCGAAACCTTCATCGCGTTCTGGAACAATTTCACATTTAGACGAATTGTCGCCGCGCTACGATGAACCATTTCATCCTCTCAACACCAATACGTCTATATGGGATATAGAGGCTGTTCTGCTTCAAGCTGGAGATCAAATGTACGTTACACGTCTCTATACGTATATCGTTACTGAACTTAATCTCGGCAGTCTCATTCGGCCAGGTGTACCCTACGCTTATTACACGGTACAGCATGCCATTACCGTAATCCAGCATTACATCTGTGTCTCCACCATGGACATGTCACTCGTCAACATGGTTCAAACATTCGCACATCCCTTTGATAACGACAACGATTATCCGTATCACGTATGGGATTTGCTGTTTCGAATCGTGTTCTTCAATCACTTGATATTGGTCAAAGGAAAATCCGTCCATGATCATCATAGCTCAGCTCATGTTGTTCGACTCACCGACTTACCATCCTTTATAAAACTACTCTCAGCGGTCTCATTGATTTTGTTCTCGAACGTGCTCAATCCGTTGTCGTATATTTGCCCACCAGGTACACCTGAATGCTCTCGTGGAGCGACGATAAGGCTGATGGAATATGATCTGAACTCGCTCTCTGGATACGAACGATCGAGAAGAGTCTTCATGAGATCACTCGCATGGGAAACCATTCGACATGTGTGTGATTACTTCCAGTTTACTCACTCGGGTTACTCTCAAGAAATGGAACCATTCAAGGACATCGTCGTACCGTTTCCGGCAAATATCTCGTTAAGTATCTCCACCATCTATAGTCTTTCTTTCAATAAAGGAATGCGACTCTACGACGAGAACATGGTGGCACTACAGGCTTTGTCTCCTTTGAGGAAGGAACCTATTATAATGCATCATATCGCATCAAATCGTGCGGCCTCGATAGAATTTATCATACCAGATCATTCGACTAGCTTGGTTCTGAAGAAGTGTGACGAACCGAAGAAGGAGAGGACACAGATATTTGGTTTGTATTTTGACTCTGTCTCGCGCTGCCGTCCTAATCATTTGTTGTTATCAAGGTATTGATGGTAACACTTCGAGGGATGACGATTTTAACCGTGGCGTTGCATGCAATTTCAGATTATACCGTCAGGATACCTCTTCGTGCTCGTCTCGTGAAGATTCAAGTAGCGATGACTCTTCTGATGTTATGACGGAAGTATCGGAAGACGAAATATATGGTGAGCCATGTTGTCGTAGCATTCGTTGCACTCCGTGACCATCTTTACGTCTCTAGAACGTATTCACGGTTCCAACAAACGCTCCAAAACGGATTGATATTGATAGTTAAATATCGATGTGTGATCATCCTATTACAGTGTCTCCCACTGTAATTATAGTGTTTTTACTGTTTCTTGCATTGGATCATGTAATCTCTATTATTTCATAGTCTAATTATGTCCATATTGTATCAACTGTTCTCTTATACTTCGTGCAATTGGTGCAGAATTGGTATTCATTGGACTATTTACAGTGTCCATCTAACCCTCCCTCACGCGCATGATTATTACATTAGCATTACAATATCGGCTTATACTCGTTTTAATACATTAATAATTTCCATGTGTTTTGCGCTGTCTCGCCAATATCTTGCGGATATCTCTATCTGCCCGTCGGATGTGTCGTTCATTAACACCAAGTCGGTGGTTATCAGTAATCATGCAAGGTATTTGGCGCATATGTTAGGATGAGAAAAAAACTTCATGACATCGATTCTAGTTCTATACTACACAATTAATATTGCATTCACCTCTCTGTATTATATCTTTACTTATGCTTTAAACCCTCCGTTTCGTAGTTGCTATCTAGGTATCGTCGCCGAACTATCGGCATTCGGATAATTCCGAACTGGCTGACATCTCGCCTCAAGTAGGGCCAACTTTATAACGATTTGCTGCCCTCTCGTCCCACAAGTGTCAATCGCCTCGGTCTTACAGTAGTTATCTCATACTAAGCTACAGTTAACATCCATGACATCCGGTCGCTGGACGCTTGTGGTGTTGTTGTAATATAGGTGGAATGGTCAGTCGCCCTATTAAACATTTTAACTGCGATTATTACCGATGGGCTGACCATTTCCTAAGCCTGATATCACCGTGACTGCTGCGTACGAGCGTTGCCTGTTACAGATGTCTACCAAGGTTACATTCAGGGATGGGACCGTACACGTAGTAGCCCGCAACGCACAAACGAAGAAGATGGAATGTCCTAGATGCGCATACTCGGCGGTAGATGCAAATAAGCTTGGCGTACGCCTCTACTCTGATTAATCTCTACTCTGACCAAATAACATTATTCTCATGTCATGATAGGTACACGGCAAGAGGTGCCCGGGCCCATCGATCGACAATCGGGTCGTCGACGTCCATAATCTGGATTGTTCAGTATCGAACAAACAAGAATTTGACATATACATCGTTTCAAGTTCCCCAGCCGCGATATCGAATGTTGAAGATATGCTTGCCCTTGAGAGTTGTACTGCTGTTCAAGGCTGTGAGGATGACGAAGACTTGGTTGACCAGCGCCTCTGTCCCAGTGATTTATCGACTCGACCTCAAATTTTTCCAAATAATTTATATGAAATTAAACCTGGCGCGTACACAGTGTATCATCATAGCTGTCTGAATATCGAAGGTCTAGAGCTTACCATCGACACTCGCTTCCATCTTCTTATTTGTATAACTTGTGGTCATTCTATATCTCCCCGCGCTGTCAAACAGCATTTATCCAAACATCAACCTGATTTAACTCTCCCATCCAGCTTCCAAGCTGATCTGATTTCGGAATTTTCATTGATTGAACCGTGGTCATTAGTCGCGCCTCGAGAGCCTGTGTCACCAATATTTGGAATACCCGTTATTTCCCATCCCCAATTTTTTTGTGAATGCGGACGTGGCTATGGTTCCGAAGACGGCCTACTGGCCCATCAAAGGAGTTTTGAAAGATGTCCTATACAAGGAGTTAGGGGGGAGCGAGCCTTGCCGAAGGCAAGGCGAGCGACAGGGTTTGGTTAATATACTAAGAGTGGGAGAAAGTAGCTAAAGAGCTTGGAGTTTCCTCTAAGCTAGCCCTTTCGTCTTTATAGACTCATCAGTAGCTGATACTTTCATATTAGGAAATGTACTATTTCCTCGACATTTCGCTGATTTTACTAAGCCGGCGTAATGTCGATTGTCAAATCGACTATCGTTAGTAATTGTTTTAATAAGCGTTCTTACTGTTCCTTTGTAATAAAAGGATATTCTGGGTCTTGCGACTTAGTAAGACGGTCGACGATCAGTCAGCCTTTCACTATTTTTGCATATACAATTACCAATCAATCATATCGATCTCGATCGTCTGCCAAATTATAGCGCGTACCGATGCGCATTTGATCTGTTTTACCAAATTAGTAAAACTTAGACGCTGTAGCTACTTACCGAATATGGCCTAGTCACGTGGCTAGTCACAGTTTCGATCGGCATTTTATTACTTTGAAGGTTTGCCGTTTATTACTAATAACCAGAGCTAATCATAGTCACGTTTATTACTAAGCGTTCCAGCATTTTATTACTTTGCTGACTTAATCCCATTTTCGCATATTCACATGACCTAGCGATTAGACGCCGGTAGTCGTCTGTGTTTATTGCGTAGTTAAGGGTTCGGTTAGGTTTGGGGTTAGCTACAAGATTGATATGGAATTTTTAGTTCGATATCTGTTGAACTTGTAATTCAATGAATAACTTACGGTTAGGGTTTGGTTAGAACGCCTTTTTTATTGGTTTGTTGTTCTCATCGATTATAAGACTTGGAAATTCTGCCGAATTCTGGATGTTCGAGGTCTTCAGACCGTTCTCGTTGATGGAGTATAATATCGTCTTCCTCTTGGTCGACGTTTTCTACAGCGGCTCTGTCTGCAGGTAAAAGATTATCAAGTGCATCAACGGGTTGATTCATAGGAACGACACCACCTTCTTCGGCGATGGCTTCATCCAGTTTACGAAATACTGTTTTCTTCCACACATTTGCAAGGTCGAATAGATTAGCGTTGCGTTTTCGGGACACAATCCATCGA
>Ga0247779_1000727_pt1 | contig 18175 bp, 9 predicted proteins | sample UWRJL221509R5_FD_179925 | JGI IMG/M metagenome (GOLD analysis project Ga0247779, IMG submission 179925) | Plant litter microbial communities from Arlington Agricultural Research Station in Wisconsin, United States - UWRJ-L221-509R-5 | ecosystem: Environmental > Terrestrial > Plant litter >... | reverse complement strand
AATTCTGGCCTCGGCATCGTGGCTATGATTATTTCTACGGGACTCTCGTGGGTGAGATCGACTATTTCACCCATGCTGCTCATGGCATCGTTGACTGGTATCGCAACGATCAGCCGGTCAAGGAACAAGGCTATGCCACGACCCTGCTCGGGAATGATGCGGTTCGGGTGATCGAAGGACACGACCAGAGCAAGCCGCTCTATCTCTATCTTGCTTTCACCGCACCTCATACGCCTTATCAGGCACCTCAGGAATATATCGATAAGTATAGCGAGATTGCCGATCCGTCTCGCCGCACTTACGCCGCCATGATCACGGCAATGGACGAGCAGATCGGCCGCGTCTTAAAGGCGCTGGAAAGCCGCCAGATGCGCGAGAACACGATCATCTTGTTCCACAGCGATAACGGCGGAACGAGATCGTCGAAGTTTACCGGCGAATCGGTCGTGAAAGGCGATCTGCCGCCGGACAATGGTCCTTATCGCGACGGCAAGGGTACACTCTACGAAGGCGGCACCCGCGTTGTTGCGCTTGCCAACTGGCCAGGCAAGATCAAGGCCGGGCAAGTCAATGAAATGATCCATGTGGTCGACCTGTTTCCAACCTTGATTGGTCAGGCAGGCGGCGTCTTTGAGAACAGCAAGCCCGTGGATGGCATGGATGTCTGGAAAACAATCAGTGAAGGACAGCCGTCGCCGCGCAAGGAAATGGTCTATAATGTCGACCCGTCCGGCGGAGCATTGCGCGAGGGCGATTGGAAGCTGGTCTGGCAGGCCTTGCTGCCCGGCAATCTCGAATTGTTCAACCTGGCCGAGGATCCCTCGGAAAAAACCAACCTCGCCGACGCGAACCCCGATAAAGTCAAAGAGCTCCAGACCCGGCTCAGGGATCTGTCGACGGAAATGAAGATGCCGCTCTTCCTTACCGATGCGCTGCGCTCGGCAATCTCCGCACCGCCGTCAACACCGCAGGGTCTCTTCACCACGTCAGACTAAGGCCAGATAGCACGATGATTTAACGGGCGGCACACCACGCTGGAATCGCGTGGTGTGCCTTTTTTTGCCTTTGAAATCCGCTGCCTGCGATCGACGGCAATTGATCAGTATCAGCATATTGGAGTCCCTTTTAGGCTAAAAGGCCTAATGCCAGGATTTTTGCAACCGTATATATATAGTCGCCGAAAAAGAGACATCCGGCTCTAAAATTGCCGGAGCACTAATAGAGCGTGGAGGAAACAGATGGCGGCCGACGCTACCGCCCCGGCTCCGGAGACGATCAGGGAACAGTTACATCGGATATTGGAGAGCAAGGAGTTCGATGCTTCTGAACGCAATCGGCGATTCCTGCACTACATTGTCGAAGAAAAGCTCGCTGGGCGGAGCGATCGCATCAAGGCATATAGCGTCGCGACCTCCGTCTTTGATCGCGATGGGACCTTTGATGCGCAAACCGATCCGATCGTCAGGATTGAAGCGGGCCGCCTGAGGCGTTCGCTCGATCACTACTACCTCACCGCCGGTCAGAACGATCCTCTTCGTATCTCGATACCAAAAGGTTCCTATGTTCCCAACTTCGTCTTTGTCGAGGAGACACTGCCGATACCGGATCTTGTCGTCGCTGCCGCCCCGACACCTGTACAGCCGGCTGAGCAAACATCCGATTCGGTACGCCCACTGGACAAAAAGCATTGGCGTTCCCGCGATTTCCCCCTCGCAATCGGTATCCTGGTTCCTGTCGTTGCTGTCTTCATCTGGCTGGTAACCGCTTGGTTCGCCGGGTTTCCGCCGTTTGCGAACAAAGACGGACGAATTGCCGCCTTGCGCAATGGGCCTGCCATCCTCGTCGTGCCATTCGAAAATGACGGTGGATCCGCTCAGCAGAATGATCTGGCACATGGCTTCACTCGAGAGGTCATCACCGGACTGACCCGCTTTAACACGCTGTTCGTCTTTGGACCCGAAACCAGTTTTCGCTATGGCGATGCGGCGCTTTCGCCGAAGACTATCCAGGAGCTGGGCATCGATTTCGTTTTAAGCGGGGCGACTGCAACGGCTGCCGATGGATTCCATGCCACGCTGACACTCGTTAATGCCAAGACGGGGCAATATGTCTGGTCGGGCAAGTTCGACGCGAGTTTTGATGCAGCGGAAATCCTGAAGGTCAGAGACAACGTAGCAAACCAGGTCGTTCGTGAACTGGCCCAACCCTACGGCGTCATCTTCGCCGACAAGGCTCGGGAAATCGAAGGAAAACCGCCGAAATCCTTCACTTCTTATCAATGTGTCCTTCAGTTCTACCGCTATTGGCACAGCTTCGATGCGCAACTATATACGCCGACGCGCGAATGCCTTGAGCGGGCAGTTGTGGAAGAGCCGGGGTATGCCGATGCCCTCGCAAGCCTCGCCTTGATCTATGTCGACGCCTATCGCTTCAGGCCCGGTGGGACGGAAGTTACGACCGATCCATTAAAAAAAGCTCTGGAATTGGCGCAACGATCGATCGAACTAGCGCCGGACTCGACGCATTCATACCAGGCCTTGGCCATGGTCTACTGGCTGATGCGCGATGTCGATCACAGCATCGACGCGGCAGAGCGAGGGTTGAGGCTCAATCCGAATGATACCAGTCTGATGGCTGATCTTGGCATGCGATATTGCTTCTTGGAGCAATGGGACAAGGGGGTGCCTCTTGTCAAAGAATCCTTCGCGCGCAATCCGGGCCAGCCAAGCTGGTATCATATACCGCTCTATCTGGACGACTACATGCATGGCCGATACGAGGACGCTCTCGCCGAGGCCTGGAAGATCGACTCGCCCAGCATCATCCACAACACGCTCGGATTCGCGATCGCTTATGCAAAATTGGGCCGCATGCAGGAAGCAGAAGCCGAGGTGCAGAAGATGCTGAAGATCAATCCAGCCTATGGCGACCAGGTGGAGGCCGATTTGCAGATGCGTAACATTCACCCTGACATCATTAAGGCGATCGTCGACGGATTGCAGGCGGCCGGTTTGGCGGTCAAGAACGCGCCGCTTGGCCGCGGATCCTGAACCGGCGCTCGTTGCTGACGCAACCATAACAATCACCGACCGTATCGCCGCGCCTGCCGTAGCTTACCGTAACTTACCCTCCCATCCTTGCTGTAACCCCTTGGCCTGACTAACAAAGTCCATGTGCAAGGGCGGCTGTTGACGACAGCCTGATCGCCCTGCTCGGGGCGAAACGGGATGGTCGGGGTAACAATGGCTAACCAATTCATATGGTGGGAGGCAACGCTGCCAACGGCAACGTGGCTGGTCTGGCGTGCCAACAGCGGCGGTCAATCGACTTTCTGTAAGGCTGCTGCAACGGCGGCGAAAAGCCGAAAGGCGCGGCATGCCCTTATGTTGCTCGCGATGTCCATCGCGATCTGGGGATCATGTGCCGATAGGACTGCGACGGCGGGCGAGATCGGCCATTACGCACCCGGTCTGATCAGCATCCGCGATTACATCATGCCAGCCGATCCCGGCTTCTATTCGAGCATCTATAATTATTACTACCACTCGGACCGTCTGAACGATGCCGATGGCAACAAGAAGGACGGCATCCAGCTGGCTCCCGGTGCACCAAAGACCCATGTCGATGTTGACGCCGATGTCTTTGTCACCGTTCCCAGCCTTCTCTGGGTATCGCCCTGGACGATTTTAGGAGCGCGCTACGGCGCTTACATTGCCCCGAGTTTCGCAAATTCCAGCGCCGGCGCCGCCTTGGATTCGATCCGCGGCGATGGTCACAATCCCAGCGTATCGAGTTACGGCCTGGGCGATCTCTATGTGCAGCCTCTCTGGCTGGATTGGTCTCGACAGCATTGGGATTTCGCCCTCGGCTACGGCTTCTATGCCCCGACGGGAAAATATGACGTCGAGTCTAAATTTATTCCGGGCGCCGGCCGGCAGCGGGTGGAGGCGACCGACAATATCGGCCTCGGCTATTGGACACATCAATTCCAGGCCGCTTTTGCCTATTATCCTTTCGACAACAAGGGAACCAGCATTACGACCGCCGTTACCTATGAGTTGAATCAGGGGAAAGACGGATTCGATTACACGCCCGGTTCTCGCATCAGCGTGAATTGGGGCATCAGTCAATATCTCCCGATCAGCGCCGACAATAAGCTCCTCCTGGAGCTTGGCCCAACTGGCTACAGCCAATGGCAGGTCAGCGACGATACCGGTCATGATGTCACGTCGAACGCGCGCGATCAGGTGCATGCCGTCGGTGCGCAACTCGGCCTGACCGTCGCGCCGTGGAACGCGGCCGTCAACCTCCACTACTTCCACGAACTGATGTCTCAGGATCGGCTGCTAGGTGACGTGTTCGGTCTGAACGTTGCATTCAAATGGTAAATCCTCGCCGCAAATCGATATAGCGACGCCGCAGGGCGCCTGCCGCGTGAAAGAAGGTCTTCGAAGATGAGCACGACTGCAAAGAGAACATCGAACCGCAACGCAAATGCCCCGCGTTGGGCGAGACGCACAGGCGCCATCACTTTTTCCCTGATGCTGGCAATGTCCAGCTCCCTCGTTGCCGCAGCGGACGATTTTGAAGTTCCCACCAATGAAAAGGCCTCGGCACTGCTTCCTGCGGCATTGCTTTCTGGCCCGAACTTCAAGGTCAATGAAGACGTCCGGACAATCGGCTTTTTCCATCAATGGACCGTCACATCGGATTATGGAAGTTATGACGTCGCAGGCGATTCCACACTCAAGAAACTGATACCGGAACTTTATGCGATCGCGGAATTAGACAAGGTATCGCGCGGCGAAGCCTTTACCAATGCCGTGGCCAGCGCGGCAAAGTCGCCGTTTCAGTTCGGCTACGACCTCATCACCTCGCCGACCAGCACGGTTTCCGCCATACCCAGCGGCATCTTTCAGATTTTTGAAAACGTCGGCGAAGCCGTCGGCGCCGATAAAGGACCGACCGAGGATAGCATGGTCGCCGAAGCATTGATCGTGTCGTCCTGGAAGCGCCAATATGCCGCTGATGCCGGCATCGATGTCTATTCCAGCAATGAGCAGTTGCAAAAACAGCTCAACCGCATTGGCTGGGCGGCCGCGGTTGGCGGGCTCAGCATATCTGGCGCGACAATGGCCGTTTCAGGCCCCGCATCCGCTGTCTTCAGCAACATGCGACTGGCCAAATCGCTGACGGATGTCCTCAGGGCCGAACCGCCGTCACGGCTGAGAATCATCAATCGTGACAAGCTGCGCGCGATGAGCATTCCACAGAGCGTCGCGGAAAAATTCCTGGCCAGCACGATCTTCACGCCGCGGGCGCAGACAATCATCGTGGCCAATCTTGAAGACCTGGGGCGGGGCGTCGCTGGCAGGGACGTGTTTTTGACTCAAGCTCTTTCGGCCGGAGACGAAGCGGAAGCGACGTTCTACCTCGATGCCGCCGACATGCTGGATGCCTATAGCCAAAAGGTTGCAGCAATAAAGTCGATTTCCTCCGTCGGAAGATTGGTGATGGCAACGACCGCCAAGGGCCGCGCCTTTGTTCCCGCACCGGCAGACGCAGTTTTCTGGACCAAGCAGTCGCGGCAGGTTGAAAACCGGATCATCAGTGTCGCAGCGAAATCCGGACATGCGAGCAAGGTCGATCTCTGGATCACCGGGCGCGCCTCGCAGCGTGCGAAAGACGAAACGACGAAACTTGGTGTCAATCTTACCGACGGCATTGGCGACAAATTGGCGACCGTCTACTGACGGATCGGCTCGATCGCCATTGTATCGATCGGGCCGGCCGCCGCCGTTATGGACTGCGTCTGTAAGGTTAATGCAGCCGGCAAATCAATAACGCATTGCCAGTCGACATCTATGGTGCTTCACGTCGATGAGCGGCGTGGGTCAGTCTGACGACAACTCGAACCCATTCTGCCTTGGCGATATGCAAGGCGCCCCTTGCCGAGCGCGTTGACAGGCCGGCAAGCAAGGCTCGCGGACCTGATGAGAGGAATTAGTATGAACGACGTTATCGAGCCGCCGGCTCACCCTCAAGCTTCGCTACGCCGGACGCGACGCATCTCCATCATCTGGTTGGTTCCATTGGTCGCGATGGCGATCGGTGCATGGCTCGCCTGGGATACAGTGTCGAAGCAGGGACCGACGATCACGATCTCCTTCGAGAGCGCAGAGGGATTGCAGCCCGGCCAGTCGCAGCTCAAATTCAAGGATATCGTTTTCGGCACCGTCAAGGCCGTGACGCTTACAGCCGATCAGTCACATGTCCTGGTATCGGTTGCAACCACGAAGCAGGCTGAGCCGCTCCTGACAGATCAGACGACATTCTGGGTGGTGAAGCCACGCCTCTTCGCTGGCAGCCTCTCCGGCCTCGATACGCTTCTCTCGGGCGCCTATATCGGCATGCTGCCTAAGTCGAGCTCCGGCAAATCTCAGACCAGCTTCACCGGACATGAGGATCCGCCGGTCCTGGAAGCCAACGTTCCCGGCCATACCTTCCTCGTCAAGGCGGGCCGCCTCGGATCGATTTCACTAGGCTCACCGGTGTTCTTTCGCGATCTCGATGTTGGCCAGATCCTCGGCTGGGACATTGGCGATATGGCTGACAATGTCACGCTTCGTGTATTTGTGAGGGCGCCGTTTGATAGCTATGTCAATGACGATACCCGCTTCTGGAATGCATCCGGCTTTTCGGTAAAGCTTGGCGGCGCAGGCGTCGATGTGCAGGTTGAATCGCTGAGGGCAATGCTGCTCGGCGGTATCGCCTTCGAAACGCCACCGGACGGCCAACAATTGGCTGCCAGCGGGGAAGATCACTTATTTCCGTTATTCGCGGACCGGGAAACGGCAAATGCGGCCTCATATAGCCGTAAGCTGAAAGTGATCTCCTATTTTGCCGGCTCGGTGCGTGGGCTGGCCGTCGGCTCCGAAGTGACGATGCATGGCCTGACGATCGGACATGTGACCAACGTGCGGCTGCTAGCTGATCCGAAGAACAATATCATCCTGGCACCGGTCGAATACGAGGTTGAACCCGAACGCATTATCGGCATCGGCGCCAAGGCGGTGTTCGCATCGCCGGACGAGGCCGTTGCCACAATGCTGAGCAAGGGACTGCGCGCATCGTTGCAGGCGACGAGCTTGATTACCGGAGAACAGATGGTCGCGTTGGAATTCAGTGCCGATGCACCGCTGGCGACGGTCAGCAAGGAAGGTGAGGCCTATGTCTTACCGACGTCCGATAGCGGCGGGTTGGCGGGATTGCAGTCATCAGCGACCGATGTTCTCAACAAGATCAATTCGATCCCCTTTGCCGATATCGGCAACAATCTGAACGGCGTCCTGAAGTCGCTCAACAATATCGCAAATGGGGCACAGCTGCAGCAGACACTGACCGACCTGTCACATGCCGTCGCCAAGGCCAACGACTTCGTCGGACAATTGGAACATGGCGCGACACCGGCGTTGCAGAAGCTGCCGGATGTTATGAGCGATTTGCAAAAGACCTTGAACGGGGTCAGCCAGCTCACCTCGTCGATCAATACCGGTTATGGCGACAACACGAAGTTCAATCGTGACCTGGAACGACTGTTGGCGCAGATCGATGAAGCTGTCCGCTCCTTCCGGTCGCTGGCGGACGTGCTGACGCAGCATCCGGAAGCACTCATCAAGGGTAGGCCCAGTGGAGATGTAGAATGAAGCGGAACCACTTTCGTCCAATCTCCGCCACTGCTGGTGTGCTTCTGCTCCTTTCCGGCTGTTCTTCTCCCACGCCGGTGCTTTACACGATCGCACCGATTTCGGGGACAGCCCGAAGCGGCTCGCCTCAAGTTGTCGTGCTGCGGCAGATTGCCGTTGCGCGCTACCTGGAGCGAACGCAGATCGTCAGATCATCGGAGAATTATGAGCTGCGCGTCGCATCCAACGACTGGTGGGGAGAACCCCTGGCAGGCATGTTGGGCCGGGTCCTGGTAACGGAACTTGGTCAGCGCTTGCCTCAGAGCACCGTTGTCAGCGAGACCGGCGCGGTATCCGCCACGCCGGACCTGACGGTCGAACTCAATATCCAGCGCCTCGACCAGGATAGCAGCGGCAATCTGGTCCTTCAGGCCCAGACGAGCGTGAGCGCCAAAGACCAGGACCGGCCATCTTTAGGTACCTTCACGATCACAGTCCCGCCGGCTTCGCCGACGATACAGGGTGAAGTTGGGCAAATCAGCACAGCGGTCGGGCAATTGGCAGACAAACTCGCGCCGATGATCAAGTCGGAACCCGTTTCGCAATGACGCAGGGGATCAATGTCCGACAGCCGGTACAGCCCAGGCTGAGAGAGTGTGGCGGTTGTGGCTTGCTGCAAACCGTTCCGAGCTTGCGGCCGGGCATGATGGCGCAATGCGTTCGCTGCCGTATGGCGTTATTCAGCATTAAGACCCATCCGCTTGGACATAGCGGTGCATTGACGCTGGCTGCACTTGTCCTGCTGATCGTGATGTGCGTGACGACGCTCATGAGTGTGCAAACGGCAGGGATCGTCCTGCATGCCGGCTTATTTTCCGGGCCGGAAGAACTGGTCCGGCGGGACATGGCGGTGCTCGCCATCGTTGTCGTATTCGTGACCGTCATCGCTCCTGCCATCAAACTAGCCGGAACGCTTTACGTGCTTGTTCGCTTGAACCAAGCGAATCCGCCACGTCATCTGCGATCCGTCTTCTCATTGGCGGAGCGCTTACGCGCCTGGTCGATGATCGAAGTATTCGTCCTGGGTGTCTTCGTTGCCTATGTGAAACTCAAGGACCTCGTGCAGATCGACCTCGATGTCGGCGTCTATGCATTATTGGCGCTGACCTTTGTCATTGTCTGGGCCGATAGCGCGCTCGATCGAGAATTGATTTGGAACAGATTGACACCGAAGCCTATCGTTGACGCCGGCCCGCGACCTGGAAACCCAGGCAGCGCGGTGACGATCGGGTGCGAGGTCTGCTGGCTCGTCAGCACCTTCGACAAAGGGAAGCAGCATTGTCCGCGTTGCGGCCATGTCGTTCACCCCAGAAAACCGGAGAGTGTCGGGCGAACCTGGGCTTTGCTGATCGCTGCCGTGGTACTTTACATCCCTGCCAATTATTATCCGGTTCTGACGGTGATGCAGCTTGGATCCGGGACACCCAGCACCATCATGAGCGGTGTCGAGGAATTGCTGGCCGCGCACATGTATCCGCTGGCGGCGCTGGTTTTCTTCGCCAGTGTCGCCGTGCCGATGCTGAAGGTCTTCGGCCTCACCTTCATGCTGATAGCGACACAGAGGGGGCATGCAGGCTGGCTGCGCGATCGCACGCACCTTTATTATGTCATCCATTGGATCGGCCGCTGGTCGATGGTCGATATCTTCATGGAAGCGCTTCTTGGCGCTCTGGTCCGGTTCGGTAGCGTTATTACGATCGAACCAGGGATCGGCGCCGTCGCATTCTGCGGCGTCGTCATCCTGACCATGTTCGCCGCGGAAACATTCGATCCCCGTCTCATGTGGGATTCGGTTTCAAGCGACGCAAAGCGCAGAAGAAAAGGTGGCTCCTAGTTTGATAATCCCGATAGCATTCACCGAATACCGGCAACTGCACCAATCGGGGAGCGTACTTGATGTAATCACTCATCGTTTTCCCTGATGCTGCAGTGAGTTTGCAGAGCGCGCTGGCGGCCAACGCGCTCAAGTGAAAAATCTCACCTGATCATCACGGCGTCCACGGCTACTGCAGAGTGCTCAGTCATGATGACGGGGCTGAGATCGCGAGGTCAATGACTCGGTCGAACATATCCTTGTCGCGATGTCAGCCAAGGCCAGCACCTGGTTCATATTCATTGATGAGGATCTGCTGCAGATCCGTGGCGGGAACATGAGTAAAGGACCGCTATCGCGCGCAATGGCAACAGGAAGCCGGGAATTGGATCGCCGCTCCGCAGGTCTTGCGATCGAAGTCGTATTTCCATTCGTAGGAGACGGTCCGGCGCTTGCCGAGATATCCCGGGAATTCAGAAGCTTGAAAGGCAGCGATTTAAGCCTGGCTGACAAGGCTGTCTCTTCTGCTTCCGTGATCAGTCCTTCTCGGTACGAAAAAGCCTTCCGGCACCGCCGGTATATCGCCGAACAAATCAGTTTGATGGAACTGCGACGAATGGGACCGTCAGAAAATACGGAAAACGTATCCCTCATCTCTGCAGTGTGCCCGTTTCCCGCACAATCTACGAGCCTGGTCATATTTACCCGTGCCAAAGGATCGTCACCCGCTGCATCCCATCCAAGAAAAAGTTTATGGGCGAGAACACCATGTCAGGCTTTCTTCTCCAAAATGATGAGAGAAGGCGCCTGTCTCACGTCGTATGGATGTAGGCGGTGTTAAGATATGCCTCCCTGCGCGCATCGACGCGTAAGTGAAGGGAACAAAAAGCTACTATTAGGATTTGTTCATTGCTAGTTGCCGAGGCTGGGTAAGCAGGGACGGGCCATGAGTATTTACAGCGATCTTGCACCCCCAGCAATTTATCATATTCACGGGCTGACGCTTGGCCCGGTTTCCCGATGGGGTCATCACCTCAATCGTTGCTACCGGCTGGGGTTCGATCACGTATTAGTGTCGACATTGCCCCAGGCGGAAGAAGATAAGGCGATAGCGGGCTCGACTCAGCCGAACGTCTTTGATTTAACTGCCGCGGAGGTGAGTGGCATCGTCGTTGCCTGCAGACGCCACGAGCTTTCGACCTTCATCGATATTCCCATCGACCGTCTCGCCATGCAGGCACCAGTTTCCTGTCTTCGGTCGATACAAGAAACAGCTCTTGATCCGCGGGCATCTCTCTCTCCCTCCCTGAATTTTCAGTTGAGTGATCGCGCGAGAACGGAAGAACTGGTCAATTGGCTGACGGATTCTCTGGTTGCTCTCAGTGAGAGCGGAGTCCGGGGACTATTTTTTCGATCGCTGAATTCTCTTTCTCCATCGGCCTGGCGGCTTCTGATCGACGGCGTCAGGCGTCGAACGACGGATGTGATTTTCCTGACGGATATCGGCAGGATGACACCAGAGGAATTTCACCCTTTTTCGCGGTGTGGCTTTGATTTCGTTGTAGATGTCATCGGACCGGACGGTCGCCCACCGCAGAATTTTCGCGCGGATAGTGTCGTCGAACCAGCAAGTCTTATAACGGGAGCCGAGTGCTTGTTAGGTCGACGTCTCTCGGACCGGTTTTCCGAAGCCGGCCAGCTCCGACGTGCATATACGCGTGCGATCCAATCTGCTGCAACGAGCAGCACTGGTTGGTTGTTGCCGATGGGCAGCGAGTTTGCTTGGCAGATGTCACTGGACGCAGAGATTGGTGAGGTCGACTCTTTCCTGCGAGCTTGTGAAAATCCGGCTCTTGATCTTTCCGACGTCATCAAAGAAGAAAACGCGCTGATCAGGAAGCGGAGGTTGACAAACCTGGGGCGACGGCGCGTTCTATCCCCGCCCGATGCGTCGATTTTTGTCGAATTCGTACCTGGGTCAGATCGGCAGAGTACTGACCTGCTGCGGATAATCAATACGGATATCGACCATCGTTTTCCACTCGATGTCACGGCAATTCTCGCGCCGACTGGGACTGCCGTCGCGACGCGCACGGCTCCGCTTCGAGGAAATCCGGAAAAGTCAGATATTCTGCAAATCGACATGGCGGAAGTTAGGCTCCTTGAGGTCCTCCCGGTCGAGCCAATCATGATAGATCAGGAGGCGGCTCACATACCGCACGAAAATGATCCGCCGCGGCTCGAAATTTCCCATGTCACGCCGCTAGTTGGCGACGGCCATTACAGTGTGAAGCGTACGATCGGAGATATCGTTCGTGTTGAATGCGATATCCTTATTGAAGGGCATGAGGCTGTCGGTGCCGCGATGTTGTGGCGGCCGGCGGACACCGAGGCATGGCATCGTGTGCCGATGTCGCCAATTGTCAATGATCGCTGGTACGCTGAATTTCAGTTGTCTCGGATCGGTCAGTTTTACTACTGCGTTGAAGCGTGGCGAGACGAAGTCGCTTCATTTCAGAATGATCTTGCAAAGAAAATCGCGGCTGGCCAGAAGGTCGATTTGGAGGTCGCGGAAGGTGATCATCTGCTCAAGCGGGCCGAGACCGCCGCTAAAGGCGGTGCGGCGACAATATTGCGACGTGTACGGCAGCGCCTGAAGACCGCCCCTGTCGACGTGCGCCAGCAATTTTACTGTAGGGCCGAATTTCACCAGGCTCTACAGGCGGCGGGTATCAGATCGTTCGTCAGCCGCTCCAACATCATTTCCGTTTGGGCAGACCGGTACGCAGCCCGCTTTTCAAGCTGGTACGAACTGTTTCCTCGATCACAGAATGTGTCTCCCACCCAGCACGGAAGCTTCGCGGATGTGGAAAAGCGGCTTCCAGCACTTCAGGCGATGGGATTTGACACGTTATATTTTCCGCCGATCCATCCCATCGGCCGCATTAACCGCAAGGGAAAAAATAACAGTCTGATCGCGAACGATGGTGACCCGGGCAGCCCCTATGCGATTGGCTCCGAAGAAGGTGGCCACGACGCGCTTCATCCGGAATTGGGTACGCTTGACGATTTTAGGCGACTGACGCGTGCCGCCCGTCGGCATGGCATGGAGATAGCTCTGGATTTCGCCCTCCAATGTGCGCCCGATCATCCTTGGTTGAAGACCCACCCGGAATGGTTTTCCTGGCGGCCGGACGGCACGATACGCTATGCGGAAAACCCGCCCAAAAAATATGAAGACATCGTCAATTTCGACTTCTATGCCGAGGCAGCCATCCCTGGTCTGTGGAATGCGCTCCGCGATGTTGTCCTGTTCTGGTGTAAGCAGGGAATCCGGGCCTTCCGTGTCGATAACCCGCATACAAAGCCGTTTCCATTCTGGGCATGGCTGATTCCGGCAATACAGTCGCGATATCCCGATGCGCTCTTTCTCGCAGAAGCTTTTACCAAGCCGAAGACCATGTATCATCTGGCCGAGATCGGATTCAGCCAGTCTTACACCTACTTTACTTGGCGTAACACCAAAGCGGAGCTGGAAGAATATCTTGGTGAATTGACGCAAGAGGCCCCACGCGATTTCTTTCGGCCGCATTTCTTTGTCAACACTCCGGATATCAATCCATATTTCCTTCAGACGTCCGGGCGACCGGGATTCTTGATTCGGGCTGCTCTTGCCTGCACATTGTCCGGCCTCTGGGGCATGTATAATGGCTTTGAATTATGCGAGGCGACACCGATTCCGGGGAAAGAAGAGTATCTGGATTCCGAGAAATACCAGCTCCGCCACTGGGATGACACAGCGCCAAATAACATCATCGCCGAAATATCGCAGCTGAATAGGTTGCGTCAGCAAAATCCGGCGCTACACAGCCATCTTGGGTTGCGCTTTCATCGCGCCAGCCACGACCAGATCATCTATTACAGCAAGAGCACGCCCAGCATGGATAATGTGCTGCTTGTGGCGGTGAACCTGGATCCGGTCAATACACACGCGGCCGATATCGAGATCCCGCTCTGGCTGTGGGAACTGCCGGATACCGGCTCGCTCGAAGCTACCGACCTCATCAATTCCCGCCGGTTTGTCTGGACGGGAAAGAATCAGAAAATCGAGTTGAGCCCTCAGGGTTCACCCTATGCGATTTGGCGCATTCGGCCGACGAGGAACCAATAATGAGAAAGTCGAAGGAACTGACGACCTCGGCCGATCCGCTGTGGTACAAAGACGCGATTATTTATCAGCTTCACGTGAAATCGTTCTTCGATGCGAATGACGACGGTATTGGTGATTTCCGCGGTCTCACCGCCAAGCTCGACTACATTGTGGAACTGGGCGTCAATACCCTGTGGCTGTTGCCGTTCTATCCATCGCCGCGCAAGGACGATGGATATGATATCAGCGACTTTCGCGCAGTTCACACCGATTACGGATCAATGGCAGATGTCAAAGCGCTGATCAAAGCGGCACACCGACGAAATCTCAAAGTCGTAACCGAACTCGTGATCAACCATACGTCGGATCAACATGCATGGTTTCAGCGTGCACGTAAGGCCAAGAAAGGATCCGCCCATCGCGATTTCTATGTCTGGTCGGACAAGGACGATCGATATTCCGAGACCCGCATCATCTTCATCGATACGGAAAAATCCAACTGGACCTGGGATCACGATGCGAACGCTTACTTCTGGCATCGCTTCTACTCGCATCAACCCGATCTAAATTTCGATAATCCCCGCGTTCTCAAGGAGGTTCTGCGGGTCATGCGGTTCTGGCTCGACCTGGGTGTCGATGGACTGCGCCTCGACGCAATCCCCTATCTCGTCGAACGGGAGGGCACCAATAATGAGAACCTGCCTGAAACCCATGCGGTGCTGAAGGAAATCCGCAAGGAGCTTGACCAGCACTACCATGGCAAGATGTTGTTGGGAGAGGCCAACCAGTGGCCGGAGGACGCACGGCAATATTTCGGCGATGGAGATGAGTGCCATATGGCCTTTCATTTCCCACTAATGCCGCGCATGTATATGGCCATCGCGCAAGAAGACCGCTTTCCAATCTCCGATATCATGCGTCAGACGCCCCAACTGCCTGAAAGCTGCCAATGGGCTGTCTTTCTGCGGAACCACGATGAATTGACCCTGGAGATGGTCACAGACCGGGAACGGGACTACCTCTGGGAAACCTACGCGACAAATCGGCGTGCGCGGTTGAATTTGGGTATCCGCCGTCGCCTTGGGCCGCTTATGGAACACGATCGGCGACGCATTGAGCTGATGAATGGCCTCTTGCTGTCCATGCCCGGGACGCCGGTCATCTACTATGGTGACGAAATCGGTATGGGCGATAATATTCATCTTGGCGATCGCGATGGGGTGCGAACGCCCATGCAATGGACGCCCGATCGCAACGGCGGTTTTTCGCGCGCGGATCCGGCGCAATTGACGCTCCCCGCAATTATGGATCCGCTTTATGGCTTTCAGGCCGTGAATGTGGAGGCGCAAAAGGGCGACCCGCACTCATTGTTGAACTGGATGCGGCGCATGCTTGCGGTCCGCCGAGGCGAGGCGGCCTTTGGCCGGGGTGACTTCAAATTGTTGGCCCCAGGAAACAGAAAGATCCTCGCCTTTCTACGTAGCTACGAAGGCGCTTTGATACTCTGTGTCAGTAATTTGTCACGCACCGTGCAGGCCGTCGAATTGGACCTGTCGGCGATGGCCGGGCATGTGCCGGTCGACATGGTTGGTGGCACATCCTTTCCGCCTGTCGGCCAGCTTCCCTACTTGTTGACGCTGCCGCCCTACGGGTTTTATTGGTTTCGGCTGGCCACGGTGGCGGATCTGCCGAAGTGGCATAAGCCTGCCCCGGAGCCACTGCCCGACCTTTTTACGTTTGTCCTGCATCGGGAAATCCTCGAGCTACTCCGTGGTCCCTCAATTGATACGCTCGAAACTGAGATTCTGCCGTCATACCTTGCCAAGCGGCGCTGGTTTGCTGGCAAGAATGCGGCGGATATAAAGGTCAAGGTCGCTTATGCAGAGCTTCTGGCCGACGGCAAGGACCCGATCCTGCTCGCCGAGATCGACGTGACCTTGGAAGACGGGGTGGAGCGATACCAGCTTCCCCTCGGTGTCATCTGGGAGGAGGACATAAAGACCGCGTTGCCGCAGCAGCTTGCTCTCTCCCGGCTGCGCATTGGCCGCCGCGTGGGTATTTTGACCGACGCGCTGAGTGTTGAGCGTTACGCACTCACTCTCCTGAATAATCTCGCGCGACGGGCCAAGATCATGTCTCAGGACGGGGAGATTTTCTTTTTCCCAGTGGAAGGTAAGGAACTGGATATCGATTTGCGGGAAGGCGAGGTTCGCCACCTGGCGGCGGAACAGTCGAACAGTACTGTCATCGTCAACGATGAGATCCTACTGAAGCTGTTTCGACGGGTGCAGAGTGGGACCCATCCGGAAGCGGAGATGGGCCATCATCTGGTCAAAGTCGGTTTTAAGAATATCCCGGAACTGCGCGGCGAGGTGAGACGAGTAGATGCAAAGGGTGTACAGCATACCCTTGCTTTGGCCTTTTCGTTCTTGCGTAATCAAGGGGATGGCTGGAGCTGGACGCTCAATTTTCTTGAGCGATGGCTGGAAGATGGCGCTGCCGCCGATGCCTCGGCCGATGCAAGCAATGCGGCTCAACTCTTGGCACCCTATGACGCCTTTGCCTCAACCCTCGGAAGATGCTTAGGTCAGTTTCATCTGGCGATGGCCACGCCCACAGATGACGATGCTTTTGCGTCGGAACCAGTGACGTCGAAAGATCTGAAGGCTTGGGCGGCGCAGATGAAGCGTACCGTATCTCAAGCGTTGTCTCAGCTCAAAAACCTGAAGCACCCGGATCCTGCCACGGCTGCGGAAATAGAGAAATTTCTATCGAGCCGGCACATACTGGATGACGCGGTCAATCGTCTGCCTGAGTTGAAAATTTCCAGCAAGAAAATCCGGATTCATGGAGATTTCCATCTGGGACAAACACTCACTGTGCAGAACGATGTCTATATGATCGACTTCGAAGGCGAACCCCTGAAGCCGCTTGCGGAACGGCGCAGCAAGCAAACCCCCCTCCGCGATGTCGCTGGGATTTTGCGATCCTTCGATTATGCGGCCGCGGCGGCGACGCAAAATCTGACCATCAGCTCGATTCAGGACGACGACGAAAATGCCCATATGCTGCCCATGTTTCGTACCAGGGCAGTAGAAACCTTCCTCCGGGCTTATAAAGAATCGCAACAGGATAGTCCCGATAGATGGCTTGAATCGGCAGGAGACAAACAGCTATTGAGGATATGCCTGATCGAAAAGGCCGCCTATGAGATCTCATATGAGCTCGGCAACAGACCCAATTGGTTGATCTATCCGCTGAAAGGCCTGAATGCGCTCCTGGAGGGCTTGAACGCCGAGGAGGAAGCATAGAGATGGACACGCTTCAGGCACGTGCCGATATGACGCAGCTTGTCCTGGAAGGCCGGCTGACCGATCCATTTGGATTTTTTGGCCTACATCTGGAGGCAGGTAGCCTCCACATCCGGACCTTTCAGCCCGGAGCCACAGCGGTCACTATGCGCGAGCGGGTGAGTCGTAAGGTCCTTTGCGAGCTCGGGCAGGTGGGCGAGACAGGTCTATTTGCGGGAATAGCCGATGAGATTGCCGCGTATTTCTTTGAAATCAACTGGGGAAATGCGACGCAGGAAACCGAAGACGTCTATTCATTTGGTGTCCTGCTGACCGAAGAAGAACTCCGGGCCTTTTCCAGCGGTACAAATTACGATCTTGCGGAGACACTTGGAGCAGAAGCGCAGACCATCGATGGTATCCGTGGGGTGCGTTTCGCGGTCTGGGCTCCCAATGCAACGCGCGTCTCCGTCGTCGGTGATTTCAATACCTGGGATGGCCGGCGTCACGGCATGCGCCTGCGCCATCAAGCGGGTGTCTGGGAAATCTTCATTCCGCGGCTTTTGCCTGGCACACTTTATAAATATGAGATCTTGGATCGTGCGGGTCATGTATTGCCGCACCGCGCCGACCCCGTCGCGACTTATGCGGAGCTTCCGCCAGCCACCGCGTCGATTGTGGCAGACCTGCGAAGTTTCAGTTGGCGAGATGGACCTTGGATGCAGGACCGAGCGTTACGACAGAGCCGTAAATCGCCGATGAGCATCTACGAAGTACATTCCGCCTCCTGGTTTCGGCCAGAAGGCCGAGTGCCGACCTGGCGGGAGCTGGGCGATCGGTTGATTCCGTACGTTGTTGAGATGGGATTCACGCATGTTGAATTCCTCCCCATCATGGAACATCCATTTTCAGGGTCCTGGGGATATCAACCGCTGGGGCTTTTTGCGCCTACGTCGCGACATGGCGATTATCGGGATTTTGCACGTCTGGTCGATCGCTTTCATGAGGCTTCGATCGGGGTCATTCTGGATTGGGTTCCGGGCCATTTTCCGAACGACGCACATGGGCCGGGCTATTTCGATGGGACACATCTCTATGAGCATGCCGACCCGCGAGAGGGCCTCCACCGGGACTGGAACACCCTCATCTATAATTTCGGCCGTCAAGAGGTCCGGCA
>Ga0247779_1000726_pt1 | contig 18203 bp, 15 predicted proteins | sample UWRJL221509R5_FD_179925 | JGI IMG/M metagenome (GOLD analysis project Ga0247779, IMG submission 179925) | Plant litter microbial communities from Arlington Agricultural Research Station in Wisconsin, United States - UWRJ-L221-509R-5 | ecosystem: Environmental > Terrestrial > Plant litter >... | reverse complement strand
GGCGCTGACCGCGGAAGAGATCGCGCACGGCTGGGTGCTGACCTGCACCGATGCGGCCACCTCCGACGTGCACCTCGATATCGAGGACCTGGGCGCGCTGGCAGGCATCGAGACGCGCGTCACCCCGGCGCGCATCGATACGGTCGAGCGGCTCGCCGATGACGTGATCCGCGTGCAACTGCGTCTGCCGCCGCGCTCGCCATTCAGGTTCCTTGCCGGTCAGTACCTCGACGTCACGAGCCCGGCCGGCGTCAGGCGCAGCTATTCGATCGCCAGCGCCGCGGCGACGCCCGAACGCGTCGAGCTGCAGATCCGTCGCGTCGACGGCGGCCAGCTGAGCGCGTACTGGTTCGAGCAGGCCAAGGCCAACGACCTGCTGCGCTTCAACGGCCCGCGCGGCACGTTCTTCCTGCGCCCCGTGGCGGGCGTCGACCTCGTGTTCCTCGCGACCGGCACCGGCATCGCGCCGATCCTGTCCATGCTGCGGCAACTCGCGGCCATGCCGGCCGATGCGCAGCCACGCTCGGTCGCGTTGTACTGGGGTGGACGCCATCGGGAAGATCTGTACCTCGATCCGACGACGGCGCTGCCTGCCGTGCGTTACGTGCCAGTGCTCTCGCGCGGCGACACCGCCTGGACGGGCGCCCGCGGCCACGTGCAGGACGTGCTGGTGCACGAGGTGGCGCACGGGGTGTCGCCTTCACTCGCCGGCGCCGCGGTCTATGCCTGCGGCTCGGAGGCCATGATCCACGGCGCGCGCCGGCTGCTGGAGGACAACGGCATGGCAGCCCGACAATTCCATTTCGACGCATTCGTCAGCTCGAACTGACGACACCACAAGGAACGACAGTCATGAAGGCAGTGATTCTGGCCGGCGGCCTCGGCACGCGGCTCAGCGAGGAAACGGCGACGCGTCCGAAGCCTATGGTCGAGATCGGCGGCAAGCCGATTCTGTGGCACATCCTGAAGATGTACTCGTATCACGGCATCAACGACTTCGTGATCTGCTGCGGCTACAAGGGCTACGTGATCAAGGAGTACTTCGCAAACTACTTCCTGCATACGTCGGACGTCACGTTCGACATGGCCCAGAACAGGATGGAAGTGCATCACAAGCGGGCGGAGCCGTGGAAGGTCACGCTCGTGGACACGGGCGACGAGTCGATGACCGGCGGTCGCCTGCGACGTGTCGCGAAGTACGTCGAGAACGAAGAGGCGTTCTGCTTCACCTACGGGGACGGCGTGGGCGACATCGACATCACGCGGTCGGTGGAATTCCATCGGTCGCATGGAAAGTCCGCGACCTTGACGGCCGTATTGCCGCCCGGCCGCTTCGGCGCGCTCGACATCCGCCAACACCAGGTGCACAGCTTCAAGGAGAAGCCCAAGGGGGACGGCGCCTTCATCAATGGCGGCTTCTTCGTGCTTTCGCCGAAGGTGCTCGCCGAAGTCGACGGCGACGCGTCGGTATGGGAGCAGGAGCCGCTCATGAACCTCGCGGAAAAGGGCGAACTGATGGCCTTCGAGCACCCCGGCTTCTGGCAGCCGATGGACACCCTGCGCGACAAGCACCATCTCGAGGAGCTCTGGCAATCCGGCAAGGCGCCCTGGAAGAAATGGGACTGAGCGCATGAGCGTCGATCCGACCTTCTGGCGCGGCAGGCGCGTCTTCCTGACCGGCCATACCGGCTTCAAGGGCGGCTGGCTGAGCCTGTGGCTGCAGCAACTGGGCGCCGAGGTGCAGGGCTTCGCGCTCGAGCCGACAGAGGCACACAGCCTGTTCCACGAGGCCCGGCTGGATCAGGGCATGGCCAGCACCTTCGGTGACATCCGCGACTTGTCCGCGCTCAAGGCCGCGGTGGCCGCCTGCCGCCCCGACATCGTGATCCATATGGCCGCCCAGCCGTTGGTGCGCCTGTCGTACGCCGAGCCGGTGGAAACCTACGCGACCAACGTGATGGGTACGGTGCACCTGCTGGAGGCCGTGCGCCAGACGCCCGGCGTGCGCGCGGTGGTGAACATCACCACCGACAAGTGCTACGAGAACAAGGAATGGGCCTGGGGGTATCGCGAAGACGAGCCCATGGGCGGCCACGACCCGTACAGCAACAGCAAGGGCTGCGCCGAGCTCGTCTCCAGCGCGTATCGCCGCTCGTTCTTCCAGCAGGGCGGCCCCGCGCTCGCGACCGCGCGCGCGGGTAACGTGATCGGCGGCGGCGACTGGGCCACGGATCGGCTTGTGCCCGACATCCTGCGCGCGTTCGAGCGTGACGAGCCCGTCGTCATCCGCAATCCGGATTCGACGCGTCCGTGGCAGCACGTGCTGGAGCCGTTGTCGGGCTACCTTGTGCTCGCGCAGCGCCTTTGGAGCGACGGCGCGGCGTTCGCCGAGGGCTGGAACCTGGGGCCGCGCGACGAAGATGCGCGTCCCGTGCAATGGATCGTCGAGCGGCTTGTCGAGAAGTGGGGCCGCGGCGCGCGCTGGCAACTCGATGGCGGCACCCATCCGCACGAGGCCCATTACCTGAAGCTCGACATCTCCAAGGCCCGTTCGCGCCTCGGCTGGCAGCCCGTCTGGCGCCTGGCCGACGCGCTCGACCACATCGTCACCTGGCACCAGGCCTGGCTGGACAAGCAGGACGTGCGCGCCCTGTGCCTGCAGCAGATCGCCCGATACACACAAGACTCCACGAGCACCGCATCATGACCGAAGCCCCCATCCAGTTCGTCAAGAAGACGCCTGATCAACTGCGCGCCGAGATCGCCGCGCTGGTCCAGCAGTTCTCCGACATCGTGCACGCACCGCGTCCGTTCGTTCCCGGCGAGAGCGCCGTGCCCGTCTCGGGCAAGGTGATCGGCGCCGGCGAGCTGAAGATGATGGTCGACGCGAGCCTCGATGGCTGGCTCACCACCGGCCGCTTCAACGCGATGTTCGAGGAACGTCTCGCCAAGTTTCTCGGTGTGAAGCACCTGATCACGGTGAACTCGGGCTCGTCGGCCAATCTCGTGGCTTTCTCCACGCTCACATCCGACCGCCTCGGCGATCGCGCGATCAAGCCGGGCGACGAGGTCATCGGCGTGGCGGCGGGCTTCCCGACTACCGTCAATCCGATCCTGCAGTTCGGTGCCGTGCCCGTGTTCGTCGACGTCGACCTGACTACGCACAACATCGACGCGTCCAAGATCGAAGCCGCGATCTCGACCAAGACCAAGGCCATCATGCTCGCCCACAGCCTGGGCAACCCGTTCAACCTCGACGTCGTCACCGCGATCTGCAAGAAGCACGGCCTGTGGCTGGTGGAGGACTGCTGCGACGCGCTCGGCGCGAAGTACAACGGCCAGTTGGTGGGCACCTTCGGCGACATCGGCACGCTCAGCTTCTACCCCGCCCACCACATCACGATGGGCGAGGGTGGCGCGGTGTTCACCAACGATCCCGAGCTCAAGCTGATTGCCGAGTCGTTCCGCGACTGGGGCCGCGACTGCTACTGCCCGCCAGGCAAGGACAACACCTGCAACAAGCGCTTCTGCTGGAAGCTTGGCGACCTGCCGGAGGGCTACGACCACAAGTACACGTACAGCCACCTCGGCTACAACCTGAAGATCAGCGACATGCAGGCCGCCTGCGCGCTGGCGCAGATGGATCGCGTGGAGGACTTCATCGCTGCGCGCAAGGCCAACTTCAAGTACCTAAAGGAGCGCCTCGCGAGCGTCGAGCAGTTCCTGCACCTGCCTGAGGCCACGCCGAACTCGGAGCCGTCCTGGTTCGGCTTCCCGCTCGTGCTGAAGGAAGACGCCGGCGTCAAGCGCGCCGACCTGATCAACTTCCTCGACCAGAACAAGATCGCCACGCGCCTGCTGTTCGCCGGCAACCTCACGCGCCAGCCCTACATGATCGGTCGCAAGTTCCGTGTGAGCGGCGAGTTGACAAATACCGACACGGTCATGAACCAGACCTTCTGGCTCGGCGTGTGGCCGGGCCTGACGCGCGAGCAGCTCGACTATGTGGTCGATAGGCTGGAAGAGTTCTTCGGCGTCAATTTCTGACCGTCATGGCAAGAGTGCTGGTCACCGGTGCAAGCGGCTTCCTGGGCAGCGCGCTCGTGCGCGAATGGGCCGCTCGCGGCCACGACGTGCACGCGCTCGTGCGTCCCTCGTCTGCGCTCGATCGCATCGAGTCCGTGCTGGGGCTTATCCATCTGCACAGGACTGCCTCCAGCGAGGAGGCCGCCCGCGTGCTGCGCGCGGTCGATCCGGACGCGCTAGTGCACACGGCGTGCGTCTACGGCCGGGGCGGCGAATCGCCCAGCCAGGTGCTTGCCGCCAATGTCGGCTTGGGGGTGGCCTTCCTGCAGGCGGTCTGTGAAGGCGATCGCCTTGTCAGCGTGCTCAGTACCGGCAGCGTGCTCGACCCGGATGTCAGTCTCTACGCCTTGAGCAAGCGCCAGTTCGCTGACTGGGGCGCGCAACTTGCGGCGCGCGCTCCGGAGCGCCTGCGTTTCATCGACCTCAAGCTGCAGCACATGTATGGCCCTGGCGACGACCGTTCGAAGTTCACGACGCATGTTCTCCATGCATTGCACACGAACCAGCCGGAGCTCCAGCTTACTGCAGGAGAGCAGCAACGCGACTTCATTCATGTCGACGATGTCGTGTCGGCATATGACACCGTGCTCGCGCGCGCGGAGACGATGTCGCCGCATGAGGCCATAGAAGTCGGTTCGGGGCACGCGCCTCCAGTGCGCCAGTTCGTCGAACTCGTGCAACGATTGACCGGCGCGACGACGCGACTCGAATTTGGTGCCTTGCCGTATCGCCCGAACGAAGCGATGCGTTGCATCGCCGACACCACCCGACTTCGGGCGCTTGGTTGGCGCCCTCGCCATGACCTGACGTCCGGTCTGCAAGACACCCTCAGCAAGGAATTCCATTCATGAAGCTTCTGATCACCGGAGGTTGCGGCTTCCTTGGCAGCAATCTCGCCGCGCATGCGATCGCGCAGGGCATCGACCTCTGTGTCTTCGACAGCCTGTATCGCCATGGCTCCACGGAGAACCTCGCGTGGCTGCGGCGGCAAGGAGAACTGCGACACGTCCATGGTGACATCCGCAATGCCAACGACGTCGAGCGAGTCGTCCGTGAGTTCGAACCCACCATGGTGTTCCATCTGGCAGGGCAAGTGGCGATGACCACGTCGATCGCAAACCCCCGCGTGGACTTCGAGGTCAATGCGCTAGGAACCCTCAATGTCCTGGAAGCCTTGCGGCGCTTTGCGCCCCAGGCCGGCATCATCTATTCGTCGACGAACAAGGTCTACGGTGATCTAGAGCAGTTCGCGTACGAAGAGACGGCGACCCGCTTCCGCTGCGTCGATCGTCCCAACGGCTTCGACGAGACGACTCAACTGGACTTCCACAGCCCCTACGGCTGCTCGAAGGGCGCTGCCGACCAATACCTGCGTGACTATCACCGGATATTCGGCATGTCGACGGTCGTGTTCAGGCACTCCTCGATGTATGGCGGGCGGCAGTTCGCAACCGCTGATCAGGGGTGGGTGGGCTGGTTCTGCCAGATGGCAGCCGAGACGCGTGCCGGCTTGCGTCAGCAACCCTTCAGCATTGCGGGCAGCGGCAAGCAAGTGCGTGACGTGCTGCACGCAGACGACATGATCGCGCTCTACTTCTCCGTGGCCGCGGACATCGACAAGTCGGCCGGGCAAGCCTACAACGTCGGCGGCGGCGTTCAGAACAGTCTGTCGCTGCTGGAACTCTTCGGAATTCTCGGGGAACGCATTGGCCGGCCGCTAGACTTCGTCAACGGTCCTTCGCGCGAAAGCGACCAGCGCGTGTTCATCGCTGATATCTCACGCATCGGCGCGGCCGTCGGGTGGTCACCGCGCGTCAGCGCACGCGACGGCGTCGAGCGGATGTTGGAATGGGTCGCCGAGATGGCTGCTCCGTCTGTCCGGTCGTGACGCAAAGTCCCAGGCCGAGAGCTGCTGCTCACACCCGAAACCCGCCATGACGAGCCTTTCTGTCTGCATCCCCACCTACAACCGCCCCGTTGAACTGGGTAATCTGCTTGATAGCATTCCTCGCAGCGTGCCTGTGAACGTCAGCGACAATGGCGGCTTCTTGACGGAGGATTTCCGTCGTCGCTTCACCAACGTGCGTTTCAAGGTAGCTGGAGATCCCGCTGTTCCCATCTTCGCGAATTGGAACTCCGCCGCACGCATGGGGGACACGGAGTGGTTGCTGGTGCCGTCGGATGATGACATCTACTTTCCCGATTCATTCGATCAGATGTCCGCAGCGATCGCGGCCAACACGCAGGCTGACGTCGTAGTCTTCGGGCACCACATCGTCGGGGAGACCTACGAAGTGCTCGATACCTGGCAGCCGGAAGCTCGGCGCACTTGCGCGCCTGACGGTTTCGAGGCTGTCAAGTTCGGGGTTGATGCACGGATGCCCAGTATTGCGATCCGGCGCTCCGCCATGGTCAAGCTAGGCTACTTCGATGAGCACTATGCGCTGACAGCGTCCGACAGCGACCTGGTGCAGCGTGCGCTGCTGTCGTTCGACACGGCGTTCGTGCCGACGATCGTCTCGGGTTACCGCGTCTGGCAGGGGGGGCTGACCCATCGATCCCTGGCAACGCCCGAGTGGCTGGGCGAGATCGACTATTGGGGCACCAAGATCGCTGCGATGATGAAGCAAATCGCAAAATACGCCGATCAGGCCGCGACCGTGCGCGACGAACTGTACGCTCGCAACCTGCTCGAAGGCCTGCGGCTATTACGCCGTCAAGGCAGGGCTCAGGAATGTTGCGAGCATTTCCGGAGAAGCCGATATCCCTCGAAAGCCCTTGCATCGACACGCCTGCGGATCTGGGCACAGGTCTTGGGCACGTACTGGCGATGACGATTGAGGCGACCTCTCACTCTTCGTCGGGCGCCGCGCCGCACGGGCGGCGCAGGAGCCTGGGCATGCTTGTTAGCTCGGTTTTCTCGATCGGCACGAAGGCCGTCCAGGCGATCGCGAGCTTTGCGACGGTACACAAGCTCGTCAAAATGTGGGGCCTGTCCGGTTATGGCTTGTGGGTCACGCTGACCGCGTTCGCGCTCTACATTTCGCTATTCGACATGGGTGTCGGCTATGGCGTCAAGAACCGCATATCCGAGGCGTGGGGGCGTGGCGAGCCGGATCAGGCTGCGGGCGTCGTGCGTGTCGGCGTCGCGGTTTATTTTGTCGCGGCACTGGCCGCCCTTCTTTGCGGATTTTTCGTGGTCATGTTCGTCACTCCGTTCAAGGATCACAAGCTTGCATCAGGCGTGTTGTGGGTCGCCTGCGTGGTGTCGTTCTTCCTGTCGATCCACAACACCGTGCTCCAGGGCCTTGCACGGTTCAAGGTGTTGGCTGCTCTTGGCCTGCTGGCACCGTGTACGTGGTTCGCGATCCTTCAGTTGTGGCCCTCCGGCACAGCGTTGACACTGGAGACCGGGGCCGCGATCTACGCGGCGGCGATCGTCATTCAAGCGATCGTGATCGTCGTCGTTTCGCGGCGCGTACACGATTTCCGGATCGGCGCATGGTATCGGACGCCACTGCAGACCGCGAAACCATTGATCCGCACCGGCGCCGGGTTCCTGATTCTGCAGCTCGCCGCGTTTGCGCTTTACGGCAGCGGCAGCCTGCTCGTCTACCGCTCGCTGGGTGGCCTGCAAACGGCTCAGTACGATGCAGCCAGCAAGGTGTTTTCGATCTTCACGATCGCGTTCTCGACGCTGATCTCGATCGCCTGGACCGAAATCTCGCGCGCGAAGGCGGCGCACGATCGGAAGCGGTTGGCGAACGTTCGCCGCCTGCTCCATATCGCCGCCTTGGCCTTCCTCGCTGCGGCGACGCTTGCATGCGCGTTTTCGGCTCCTCTGACTAAGGCGCTGACTGGAATCCGGGTGCCCACGTCGGCGACGATTTCGTTCGTCGTCTTCGTCGGTGTGCAGATGCTGGCGTTCACGTCGGCCGTGTTCCTCAATGCATACGAGCGCCTGCGGGAGCAGATCATCACCGCGATGATTTCGATTCCGCTGTTCTTTGCGATCGCGTTCGGATTGCTGTCGCTAGGCTGGGGTATGCCGGCGATTCCAACAGCCTCCGCTGCCGCGATGCTGCCGTCGCTCGTGGTGTGCTATCTGATCGCGCGTGGCCTCGTCAAATCGTCCGGCCACGAGCAGGAGTTGCCGCTTCCGGTCAACGGCGGCGACAGTACCCGGAGGACGCCGTGAGCGCGCTGATTCCGCAGCTAAGGGCGATGGCCGGGCGATGCATTCGCGCAATGCCCCCGCGGCTGCAGTGCGTTCTCGTTGCAGCGCGGGCTGTTGGCCATGTCCGACGCGGCCCGAAAAGCTTCGTGCACCGGTCCGTGCAGGTTCTGGGCAAGCGCGCGGTGTCCATTGGCGCCAACACGGTGCTGTCGCAGGACTGCTGGCTCAACGTGAACCACCGCAATGTCGGGCAGATCTCCATCCGGATAGGCGACAACTGTTTCATCGGTCGCCGCAACTTCTTCTCATCCGGTCGCGCCATCGAGTTGGCAGATTTCGTGCTGACCGCCAACGACTGCCATTTCCTGGGTAGCACCCACGTGGCCGACGATCCGATGGTGCCCATCATCAGCACCGGTACCACATCGACGGACGTCATCCGCATCGGCGCCAACACGTTCGTCGGCGCCGGCGCGCGCATCGTCGGCAACGTCTCGGTCGGGCACGGCTGCATCGTCGGCGCTGGCTCGATCGTGACCAAGGACGTGCCACCCTTCAGTCAGGTGGCGGGTAGTCCTGCCATCGTCCGCAAGCGCTTCAGCGTTGCCCGTGCTGCGTGGGTGCCGGTAGACGCATTCACCGCGGAGGATGAACGTGCGCTGCCTGCGGAAGCAGACTACCTCGTCCGGCTGTCGCGCCATGCCGCCATCGCGATGCCATATATCGCCGCGGGCAGCGACCTTGGTGATTGCTGACCGACCCCAGCCTTCGAGAACATCTTCGATGATCAATTCGCAACGTACTGCACTCGTTCTCGGTGCCAAAGGTTTCATCGGGCGGCATGCCTGTCGCGCGCTTCATGCTTCTGGCTTCGAGGTCGCCGGCCTCGGCCATGGCGATTGGGCGCCCGAGGATTGGCGTGCCTGGGGGTTGCAGCAGTGGACGCCCGGTGACATCGACTTGCCGACGCTGGAGGCGTTGACACTGCCCACGCGGCCAGACGTCGTAGTGCACTGCGGCGGCAGTGGTGCGGTGTCGTACTCCTATGCACAGCCGTTCGACGATTTCCGCCGGTCCGTCGATTCCACTGCCGCCTTGCTGGAGTGGATGCGGCTCTCGGGCAAGACGAGCCGGATCGTGTTCGTCTCGAGCGCCGCGGTGTACGGCGATCAGGGGGACGTCGATCTCACCGAGATGGCCACACGATCGCCGATCTCTCCCTATGGCTTCCACAAGGTCGCGGCCGAGAGCCTGTGCGACAGCTACTCCCGCTTCTTCGGTGTGAAGGTCAGCATCGTGCGGCTGTTTTCCGTTTACGGAGAGGGCTTACGCAAGCAGTTGCTTTGGGACGCGCTGCGGAAGTTCAGCCGCGGGGAATCTGAGTTTTTCGGCACCGGACATGAATTGAGGGACTGGATCCACGTCGACGATGCCGCAGCGCTGGTGTGTGCCGCGACGAGCCAGGCCCAGGCCGACTTCGAGATCTACAATGGTGGAAGCGAGCATGCGGATACGCATCGCCTGCTGTCGCGCCTGGCTGAGATCAGTGGGGCCTCGAAGCCGCCCGCTTTCAACGGGTTGACCCATACCGGCAATCCGCGACGCCTGACGTCCAATTGCCAGCATGCGCGCCGCCAGCTGGGATGGCAACCCAGAATCGATCTGGAAAATGGCCTGTCCCGCTATGTCGAATGGTTCGACGGGATCGACGCCGGGAATCTGACCGCCTCATGAATTCCGACGGCAACTCGAGCCGCCGCGCCATTCCACAATGACAATGTCTCCTCAATCGCAGATTCCCGTGGGGTTCACATTCGTTGCCGACGGCAAGGATTGGCAGGGTGGCCTGAACTACTTCCGCTCGCTGTTCCTGGCGTTGCAGTCGCTTCCGGACGCCAAGGTGGCGCCAGTAGCGTTCGTCGGCCGAGGCGTGGATGTGGCGAAGTACGGCTTCCCGCCCAACGTTCTCGTGGTGCGCGACGCGACGTTCAATCGGTGCTCGTTCAAGTGGACGCTGGACAAGCTCGCTCACCGGCTCCTGGGCGTCTCCTGGCTGACCAATCGCGTCGTGCGCAGACGCGGCGTTCGCGTGCTTTCCCATGGGCCAGCGAGCGGAACGCGGACGCTGAAATCCATCGGCTGGATCCCCGACTTCCAGCACGTGCATCTTCCGCAGTTCTTTCCCGAGGCCGAGTTGGCCCGTCGGGACAAGGCCTACCGCGAACTCGTCGCCACCAGCGATCTGCTGATCGTCAGCAGCGAATCCGCGCGCAAGGACCTGGAGCGCTTCGCTCCGGCGCATGCGGCAAAGGCCCGCGTCCTTCGCTTCTGCGCGGTGCCGCCAAGCTTGGATGCCGCCAGCCGCGAGGAATTGTCCGCACTCTATGGCTTGTCGGGGCCCTACTTCTACATTCCCAATCAGACCTGGGCGCACAAGAACCATCTCACCGCGATCCGAGCGCTTGCCAGGCTGCGCCAGGACCATCCGGACGTCCAGGTTGTTTGCAGCGGTTCACTTGCGGACTACCGCAACCCGAGCCACTTGGCGGCTTTGCGCGCGGAAATCGCGAAGTTTGGCCTGGAGAAGCGCTTCATGCTGCTCGGCCCGATCCCGTATCCACACATCGCTCCGCTGATGCTGCACGCCGAGGCTGTGATCAATCCGTCGCTCTTCGAAGGCTGGAGCACTACCGTGGAAGAGGCCAAGTCCATCGGCGCGCCCCTCATCCTGTCGGGCATCGAGGTACACCGCGAACAGTGCGATGCGGTCCAAGCGACTTTCTTCGAGGCGCTGGATGCAAAGGATCTGGCCGCGCGCATGCACGAGCGCTTGGCAAAGAAGGGTCGGAGGATTGATCCACCGGCGGCGCTCGTGGAGCACGCTATCCGCACGCGTGAATTTGCAAACGCGTATGAGCGGATCGTGGTGGAACTGGCTGGTTCGGCGTGACGGTTCCATTAGCCTTGAAACGGCCCCTTTAACAATCTAACGATGCTTCTGTCTATCATCACCGTCACCCTTAACGCGTCCGGTCACTTGCCGGGCTTGGTGCAAAGCATTCGCAACCAAGGGCGATTTGACGACGTGGAATGGGTGGTCGTGGATGGCGCTTCGACTGACGGCACCGTCGATATCCTTCGCGATAACTCCGATGTCGTGACACGCTGGATTAGCGAGCGCGACTGTGGCCTCTACGACGCGCTTAACAAAGCGGTTCGCCTAGCGCGGGGTGAGTTCTACGTCGTGCTGGGCGCGGACGACCGTTTCGACCCTGGCGCGTTTGCTCGAATGACGGATGAACTGAAGGCCGCGCCGGATGGTGACGCTTGGTGCTTCTCCGTTCGCCGAAGCGGCCAGATGCTGGTAGGACGCGAAGCGACGCGAATGCGCCGTGCGATCGGCTGGATGAGGTTCAACTCTTCCCACAGCGTCGGCACGGTGTTTCGCACCAGTCTCCATCATCGATTCGGGTTTTATTCGACGAAGTATGCCGTACTGGCCGATGGTCATTTCATGTTGAAGCTCGTCGATAGTGGAATCCGGTTCAAGAACGTGCAGTGGTGCGTTGGCGAATTCGTCGAAGGTGGAGCGACGTCGATCGACGATGTCCGGCTCATCGCCGAGACTTGGCTCATTCAGATTCATCTCGGTCACAGTTTGTGGGTACAGACGCTGCTGTTTCTCGCGCGAGTGGCACGGCTATCCCTGCGCGGTTCGATTCGTCAAAAGCAGAAATGACAATTCCACGCGTCCTCGTGTTGATGGCGACATACCAAGGCATGCCGTGGATTCTCGACCAGATGGCGTCGGTACTTGCTCAGGAGGACGTCCATGTGTGCGTCGCCGTCGGAGACGACGGCTCGAAAGACGGCACAGCAGAGGCAATCGGCACCCACTTTGATGGTGATGTGCGCGTGGGGACAACGATCTGGCCCACTGGCAGCGGGTCTGCCGGCGAGAACTTCCGACGCCTGATCCACGCAAACGACGCCGTGGGATTCGATTACATCGCGTTTGCCGATCAGGACGATCTCTGGCGCCCTCGTAAGTTGACGGTCGCGATCAATAGGCTGCTGGAGTCGGAGTGTGCCGGCTATTCCTCAGCGGTCGACGCGTTCTGGGAGGACGGCCGCACCCGCGAGTTGACGCAAAGTGGCAGGCAGCGTGGGGCTGATTTCCTATTCGAAGGCGCCGGTCAGGGTTGTACCTTCGTAATGACGTATGCGTTTTTCGCGCGACTGCGCCGGTTGGTTATGGAATATCCTGTTGAGGCTTCGCGCATGCATTATCACGACTGGATGACTTATGTCGCCGCACGCGCGATGAAGGCGGGCTGGTTCTTTGATCCAGTGCCGAACATGGCGTACCGGCAGCATCGCGCCAACGAGCTTGGTGCACGCTCCGGGCTGAGCAGCGTGATACGCCGGCTCGATAAGATCCGTGATGGTTGGTTCAAGGGACAGGTTGAAGCAGCTCTTGCCTTCAGCAAAGTTGCTGGAAGTTCGAACGAACAGGTCGACGTGTTTAGTCGAATCTTCACAGCTAGGCCATCTGCTTTGCGTCGATTGAAATTGGCGACGTTCGTGCTTCGCCAGGGGCGCCGAAAACTTAGTGACCGATGTATTCTGGTTATCGCATCACTAGCCGGCTGGCTTTAAAACTGGCCGAGCGCCCGTGGCCAAGGCACCGGGATTAATTTGAAGGAGTTGGAATGGACAGGAAGCAGTTGGCGGACATCATCGTCGCCCGTCTGGAATCGGAAAGCCGGCGGCTGCGCGAAGAATATGAGGTCAGCGGTGTTGTCAGGCATTTTATTGTCGACAATCTGCTGCCGGACGATGTCGCTAGGCAAATTCGGGCTGCGTTCCCGAGCGGCGAGTCGATGAAGATCAAACGCAGCCTGCGGGAACTCAAGTTCATCGCTGCGCAGATGAATCAGTACGACTCTCTGCTAGAAGAGGCAATTTACGCGTTTCAGGATGCTCGGATCGTGGAGCTGGTCGGCGAAATCACCGGACTTAAAGGCCTAGAACCCGACGAGCAGCTCTACGCTGGCGGGATCTCAATGATGGTCAAGGGACACTTTCTCAACCCGCACGTTGACAACTCCCATGACAAGGCCAGGGAGCGTTACCGCGTCCTCAATCTGCTTTACTACGTCTCGCCTGACTGGTGCCTCGCGAACGGGGGCAACCTCGAGCTATGGCCCAGTGGGCCCAAGGGTTCGCAGATTACCATCGAGAGCCGGTTTAACCGCTTGGCCGTGATGATTACCCACGAGACGTCGTGGCACAGCGTTTCACAAGTTCAGGTTGACCAGTCACGCTGTTGCGTGTCGAATTACTACTTTTCCAATCTGTCGCCGGACAAGCAGGATTATTTTCATGTCACTTCGTTTCGCGGCCGGCCGGAGCAGAGAGTGCGTGACTTGATACTACGCGCTGACATTGCACTACGCACGGGTCTGCGCAAAATCTTCCCGAAGGGGGTTGTGGAGAACAAGCACTTCTACGACAAGAAGTGACTTCAGCACCGTCCACGATATTGAGATAGCGTGCCTACATCCACTTAGCAAGCGGTAAGAACGCGATCAGGAAGTGAAGCAGCAACAAGGCCGAGCAGATGCAGATGCATACCACTTTTCGATGTCCTTTCCGGCGCAACATGCCGCCATACACAAGCGCAACGAACGGAAACAGATAGATTGACAGTCGAGAGAACACGGGCGTGAGTTGTACAAGCAGTGCAGATAGGACCGAAAACGCGACCACTATCGCGAACGCAAGCTTTAGCGGCGGCTCAGCTTTGATCTCTTTTCGATAAAAGATCCGCAGCAGACCAGCGATCAGAATGTAGAACACGAATTTCAGGCTGTTGCGCACCGCGGATGTTTGCTCATCCACGACGCCTTGCACGAAGCCTTCCGCCACGTACACCGTGGCTTGTGCGGCGAGGCGGGCCGGATCCACCAGTAGCCAGCCCAGGATGCCCGCCAACACGGGCAGCGCGAGCGCTGCCTTCAATGTCGTCCGATGCAGCAGTCTGTCGCGACGCCAGAGATCCGCCAGGATCATGACGAGTACGATGAAAACTGCCGACAGATGGATTGACAGCGCTAACGCGGCTGTCAGGGCGAACAGCCGGAACCGATCCCGAACAAGGTAATGGAACGCCAAGAAGATGAGTGCCGCTGCTAAGTCCTGCCGGATGAACGGAATGAACAGAAAGCATAGGCAAAAGAGCGCGAAGAGAAATCCGGTTACGTTCGCGATGGCCCTGGCTGCTACAAAACAGCAGATGGCGACCGACACGATGACACTGGTCAGCAGCAGCGCATCGTAGGGCAGACCGATGCCGGAGAACAGACCGACCAACACCAAAAAGCCAGGCTCCCAAATGCCTGCGTTAGATTCGACCAGATGGCTCCCGGCACCCGCTAGAAACTCGTAGTGCGTGGTATAGATCTGGTAGTCCGTGCCGGCCTTTCGCCACAGTGCTATCACGCCCACGCAAGCAACCACAAAGGCTGCCGTGATTCTGTCGGGGCGATGCGATCCGCGCGTAAAGCCGAACGTCAGCGCAAAGCCAAACAGGGACACGGCGATAAGGTAGTAGATCTCCATCGTGCGTGGTTCGACTGTTCAGGGTGTGAGCCGCACGATGGCTGGCCTGCAAGCCGACCTGCTGAACTGCGGCATGCCGACAGACATGCTTGAGCGCATCAGGACAGGCCGTCGGCCGGCTTTCCTCGCCTGAAAACAAGAACGATCCCGGCGAGCAACAAGCCGGCCAGCGCACCGCAGAGCGCATAAAGCGAACGCCGAGGGGACGACTTCAATTCCGGGGGTGCCGCGCGATCAAGCACTTGAATGAGCACACCCTCCCGGCTTTCGTCGACTCGGGCGTTCTCGTACTGGCGCGCAAACAAATCGAACAAAGTCTCCTGGTACTTGAATTCGCGGAAGCGATTGACGTAGTTGCCGGATGTACTCGGCGTCTTGTCCTCCGTCTCCAACTTGGCCACCTGAGATGTAAGCGAATTGACCGTCTGCAATTGACTCTGCACCTCGGGGGCGCCATCAGCCAGCCCGCTCCGCAATACGTCCAATTTCACCTGCGCCGACGTCAACTCGGCGCGCAGACGTGCATAGTTTTCTGCGGCGCCACTGGGTTGCGCCTTTAACACCCCAGCGCCGTAGCCGCTTGCCTCGAGCGCAGACTGAGCAGCCGAGAGCCTGTCGCGTGTCTGTTTCAGCAGGTTCTCGAAGAACACACGCCGCCCCTGTGCTTCGGTAACGGTCAGTACGTTGGTCAGAGAGCGCAGCTCTTCCACGTATTGGTTGGCCATGGCGGCCGCTCGCGTCGGGTCGGTGTCTGACACCTCGACATGCACCAAGCTGTCCTTCTTGCCTGCTGTAAAAGCGACCTGCTTGAGCAGTCGCTTGCGCGCTCGGATGTCGTACCTTTCGTCCCACAGCGCTTTCAGTCCAAACTTCTTGATGATGCGATCGCTGACAGTCGCGCTCTGCATCATCGCGATATATTCGTCCGGAACGGTTTTCATGCCGCCGGCGCCAAGCGCAGACAGGGCGCCAAGCGACGCCAATGCGGCATTCGCAGAACTCTGCTGCTGTTGCGGCAGCAGAAAGACGTTCTCTGCGGTGAACTGTGGCGTGACCAGATAGCTGCTTGCCGCACCCACAGCACCTGCAAGAACAGTCGCGCAGAGCAGTATCTTCCAACCTTGCGCGAGGGGCGCCAGCAAGGCAGCAAGCTCGATGTCATCATCGACATCGAGAGAGACGGCACCGGCATTGTCTTTGGTGTTCACCTCAGAGCCCCAACGCGTTAAGGCCAGCCAACCCGAGCCCGAACTGATACAGGATCTGCGTCCAGTCCTTAGCGTCCTGCACAAAGGTCGCCTTGTTGACCTGCTCGGGCACGAAGATGGTGTCGCCGGCCTGCACGACTGCGTCGCTGAAATCGCTGCCCGAGTGCCAGAACGACGAGCCTTGGCGCGCGCTGATCACAGAGCCGTTGGCGCGCAGGACGAACGTGCTGTCCTTGTCGGCGCCACGCGTCGGGCCGCCGGCCTGCGCGAGGTATTGCAGCGTCGTGTGACCCGGTTCGTACAGGTAGCTGCCGGTGCTGAACACGCTGCCGAAGATGCCGACGGAAGAGCCGCGGTTGGGCACTTTGATGGCGTCGCCGTTCTCGAGCAGCAAGTTGGGTAGCGCGGTGGCGTCGGGCGACAGCTGGAGCACGACGCGGCCTGTCGGCCGTACCTGGCGCAGACGTTGCAACAGTCGCGCGTTGGCGGCAGCGGCGGCGCTCTGCGATGCCAGCTCCTCGCTCGACGTCACGCGCTGGTTCGCCTGGTTTTTGGTCATGTCGGTCTCGAGATCGCGCAGCGCGCGCTCGTAGTTGACCTCCTGCTGGCGGCGCACCGTCTCGCGGGTGAATTCGGTACCGAACGGGTAGGCGGCGGCCGTCAGGCCGCCGGCGGCGCGCAGCGCGTCGCCGATGCGGCTGCCCGGCGGAAGGATGTAGTCGCCGGGATGCGCCACTTCGCCTTCGACGCGCACGTGCTCGTTCTGCACCTCTTGCGGCAGCGAGGCGGAGATGGCGCTGAAGGCGCGCACCACGTCGCCGGTGTCGAGGGCGTCGCGGCCATGGGCCGGCAGCTTGAGTTCGGCGACGTGGCCGGTGTTGCGGTCGGCCAGGCGCTCGATGACGACGCGGGTGCGGTCGGCCACGGCGTTGAAGCCGCCGGCCATGCGCAACACGTCGTCCAGGGTCTCGCCGGGCTTGAGCTCGTAGATGGCCTGCTGGTTGACGCTGCCCAGCACTGCCACCTGGGTGCCGATGGGTCCGATGAAGATCACGTCGTCGGGCTGCACCAGCTGGTCGGTGGCTCGCGTGCCCTTCAGCAGCAGGTCGTACAGGTCGAAGGTGCCGATCTCCTTGCCGTTGCGGCTCAGGTGCACGTCGCGGAAGCTGCCGGCGGCCGAGGGGCCGCCCACGCGCATCAGCACGTGCAGCACCGAGGAGAGCCCACTCACGGTGACGCTGCCGGGGCGCTGCACGTAGCCGCCGACGAACACGCGGATCGGGCGTACCTGGCCCAGTGTCGCGGTGAGCTGGAAATTCTTGAAGGTCTCGCCGACTCTGCGGCTGATCGTCTGGTTCAGGTCGGCGTAGGGCAGCCCCGCCACATGGATCGAGCCGACTCGCGGCACGGCGACGTTGCCGGTGCGGTCGACCGTCAGGCGCAGGTCGGCATCGACGGTGCCCCAAATCGTGAGCTGCAACTCGTCGCCCGGGCGCACGATGTAGTCGCCCGGCACGGAGGGCAGGGGGTCCTGGCTGGCGAACGAGGACGGGTCGGTCATCAGGTCGGCGCCGAAGCGACGGATCGTCGGCTTGCGCGAGCGCAGGACGACCGTGGAGGTGCGGCCATTGCCCGTGTCGTTCGACGCGCCGTTGCCGGACCCGGTCTCGTTGAACTGCGTCGAGTCGGTGTCCTGGCCGGCGCCGGTCTGCTGGGCGCTGGACTGCGCCTGCAGGTCTGTGAAACGCTGCTGCACGTAGAGCTCGAACTCGCCCGGCTGGTAGACCTGACGGCGATAGTACGGATCGATCGGTTCGTACTGGCTGGACGGCGTGTTCGTGCGATTGGGGCCGGTCTGACCCAGTCGCGTGGTGGCCGCGCCCGCGGTCTGCGCGGACGAGTCGACGCTCGCACCGTTGGCGTTGATGTCGGTGACGTCCGTGCTGCTGTTCGACGTCAGGTCGTTGTTCGTGTTGCCGCTGAACTGGGCCAGTGCGCCTTGCGAGGCTGCGCCCAGAGCCAGCGCGAGGGCGGTGTTCGACAGCATGGCGCGCCAGCGCCGAAGGGCCGGCGCGGCGGCCGTGGAAAGAGTCATCGGCATTGAACGA
>Ga0247779_1000725_pt1 | contig 18216 bp, 23 predicted proteins | sample UWRJL221509R5_FD_179925 | JGI IMG/M metagenome (GOLD analysis project Ga0247779, IMG submission 179925) | Plant litter microbial communities from Arlington Agricultural Research Station in Wisconsin, United States - UWRJ-L221-509R-5 | ecosystem: Environmental > Terrestrial > Plant litter >... | reverse complement strand
GACCCGGACCCGGACACGGGTGGCTTGCCGCGTACAACACTACCTCCAGCACCTCCGCCCGTGTCGTACCGGCTGGAGGCGAACGCGGGGCAGCGCTGCACGCGCCCAGCAACGACGACAGCGCGACACCCGCCACGCACCGAACACCACCCCATCGATTCGCCCAACCACCCATGTCCGCTCCGAAACGCGCTCGGGCCCCGGTTGATTCCGCGGTTTCATTCTTTGTTGCGCGGCGGCGCAATACCGGCTGGATATCGTTGTCGCGTTGGAAGGCACTGCGGCACCCAACTGACCAGAGCCGGCAGGTCGGGGCGTAGCGTCCCGCGCGGTCCGAAAAGCGCGAGGGCCCGTATCCTTTCCGAGGAGTCGTCCGTCGTCCGGGTATGACGACGAAAATTCACTCGGGCTCGGGTCTGCTTTCTGGAAAGATCGCGGTCATTTACGGTGGTGGCGGCGCGATTGGCGGCGCTGCGGCGCTGGCCTTCGCAGAGGAGGGGGCGCGCGTATTTTTGGCAGGGCGGACGCTGGCCCGGCTCGATGAAGTGGCCGAGCGCGTTCGGGCGGTTGGGGGCGAAGTGGAGGTGGACGTGGTGGATGCGCTGGATCAGGCGACGGTCGAGGCCCACGCCGAGCGGGTGGCTGGGCGCGCGGGGCGCATCGATGTCGTGTTGAACGCGCTAGGGCTCGCCCACGTGCAGGGCAAGTCGTTTGCCGAGCAGACCTTGGACGAATTCGCGACGCCGGTCGTAGGCTACACGCGGGCTCATTTCATCATCGCCAAGGCGGCGTCGCGCTTCATGATTCGCCAGGGTGGCGGAGTCATTCTGGCGCTGTCTACGCCGGGCTCGGTGCTGCCCGGACCTGGATTCATGGGGTATGGCGTCGCCTGCGCGGCGCTGGAGGCGATGACGCGACACTTGGCCGGCGAGCTCGGTGCTCACGGCGTGCGCGCCGTTTGCCTGCGCGCCGACGCCATTCCGGAGGCGCTCGCGCGCTCGCACAGTCGCGCGGTTTTCGCCGAGGTCGCGGCCCGGCACGGGCTCACGCCCGAGGCGATGCTGGCTGCGCACGCCGAGCGGGACACGCTGCTGCGTCGACTGCCCACGTTGCAGCAGGTCGCCCAAGCTGCGGCATTCTTCGCTTCCGAGCGTGCTGGCGCGAGCACGGGCGTAATCGTCAACCTCACTTGCGGCTCGCAAGTAGACTGAGGCCGCCCCATGGACGATCTCGCTGCTCTCGCCCGCGACGCCTGTCGCCGCTTCTGCCAATCCTTCGAGCCGGTGCGGCCGGAGTTGTACCGCTACTGTCGCCACCTCACGCGTAGCCCGTGGGATGCCGAAGATCTGGTGCAGGACACGCTGGCTCGCGCGCTCGTCACGCTCGGCACCATGCTCAAACCCGAGATCGAGAATCCCCGTGCGTGGATGTTCCGGGTGGCCACCAACCTGTACATCGACCGCACCCGGAGCGCGCGCGAGCCGAGTGGTCCGCCCGAGACGGCTGTTCAGGTGAGCAACGAGCGCGCCAAACGGGAGGCCGCCGGTACGCTCATCGGCAAGCTCTCGCCGCAAGAACGCGCCGCGGTGGTGCTCAAAGATGCCTTCGACCTCGAGCTCCACGACATCGCCTCGGTGCTCAGCACCAGCGTCGGCGCCGTGAAGACGGCGCTGCACCGAGGCCGTAGCAAGCTGGCCGAACCGGCGGCGGACGACGCGCGCGTCCCGCTGCCGACTGCGCTCGACGCTTTTTGTCGTGCTTTCGACGCCGGCGATTTGCCGGCGCTGACGGCGCTGTTGCTCGACACCGTTACGGTCGAAATGCCGGGCTGTGCTGTCGATCTCAACCTGGCCGCAACCAGCGACCCGCGCTCGGGCATCCTCTACCACACAGTGCTTTCGCCGCTCTCGGCCGGCACGTCGGCGAGTTACCTGGAGGGCTACGACGGCGGGCGCGCCCGCACGCAGTGCGTGTATCACCGCGGAGAGCACGTCATCCTGCTCTGGTACGGTCACGCCACGGGCAACACCGTTCGTTGCATCATTCGCAGCGACCTCCAGGAGACGCGCATCTCACGGCTCCGCATCTACTACTTCTCGCCGGAGCTGTTGGTCGATGTCGCCGGGGAGCTCGGCGTGCCCGTAAAGACGAATGGCCGCGGCCTGGACTGACCCCCGCGGTCGACACTCCGAGCTACGCCGATGATCGGTTCGGCCCGAACTGGCGCTGATAGTAGCGAAACGAGGCCGGAGTTTGCCGTTTGCTCCGAAAAGCAGACGGGCACCGCGAGTTTCGCGGATACTGCTTGGTCCGCTGAGGAGGTGGCTAATGCGTTTGCTGTTCGTTCCGTTGTGCTTGTTGGTTGCGGGTTCCGTGCGGGTCTGCAGTAACGAAGAAAAATCCAACGCCCAGGTGGCCGCGAGTGCAGAGGCGCTTAGCGCACCTGTCGCTAGCGCGGGGCTCAGGGCGGTCCTGCCTCGCGCGCGCATCGGTGGCAGCGTCGCAGGCGCGGGCGATCTGTCCGTCGAGGTGGCGTTACACGAAGGCGGTCTAATCGAAGCACTAGTCAGTGACGTGAAGGGGCTACCGATCAACGAGGGCGTGAAACTGTCGGCCTTGGTCCAGGCTGCCGGCGGCGCGAGCGAAAAGGTCGAATTGGCGTACGTGCCGGCACGCGCTCGTTTCGAAGGGCATGGCAAGGCGGGCGTCGAGCTCGCACCCGGGCCCGTGGCTATTTCGGTCGAGGTAGGCGGCAAGGTGCAGAGTTGCAAGCTGGCCGTCGGCGTCGTGGTGCCGCGGCCGAAAGTCGGTGGTCACGTGCTCGCAGCGGGTGATTTCAGCGCTGAGGTTTTGGCCCACCGCGGCGGCGAGGTGCAGGCCTTCGTGCGCGACAGCGCGGGCGCCGAAGTGAAGGCTAACGCAAGCGCGAGCTTCCTGGTCAGGTGCAGGGCGAAAGGCGGTGGCACGGAGGAGGTTGTGCTGCGCTTCGACGCGCCGCACTCCTGCTTCGCTGGCAAGGCCAAGGCGGGCGTCGAGCTCGAGCCAGGGCCACTCGAATTCGTGGTCGACGCCAAGGTCGGAGCAGGCATCGGCGGGCTCGAGCGCATCGCGCTCACGGTCGACGCAAGTCACGGGGGACAGCTCGTCACCGTCGGAGACTATTCACTCGAGCTGGTTGCGAAGGGCGGCGAGCTCAAAGCGTTCGCGTTCGATGCCTCGGGCAAAGTCCAAACAGTGGGCGATCTGGACGTGAAGCTGGACGTCGGTGCTGGCAGCGCCTCGAAGCTGGCCTTGGCATGGGATGCGCCGTGCCTTTGCTACAAGGCAAATCTTGCCGGAAACCTGAACCTCGCACTGCAGCCTATCCGCGTTTCCCTGGTGGCGGGCGGCAAGGCGTTCTTCGGAGCAGTCGCATCGCTTCAAGCAGCGGCGAAGGCGAATCTGAACATCGATACCAAGCTCGATGCCACGGCCAACGTCGACGCCAACGCCAAGCCGGCGGCACAGGCCAGCGCCAAGCTCGATCCAAAGCTCGACGCCAAGGCGAGTGCCAGCGCTGCCAAGGGCGCCAGCGCGACCGTCAAAGTCACGCCCCCCAAGGTGAGCGTGACCAGCAATTCCGGAGCAACTTCAGGCGCCAAGGCCGGTGGCGGTGCGAAGGCATCGGCTGGATTCAGCTTCGGTACCAAGTAGCTCGGCCCGCCAACAGTGTGCGAGCGCTCGCCGCGGTGCGGTGTAACACCGCACCGCGGCAGACGCGCAGCGCGCAAACGCGGTTCCCGGCGTTCAACGACGCTCAGTGCCTTTGGGGTGCCGAGGTGGCCAGCCTGGATGATTGGATTCGCCGCTCACTGGCTTCGCAACCTGCATGCTCGGCGTCGGGGTCGGCCGAGTGCGTGCCGAATAGCTCAGCCACGCCATGACCGCGCCGAATGTGCCGAAAGCAACGGAAATTCCGAGACCAATCAGCCAACGGCGATGCTCCGCGTCAACGGCGTGAGTCGCTTGGGCGGTGTCGGTGTTCGTTTCATTCATTGCTGGCAATACAAGGGTGGTGGCGAGTGTTAGTTCTTGCTCGAGTCGGCTGCCGTGTTCGAATTGAACCGGAAACGGGCATTAGAAACCTCTACCGAGTGAAACGCCCGCGCTAATCGCGAGGTGGCAAAATGGCACACGCAAACAGGCACAGAACGGACTAGCGCGCGGAAACACGAGCAGATTGCACACTGACAGCGGAGCGAACTATCGCTCGTTCAGAACCAGAGCTTGAACGTGCCGCTCACATGGAGGAGGCCGAGCATGTAGAGCGTGCCGTCGTAGTAGCGATAGGTGCCCGTGGGGATTTGCGCCGACCAGAGCTTGTCCACGAAGGGCTTGCCGGTCGCATCCGTGGCGCGCCGCCGGTCGACAGCTTGCTGCCGCCCGTGGAACAATGCCAGGCGATTTCCCAGGAACAGCCTCGCAATAGCGGCAACCGGATGTACCCGTCGGAAATTCGAACGTGACGGCGCGATTGAAGAGTTCGCATTTCGCTGGATTGGCGGTATTTTTACCCGATCTCCCGCGGTCGAGCGTCTACTAGAGGCGCGGGCTCGACTAATCGCGTCGCCTCGGCGCTGTGGAGATTCTCATGAGAACCGTAACGTCCAAGCAGCTCACGCTCATCGTCATACTCTGCATCGGCAACGCAGCGTGCGGGAGCTCGAGCAGCGAACGCAAAAACGGCGACGGCTCATCGGCAGCGGGCGGGATGAGCGCCGCACCGACGGCTGGTGCGGGCGCGTCGACGACTACGGGCGGGGGCGCGCAGGCCGGGGCCACGGCAAGCGCCGGCTCCGGCGGAAGCTTGGCGACAGGCGGAGCAGCCGGTGGGAGCGCTGCAGCCTCGATTGGCGGAGCCACGAACGGTGGAACTTCGAGCGGCGGTGCAGCTGGGGCGAGCGTTCCTGGCGATGGCTGTACCATCGGGGCCTGGCCCGCAGCCGATCCGAGCGCGGCGGGGCCCTACAAGGTGGTGACCGAGAACAATGTGGGACCAGAAGCGGGCGTTGCCGCCGACGACGGTACGGTGCCGAAGTTCACGCTCTTTCGCCCAGACACCCTGTCACCTGGCGGGCTCTGTCATCCGGTGATCACCTGGGGCAACGGCACCGGTAGCACTCCGAATCTGTATCGGTCGCTGCTCGGTAATTTGGCTTCACATGGGTTCGTCGTGATCGGTTCGAACAATACGAACGTTGGGCAGGGCGATCCGAAGCCCATGTTGGTGGGCGTGACCTGGATCCTCGAGCAAAACGCAGACCCCTCCAGCGCGCTTTATCATCACCTCGACGTGACCCACATCGGCGCCACGGGGCACTCACAGGGTGCCTTCGCCACGAGCGCTGCGTCGGGCGATAGCCGCATCACGACCAACGTGCCCATCGAAGGTTCCCAGGTTCAGCGAAACCTCCATGGCCCGGCACTGTTCTTCTGCGGAGGAATGGACGACGTCGTCGGCTGTGACGGTGCCCACAGCGCCATCAACGCCATCACGACCTTGCCGGCGATGTACGCCGAATACCTGAGCGTCGATCACGGCAGCTGGCTGGGGCGCGGTAGCAAGCCGAGCGTGGTCGAGAGCGTCGTCACGGCCTGGATGCGCGTCCATCTCATGGCGGACGCGCCGCTCAAGTCATGGTTTTACGGTTCGTCGTGCAAGCTCTGCAGCGACAGCGGCTGGACGATCCAGCAAAAAAACATGGACCAATAGCGCATCCTCGAGTCAACGGACCGGGCCTGGCCCTATCAGCCCGTCTTCACCGCGAGGACGATGTCGTCGCGTGCCCCATCTCGCGCTAAAGTAGTCCCTTTGGAGGTGTCTGGGTGAAAAAGCTTTGCTTGGGGTTATCTGGACTGGGCGTTTGCTGGCTCGTGCTTACGGGCTGCTCGGATGGCGGGGACGATTGCTTGCAGGCAAACGGTCTCAAGGAGCAGGACCTCGGCTGCGCGGGGATATCGTACTCTTGTGAGGTGGACTCGGAGTGCCCGAGCGGCCTCGTCTGCGTGCCCGGAAGCACGCCCAACGCGTTCGGGTCAAAAGATTATCCTCGGGATTGCATCAAGCCTGCGATGGGCGAAGCCGGGTCCGGCTAGCCGCGATTGATTGAAATGCAGCGCACACGCCGTGACTCGGCGATACCTCAGTCGGGGCCCAGTACGTCGCGTGCCGTCGATGCTGAAACTCACGCGGGAGCGAGTAGTCGTGGCACGTGCTCGCGCAGGTGCGATGTCAACGCTTGGACCTTCGGCGGGAGCGGCTTCGCCTGCGGATAGACAAGGTACATCGTGCCGAACGTCATTTGGTAATCGGGGAGCACCCGCACCACGCGACCCGCGTCGAGCTCCGGCCTCGCGACGAACCACGGAAGAGCTCCGACGCCGAGGCCCGCGACAATCGCTTCTCGTGCGAAGAAAAAATCGTTCCCACTCACGCGCCCTCGGATCTCGAGCTTCGCCGTGCCTTTCGGGCCCGTGAGCGACAATACGTTCGCTTTGCCGGGGAAGAAGCCGATAGTGTCGTGGTCGTGAAGGTCTTGCGGACGCTTCGGGAGCTCTCGGCGCGCGGCATATTGCGAGCTCGCGTAGAACGCGGTGTGGACCGGCCCGAGTTTCTTGGCGATCAGCGAAGACGACGCGAGCGACGCGCTCATGGCCACCCGGATACCAACGTCAAATCCTTCGCGAACCAGATCGACGAGTGACAATCCGAGCGTCACCTCCGGAGTGACACGTGGATGACGCACCAGGAAGCTCGGAAGCAACGGCGCGAGCACGAGGGCTCCGACGTCTGCGAGCGTCGCAATGCGCAAGACGCCGTACACTTCGCTCGCAGTGCGGCCGAGCGCGGCCGGCGCGTCACGCAGCGCCGCGATGTGCGGCGCTGCCGTGTCAGCGAGCACGCGCCCCGGCTCCGTGAGTACCGGCCCTTGCGTCATTCGACGGACCAAGGCGACGCCCAGATCATCCTCGAGACGACGAACCGCTCGACCCACGGTCGACTTGGGAACGCCAAGTTTCTTCGCCGCGGCGGAGAGCGAGCCCGACTCCGCGACCTCGACCAACATGCGCAGCTCTTCAAGGCGCGCTTTCTGGAACCCCTCGCTAATCCTAGGCATCGGGCCATGGTTGCATCTATGCAACCGCTGGTAAACCATAACTCGTCTATGCAACCGGTCGAGCGCGCGGCAGGCTCAGCTCATGTCCAACTCGAAGCGCAAGTTCCTCATGGCTACCGGAGTGTTCGCGGCATTCGGTGCGTCGAATCGTCTTGTCCGCGCTGACGACAGCAATGCGACCCGACCTCCGGCGAGCGACAAGCCGCTGCCTCGTACGCCTTCGGGCGACCTCGGCCCCTTCTACCCCGTCGAGCCGCCCCTCGGCACCGACTTCGACCTCACACGTGTGCGCGAGGGCGGCCCTCGAGCGCGCGGCACACTGATCGAGATCTCCGGTCGCGTGCTCTACCGCGATGGCACACCGCAAGCGAACGCGCGTCTCGAGATCTGGCAGGCCAACGACGTCGGTCGATACGCGCACCCCGGCGACACTCGCGCCGATGCCCCGCTCGATCCGAACTTCCAGGGCTACGCAGACATTCGTGCCGATGCGAAGGGCTACTTCCGCATCCTGACGATCAAACCCGGCCTCTACCCTGTCGATGGGATATTCCAGCGCTCACCGCACATTCACTTCGACATCCGGGGCCGCCAGCGCCGGCTCGTCACGCAGATGTACTTCGAGGACACCGCCGCCACGCTGCTCGCGCAAGACAAGGTCCTTCAGCACGACCTGTGGGGGAAGGTCAATCCGCTGCCCTCGACCATCTTTGCGAAGCTGCAGAAAGAGCGATCGACGTTGGATGCCGCCGCAAGGCGCTATCAATTCGACATCGTCCTCTGAGCCGCCCGCTCAGCCCAAGACAGCGAGGACCTCGTGGCCTGCGCAAACACGTCGCTCGTGAACGGAAAGGCTCCGTCTGACGCAACGCCCCCGGACTGGGTCTGCGAAGTGCTCTCCCTCCACGGCCTCGCTCGATCGCACGCGAGAGCCTCCTGTCGTGAACAGAAACGCAACACGCGGAGCCAGCTTCGTGGGAGGAGGTAGAGAGCGCCCTGAGCGTTTGCACGCCCGCACGTTCCGCGACAAGGTGGCGCACCGTGCCGCTTCTCCGTCTCCACCTGCCCACAGGCGCCTTGGCGGTCCTGACCGGCTGCGCCGGCGTGCCCGCCCCTGCTCCCGCGCCGGCGCAGCTCGGCGCTCTCCTAGCCGCGCTGCGCGCCGCCGTACCGTTGGACGCGCGCGGGCTCGACGGCGATCCGTACCGCGCCTGGCGAGGGCGGACTCCGCCCGCCGCCCCGCCCGGGGCAGTTTGCGGCGTCCGGTTCGAGGCCGACGGAGTCCACTACCGCCTGGCCACCTTCCCGGACGCGGCCGCGGCGCGCGCTGAGGGGTTTGCCACGACGCACGTCGGGACCTGCGGGACCTGCTCGACGATGCAGGACCTCGCCGTCTACCTGGCCCGGCCCGACCTCACCGCCCCGGTACGCCGGTGCGGGATCAAGCTCTCGGAGGCGAGCGAGCTCTCCTGCCTCGAGGCGCTGGGGTTCAGCCCCGCCTGCGCCCGCACCTGGTACTACAACGCGGTGAACACGCGCCAAGAGTGCTTCACCACCTGCGTATGGGCTTGGGCCCGCGGCAGCCCCTCCTCCGAGGCCGATGGCCGGCTCAACGCCTGCCTCCAGTGCGACGAGGACCGCTCCGGGCCGGTGTTCAAGGCCACTGCAGGGCGGACGCGGCGGAATTCGGGGATCCGCTCGTCCATCCCACGCCCCGAAGAGCAGATCGTAGACTTGGTGCACGACTACATCCCAGTCGCGCCGGCCGTCGATGGCGGCGAGAAGACCTCACAGGAGGCTAGCTCAGCCCGCCAGAAGGACTCGCCATGAGCTGCTCGAGCTCAGCCGCTGCACGATTGGTGCCGCCAGAAGTTCGAACGTACGAACGCGAAAGCGCGGGGTAGCGTTCACTCATTCCGTGCGTTGGGATCGCGGAGGACTCGAGCCTTGAGGGCATCCTGACCGAGCTCCGTGCCTCTCGTGCTGCGCGCAGCGCCAAAGGCGCGAGCACGACCGGCCGCTGAGCGACGCTCAGCGCAAGGAGCAGCACTAGCTCAACCCCTGCTACCTGTGGCCGGAAGCCGGTCAGCGCAGCAGCGTTGCTTCGTGGCCCCTGCCGACCGGCCAGCATTGCATGCTAGACTTCAACCCCGATGTCCGGCGAGGTTCCCGCCAAGTTTGAACCTTTCCGGCGGCGGGGGGTTCGTCGATCGCTTGCCATCACCGTCATCGCGGGCAGCAGCAGCATGCTGGGCGCTTGCTCGGGTCAAAGTGTCTCTGCTCCTTCGCAGACGAGTGGAACCCATGCGGGCGATGCGTCCGGCAGCGGTGGGTTGCCTGACAACGGTGGCGGGTCATCGGTTGGTGGCTCGTCTGTCGGGGGGGGTGGAGCCGGGGGGACTTCCACTGCGATGGCCGGTGCGGCAGGCTCGGGCGGGAACAAGCCGGGATGCCCGACGTTCGCGGAGTTGTTCCCCTTGCCCGACCCAAGCCCCCTGTGCACGGAGCAAGGCTTGACTTGCGAGATTCCGATTGCTTGCTCCAGCGGAGAGCAGATTCTGACCGTGACTTGCAAGAACCGCCAATGGGAACGGGGAGCGGTCGGCTGTAACAAGCCCTTCGATTTTTGTTCCGGAATGACCGGCGAAAATGGCGGCAACGGGACCGGCCTCTATTGTAATAATGGCAAATGGGTGGTCATGGGCGCGCGCGGGCAGTCCCCTCCGCTGAAGCCCTGCCCCGCACAGCCACCCGCCGAGGCGTTGCCCTGCAGCCAGAGCGCTACCGACTATTCGGTCTACGATCGTTGCGGCTACCCCTGCACGAGCGATCCGACGAAATGGACCGTGTTCGCCTGCATTAACCCGCCAACGTACTTGGGCCCTAGAGGTTGGTTTTCCGACGGAGCCTGCGACTAGCGCGCGCACACTGGGAGCCGTGATCGTGTTCGTCCCAACGTGCCCGGCTCGCTTGCTGAGGGCTAGCTCAACCCATAGGTGCCAACTCGAGTGTAGGTCGCGACGCCAGTGGGCGAGCCTCAGTCACTGCCACGCGGGCCATTCGTCGAAGCGATGGCAAGCCGGCGATCGCCTCGTAGTTCGGCGTCGACGCTGATAGCTCCATTCATTGAAACGGAGAAAATGACAGCGCTGTTGCAGCTCGCGGTACGACTCGCACGCGGGGAGCACGCTCGAGCGACGAACGAGGCATCGAAGTGGACCGAACCTTCGTAGAGGCTATGTTTCCTCTCGTGCTTAAGTTCGCTCTGGCGCTGCTCATTCTCTCTCTGACGTCGGCTTGCTCGTCGGATGCGATGCCGAACCATCCCGCAAATGGGGGCAACGCGGGCCTGGCCGGCTCAAAGACGGGCGCAGGTGGTGGCAGTGCTGGCGCTGCGAGCGCGGGTGGGTCGGCGCTCGGCGGCGCGGGCTCTGCCGCCTCTGGCGGCGCGGCGGGAAGCGCCGCCATGGCGGGCGACGATGGCGTTGCCGGTTCGGCGGCGAGCGCTGGCGCGAGCGGCTCCGCGGGCACTCCTCCGAAGGGACTCGGCGCTTGCACCATGCCTGCGAATGCCAACTTCGCCGACGCGCAGGCAAACTATCAAAAATGGAAGACCGATCTGCTCACTGCTGACGGCGCTGGTGGTTTTCTGCGCGTGAGGCGGCCGAACTCCGGCACCCAGGTGAACTCGTCCAACTCAGAGGGGATCGCCTACGGCATGGAGATCGCAGTCTTCATGGACGACCAAGCGACCTTCGACAAGCTCTGGCAATACGAACAGCTCCATCGTGGTACGAACGGCTTGATGGATTGGGAGATCTCTCCCACGGGCGGTGTCCTCGGCTCGGGCGCCGCCTTGGACGGTGACGAGGACATGGCCTTCGCGCTGGTGATGGCCGACAAGAAATGGGGCGGACAGGGGTCGCTGTCAGACACCTATCTGAACCACGCAAAGAAATTGATCGACCTGATCTGGCAGCACGAGGTCGACCACACGCGCAACGACGTGGTCATGCCCGGTGATCAGTTCGCCGACGGCCAGATCATCAACATTTCCTACTTTGCGCCTGCCTACTATCGGATCTTCGGGCAAGTGACAGGCAGAACCAGCGAGTGGAATCGCAGCGTCAAGGCCAGCTACGACGCGATCGAAGCCGCGCTGAACGCGACCAATAAGAATACCACGAACGGTCTGGTCCCCGCCTGGTCCACGCCAGCGGGCGTGCCGACCGCACCGGCGGGCACTTCTCACCCGACTCATCACCAGCTGGATTCGTGCCGCACTCCGTTCCGCGTGGCGCAAGATTATTGTTGGTTCGGTGAGGCACGGGCGCTCTCCTACCTGCAGAAGATCACTACCTTCTATGCCGGCATCGGCGCGCTCAACCTAGTCGACGGCTACAACCTCGACGGGACGCCGTTTGACGGGGCGACCTTGCACCTCGCGGCATTCGTGGGCGGAGCGGGCGTCGGAGCGATGGCCACGCCCGAGCAAACGAAGCTGCGCGATGACGCATACGTGGGGATCGCCGGCTGGCAGAGCTTGGTCGGCGGCAGCCTGTACTACAACGAGTCGTGGTCCATGTTGTCGCTGCTGATGATGAGCGGACACATGGTGGACTTGACCGCCAAGTAGCGCCGCCCGTAGCCAGGCCAGGTACGTGCATGACCGCCCACGTCGCCCCCGCAGGAGGCGCGACGCGGGCGGCCCGTTCAGTTGCGCGTTGGTTCAGGGATCTCCGTTGCGCGCCAACCGAGAACGGTCATGGGTTAGCATCGACGCCGAAAGCGGTCACCGGAAACGAACTGGTCTTCCCACTTCCGGGAGGACCAGCAACCACGATCATCCGCGCCCGGATCACGCAGCGTCACCCCGTCTCGAGCGTCGTATCCGAGTCGGGCAACATATCTGGCGGAAGCTCGTTGGACACGAGCTTACCCTCGGCGTCGACGATTCCTAAGCGTTCGAAACGCGCTCGCGCGCTCGCGAGCCGTGCTGCGCCCAGCTCCGCGAGGCGCCGGCGCCACTCGACGCGATCCTCCTCGCGATCGAGGTCGAGATCATCGAAACGCGCTTCGGGAATCGGTGCTGAGCTCGCGGACGCGGGCACCGAGTCAGCATGCCCGACGTGGACGCGGCCGGCAAAGCCGGGCGCCAAGTCCAGCGAAGTCGCAGTTCAAAGCGGGTCGAAAGAAGAGAAAAAGGTCCTGAGATTTCAGGAGCTTCCCGGGGTTGCGCGGGGGCGCAACTACACGCTGTATACCGAGTTTATGTGGGCTTTGAGCGGCGTCTCGTTGCGTGAAGGACCGTCGAGCTCCAGTGCAAGCGTGCGCTGCTTAGCCCAGCCGGCTACGGAACCCCACGGACAGCCAACTCCTTCGCAACCTCCACGAAGTGGCGCAGGGGTGCCGACCGCCGCGCCAGGCTGGGGAAGTAGAGGAAGAAACCAGCAACCGTAGGCGCATATCGCTCCAGGACCGGCCGTAGGCGCCCTGTTCGCAACTGCTCGCGTACCATGGGTTCGAAAGCGTACACTAGGCCGACACCCTGCTCGGCGAGCGAGGCGGTGAGGCGGCCATCACTGGTGATCACGCCTCCGCGAACGGGCACGCGCCAATTTCTCCGACCCCGCTCGAACTCCCAAGCGTAGAGCGCACCCGTAGTCTGCGAACGGAACGTGATGCACTCATGGCTCATGAGGTCTTCCGGGCGCTCGGGCGTCCCGTGGCGCGCAAGGTAGTCAGGCGCTCCGACCACCAAGAAGCGAAAGGGATCGGTGAGCCGCACCTGAACCATGTCTCGCTGGATAGACTCGCTCAACCGAACGCCAGCATCATACCGCTCAGCCACGATATCCACGAAGCGCTCTTCGATGACCACTTCAACGTCGACGCGGGGATGGCGCGCGCGAAACGTTGGCAGCACCGGCTCGATCACGAAGGGCACAGCCATCGGCGGAACCGATAACCGAAGGCGTCCTACTGTCTCGCCAGGTTGTGCGGAGACTTCGGCCAGCGCAACGGCTACCTGCCCCAATAGCGGGCCCGCGCTGTCCAGCAAGCGCTTGCCCGCGTCCGTTAAAGACACACTCCGAGTGGTGCGAGCAAGCAGAACGACGCGTAACTCCTTCTCCAGAAGCCGCACGGTATGACTGACGGCCGATCTGGACACCCTAAGTTCGCGCGCGGCCCCGCTGAAACTACGGTGCCTCGCGACGGTCAGGAACACCTCGAGTTGCGAGAAAGGAGCCATTTCCATGAATGAATCTGTTACGGCCGAGATTGTCAAATTCCGCTCAACAGCCTGTCGAGGGGTCAGTGCCTACCCGTCCGTGCCCGTGGGGCGCATCCTGTCCTCGTCGATTCGATCCGAATGACCACTCTCAGCGAGGAGATGTCATGGCTAAGAAGAAGAAGATTTGGTTCATCACCGGGGCCGGTCGCGGCATGGGTGTCGACTTTGCCAAGGCGGCGCTGGCCGCCGGCCACTCCGTCGTCGCCACCGGGCGCGATACCACCGGAGTGTCGCGCGCGTTGGGGCATTCTGATGACCTGCTCGTGGTGAAACTGGACGTAACGAAGCTTGCCGATGCGGAGGCGGCAGTGCGTGCTGCCACCGATCGATTCGGGCGCATCGACGTCCTAGTGAACAACGCAGCGAGTTTCTATGCCGGCTACTTCGAGGAGCTGACGCCAGAGCAGTTTGAGCGGCAGCTTGCGACCAGCCTGCTCGGCCCCATGAACGTCACCCGCGCCGTCCTGCCCGTCATGCGCAAACAGCGCTCGGGACATCTCGTCGCGATTTCTTCCTCTGCCGGACTCGTCGGCTTCGAGTTCTGTACCGCGTACGCTGCGTCCAAGTTCGGTCTCGAGGGCTGGATGGAATCGCTAGCGCCCGAGGTCGCGCCGTTCGGCATCGCTACCACTGTCGTGAACCCGGGCTTCTTCCGTACGGAGCTGCTCACAGAGCAATCGACGAATTACGCAGAGCCTTCCATCTCGGACTACGGCGAGCGCAGAATCAAGCAACTCGAATTTTGGAAGGCGCAGAATGGCAAGCAAGGCGGAGACCCCGCAAAGCTTGCTCGCGCCTTGGTGACCATCGTCGAGCAAGAACAACCGCCGTTCCGCTTCATAGCGGGCGCGGATTCGATCGCCACGGCGGAGCAAAAGATCGCCACGCTCCAGCAGCAGATTGCGTCTTTTCGCGCCCTTTCGACATCTCTGGGCTTCGATCAGGCCGGCCATAGCGACGGCGGAAGTTGACCATGCACTCGAGGAATCAGCTGGACCCATCGACAACGGCAACGCCCGCGGCACTCACCCGACGCGAGCTATTGGGCGCCGGCGCGCTGATGGGCGTTGCACCTCTGTTGGCAGCGTGCGCAGCAACCAACGAACATAAGCAAATTGGCGGGGGACAGATGAAAGCACCACAAACGAATCGCGTAAACGTCGGACTCGACGGTCGACCGCCGGCGAGGAATGGCAAGGAGAACGCCAGGCTACTAGGCAAGCTGGCGGTCTCCGAGTTGGGCGCCGGCGCCATGAGCATCAGCTCCAACTACGGTCCCCCGGCACCTCACGAGCAAGGCATCAAGACGCTTCGAGCTGCCTACGGTAAGGGCGTCAGGTTCTTCGATACGGCGGAAGTCTACGGGCCGCACACGAGCGAAGAGCTCGTGGGCGAAGCGATCGCGCCGTTCCGCGACGAGATCGTCCTTGCAACCAAGTTCGGTTACGACATCGAGGCTGGAGGTCACAACAGCCGGCCTGAACACATTAGGAGAGTAATCGAAGGATCGCTCAACCGACTCAGGACAGACCGTATCGACCTCTATTACCAGCACCGGGTCGACAAGAACGTGCCCATCGAAGAAGTAGCCGGCACCGTCAAGGATCTCATCAAGGAAGGAAAGGTCCTACACTTCGGGCTCTCCGAAGCGAGCGCGCGGACCATCCGACGCGCCCATGCCGTGCAGCCGGTGACCGCCGTTCAGAGCGAGTACTCGATCATGGAGCGCTCTCCAGAGCGGAATGGCGTCCTCACGACATGCGAAGAGCTCGGAATTGGGTTTGTGGCTTGGGGCCCCGTCGGCATGGGCTACCTAACCGGAAAAATGGACGCTCAAACCAAGCTCGATCCGAAGACGGACTTCCGATCGGGTTTCGAGCGCTTCACTCCCGAGAACCTCGCCGCCAACATGCCGTTCGTCAACGTATTGAGGCGGTTCGCGGAGAAGAAGAACGCCACGCCGGCTCAGATTGCGCTTGCGTGGCTACTGGCTCAGAAGCCGTGGATCGTTCCGATCCCGGGCACGCGCAGCCTTGAGCACCTCGAGGAAAATCTGGGCGCTACCAGCGTGCAGTTGATGCCGGCCGAGCTTCAGAAGATCGAGGCTGAACTCGCACGGATCACGGTGCACGGCGGGCGCATGTCCGCCAAGTACATGGTCGAGGTCGAAGAGTAGAACGGAGCTGGGCCGATGAATTACCCCAAGGCTTGTGGTCGGTAGAGGCGCAACGCGCGCCGTATACCGCGATATCGCAGGACAAAAGAGAACCCCGCGGAAGGTGAGGGCACGGTCCGCGAGCTCCTGAACCAGGCCGCACGCCGCGATATCCTGCCGGCCACGGCGACCTGGTTCCGACTGGCAGCGCTCGCGCTCGGTGGCGAGCTGCTGGCTGACGCCATAAATCCGCTCACCGATCGCCAATGGGGCGCCATGGCGACGCTGTTGGACTTGGTGCCGACCGACGAGGCTATCGAGGCCGCGTTGCGCCAGGAGGCAGTGCAGTGACCTGTGCCAGCTCACAGCTTCGGGCGCTTGAAGCACAGCCTCGGGTGGTCATAGGCGCCCGCAGTGGCCGTCAGCTCCCAATACTGCGCACCAAGGAGGTTCGCTTGACCGGTCATTTCCTCTGCCTCAGCCGAAGTGCCAACGCACACATACTCCCAGCGCGTGGCACCAGGAGGGGCCTGCTGCGCGCTCGCCGGCGGAACAGCCAACCGGGCGGAGGCGCCTCCAACAGCGCAGCCAGCGATGAAAACCAGGGCAATGCCAAGACTACGGGTGTTCATGCTGCCCGAGTAGCGCGCCCCGTGGTCGGCGTGAAGGGGTCGGCCTGATGGCTCTTCGTTCCGGTTGGGCGCCGCGGAAGAAGACAGCACGCCCGCAGCTGCTCGAGATCCCCGAGATGCTCCGGCCCCTCATTCGTGACTGGTGGCAACGAGCGGGCAGGCCGACCACCGGCCTACTGTTCGCAGCTCGTCGCGGTGAGCACGCGGGCAGCGGACCCAAGATCGGCGTGAGCCACGCGGTCGCCTTCCGTCGGGACTTGCGCCGAGCGTTCGGGGTGGACCTGTGGGATCCGGAGACCCGCCGCTTCGCTCGCCCCGAAGATCGGGAGCTCTCGCCCAGGGAGCGGGAGTTGTTCGAGGACACGCCGTTCACCAAGCCGGTCGACTTTCACAGCTGGCGCCGGGCGTACTCGCAGGCCTTGGCGAACGCGGGCGCCTCGGCGCAGCAGGCGTCGGCCCTGGCCGGTCATGCCTCCTTGGATGCTCATGCGAGGTACCTGAACAACACGGCCAATATGGCGCTCGTGCCGGCGGCCGCTTTGCCGTCAATTCAGGTTTTGCCACAGCTCGTGGCTAAACTCGAAAAGAAGGCGAAGGGGACAAAAGAGAAAAGCCCCGTTTTACCGGGGCTTTTCAGGTTGTTGCGCGGGGGCGCTACTCGACTTTCCTGACCGTGAAGTCCCCGAGGAATTCGCATGCTGGATTCCTTTCGACGAGTCCCTTGCCATGGGCTGGCCCTAGTAATGGAAGACGGGGTGCCCACAGCGCACGGTCGACGAAGAGTGCAGGAGGGCACGGCATGCTCTTCGCTGCGCATGGCGCCAAAGATGGGGGAGAGGAAGACCAAACCGGCGTGGCGGTCGGAGCCGAGCTCGTGAAGTTGCGCACCGCCACCGGTCGTGAGAACCTCATTGGCCTGCCGTGAACGCTCTAGCTAGTTGTTAACGTAAGGTTTTCTATGCGCAGGCGTCCGCCCGCGACGGCTCGGGCTTGTTTCGGGACGGGCCGCGCTGGCAGTTACCTGCGATCTCACAAACACGTGAATCCTGACTACCTAACGGTGAGTCCCACTTAACTGTGAGCTCAACGCGAAAAGAACCAAGCGAGAGCCGAACTCGTTCGTCTGTATGGAGGCGCCGTCTATTGCTTTCATTCGCCGCTCTGGCGCTCGCGCTCTGGGCAATGATGCAGGCCGAGCAGGTCAAGCTTGTATGGCGCAGCTATTCGACGCCTGAGTTGACAGTGTTCCGCTTGCCGGAAGATTTTTTCGTCGCGCGCGTCTCGCAGCGCTGGCTCGTTATCGACCGGGCCGAGCAAGGCGTATTTTCCGCGTCATTGCCTCCCGCCCGGTTCGAAATGGGTGGGCTGGCGCTGATCGGCCTCGATCGGCTTCATGGGGCTCCGCTCGGCGACGGCGTCAAGGCCTACGAAGGCGAGAGCTGGGCCTTCACAATGGAGGGCGTCAACGTGACCTTGCTCCGCCCCAGGGCGCTCGAGCTTCACATTCCTTTGCAGAGCGGGCATTAGGATCTGCTGCGGCGGGCACGCCAACGAAGCTCACCGTGTGGCGAATTTCGACGTCTGCCTACGGTGGCGCGAGCCGCTGGACAGGCTGGGTGACACGGCATCGGTCTTCGATCACTTCAAGCAAGTCGCGTCGTTCGATGTCGGTGATGGGGTTGAACAGGAAGTCATCCAAACGAGCACGTCGATGCATGAGAGCTTGCCCAGTGCCGATTGAGGTACGGGTGGCTCAGGATGCGGTAGGAGCGCCCGACGCCCTTTCCGGTTGGATGGCTTGGCCAACCTCGGTCTAGGCGCTAGACTGAGCTGGTAACAATGACGAACGTCGCCAACGTGATTGCGCTTCCGGAGGACCTTCAGGCCTTTGCTGAGGAACGGGTCCGCGCTGGCGAGTACGCGAGCGTCGGTGAGGTTGCTCAGGAAGCATTTCGACTTCTCCAGCAACGCGATGAG
>Ga0247779_1000724_pt1 | contig 18223 bp, 19 predicted proteins | sample UWRJL221509R5_FD_179925 | JGI IMG/M metagenome (GOLD analysis project Ga0247779, IMG submission 179925) | Plant litter microbial communities from Arlington Agricultural Research Station in Wisconsin, United States - UWRJ-L221-509R-5 | ecosystem: Environmental > Terrestrial > Plant litter >... | reverse complement strand
AGAGGGCACAAAAGGAATGGAATGATATTCCAGCTTCTGTTTGTCAAAATCTAGTGGAGAGTATGCCTAGAAGGATTCAGGCTGTGTTACAGGCCAAGGGAGGTTATACCAAGTAATAAAAACCTAGAATAGTATATTATAATATGGAAGGTACAAAACTATTCAAATGTACTTGTACTAGTAGAATATTAATAGCGTGGGAATAAAATAATATTATGTAATAAAACAAATTCTACCTTGTTTATCACATTTTAGTCTACCTTGGTTAAAAATTTCAACCAGTTTGGATCAGCCAGTCCTGAGTTATTCAAGTAACAGTCCAAATTCAAAAACATTTGAACGGTTTTGTCCCTCACTGTACTTTGAACGTCGTCGGACACATAACGAGCAGATTATTATGCGTCTGTGTGGCATTATTATTTCTAGAGCTACATTTTATGGGTCTGAGGCTATTGTTTCTGTTAACGTGAGTTAATTTTATTCAAATGTGAAAATTTTACTTATAAATATTTATGTTAGAATTTTATGAAAGCTACATTTCTGACTCCTCAATCAACACCACAGTTCTTTATTTTTTATAACAGCTGCTGACTTCATTTACACCAGCAAACAAATCAAGAAGACCATTTCCAAAAAACAGGCATGCCGGTCGATGTTTTTCACTTCAAGTGTAAGCACAAGGAAACGGATCATCACTGTGCAAAGCACTGTAATCCGGCCTCATTTCCTGAACTCATGGATGGTGACAAATGGAGGTTTAACAGCTCAATTTGCGAACAGTGTAATGTAACTTCTATTTGGATGAAATGATCAAGCGGAAGAACAGATATACAATCAAGCAGCTAGATATAAATGGTCACAGGCCTTGGGATATACCAATGGAGGCATTAATGCATTATTCCCTATGGGCGAGATGTATTCAATACTATGCTTTATAAAATATTTTATTCCCACAAATATTTAAAGTTTGAACAGCAAAATCTATTAAAGAGCCACTATGTAGCCCTTCAATAGCAAAATCTATTCAATCGGTGTATAATACTACTATTTAAGATTCACTATAGTGCTGATTGTAAAAGATAAAAGTAGGAGCAAAGCAAATAGCTGTGATAAAGTAGTGCGGGTCAGTTATTCGAAAAAAATTAAACAATAAAGACCTACGACATATAACAGACTCAGTCCCCCTATCTAGTGCAAGAAATCGTTCCATAAGGAAATGTGCATGCATAAGCTCTGCAGCTTCTGAAAGATAGCCCGTAGCCCTATCAGGGGCTGGAAACCACCAATTACCTCACAGAGAAACCTTCTTTAAAATAAATGATTGCTGACACATCTTTGGCCCCCAAGAGTAAAGCATCTAACAGAAAAAGAAGTATATGATTTGGTTAAGAAAAATTCACTACACACTACCGAAAAAGCCTAGACATACCTCATAAATTATTATTTTTGATCCATAACATGGACTGTCATGGTCAAGCCTAGCGCAACCTCGTGATGATTTGTGTCTTATCCTTCTCTCTAGTATGTTCTCTCTTTCATGTTCTTCTTGTCTCTCTCTTTCACCCCTAATCCTCATTTGCCCATTTTCCGTGTTTACTTGTCACCTTCACCTTCTTCCTCTTGTTCTCCCTTGTCTTCGCATCATACATACCCTGGAGCTCTGCTCCTTGCTCACTCTGTTCTCGTCATTCTTTCTCTCGTCATCTTGGACTCTCGTTCCCTTACATGTTCGTCTTGTTCTCGTATTTACTTATATACAACTCCATGTACCTTCTCACTCCTCGTCTAATCAACGCGCATACTCTTGCCTTCTCCCTCATCCTCGTGTGTGCTTCTGATCTTGCCCGTAACATGGACACTGCATGATAACAGCAGGCCGAGATACAGTCTTGTTCTCAACAACAAGAATGTTATCATTCTCCATGACGAACTGCTTGATGCATACTTCCGATACATCATATTTATAACCATCACTCTCACATTCAGTGTCAGTTATATTGATGACATCATTATTGGATAGTGTTGGAGTAGAAGCCAAGGACACGGCAGATGAAGGTGTCAATTTGTCGACATCAACAATTTCATTACCAGATTGTACCAAAGTCATCGTTTCAGTGACAGTGTTCACGGAAACAGTAGATGCTGGTTCCCATTCCTTGGCCTCAGCATCAAGCTTCGACAAAGCTGAAAATGAATTTAGCCACAATGTATGATGATAGACAAAAGAATAACTTTGAAGAAGCGAACACCATCGGCCTTCTTTTGAATATCGCAGCCTCACGAAATGATCAACTATTTTAGCCTCCTTTGCTTCAAGGTAAAGTTTTTGGTGCTTGTAGTATGTACTGTAAACAAATTTGCATTGAGGCCAGTTAATATTGAATTGAGCCTCGACCTTTTCCTTTGTACGCTTCCCCGGAATTTTCAGCATTCTTTCAAAACCTTCAACCATGTCACATGTAAACTCCAAAGGAAATGAGACAAGGCCTGAAGGTCCCAGAAAAAATGGAGCATGGGAGGTGGAAGATGACACACAAGAGATCCCAGAAGATGGTGACGAAGTAGGCAATGTTGAAGAAGAAAGGATGTTCGAAAGAGCCTGTGGTGGTGGTGATCTTGCGCGTAGTTTACCCCTATCAAGACTCCGAGGAGAGGCAGCACGCTGTTTAGCCTTGATGCCTTCAGTCAGATGCGAAGCAGAGGTAAGGAATTCTTGAAGCGCTGTAGCGACAGCTTCGCCAATTCCTGGACAATCTTCATACTTGATGTCAGTCTTTTTAATAAGCACTGTCACGGAAGGTATTGTGTCAATAGCAACATCTAACCCTTGTTCCAACCAGTCTGAATGGCCACCCTCAACAATATGTAGGACTTCAATAGAGTCACAGCTCACACCAAGAACTCTCACTAATTGAGGGTGATCCTCCGGAATCAGAATACGATAGATTGGAAGAATGAGACGGAGTCTTCGAGGCGGCTCGTCCCTCTGTAAAGTAGTCTCAATGTTGAATATGAATAAGACTTCAGGAAAAGATGCTGCTTACTTCATTCCGTACTTTAACGAGTTGTATATTCTTTCGACGCTCCAGAATCTTCCTCTCATACTCACACCGCATTGCTTTTGCTTGACGGTTAGCATGTGATATAAGCCTTGAGGTTGCTGCTTGTTGTCCATAGTCGTCGTCTAGCGCCTGCGCATACTTGTTCCCTGTCGTACCTTTTTTAGGCTGTGAAGGGGGCGGACCACTGGGAATCAGATGCACTGGAGCGATTTTGAGTAGTGGTTTTGGCTTTGGGTAGAATTAGGATCACTGTCACGATAATGATGCATAATAACTTACCTTCCACCTGGGAAGCCATGCCTATCTGTGAACCTTGAGCCACAATAACTTGAGAAAGCACTTGCTGAAGGCTGAGCGAGACTCCATGAAGTGCAGGGGTTGTCACCGGTGTAGCTTGAGTGGGCGACATCACCGTCAACGTCTCCTCTGAGTTATTCTTTTGAGACCTGATTTCACGAATGGAACCTGGAAGAGGACGGTGTTGGCGACAGCCGCCACGGATAAGGCAGCATGGCCTACACAACGGGCCTGGATCATTACATTCACATAGCTTATTTGCATCCCGGCGCGCACCACTAGCGGTCATGCAATGAGGTGATGAGCATGGGATAGAACTTGATGTCGATATGATTTCCTGCCTGCGAGCAATGCGATCCACCACATGTGGGTCAATTTGCGAAAGCGGGGTGGGTGGGTCAAACCAGACAAACTCTCCACACGTTGTGCACTTGTTTGACAGTTGAATGAGAAGGCCATCATACATAAAGAAGTATAACTCACAACTTTGAACCGGCGGTCAATATTCTCTATGTATTTCCCCTCTCCCTTGCAGACTTTAGATGCCGAGAGAACACCACTGCAGCCTTCCTTGGGGCAGGAACGGAGGGTGATATGTAGATATGTATCTTGAGGAGCCATTACTGAACGAAAGGCTTGATTTCGGGAATGAATGGATGAGTTATAAGACTTGATATATGCAGAAAGAAAATTTAATCAATGCTCAATGAAAAAGGGAAAGCTCAACGAATTGTATAGTGGTGCCGACGTCGTAGTTTACATGGTAAATAATGGTGGCCGGGACAGCAACCTTGAGGCAGATGGTAAAACCGAAGACTACTGTAGGGTGCAACCTAGCAGCAACTACTATAATGCAAGTATCTGTGTTTAAGGGTTAAGTTCACATGCTTGTATAGGTGAATGAGGTACTTACCTACGGCGAAACCTTTGACAGGAATGTCTATCGCGATAGACAAGTAGGAGTGACGGAGGCGGGGTTGCCAAGAGTGGCGGCAACGTGGACCTTTGTTTGGTCCAGAGCAGACGACGCGGAAAGGGACTGGCTGCGGCTGTATTAAACAACCGGGTAAGTCGGAGTCGTCGTTTTGAACAGCGAGCGCGCACTCACTGACTCATAGCCCACGACGTCTTCTCGTCGTGGTCGTCATCAACGTCAATTGTTGAGAACAAAAGCTATGAACAGCAAAAGTCATTATCGAATCCATGATGAGAGTTGTCAAGATATGGCTTACCGTGCTTTGCAAACTTCAGCCCGCCTGGAACACGAATGGTAAGTCATTAACCTGCTCGTTCATGATGAACCCCGTGCTTATGCAGTAGCAGCTGCCGTGAAAGCCTGCGGGTCAAACGGTTTCTGCGGTGTCATTTTGGGTGGGTCGGCGCTGGTCGGTGACGATGAGGTAACGGGGGCCAGAAACGTCATGACTGTGTTGGATGATGCTGAAGACGCTGGTACAGGCACGGCCAGAGACGCCGCTTCGCCATCCAAATCACCCACACGCATCCTCGGAGTCGAGGCGGTCGAAGAATAAGTTGTGCTCGGTGGAACTTGCAGCTTTTGGTCTAGCTCGTACATCCCTATCCTATCCTCCCTATCCTCAACGTTCTGTTTGTTTAAATCTGAATGCGAGTCGTCCGCGTCCATGTTCACATTTAAATGCGTATTCACATCCACGGATAGCGACACCGAGCGCGTCCTTGACCTAGACCTCGATTGTGAAGGCGACAGCATCAACAACCTTCTCGAACTTGTGAACCGTTCGTATTGCCGCTATCAACTTCATTAGCTGAGTAGGTGGAAGATCGTTATTCATGACTTGAGGCGTAGACGCAGTCGAATCGGCCTTCTGGTCGTTTATGCCGTTTTTGTCCACAGCAAACAACCGTGAAGCAGGTATAGGCAGAGGCAGAGGATCCGCAGATGCAGCGACAGCACTCAACCTCTTCAGCGGACTCCATCCAGCTGGCACGGACAAAGGAGACCCAGGCCGAAGCACAAAAATCCCCGGCTGTGGACCTCTCTTCGGTGTAGTCGTATTCGTGCCCATCTTACTCGTACCCGCACGTCTGTTGACTCCGTTCATTCTTCCTTTTCTGTTCGTTTTCTTCACGGTCTCTCCGCCTTCTCGCTCGCTCTCATCCTCCTGATTAGAAAAACGATGATAGTTCCATTGGCTGAAGGGAACCTTGTTTTAACTTGAACGTTGAAATTGAACACATCCTCCACATAGACTTTCAAGTGTGTTGAAGCGGACAAGGTTGGTGAGGCTATGGAACCAGTGAAGGCTGCGGATGGAGGTGCTGTCATCCAGGAAGTAGGGAGGGCAGTACAGGCTGGACGAACACAAATGATTGTCGATGAGAAGTCAATCGCGGCTGGTCCGATAAATGCTGGAAATAATGGGTAACTGGACTTGTCGGTGGCTCTGAAAAGAGCGTCGCTGCATCGTCAAAGGTTTGGGGAACATATTCTTGTAGGCTGTCAATGAATGAAGGCGAGGAGAGTTAAATGAGACAAGACATGAGTGTTGTTATGTTACTGCTTAGCAGGAAGGAACTATTCAGACATCGATCAGAAGAGTGCCAAACTGATCGGCAAACATAAAGACACACCTATTGGAAAATACCACTCGTTGCTGTAGTCGGTTCATCCTCCTCCCTTGGGCCATCCTCTTCTCTGACAAAAAATCAGATTAGCAGCAGCTCAGACAAACCGTTTCGAGTAAATTTGAAGACATACCTCTACTCAAAAATACCACCAACTGCGCGCTATCAAGCTCGAACACATCCACGAGCACAATCGCCGCCCAACCAGGTCAAAATCTCTCTCGAGAACGACGATGCATGATGGTCCGAGATTATACAGTAATATATTCATCATTCGCCTTCGAATCGACGACACCTGCACCTGAGCCTGAACGTCGACGTGGGCGTAAAATTGTGTCCTGCGTCTTCAACATGTGCAATATCTGTGCAACCAACGAGAGTAGATGGTATTCAAATCGAGCCAGCGTCCCATTCCTTCGGGTTGAAGACGGGGTATGAAATTGAACAGATTGTCGGCTCCTGGGAGGGTCAATCGCTTACAATGAGTGAGGAAACATTCAATTCATTGCGTTTTCCTCCCCCGAGCCATCCTCGCGCATGCGAGCTTCTTCCAATTGGAGTGGTTGACGTTTATCCTCGTATCTCAGACCATTTTGGCATCCTGCAGTGGCGGAATGTGCGATAATCCCATGTTCTGCGAATGCTCCGGTGGTGACGAGGAGTTGAGGACCATCGACAAGCTTGTCATAGTGGTTGTGGACGGGGTTATAAACATTCGTAGGAGGGTGATAGTGAGGGCAATACTGAACTAAGAATTGGAAAAAACTGAGCTTGACCGCGAGGCTAGCAGGAACGAGCACAACTGTTAGGGTACCAATGCATTATCAGAAAAAAGGGAAAGGATACACAAAAAAAGAGTAGTCACCGTCAGCAATGCGATCCTTCCCTTCAAAAATGACCTTCTCCTTGTGTCCAGGTTTCGGACAACCCGACGTTCTGTTTCCATTGACAATGAGTGCATTTGCCAACCCTTGCAACTTTGAGGTCAAGGTAGGGTACGGAGGATGTGCTGTCAACCGCAAGCCAAACATTCCGAAAATCGTGTCGAATGAGATACACATCTAATCGCCATCCGTCAAAACCTAGACCAGCACTAACGCCGACGGTCCATTCTTTGAGGCCATAGACTAATCTGCGAATTATCCGCTTTTGAACTGACAACGCCTCCACCTGAGCCTGCTTTTCTTGCGTCCTCCAGACATGCTGCCAATGAGATAGTGGAGGGGAGTGTGAGGCACGACCCAATTACTTCAAGTTGGAGAATTAGTGTGAAGAGCAATAGAGTATGGCATTCCGGAGGTTAAACACGTCGTCTGCTGGAATGGGTTCAAAATTTGATTTTCGTACTAGCGCAGATTACTTACGATGGATGAAAAAAGGGCATGTCCTTTCGTCTTCCTTGCCCTTCTCCTCTTATGATCGTGCACACGGATTTTGGTGGGTGTTCCTAGCAACCATTACTGCACTTGCAAAATCCTACGCCCTCCACCACATCTTCCACGCGCATTTTTCGCTGCCCTTGAACGATAGACTCAAAGACAGCACGTTGACGAAGGCGTTGAAATGCGGGATTTCTGAGTTAGGCTGTCAATGTAGGAGAGAGAGGAAAGGGAAATTTGATCACATACCAGCATGATTCCTTCCTGTCTGCTCCTGGAATTGAAGAGTTCCATCTATGGAGAGTTGATTAGAAGGTCATATCAAAGTCATAAAGGCAAGGACGAACCTATTCAATGCGCTACCAAACCCGAACATGCAATACCCCTTGGCCGCTAAAGAACATTCCTAGCCACCCTTTCTCCTCATCCAAGCCATCGATTTTACTCCAAACATTGTCGAACCCATATACAAGGACCCAAAAAGTATGCCCTAACGTGAGGGACGGACGTTCTTGCCTCGGGTGGGTTTTGCTACACGACAAACGGAAGGGATGGAGGACACTTATGGGTTACATCGGATTTTAAAGCTGAATTCATAACACACAGAAAGGATTAGGAGGACGGTCAACGAGCTTGGTGCGCAAGGAACCGCGACGTCGTAGCGGCAGTAATGGGTACGAAGGAAAAAGTCCAAATTAAAGTCCCTGAACCTGTTCGGGCCAATCCTGCACGTGCTCACGAGGAATACGTCAACTACAACTGGGACGTCAATACAAGCGATACATAGTAGCTAGTAAATCAGGAATGATACTCGTTTCTGCTGTTAAATTCTGTTAAATCAAGTCAAGATCTGTCAGTGCATCACTAAAATAATGAAGACGGGAGTCGTCAAATATGTCTGATTGGAGAAGTAATATTCTGTCCTGCTTTAGCGCATGTCATTACAGCGGTTTCTTCAGGTATATCTGCGTCGCGTTTCCCTCTGACCTGCAACGGAAAGCATGTCATTTGGTGTCTCTCCACTCTTAGCGAAGTAACAATTTCCAAAGGTATTTCCAACCCCTGTCTTGTATCTTGTATTTTCTCATAGGTAGCAGTCGACTCAGATCTCAACCACGCAGGACAATGCACGCTTTCGATTGCTAACGGGTCCTAACGCCCTTTTTATTAATTTGTTCTAAGAGTTTTAGCGGATAGACTATACTAGTTACCTCGTCTCTCATATAAGTCAAGCCAAACTCCCTGGGCTGAATTTGATTTTTCACCACGCCTCGCCGCGTCTCTGCCCTCGCCGTAGAAGATACCAATCTGTCGTGTTATTTCTGAGATCACCCATATTTTGTTTTACATAACAGACATACAAGTCTGTTGAGTACCTTCTCGGGAAGAAAAAAGAATCTCAGTATGTGATCACGTTTACAGGTCGCTTACTACATATTTTGGTTATGAACTTGCCTTGCATGTGCTTAAGCTAACAGACTCTGCGTCAAGGTACAGATCTAGAAGATCGCCGGCTGCTGCTGTCTGAGATTCATTTGCATACCCAGGCCCAGGGGACGTACTAACTACGCCATTAGCTATGTTGGAATGCCTGGTCGGATCGCACATTGACCAAAGCGTCTTACTATTGAATCAGCTGACAGACTTAAGACGCGCCTCATAGGGCAGGGATACTTTAGATGCCCATCGGCGCTTACTTGAACTCTGACGCATCGTTGTGATATGATAATATCCGGACATCAATGATTTCTCCAACCCATAGCTCTTGCTATTGGTAGAGATGAATCTGTTTTATGGAGGAGGTGTCGCATACTTCCTCAAACCGAAACTGACAAAGCGACGGAAGTCTTTCCAGACTTCTCCTTTATGATTTTCCGCTCGACCTACTGCGCTTTCAGCAGTGCTCAACCCTGTTGGTGGCCCGCTTTGGCCAGGTCCAGTCAAGGTCGCAAAGATGCCCTCCCCGGTTCCACCTAAAGGAAGAGATACCCTGCTGGCTCCTGGACTGATGAGACTCCCTCCTGCATGTCCAGTGGCGGGAGGATCCATGTCCAGAGACGACAAGAGCGAATTACTTCCAAGATCCGTCTTTGTGCTCGTCATAGTGAGGAAAGAATTTCCTAGATCAATCTGCGTCGATTTGGAAGCACCTTTCAGGTCGAGAATCTAGCGAGAGAAGAGTTGGTCTTTACGAAACGAGAACTTTAAGTTTCTGGCCAACATACCTTCTGGAAATTTGAAAGGGAGACATCTCCAATCAGCAATATATGTAGTTTAATATAAAGCCTTCAGGTGGATCCTGTGGAAATGAAGACATGAGACACGAAATGACACTTCCTGCGAAGTTTTATGGCCATACCCCTTGAGTTACGATAACTTTGAGCAGTGCCTCGAGACACGTAGTGGTTTTGTTTATGTTTTAGTGTATCTATGTGATTTATGACTTTAAAAAGAAGGTTACACATAGATGGGTTTCGATACGTACGAAGATGTCGTGAGTGCTTCACCGGGCATTCTTGTAAGGAATGCCTTTACAATTTGCAAGTCGATGAGCAGCTAGTTAAAAATAAGATTTTGAGAGGGATGCAATAAAGTTATGCAAATACCTGTTCACCACCCACCTCTTTTAAAGGTCAACTCCTAACCAGACAATTGGTGAACTCCACAAGAATGATACTGGCGAGGAGTTGATTAGTGTTTGTCCACACATCGTACAACAAAAAAGGCACTGTTATCTAGAGGCTTTATCCAATATGTTTCGAAGATACTTTTTCTGCTCGATCAGAGGCTTAATAAACTCAATAACTTGTTCTGCCAATTTCACCAGTTCACCCGTGTAAGCCGACGGTCCGCTGACTTGACTGATGGTCGATCATGAAGTACGAAGAATCACATTGATCGCAGTTGATATCGAGCTTGGAAAACTCATTTATTAGCAAAAGTGGATAGCATTAAACAAAAAAAAAGCTAACCTGACGAACAAATCACATTCCACCTAGAAGGTTACCTTGTCCTTGAATTCCGGGTTGATCTTCCCCTTCACCTTTTCTTCAAGCCAAACAAGATTCAGTTATCTTTCATCCCGACAGCAAGGCTAGATTACCTCCAACGCGGTTGTCTGGCAATAATCAGCAGTATTGATAACAGAGCAGGTTTGCTTGATTAAATCCTGATCGAAGCGGCTTTTCGTCCGTAGACTTGCGAGAAGTTACCGCAGGTCTACGTAAAATTCAGTAAATACTTGATTAAAATTGCAGAAAATCATCAATACCTTTTAACGTTTACAGCAAGAACCTCCTCTGTCAAGGCCACCGTGAGAGATAGTTACAGTAGAGTGTATCATATATTATTTACGAGGATAGATCCTTAGCCATTTCTTGCGTAATGCGCAGAGATCGAAGAGTGCTTGACCAGTTGACAGTTTGAGGCTGACCGTAGAAATAGAAAAGGTCCGTGGAGGATGGAAGAACTGGCAAGGGCGAGGATGTACTGTCCTCTGTTTCTGTAGGAGTATCCGTTGATGTTCGTGGCAGCTGGATTTTTACGGCGTTCCCTTTAAGTTTACGATGGGGGGCAAGCACGTCTGCTAGGACCCTGAAATATTGGAGATGTTGAACTGTGCTCTCTATAGCCAATTCGATTTACGCACTTGTCTTGTGCGTCTACAAAAATTCCCATGTGCACGTTGAATGCAAACGACATGGGCTTTCCAGGTTCAGAATGGGAATATCTGTCACCTTGAGCGTGTCTTAGAACTGTAGGTAAAAATCAGCGAATTAATAACAAGGAGAGAAATCAAAACAAACCGAAGTTGCCCATTTCTTCACCATAGCCTGTTCGAATTTTGTAGTTATAGCCAAATTGTCCAACAACGATTTAAGGGTGAGAATCGAGCCTGCTTTTGTTAGTAGCGTTGTCAAATCATCTCTGAATGACAATACAAACGGACCTGGTTATTTCAGTGAACTTGGCCAATAAATAGTTCGAAACAAATGAGACGACAAATAAAAATAGGCCAAAGCTGTACCATGGCATCTAATGCAACCATCTCGCCCTTGGCTTTCGTGCTAATGTCGTCGCAGTTGCGAACGTTCACAGAGTGGGCATCGAGTTCCTCTTGACCAATAACTGCGGAAAAAAACAATTGCGTTAACCACAGCCTCGAAAAGAAGAAAACAACGAATATCAAAGTAACGGTAACAAAAAGGAACACATGTACCCAAGATAAAGCTGTACTGCGCAATTTCGCCGTTTCTGATCTTCTTGGGTAAAGTATTCTCGTCATTGTCAACGTCAGCGAACAGCCCAAGAGAATTCAAGCGATCTGTGATCTCTGCCGTGTATTCTTTCCATAAAAAAGTAGCACAGAAAAAAAAAGCGATCAACGGAGGAGGAAGGTTATAAAAAGCATAAACACAACTAACATACTAAGGAGCAGCGACGGGAATAACCAAAATTTGTCTTGGCGAGATCCAGAATGGCCTAAACAACTAAATTTTTCCGGAGTTACTATAGTACATCTTCTGCGACATTCCAAGTCTCAATTGTCCCTAGATAACTATCTGGGCGGGCGGAAAGCTCAAGATGGAATTCGAATCCGAATAATCCGTAGATATCTCCCAGTCAGCGCGCCGCTGGCCTCATTACGATGGATAATACCGAACTCAGCCATTCGGATAGGGAGTTCCTTGTAACTGCGATCACGAGAATCGAAGATCAAGCAATGTCCGGGGCAGTCCATGGGCTTCAATTCTCAATTCTCCTTCTCGACATCAAGGGTAAACATATTGTCCTTGTAATTCTGCCAGTGCCTGTTCCTTCAAGTCGGGCGGATTCGCTTGCTTTAACCATTTCTCAAACATAGGCTTGACACGTTCAACACCACAATCAATATGCCTCCATCGTCTATGGGGGTTGATCGTTATCTGCGGCATATCAGGTTGTGTTTCTTCTCCAAGTCGTTAACTGGTTATCGACGTACTTTGGCGAAATCGTCACCGTGATTCCTCTGTCAACTTCAGCACTGGGATGAAGAGCATTAGAGACACATATACACACCTTTATAAGATCGATGCAGAACTTGGCGACATCTATCTCCTTCTCTGGATGATTCTCAAAGTATTGCAATTTTCCAAGTTTAGTGTACACGACCGCAGCGTTCGCGGATTGCAGGCAACGTCCACAGATATCCTGCTGTCTGAGATGGTTGGATGATGTTTCCAAATAGGCTCATAGTCGTTCAAGGAAGAGTTGGAAGATAAAGAAGGCGACTCCTCGTGCAGATGTTTACTTGATTTCTTTTGGATTGCAATGTTCAGATCTGATTTATCTGTCTTATGAATTGAGGAACGAGACGCGTCGGAATCTTACTCTTCGGCAACGTGTTTTCAGTGTTCACTTAGCACGTGCCGTGCGTTTCGTGCATGCACATGTGGACAGCAAGCAGACGTGGGGTACAAAGCCCCGTTCTCGAAGGACTTTGGCTCTTTTATCAACGTATATCGCTTCTAAATGACGATATGGTATTCCATTATTTCTAAATTTTCTTGCCATGGAATAACACAGCCCTCAAAATGGATAAAAATAATGGGGTACTTATATTCAGAGCTCTTATCTATGAGGAGTGAGCGAAGGCTTACCTTGCTTACCTATTTCTCTAGATAACGCTGGAGTACACCTTTGAACTTGTCGAAACGAAGAGGAAGCAATAGGATGTCTATAACCAAATGGTGGCTCGGAGCATTGCTCACAGTGGTCGCGTGCTTCCAACTAAGCTATAATAACCGATGCAAAGCCCATACAGCTCCCTGACCTTTATGAAGCCTCCGTGCTAGAACTTCAAGAAGGATTGGATGCTGGCCATTTTTCTAGCACTGATTTAGTGAAGGTACGAGGCACTTGATATGCCTTTACCTTGACGAAACTAACGTGGCTTTTTGGCATACTTTGCTCGTATTGATGAAGTGAACTTGAAAGGCCCTGCCCTCCGTGCCGTTTTGGAGACAAATACATCTGTCTTAGCCCAGGATGCTGCTCTGGATAAGGAGCGCAAGATATCTGGAAAGCGATCAGCGTTGCACGGTATTCCTATTCTTCTTAAGGTGCGTCCCTCTTATTGCATAACTAACTACCTCATAACATCCACATAGGATAATATTGCGACTATCGCCTCAGAAGGTAGTGAATTCATATTTACATTCCAACTTGTTGAAATGAACATTCCTGCTTCTAGGTCTGAATACGACTCCAGGCTCGTTCAGTCTCCTAGGATCAATTGTTCCTGAAGATGCCGGGGTCGTTAAAACGTCTGTGTAAAGCTGACGCAATTATCCTCGGTGAGTTGTTATTTTCGTGTAAATGGAGCCGTTGCTCACGCTAGAGGCCTAGTAGGAAAAGCCAATCTGTCCGAATTTTTCGCCCATTTCGGAGGCAAGGTTGTGTACTTACCCTATAATATGCCATCTAAAAGAATGATTTGCCCTAGGAAAAGAACTTCAATATAACCATGGCAGAGACCGGATTTGCGATGGAGAATTTACATGCTTTATCGCGAAGATTGAACATCACAAAGGAAAATTTGGGTGATTTACAAAGTAGGTTCAAGTTTCTGTTGATGTGCGGTCGAAATACCTGGACGCCATCATGTCGCACGGCAAGAGTGTTCGGCCTCAGTCACTCAGCTCCGTCTCGGAATCCATCGCACTGATCGATTCGCGCGCCGATCACATGAAGAAATGGGTTAACAATTATATCGAAAGGACAGGAATCAGAATCGCTCTTTTGTTCAATCTGACGGCTCAAGGAGATAGTAGAACTAACTTAGATATTGCTTGACTAACTATAAAGATATCGGTAGCTACTCAGAAAGATAGTTCTTCCATGATAACGTGCGTGAGTCTTTCCTGGCTAATTGAATTTCACTCTTAGCCTTCTACAGAATGGCTACGGTTACCATGTTTTTCCTTCCTGGGTCGTTTGTTTCTGTGAGGCCGTTTCAATTTCGGCCAATTTTCAGAAATGTTAAATATTTGTAATCCACAAGGATTCTTCCGAATGATCTTCTTTACCCAGTCCGACTCAGAAGGTCGGCAGGTGCTCTCTGTTTCTCCTCAATGGTGGTTATTTCCTGTGATAACTACCCCTCTTACGGTCTTCGTGTATGGGTGATATGGCAGCGCCGAAGGAAAACATTGGAATTGGAACATGTACAAGCAGTACAGGCTACGATATCTCAAGATGACGCGTCGGAGAAAAACTCTGGAAACTATGCAATACATTCAAGTGGCATTCGCAGATATCAACGATCTGTAGACCTTCGGTCCATAACACGCAGTGCATACTAATCATAATCCATATATTTTGTCCATTCCAAATCGCGTAGACGCCCATTGCAACGCAGACTCTGAGTCCATCATAGCCTCTATTTACTTTGGTGGTCTCATCATGTTCACGACTTCCAAGTAGAAATATATGCATCGTGATTTTATGATAATAATAAAACAATTCTGTAAGCACAGTAGCAGTCTGCCAAATTCGCCTGTTTCAACATGAAAGAAATTTAACAGCTCGACAACATCCTTCTCTCTGGGTCATCAGTTTTAAAGATAATTATACAATGAAATTTGAATTTGGAAATTCTTATGGTCACAAACATATCTATAGACAGTAAACAAATGTACCTAAAGAACTTGTTGACCCATCCAGCCTGCTCCAGTCCATCGTAGTAAATCGAGATCTGGTGTCCGTCTGGTCGTAGTCCGGGATATGCCTTTCTCTGGGTATCACATTGGGTAGTTCTATAGAAATATTATACACACAAATAACGTTATAGTAATAAATTACAATCTTCATAACAATAGCAAATAGGTACTGGAGCTGGCTGCTAAAGGCCTACAAGCATGGAATCAGTGGGTGACAGGTCACTTATGGCGAATCTCCCTCGCAAGCCTCCAACATATCACGAAAGCAAACGATGCGGCAATACCACCGATTCTTTTCAAAAATGATTAACAATTATCTACTCAAAAATATATCGACAAAAGTAGCACACCTGACAATGTAAACGACGGAATTGGAATAGAACATTCCGTCCTCTGCTTCCGCTCTACCATGCAAATCAAAAAGGATTTCTCCTGCTCTGGCTGCCACATGGGAGGTGCTGGTGCCACAGGCGCGCGATTCACTGGTAAACTGGGTTTCGTTGGGTCAAAAATGCCAAACAGAAATCGCTGCAAAACCGGTCACAAAAAATTGGGGGATTACGACAAATATATTGTGGATGCTCTAAAAAGAAAAGAAAAAAGGGAATGTATTTGTTATAGAAGCTGAACATGTTTAGAAGCACGGAAAAACACACCAGTATGATACCCGCTTTCGCGCTCAGAGTACTACCATTCGTTCGAACTTCTGTTTCTCTTTGATGGACATTTCAGAAACTTTCTCGAGAGCAGGGTAGTCGGCATTGGTGACAGGCCTATGACACTATAAGCATCGTCTTCCAAGAATATTATAGGGAAATAGATACCTGTCAGTAGTCATCTCGTAGCAGAAACCATCATCCGTAGCAGGACCCAAACACAAATGGCAGCCATAGTGACGTTCAGATGCTTCTCCCAGAAGTGAGCCGATGAATGCGAGAACACTTTCTTGCCTTCGGGATGTTCAAAGTTGATCAATTCTAGTTTACATGATTTCTCAAGAGGTCGTTCCAAATCCCACAAGGTACCGTCGACCTGGTTAACAAAAAAAAACACGTCGTAAGGTCGCGACTGGGATGAATAAAAAAATTGGCGTACCTTGGCGATGATGATACCCTCAGACAAGCTCTTTGACATTTCTTTTGCGATATCCATCGGGCTCGTTTCCCAACTCTTTGCTTTCCTTTCAGAACCATCGGGCATGGTGACAGTGATTTCTTCTCTGGGTTGAGCTGGACGTTCGTATGAGCTTGGTGCAGCGTATTATAACACGGCATATACCTGCTACGAACGCATCGTATTCCTCCTTGAGTTCGTTGAAGAATGATCAAAGAACTCTGTTGCAGGTTGCAGCTGATCATCGGCCAACCCAATCACGAAAACGATCCGTCATACACAGTATAGCTGGTGAGATCGATAACGGCACACATACCTCCAATGGTTGCCCAGACTCTGATGAAGTTTTGTTTTTTTCTTTGGGTTTCTTAGCATCTCCTGCATGGGGACTGCCGGGATCTGCACAGGCTGTGAAGAGGATGCAGTCGGGTGAGCCATAGCAAACGCTCTGGACAATGGTGGGCGGAATATAAGGTCCTATAAGACGATACGACGTGGCAAGACGAGAATCTTACACGGTGTAATCAAGGAAGAAATGGCTAAAATTCGACTCAGAGCGAGCATTCAAAATCGATTGAATCGAGTCACGCAAAAAAGGTCAACGAGTACCAAATTGCCACCGCGCGCGGAAAAAAATAAAATTCACATTTCTTGGTGATAAGATAAGATTTTATCCGACATCAAAGAAGGTTCATAACGACGTGCATGCTACGTACAAAATTTACACGGTTTGTCCTGAGAGTAACCACGGTTGGTTTCGCTGATGTGCCTTGTCAGCAAAGAAAGAAAAAAGGGCTTCACACTGCGTGCTTACTATTTGCATGATCGCAGATCTCTCAGTTTCGGCTAGTGAATTGATATGTTCCCGAGTCATGCTGAACACCTGGTTAAGCATCGCCTGTACGGAGTCAGAAATAAGTTGCCGTGAAGAACGTAATAAAAAGGATATTTACCCGCTGCGCCTCGCTGATATCTGGGTTAACTGCAATCGGCTGCTTTTTCTGCTGTGCCACAGGGGGAGGTGCCTGTACGGGAACATGAGGGGGTGGAGGTCTGTAGTAGTCCTGCTGGGCAGGGGGCAGCATTGGAGGCACATGCTGTGCTTGATGTTGAGGAAACATGGCGGAGGGCGGGGGAGTAGACATCTGCATGGGTGCAATTGGTCGCATGGGCTGAGGATGTTGCAAACCTTGGGGCGGGGAAGGCAGGTACTGTTGTAAATGTGGAGGCAAGGCTGGTATGGGTGGCCAGTTCGCAAGAGGCAGAGCGGCTTGAGGAATAGGAGGTTTGATGGGAGCAACAGGTGCAGAACCTCGAGAAGAAGCTAGCATTCTTTCTAGAATATTTTGGTCAACAATTCTATTCAGTAATAGTGCCTGGAAAAGTGCATAAGATAGTTGAGGGTGCTTGATGAGCAGTGTGCGAGCTTGGTGGGGATGAGTGATAACAAAGGCCTGTGAACAGACATTATTCAATATCTAGCAAACCCTATCTATGAAGAAAGAGAAAACTCACTTTCATGTGCGCCAACACTTCCATTAGCTGGCCAGATGGCATACTTGCAAGGGTACAGCTGATACTGTCAAGGACAGTAGTGCCACTAGGTACTTGTTTTCCAGGTGGAACATTGGCAAGAAATGCGTCTAGATCGTTCGAACGGCTTGACCCTCCCCGCCAGTGGGAACGCTCAGATGGGCCAGGGTAGCCACCATCTAATATTTCTCCTTTCACAGTAGTCTTGCCTGCAAGAAATGGGTCGGAGTCTGCGAGGTCAATTCGGAGAGGTCGACCACCGCAGTCAGTATTGTTGAGATTGCGCACAGCTGAGAGAGCAGTTTCATGATCTATGGAGGACATTGTAGTGGTTAATGGAGTTATGGGGGATTCGCGGTTAGAGAAGTGCACAAACTACATAAGTTAAAGGAAATAAAAATCAAGTACCAGCAAATTCGCAAAAGCCATAACCTTTAGGCTTTGCAGTGTCTCTATCAAAGACCAATCTACGTTCATAAAAGTATTTAGCTGCATCCTCCGGTATTGCAGACAAAAATACGAACCTAAAAGC
>Ga0247779_1000723_pt1 | contig 18258 bp, 17 predicted proteins | sample UWRJL221509R5_FD_179925 | JGI IMG/M metagenome (GOLD analysis project Ga0247779, IMG submission 179925) | Plant litter microbial communities from Arlington Agricultural Research Station in Wisconsin, United States - UWRJ-L221-509R-5 | ecosystem: Environmental > Terrestrial > Plant litter >... | reverse complement strand
AGAACGAAGAAAAGACTGTGGAGGTTGAAGAAAAAGTGCTACAGACTTTATCTTGGCTGCATTAATTCGGGAATCATACAACAAGGCGACCCCGATGATTTATAATCACTGCCGATTCTGTTCTCAAGATGCCGTCTTCTCTGCGCGACGGCATCGAACAGTGCAACCGAAGGCTACCGAAAGCGCTAATTGCCACTACCCATTATGCATTATCCTTGACTTGCCGCCCATGTAATTAGGTTGACCAAGTGTATCTCATCCTCCTTGCCTAGTAGTTAGAGGGTTACTCTGTTCCAATGGTTTCCCCAAGGCCTTCGACTTCTATTGGTGCGCACCGAGCGGGTGCTAGCCCATTCCAATCTCTAGTAGAGACGATTTCTCTTAGTTGTCCGATCTGAGTCGACAGCTGGTAATTTACCATCTGCGAGCCTTTCTCTTTGGAATAGGTATCAATGTAAGCTTGGAAGCCTTGATACCCGTAAATAATATACAGATTACAGCTATATTTGGCGTGTATCATGCTGGGCATACGAGTAGCAGAAATGTGAAAGGAGTTTACTTCGCGGCTTTTTTTTTTGAAGTCCACATATGAATGGTCGAATTCCTCAAAAGGAAGCCCAAATCGCGGCAACAAACGGCAGATTTGGGGGTTCCTTTTGAGGAATTTGACCATCCATATGCGGATTTTTTTTTTATAAAAAAAAAGCCGCGAAGTAAGCTCCTTTCACATTTCCGTTATTCGTATGCTCACTATGTCCTCCAATGACAAGCAGGACAATACCAGCAGTTGTATTTTGGATACGCAGCCCAGGGAGAGTGAATTCGCACGTAAAAGCAACTGAATCTGACAAAAATGTTACGCGCTTATTCAAAAATAATAACTAGGTATGTAAGAAATATTAAGGTGATATAAAAATCAGATACACAGAAATGGCGAAGGGGTACTGGGGTCACCCACGCGACCAAATTGAATCTCATTGATTCGTCGCGCATACCACGGATGTAATTCTTCAAAGTAATAATGTATTGCAAGCATAAAGAGGTATCTTGTCCAAGATCCGGAAACACCACTTGGTCGCATCAGAAAACGCAGAGACAAAATACGCGAATTATTTGAAAGATATGCGATGACCCACCCTATTACCATCGATGCCATCTTGACCCAAAGGATGGAAAATTGCGTGCCGCAGACTGCGGGCTTGGGTGCTTTTTTCGTTGACCTTCGGCAATTTTGAGAGTAGTTCAACGGCCCTAGGCCTCCTTGATGCTAATTCGTCCGTTTCTTGGCCAAATATGACGCCAAAAGTGCGTATGATTAGATTAAAGAACCCGAACATAATGCCTCAACAAATATTCACTAGCATTCTCGAAAACCTTCAAAAAATTGAAGTCATTCATCGTCCTAATTAAAATAACGTGGATCTTCTCACCTTGTGTGTCAGGGACGCAAAGGACACAGTTTTTCCAGACAAGGTATAGTCCAGCTTACAATCGCCATCGGGTCTAGCAAAATATCCGTGATGTCCGTGCAACCGTGTCCGCGCAACATAAAAAAGGACGAGTATTTTATTGACGCATTCACTATCCACTCGTTTAAATGGAATATCAAATAAAAATTCAAATGAGGTAAAGTCTTTCCTGAAGTTCAAACAGCATAAAGCACGATTTACCCAAGACATTATGTACGTGCCGGTATGTGCCGCGTACATGCCGGGTGCCGATCCGTACAATATGTCAGTGCCGATACGTCTATGTGAGTTCTATAAAGCGCATAAAACATAGAATCCAATACCGAATTTTATGCACAGTTTGAGTCTCAGATGCTTTACATCTCACCTTATCAGCGAGACAAATATCATATAATAATTTTGATTGTAAATTTAGCGACACCAGTGTGTGATTATGTTTGTCTTTAAGTTATGGTTACTTAACTTTACAAGGCTCTGACCGACGTAGGTAGGTATATGATACTTTGAGTTCGCTGAGTTTATTTAATTTAAGCTCCTATGAGCTCGGCAAACCACTTCTTAACCAACCACCGCAAGCTCAGATATTTGACCAGAAAAAAACTAAAAATGTATCAAACACGAGGAAATAAACGAAAAAATACATTATAGTCTATAAGTCACATAACTTGGCCATGTCCGTGAAATGATGTCACAGACATTTTCTGATGCCCATCTCCTGCGCCACCGGTGTGAACTAGTGTTCCTCTTGACCCGGGAGCGACAGTCTAACAAGAAATACGAGAATCTTGGCAATATGTAGGCGTGTCCCTGAAATTGTAGGTAAAACGTTCAGTTATCAAGCTCACGCGGCCTTTCGCATTACCCGCAAAGGGTTTGATCATCCTCGTATGTATTTGCAAACCACTTAATCGCTTACGCCGATCTCGAATTTTGGTTCCGGATCAATCTCTATTACAGCACAGGACGGACTTGGTGTGTTTCTAGGCAGTTTCTCACTTTCCTTCAGAATTAGTTCCGCTACGCGTAGCGCCCCAAGAGGCAATCTCGTTGTGTCCTCACGGAGCACTCTTCAGATCTTCAGAGGCGACAAGCCGGAAACGGCCTCTCCATATATCCGACCGGTGTCGAAGGGTTTCGCTCAATCCCGCGTAGAAGTGTCCAAAGCGAGGAATCACAGCTTATTTAAAGTTTTTTGTGCGTTGATAAGTTGTAGAGTCGATGTGATAATAAAATTGAAGATCACTGGATAGATTTAGATTAACCTGGTCATGTTTGCTCCGCTCATTGCATCTGCTTCCACATTTGGGTGTACCATGCTTGACACTGACAGAGGTCATCATCATAGTCTTGATGGACATACGGTATACATACTATTCTTTTTTTCTCCATGCCTAGTCATCCGACCAACTCTCCATTTACTCTATCAAGATCTACCCGCCCGGATTAATCGACCAAATTGTAACTCGTGCAAATTTTTTGAAAGAACCTATGCCCTGGAGCGGGGGCAGAAATTCAAATAAATAGACGGTGATTTAGAGCAGAAAATTGCACCATCCCCTCACCACCTTTTCGCAATGACAATGGCTTTGTCAATTTCTCAGACGGATTTGCTGAAATCTCCTACTCAAGTCATTGTGCTTGTTGCATCCCTCGTCTCTGCTGTTGTTCTCATATTCTACAAGTCATTCTTCTCTGGAAGGCGTCTCAAGGATGAAGATGGCAATCCCATTCCTCCTGGTCCGATTGGCCTACCAATCCTCGGTATGTTTTTTTCTTTTTGACATGAGTCACCACATCCTAACTTTAGTCAATGTCAGGATCCTTCCCATTCCTTACAGACTATCCTGAACTTACTCTCGACTACTGGGCGAAGAAATTCGGTTCTCTATACTCCATATGGCTCGGAAACCAGCTTTTCGTGATCATCTCCGACCCTAATATCGTCAAGGACTTGTTTGTCACCCAAGGCTCGATTTTCTCCTCGAGGAAAGAGATGTTCTTGAAGTCGCAAATTATCTTCGCGGGCCGTGGTATCACTGCGACGCCATACAATGACCGATGGTACGTTTCCAAGATGATTGGCATTTTATCTCGGTCCTGAAAATATAATTATTCAGGAGGAAGCATCGCCGCCTCTCGACTATCTGGTTAAACAAACCCGCGGTTGATAGCTACACCAATGTCCTCGACTACGAGGCCCTCATTCTCATCCAAGATTTGTACCGTGATGGAAAGCAAGGCAAAGCTCCCATTAACCCACAGCCATATGCCGGTCGTTGCTCTCTCAACAACATGTTGACCATCACCTTCGGGACCCGCACAGACAGCATCGCACACCCTCTCGTCGGTCAGGCCCTCCGCTTGTCTCGCGAATTCATGTGAGTTTAGTCTTGTGTCTGATTGCCGCTGTACCATTTCTCATATGTTGCACCAGGAATTGCACCGGTCCAGTGTCAAACATGATTGACTTCGTCCCCATTTTCCAAAAACTCCCTCACTATATGAAAACGCGCGGCAAAAAGCTACACGCCGATCTCGTCAGCACATATGGAGGCATGATTACCGACATCGCGGATCGCATGAAGAGCGGTGAGGAGGTCCCAGAGTCCCTTGTAAAGTCTATGCTCCTCGTGCAAAAGGAGGAAGAATTGGACCACCTGGATATGTCTATTCTTTGTTCGGCATTCATGATCGGGGGTGTAGAAACAGTGAGCAGCTTTTTTTTTGGCCAGCGTTTCACCGTGAAAGATGGACGGGTCCTTATTTATCTTATCTTTCAATGGTATAGACCGCGTCTATTATGCAATGGTTCTCTGCTCTTATCCCCGCCTACCCTGAGATTCAAGCTAAGGCTCACGAGGAACTTGACCGCGTTGTTGGCCGCGACCGTCTCCCCACTGTTGATGACGAGAAGAATATGCCTTACTGCCACGCTATTATTAAGGTACTGTTTCAACTTGACTACCGTTTGACGTGTTCTTGATCTGACCACCTCTATCAATTTTTTGCTTCTCAGGAAGTCGAACGTTGCCATAATCCTTTCTGGCTGGGAACTCCTCACGTGAACACGCAAGACTTTACTTACCGTGGTCAATTCATTCCCAAGGACACTGTCTTGGTCATGAACACTGTGAGTTTAAACGCTCCGCTAGTATACATTGACGCAATGCTAATATCCGCAACCTTCTCAGTATACCATGCATCATGATCCCCAGAGACATCCTGATCCCCACACCTTCAACGTGAGTGGCGGTTGACGTATTAATGACGGTTCAGAGTGATATATCTGACTAACCTATTTAGCCGGAACGCTATATCAACGACCCAACTCTCCAATCCGAGTCTGCGAACTTGGCCAACCCTATGGAGCGTGATCACTGGATGTTTGGTGCTGGGTACGTATTTGATTCAAGTCCGTTTATTGGGCTCCCAGTTGCTCAACATGAAATTTCTGCTACAGCCGTCGTATTTGCCCTGGTATGTGGGTCGCTGAGCGTGAAGTCTGGCTTGCCATTTCTCGCATGCTCTGGGCTTTTAGAATGGAGGAGATCCCTGGCGAGCCCATTGATCTTAAGGAGTATGATGGTCTCTCTGGCCGGTCCCCTGTTCCATTCCGCATCAAAATGATTCCTCGTCATGCGAACGTTGCAAAGGTATTGGGAGTTTAAAATCTTTCACCAGCAACAAATCAAAGGCCAGCGAGGAAACCTCTCCGATATAAACCCGTAGATTTATGTACTTCTTTGTATAATTGCCCGTTTAAATGTTCAAGATAGTTTTTTATGATTGATTCAATTTAATTATTCGAGCAAAAAAATTCTGTTTGCGTGGTGTGAACAACTTGAAATGCTTAACGACGTGCTAAATATAGATTAACTCGGTCCTTGATGACGCCAAATAGACGCGTAGATCAGGTACCAGTGTGAGAAGACATCCCAGATTTAGGAGTGGCGGTGGCTGGGGCTGACAGTGATTAGATATAAGATTAGATGCTCTTAGATCCAACCTGGCAGCTGACTGCCAACCTAGCCTACGCGTCGCGCGACGCGTAGGATCATGTGACCTTTCAGGACAATGCCGAGCGATGGCCGCGTACTAGAATAGACTATTTAGTGTTGCCCCTTTCTGCAAATCTCACGGATATTGATTCAATGATAGATCAAGGTATTCGTGCTATCTCTCGAGATATTCGGCAGAATATACTACCATAGACCGCTTGCTATGCTATGTTGCCAGTGTAAATGTATTGCATCTAGCTCATCTTACAAAGGTTAACTTTGTGCAACGCTTAACGTCAACCCTGAATGTCCCTGAAAGCTGAGAAGCACAGCATTGGCCCCTTGTTTTACCTGGACAATTTAAATACCGGTACCATAGGCCCACGCACAGAACATTACTTGCCAGCACCCATCATGTCGACTGGTACCATTCTGTCTTCGGAGTCCGACTCTTCCTCTCATTCTACCAGTCAGGTGCCAACGCCAACATCAAACATTCTTCAGGATGGCTCAAAACAGCCCATTAATTCACTTTGTGAGAGTATATTGATGGTCAGTACCTAATACTCTGGAAATAACTGACCTAATAGCCTCTTCAGTCGAGGATCCGGACGCTGATGTCACTTTTCGATCTGTTGATTGTCAATTATTCCATTTGCAACGTAAATACCTCGAAGCAAATACAGGTGCATTTCCTGGATCCGAATTTGACACACGAGGGGAAATTACACAGTTGACCGAGAAAGCGAATATCCTGGAGCTTCTATTTCAATTCGTATATCCGCGACGTGAGCCCGAAGTTGATGGTCTGGAGTTCGAAACCTTGGCAGGATTGGCAGAGGCAGCGGAGAAATATGAGGTCTTTCATGCTATGAGCATTTGCAGAATGCAGATGAAGTGAGTGGCTTAATCTTGTTGTCGACCATCGTGGCAAACAAAATAGGAAGAAAATTTGTTTCGACGCATCCGCTCCAGATAATATCCCATGCTGCACGGCATGATTATACTAGTTTAATACTGGAGTCAGTACCTTACGTCGTACGCAGACCTGTCGTTGACATTGCTCAAGAGTTACCCACTCGTTACATTCTTCCATGGGTACGCCACTGTTATTTATTCCTATTCGGTGGCTGAACTAGTTGGCGTTATTTCAGCTGCGATACCGTCAACAATGGGATAAATTGTTTGACGACGCATTGGAAGACGTCTTGTCCCTTCCGGTCGCGGAGCCGTACACTGGTACGAAGAGCATTGGGTATTTCTCGCGCTCTAAGAAAGCGGAAATATGCTCTGCATGTCTTCTACTTGTTATCCGCCGCGTAAAAGAGTTAAAAGAGTTGACGTCCGTAACGGAACTGAAGGATTCACTGGTGACTTCACATACGAGAGCTCGAGGATGCTTGTCCTCGGCCTGTCAGTACGCTAATATTGCCAACTTGACTTGCACAAGTATCAAGGTCAAGATCGAGAATATGCCCGGTTTCTCGAGTTTCCATGGAAATACATCGTGATAACCTATAGAATGTTCATTGGAGGATCGAATTGAGCGCGCTCATGAACACCTTTGCTTAAAACGATAAAGAATTATTGTACACGACTTATCATTGGCCAGTGGCTCATCATAGCCTTATTGGATAGACTCATTCCCATACGGTCGCAATTCGACTTCATTCTCTCTCTCAAAATTTCCCATGACAATATGTGTGCCTTGAGTCTTATTCCGTTCGTCACAAGTAGCACGAAAAGTACCTTATCCATGCGATAAGCTTCAACGTAGCTAGTGGTACACAATCCAAGGTACATAGTTTTACGTTTCTACGTTGCAGAAATCTTTTCCACCCATCCGGTATCTCACCCGGCATTCTGAGCGCTTAAATCGTTGAACTTGCTCTTTGAAATCTTTTAAAGAGATTCAAAGGACCTCGAGTCATACACACGGTCACCAGGCTTCGCTCATATGTTTTCTTCCGCTTTCAGCTATCATTTGAAATAATATGTCGTCGGGATTTTGGGTAATTACCGGATCATGTTGTTCCTAATGCGGTTAAATGAACAACGGCCTCTAGGACGGCGGCCTACAAAGTTCCTTGGTGTTTTTGGAGCAGACCCAAGGCATTCTAAAGGGAGAATCTTATCTACCTCTTATAGAGCGTTGAGGTAGTCTAATTTAACTTAGCAGTTTTGCCATGCTCTGAAGAAATTTACGAGCCTTACGGAGACTTGTATATTTTCCCACAAAACCTCGTGCTCGAGGCTCAGTTAACAAAGCGCATCTGCAGGATTCAGGCCCACCCACTTCGCCAGCAACAAAATTTTATTGCATGGGCTTGCAATATTACCTTGTACTTTATTTTCAAGTCACCGGGGTTGTGATAGCACGTCCACTTGGTGGATCACGCTTCGGTGCTTTTCTGCAACGCCCGGCATATTTAATAAATGAGCACATATCCATCCGTTTCATTTACCCCCCTCTCCGCGATTAATTTCCTCCATCATGACCACCTCCGTGTATAGTAACTCAATGGACAATACCGACCCAAGAATAATTTATTCCACTGGATGGGACCTAAACGTAAACTCGTCTTCTTTGTCGACTCAACATTCAACTTCGACGCCCAATAGTTATGCAACTTTCAAGTTTGATGGTACGTTGATTGTGTAGTTCTAGAGCTTATTCTGAGCTAATTTAATCTAGGGCCTGAGGTCGCTGTTCGTTGCACAATACCTTCTGGCTCCGGGGAATATTCAGTGGTCTCATACAGCGTTCAAGGGGAACGAGAACAGATTGTCAGGCACAATACCACTTCGACAGAGCAATATGCTGTTTCATGCTGGAGAGCACAAGCGTTGGCCCCTGGGGAGCATGTAATGGAAATCAGAGTTCTAGAGGGGGGCATGAGCTATACACTCGATGGAATCGACTATGGAAGTACTTCGCCGTCTACATCTATGAATCCTGTACCGTCAACCACATCGGACTCAGCGACGAGTACTATGGCATCTTACATTACACTTTCTCCCTCGACGCTTACACCGACGTCCACCTTTGCAAGTTTTCCATCCGTGTACACATCTTCCAGCATTCCGGCTAGCCAATCTTCTACTCCAGGGACTGGCACACGTGTCCCAATTATTGCCATGGCCGCTGCTGGCACCGCCGGAATGTTCTTTGTGCTGATACTCTTCATGATTTGGCTGTTCCGTTATAATTGCAAAAAGTCGCAGGAGAGGAATAAAACTCCGTTAGACGAAGATTTATTTCTACCTTCTGGTAAGCTTTAAGCTGTATGTTTGAAATTACAGCCTCTTAATTTGAATTTAGTTCCCAGAAAACCTTCCACGATATCCCTCGAATGTCTACTATACCCAACGAGCGCCAACATTCAGCAACTCCCTTTATCATATCAGCCAAAAGCTCCCAGAAGATTAGAACGATTCCGCAAATCATATCTTCGTTTTTCTTTAAATCCTGTTACCTACCGCAGCAGAGACAAATCTATAATCCTTCCTTCTTTCAACAACGACATCATTCAACATCCAACCACGCGCCGTCACGACTCTCATTAACTCTTCGAACAAGCGCCCATCTCATTCAACAATGTACTCCATTATTGGACAATAAATTTATTACTCTCATTTTTATTTCTACTGTAGCATAGTACCCATTCACTCTCATTTGACTGTAGCAATTAGACAGCACCACCATCACTTATGATTATTCTAACGCATTTCATTCTTTTTTCGTTGTATTTTTATCCCATCACACCTAGATATACCCCAGTAGTACCTTGTAGCAATTACATCGAAGTATATAAAAATATTTGTAACAAGAATAGCAGAGTTAATTCACTGAGACTTGGAGGGACTACTTGCTGAGTTTTTGATACCCTGGAGGCTAGGCAACCGCCATTGCCACATACAGCTAAATACATATCAATAATTTTTCTATGTCGGCATCATTTAGTTTTGTCGGCACAAGAATCATCATTCCAGCGGATCAAATATTAGCCATCGGTGCCGGTGAGTGACGGAATGGACGCAAGCGTAAGCGAAAAATCAAGGGTTGCGTCACGGTTCTGATTTGAGTTCGTAGTTGCTCCATGATCTCCCCGTTTTCCTACTTCCATACTGCATTTTAAGCGAGCTGAAACTCTAACCTTCGTACGCAGATCTTTCTTTAAATAATAACGGATCATAGTGATCTGACCTGGCATCAGATTATGAGTACAAGCTGTTCCCGACTCTGCTCAAGTTGTCATTGTCACCCTGAGGCCCGATAATTCCAATTGCGGCGCCAACGCATATCCTTCACCGTGCTCGCCCGGGTATAGATATACTGGTCATGAATTTCTGCGACCTTCTACTTAAGCTTCAAAATATGCCGCGAAATCCGAAGATTATGGAGAGCCATCGATGGTTATAAAACTGCGATTAGTATGTGTAAAACCATTCATTTTATTGCCTCTAGCGTCCCAACATGGATGCTCCAAAAAACTTCTTGTATTATATTATCGTTGGCGTCGTTTCCTCATGGGCTATTCTTTATATTTATCGCATGGTTACAACTGCTGCGCATCTTCCACGTCTTCCACCCGGTCCGACAGGAAACCTTTTCTCTGGAGTGAAGAAACAATTACCTACCTTGGAACCATGGAAAACATATCATTCGTGGAGCAAGAAGTTCTCAAGTATGTATGTGCTGTGTTCTATTCTATGACCTCACTCTGATCCTTCCAGAAGGTAGTATCATCTCGTTCCGTGTTTCTAGCCGATTATTCGTGGTTTTGAACGATGCAACATCTGTTCGCACTCTTCTGGAACAGCGGTCGAATATCTATTCAGACCGACCCTTTCTGTGGATGTTCAACGTCATCTGTGCACGGGGAAAGGCTATTTTCAATGTCTCGTCGTCCGATCCTCGACATCGTATTTACCGTCGACTATTACAACATGGCTTAGGTACTCGGGCTACAATGGATGCCTGGCAAAGTATGAAGTTGCAAACTTGCATACTATTGGATGGATTTGAGCACACGCCAGACAATTGGGAAAGGCATGTGAAAAGGTGGGTCAATATGTTTTTGTGCACAGAATCGACTCATATCTGAACTTTCTTTAGAGCTGCTGCTGCTATCATCATGAAATTGGCCTTCGGATACAACGTACAAAGTCTTGATGATGACTTTGTCAGAATAGCCGATGAAACCTCTAAGATATCCGGATGGGTGTCGGAACCAGGTAGATGGCTCGTTGAGCGCGTTCCTCTTAGTAAGTGGCGGCCTTGATGCAGAGTAAGAGGCACTAATGTGACAGTTTTCAGTCCGTCATCTTCCTTCGTTCTTACCTGGTATGCGTTGGAAACGCCAAGGTCTTTTGTGGCGAGATAAACTTGCGCACTTGTCGGATATTCCACATGAATGGGTCAAACAACAAATTGTATAGTATATCACCGCTGGCGCTTAATATTTGCACGCATTGATGATTCGATAGTCCTCGGGCACTTACGAAGAATCTTTCACGTCTCGCCTGCTAGCTCCGGATCACTCACACTCGGTCACCGATGAAGAAGAGGATATTATAAAATGGTGTGCCGCTGGATTGTATGTTGGTGCGGCTCATACGGTAATGTGCACCATAGAATCCGGATGTATATAATACACTGACGGTGCCACAAGACCGCTGCGGCAATTACTTCCTTTGTTTTGCTAATGGCCTTAAATCCGGAAATTCAGAGCAAAGCTCAGTCGGAGATCGATCTTGCGTTCGGCGACAGTATGTTTAGAGAACACTCCGATATTCCGAATCCCGACAATGTTCGCAAGCTGAAGTATCTCACGGCTCTATTCAAAGAACTACTTCGCTACGCGCCTGTTGGAAACTTGGGTGATTGTGGTTAATTTAATTTTGGAATAACTAAATTATAATTAGTGTCTTGATATAGCACTTCCTCATCGTGTAACGCAGGATGACGAATACGCGGGTTACCTGGTACCGAAAGGAGCCACAGTTATGGCAAACGTTTGGTAATAACATATGACTGGAGTACTATCTTATTAAAAGTCTCTGACTTTCATTCATGGCCAGGGCATTAATGCATGACGTTCAAGATTACCCTGAACCTCATATATTCTCTCCGGAACGCTTTTTAGAAAGCGAGCACGTCGATGGTCTAGAAACCGGAGTATCACCGCCTCAACCAGACCCCAGGCAATTCGCGTTTGGATTTGGTAGGAGAGTATGTCCTGGTGAGATACTATCTACTCAATTCTTCCGTAAGTGATGTCTAAACACATCTCCACAACTCTGTTTTGAAAAGGCACCCATTTTGCCGAATCGACAATTCTTTTAACCATGGCCGGAATCTTGGCTCGCTTTACTATCTCCCGGGAGGTGGCACCAAATCTTCATATGAATCTATTTTCTATTGATTTTACCTCAGGCATCACAAGGTCCGTAGTACAGTTATTCGAATCAGTACTCACCTCATTGAGCAGACGCATAACAGTCATATAAAACCTTTTCCAATAACGTTAACCCCACGTCGGCTATGATTAAATTTTAAACCCACAGACATCTCGGTCGATACTCAGCTCCGGTATGAGTGACGATTTGTTACTCCGAGGAAAGGGAAAGTCTGTCGCCACGGTCGCTTTATTTCGATACATACGCGTAAACCTCACTACCTAGCACGATCTTTCATCCTGATTTTTTTGATACCTGCGTACAAAGAAGTCGAAGATAACTTTATTTTTTGCAAGTTTGCATAAAAGTTGAACCAAAAGTTGAACCAAAAGTTGGCTACTGTGAATCGCCCTAATCTCTCTTCTTTACGATTTCAAAAGTGTAAAGCGTGTAGGCGAGGTATGATATTAGCACCACAAGCTCAGGTTGTGGGCCACGCGTCGATACACTGGCTTAGTCTCGCGCTCTGTTTTCAAGTCGTTTTGAATGGCATCCGTTTAATTTATTCATTCTCAACCTTCTAGTTTTCCTTTTTCTTTTCTTAGCTCATGCGCTCAATTCTTGTTATAGAAGGTTGATACGCAGCAAAAGTAGATTTATCATGGGAACAAAGTCTAGAGCGAGCGTGTAAATTAGCGCACGTCGACGTTTTACTGAAAGTTAATTTAATCTAGTCGCAATTCAATTTGCCGCACGTGCGCGGAACGTCAACTTTGGTCGTCTGGTCAGGAACAAGTGTCAAGAATAGCATTGGACCGGAGGAAGAAAAACGCCTGTGGCCTGGTATAGAAAGCGACACATGGGAGGATCAGCACAGCTGGAACCCATTTTTAAACTCCATAGAGTTATATAAATACGAACGCTGCCTATCCATGGAGGACAAGATTGCGGCTCTGCTGCTCATCTCCCAAGCTCCGACCTCTGCCACCTGTACTTATCGAACGATATGCGCGTTATAGTGGGCCTTCCAGCCCAGTCCGATCCGATCTCCATAGTTTGCGAGGCATGTAAAGAGGGTCCTTTCAAACGAGAAAACTTTCGTCAAGCAATCAAAAAGGATTGGGGAGATGAAGAAACGACAAACTTTGCAGATGACGACGACGAGGATAACGAGGATGAGGACAGCTACAACGATGATGACGAGGAACGTAATGAGGACGATAAAAACAGCGAGAACGAGGATGAAGAGGACCAAAATAACGAGGAAGATGACTGGAACGTTGATGATCCACACGAGGGCGAGGATGACTGGGTCGACCCGAACGATTCCAACGAAAACGACGAGAAGATCCCAGCTGAAGATGCGGCTCCAAAGTACCAGTACAACTATACCAGGGCATGGGGTGCCATTTCCAAGTCTGCGATGGAGGAAGGCTGCCATTGGTGCAAGTTGCTCATAGCCGCGAAGAATCGTTTGCCTGACGCGCACTTTCCTCGCGGGGGCCCCGATGAAACTGTCGAAATTCGAATGCATATTCGGATACAGACTCCAGTCGACTGGATGGATATTACGAATTGGGTAGAAATTCATCTCAATGGTTTCAAGGCGGCGGTATATCATATATACGCTGAACCAGGTACGTTTTTGCACGTAATATTTTGTTCTCGTGCACGATTTAACTCTTTATCATCCATTAGAGAATGACGCATTTAAAGACATAGGATTAGGGACTCACTTTCGAAATAACCCATCATACGTGGATTACCAGCAAATAAAGGAGTGTCTGGAGAATTGCAGTCGCAATCATGACACCTGTCCCAAGGCGCTAGAAACCATACTTCCCACCCGCGTAATTGACTGTAGCGACCCTTGCGCGCCGCGACTTTTCGAAACGCATCGAAAGATGAAGGGCCACTACGTAACACTCAGCTACGCCTGGGGAGGCGAACAAGTCCAGAAAACCTTAAAGTCCAGGTTGCACAGTTATATCCACGATGGATTACCAAAAGACCTTCCACAGACTATTGCCGATGCAATAACTGCCACCCACAAGCTTGGCCTTCGCTGGCTTTGGATCGACGCAATGTGCATTATACAGGACTCTCCCGAAGACAAGTTGCGGGAGCTTGCGGACATGGGGCACATTTACCAGGATTCCTATGTCACATTGTCAATCCTATCTTCCTTCCGCGCTGATCAAGGCTTCCTGCAAGACGCAGGAGATCACCCAGTCCTTCCTTTCCATTGCGCGGACGGTACTGTAGGCTCTATGAAGCTGAGATTCCACATCGAACGCCCTGAGCGTGGTCGCCTAGGCAGGTACCAAACCGTCGCTGTTTACGACCCTCTTCGCCACCGTGCCTGGTGCTTCCAGGAGACGACACTTTCCGCTCGTCGGGTCGTATTTCGACCCCCTGGAGTCATGTACGCTTGTCGAGGCTACGAGCAGGACATTACTCGTTCGGAGGAAGGGGGAGAAGGCGGTCCAGCCGAGCGAATCCCAGTGACGCCTTTGTTCTCTGACCAAAAACATGGCAAGGCTTCCAGGGACGAGGAATCCATGCACGATCTCTGGTCCCACCTTATCAATCGTTACACCTCCTGTCAGATTTCATGGGCCGCCGATAAGCTCGTGGCATTCTCCAGTGTTGCCGAAGTCTACCAGGCCATAACCAAAGATGACTATGTCGCCGGTCTGTGGAGGCGTGATCTTCTGGACGGACTCTTGTGGAGGCCTACTCTTGGTGCAGGCGAGCGTCCCAAAGAGTGGCGTGCACCTACATGGTCGTGGGCCTCGATAGATACAGATGAAGGTGTGACGATGCACAGTCGGCATATGTTCGAAACGCCTTCTACGGAATACCAAGCCTCCATAGTGAGCTGTACGGTTGTCCCTAAGAGCGAGCTCCACCCTCTCGGTGAAATCACGGAGGCGACGCTCAAGCTCAAGGCGAAGGTGCATCCGTTGATGAAGAATGGGAAGAAATGCAGGTTTAGAGAGGAGAAGGCTACTGAAACGGACTACTCTACCCACAAGCTCGTTATAGGCGGAGGGTGGCATCCCCCCAGCGGAAACTGCTTAGACATGGGTCTCTTTCAATTCGACAGCAAAGAGGGAACAGAGCAGGATAAGGACATGGATTTCCATGTTATTGCGCTTCGTGCTGGAAGGACCTGGGGAGATCAACCACAACCGGGCTTCATGCTTGGCCTTTTGGTGCTGAAGACGAATGAAACATTCAGAAGAGTGGGAAGGATTCAGTTGGAGCATTATCCGGATTGGCTCGACGATGTATCGTTGAAGACTGTTACTCTAATCTGATTTACGGTGTCCATAGCTGCGGACATTCAAGGTGAGTAAATATACGATATATAAGAGAGAAATGTTTGTACATTACTGGCTCCGTTTGGAATTGAATGAAAAAAATTGGCTGATTTGTTTCCAATTAAAAGACTGAAGCTGTTTCCTGGTACCCAGCCTCCTTATCAAATCTTCCAGTCTCATACAAATTGCTCGGAAAATATCTAACCAAATACCATTTTCTTCCTGCAGACGATTAGCTGGGTCGCTAAGTATTTTGTTTCCAGTCAGATAACGTGCCTCAAATACTGGGTATATATAGTCAACTTACTGTAGATAATCATCCTCAAATATACAGGGTGACCACGACCAATCCAGGTGAATAGTTCCGGCATCTACCCTAGGAGGTTAATTGCGGTACGCATGTCCCGAGTCTTAAGCTGTTAGAAGCAGTAGCAGAAAGCTCAGATAAGATGATAACAGCTTAGACAGTGATGAGCTCGAGACAACAATGGCCGTGCCCAAAACACAACCAAAGATATCACGAAGCTCGATGGGCGAGGCGGTTTTGTTCAGGCGGTCCAATCGAGACCCGTTGAGGTATATGAAGTAAGAGTGGATGCGAGGATGAAAGACGGTCGTGTTGAGAACTAAAAAGCGAACCGAAAACGAGACGAAGAGCGCTGGAATCAATATTCGGGGTCTAACTACGTACAGAAAGTCCTCCCTCTGTATAATACTGGCTATCCAATACTACTCCCGAGTCTCCTGAAGCAGTGTTGATTGTTGTTGAACGTGTTTTGAGGGCCATAGGGGCACGGAAGATAAGGTAAAGTTGAAATAAAGCAACAGGTTGTATGAATTTGAGGGCGAGGTATGGTAGGTGGTGTAAGGGAAGAGCGCGAAGCGTCGTGTTGTTGAATTCCAGCTCGGTCGTTGACAGGTGATGTGATGGTCGCGTTTTGTGTCATGATCGGCCGCTTTCGGAATGACCCAGAGCGCTGACGCGCTCATCAACAGTCGAAGGCAGTACTCACAACCTAAAAATTGGTGGTGGGTAGGCAGATAAAACCGTAGGTCTCCTTCGAACAGTGTCGAATTCTCCGAGTACTATTAAAACCAATAATATTCCATGGCATTGATTCCTCCAATGGTTCATGTATCGTAGCTGCCAGGTAGGACATAAGTCAGCTCGCTCGCAATGGTATGGTATGGACGTTGCCATAGACGCACCCAAATAACTTCCACCGTAAGCTATGAATTCGAGTTATGGCAAGTAATAAGAACCAGGCTCTCGCAAATCCTTAAACGCGTTCCTGCAAACGCAGAATGTATGAAAGCCCATAGCAATACCACAACCTCCTGCGCCATCAGCCATTGTGAATATGTGTGAAAATATATTATCGCCAAAGTGTCGTGCATGCGCCGACAATGTTTAAACCCAAATTTTTGCTCTGGGTGATGATGCATCCCACGATCCCGTGATATAATGTCTGACAACAGTGAGCCAACTGTACTATTCACGAATCATGTCGTTGAGCTTGGTTATCGTCATCGTCTCCTTTCGGGTTCTTTCTTTGGCACATTTTAACTGTTATACTAGGAGACTAAGATATATATCATCCTATGAATCAATTTTGCGTGAGTTTGGCCATTCGATTACGCACTTGACTAGTTCACGGCCTTGAATCTGACGCTTGGCACTCACTCCTAGGAGACCATTATGCAAGGTAACTCTATCGTACTGAAATATTTTACAGGCCAAAATTCAAGGTACTCGAGCCACGCGGATCGAAATGCGGTTTCCTAAAACTTTCACCAATGATAAGAATGATAGTTATTTTCAGCAGTTCTAAACTTGAAGTGCCCACTGAGTCATCTTCGGTAGTCCAGCGGCGAGAGATGTCCGTTTTCTACCATGAGGATGTGAGCGGCTCTGCGATTTTTAGAACTCTCGTGCACCAAATTGAATTGAACCTGCGATTCGGAGGCGATACTCATCCTACAATGAATGGTCTTTCGGTGATGGTCAATGATGCCGTGTTTCATTTCTCAAATTCGAAAATACTCACCGAATACTATATAAGGACCCCACTGAACGTACTTTGACCGATATTTTGCCTTGACCTTATGGCCGACGACACCGAAAATATTATCACCAGAATAAAAGAGCTGGAAGATGTCCAGTATGTCAGAGGTATGGCATTGCAATCTCAACATATCCTGACCTTCTTTTCATGTGACACGTCTCCTTTTTAGTGCTCGTAATCACAGTTATTTTTTACGATTATTGTACGTTGATATCTCTTACACTTCTGAGCACACTCTGCTGGGATTAAGTATATTAATCGCGAATCTAGTGATTAACTTCGGGCGTGAGGTGCGTCTCATTTCAGATAGGCTGTCGCTCTGTTCGTGCTTAATTCACACCATAGGCAGGTTGATTTTATATGGGTATGTGTACGTTTAATCCAGGTCCCCCAACCATGCGACTTATCGTTTACAGCGAAGAAGAAAGTGGTCACTTCTCAAGATTTTGTATTTGAGTGTGAGATGTCCTTTAAGTGCCTAGTTCTGTTGCGTATTGACTATCCGAAGATGCGATATTATCTTTTCGGTGCAGTGATGTGAGTATTCCTCGAGACTTGAGCTTTAATGCAGTATATGATACAACTTCATATCAGATACGGGATATATGGTATGATACATGTGGTAAACCAGCTACGAGTCTAAAATTTAACCTGTGTTTATGCGTTTAGTCTCGTTTAATTCGGACGGGACAATTCTCGTCAGCTAATTTCATTTCTTCTCTTGCTTTATTCTGACGATGTTCCAGACGTATGTCATGAATGCATTGCATTTATAGCTTTCCTGATGATCCTGAACAGATGTACGTTGCGCATTATGCTCTCGTAATTGTGCGTCCCTCTCAGTAAAATTTTAGGTTCCCACATTGCTCGCGTGGAAAGTTTCACCTTATTCATATGCTCATTCCTTGCCCAAGGTAATATTTAAGTCATTTATTTCACCAGCAATTCTTATCTAGTCATAGCAATCCTTCAGATCCGAGTTTATGCAATTTACTGT
>Ga0247779_1000722_pt1 | contig 18322 bp, 18 predicted proteins | sample UWRJL221509R5_FD_179925 | JGI IMG/M metagenome (GOLD analysis project Ga0247779, IMG submission 179925) | Plant litter microbial communities from Arlington Agricultural Research Station in Wisconsin, United States - UWRJ-L221-509R-5 | ecosystem: Environmental > Terrestrial > Plant litter >... | reverse complement strand
GGATCCTGGTCGGATTGCGGGACAGGTCGTCACGGTACATCGTCACGTCGAGCGACCCGACTTCGACCGGGCGGGGATCGGCCGCGCGCATGGTTGCGGCGATGCGATCGGCGAGGATCACACCCCGTGTCGGGATGCCGAGGACCACGGTATCGAGAGACTCGCGATTGGACTCAAGGATCTCGTGGGAGATCCGAGTCAACGCTCGCGTGATGTCAGCGGGCTGCAAAACCGTGCGTGCAGTCACTCTGACCTCCTTCCCCGCCTCTCTGGACGGAACTTAAAGGATGTCTGTTGCCTCCACCTTACCGCGCGGCGGCCCACTCCGTGCCACGGTCGGCCCGACGCCGGTACGCCCAATCCTCGACTTGCACGTTTCCGCTCCCATCCGCCCCGAATGAGAGCGGAAACGTGCAACTCGCGGAAGAGGGAGACAGGCGGCGCCCCTGGGCAGCCGTCGGGCGCCGAGCAGGCGGGCGCGCGCCGGTCAGGTGCCTAGGGCGCGCAGGGCGGCGACCGCGTCGTCGGCGCGGTCGACCGGGACGAGGAGGTGGTCGTGGAAGAAGCCCGCGATGACGTTGCAGCTGATGCCGTCACGCGTGAGCGCGGCGGAAATGGCAGCGGTCATGCCGACCGCCTCGAGCGAGGAGTGCACGGTGAGGGTGATCCAGCGCGCGACGAAGTCGTAGTCGAGCCCAGCGGCATCCGCCGCAGAGCGCTCGAGGACGACCGTGACGCCCTCGCGTTCGCGCACGAGTGCATGAGCCGGAAGGGATGCCGCGCCCTGCACCGAGACGCTCACCATGACGAATTCGCCAGGCAGGACTTCCGGTTCCAGGCTCGCGAGCAGCGTCGCGAGATCGCGCTCCCCTGCCATCCCGGTCAGGCCTGTGTCTGGGCGATCCGGCCGAGCAGGCCGTTGACGAAACCGGCGGAGTCCTCGGTGCTCAGCGACTTTGCCAGCTCAACGGCCTCAGAGATGGCGACGCCGTGCGGAACCTCGGGGTTGTAGAGCAGCTCCCAGATGCCGATGCGCACGATGGCGCGGTCGACCGCGGGCATCCGCTCGATGGTCCAGCCCTGCGCGTACGTCTCGATCAGTTCGTCGATCTCGTCGCCGTGCTCTGCAACTCCGTCGACGAGCTGCTTCGCATACTCCCAGGAGCTCGCGCGCCTGGTCGGATCGGCCAGCTGCCTGTTCTCTTCGGCGAGCAGCGTCGCGTTGATCGATTCACCACGAACATCCGCGCCGTACAGCACGTCGATGGCACGCTTGCGTGCCTTACCGCGAGCACTCATTGAGTCCGACGCCGCTTAGTTGACGCGGCCGAGGTAGCTGCCGTCGCGCGTGTCGACCTTGACCTTGGTGCCCTGCTCGAGGAACAGCGGAACCTGGATCTCAAAACCGGTCTCGACCGTCGCGGGCTTGGTTCCCGCTGACGACCTGTCGCCCTGGAGGCCCGGCTCCGTGTATGTGATCTCCAATGTCACGGATGCCGGAAGCTCGACATACAGTGGATCGCCGTTGTGGAGGGCGATCGTCACGGTCTGGTTCTCCAGCATGAAGTTCGGCGCATCGCCGACCTGGGCCTCGCTGAGGGTGATCTGGTCGTAGTCCGACGCGTTCATGAAGACGTAGCCGTCGCCGTCCTTGTACAGGTAGGTGAAGTCGCTGCGATCGACCGTCTCTGTCTCGATCTTCGCGCCGGCGTTGAAGGTACGGTCGACGACCTTGCCGCTCATCACGTTCTTCATCTTGGTGCGCACGAACGCGCCGCCCTTGCCGGGCTTGACGTGCTGGAAATCAATAACGGTCCACAGCTGGCCGTCCATGTTGAGAACGACGCCGTTCCGAATATCGCTGGTCGAGGCCATGGTGAATCACTTCCGTTACGAGGCAGATGGATGAACGAGGGCGCGCAACCGTTCGCGCGCGACCCTCAAGTGTATGTGGCTAGTGCGACCGACGCCCAATGGCGGTGAGCGCAAGCAGGTACGAGTCGAAGCCGAATCCGGCAATGACACCGCTCGCAACCGAGGAGATGACACTCGTGTGCCTGAACTCTTCGCGCGCGTGCGGATTGGAAATGTGCACCTCGATCACGGTGCCGCCAGCCGACGTGACGAGCGAAACCGCATCGTGCACCGCGTACGAGTAGTGCGTGAGGGCCCCCGCGTTTAGGATCACGGGCGACGAGGTGTCGACGGCCTCATGCAGCCAGCCGATCAGCTCTGCTTCAGAGTCGGTCTGCCTGAGATCGATCGTGAAATCGGCCGGCGCGGACTCACGCAACAGCGTTTCGAGCGCCCGGAGGTCCTGGCTGCCGTAGATCTCGGGTTCGCGGGTGCCCAGTCTGCCGAGGTTGGGTCCGTTCAATACGAGCACGCTGGTCATGAGCCACAAGTGTATTGCGTGGCGTAGGTTGGCCGTGTGTACGAGAGCTCATCACTGGCAGGCGGCCACGCGTTCGCGTGGGGCTCCGTTGTCGCGATCGTCATCGTGCTGGTGATCGCCGCTGTCGCCATCGTGCTCGCACGCACGGTCTTCCGCACCGACCGTGCGAAGGACGAACCGTATGCAGCCGAGAGCTTCCTGCAGCGGATCATGGACGACCCGGACTCCCTGGACAAGAAATAGCCACCGCTACGACGAGGCGATCTCCTGGTAGGCGAGGTACAGCATCGAGTCGTCCGGGGCGGTCAGCACGCTCGGCTTGGCGATGTCGTCGAGGACGATGAACCGCAGGTGGCCGGCACGCGCCTTCTTGTCCCGCTGCATCGTGGCGAGCAGCGTCTGCCAGCGACCGAGCGGATAGCTGGTCGGCAGCGTCAGGGATTCGAGGATGCTGCGGTGCCGGTCGACGGCGGCGTCGCTGAGCGAGCCGGTGAGCCGCGACAACTCAGCGGCGTAGACCATCCCGACGGAGATCGCAGCGCCGTGCCGCCAGTTGTACCGCTCAGCGTGCTCGATCGCGTGCCCGAGCGTGTGGCCGTAGTTGAGGAACTCGCGCTGGCCGGCCTCCTTGAAGTCCGCAGACACGACGCGCGCCTTCATGCCGATCGAAAGCTCGAGGAGGCGTCGGAATTCCGGTGTGGTCGGATCGACCGCGCGATCGACGGATGCCTCGTAGATGTCGAGGATCTCCGGCTCTGCGATGAAACCGGCCTTCACGATCTCGGCCGAGCCGGCCAGGATCTCGTTCCTGCCGAGAGTGTCGAGCAGGTCGAGGTCGACCAGCACCGCCGCCGGAGCGTAGAACGCGCCCACCAGGTTCTTGCCCTCAGCGGTGTTGATGCCGGTCTTGCCGCCGATGGCGGCATCGACCATGCCGAGCACCGTCGTCGGCACCTGCACGAGACGAACACCCCGAAGCCAGGTCGCGGCGACGAACCCGGCGAGATCGGTCGTCGCTCCCCCGCCGAGCCCGATCACGACATCCGTTCGAGTGAAGTCGGTCTGCCCCATGATCTGCCAGCAGAACGCGGCGACCTCGATGCGCTTGGCTGCCTCGGCATCCGGCACCTCGGCGAGCAGCACCTCGTAACTGCCGAGGAGGCTCTCCCGCAGCTCTGCGGCTTTGGCCCCGAGCGTCGGCGCGTGGACGATCAGCACCTTCGTTGCCTTGCTTCCGATCTGGTCCGCGATGCCGGCGAGCAGTCCGCGCCCGACCAGGATGTCGTACGGGTCTGCGCCCGTCACGGGAATTGTCGTTGTGGCTGCGGGTGTCATGCGTCCTTCATCGTGGTTGTCGCCCACTCGGCGATCTCGCGGGCAATGCTCGTGAGCGGCCGGGACGACGTGTCCCAGCTGCGGGTCGCGAGCCGTTCGTAAATCGGGCGGCGTGCCTCGACGAGCGCGCTCCAGCTCTCGATTCCGGTGACGAGCGGCCGCTTGCCGCCGGAGATGCGCGTCTCGACCGCCTCTGCACTCACGGTGATGAGCGCGACGCTGCGGCCCTCGAGATCGCGCTGCGTGTCCTCGTCGAGGATTGCGCCGCCGCCCAGGGAGACAACGGCATCCTGGGCCAGGGCGGTGATCACGGCGTGCCGCTCGAGCTCACGGAATCGTGCCTCACCGTGCGCCTGGAAGATTCCGGCGATGGATCCGTGATCCGCGACAACCAGCTTGTCCGTGTCGACGAACGGAAGACCGAGCGCTTTCGCGACGCGCCTGCCGAGCCTGGTCTTACCCGACCCGGGCGGCCCGATGAGCACGACCGTCACGGCTTCACCCTCACGATGCCGTGCCCGCTCACGCGACGGGATCGGCGTCGACCGACTCGCTGCCGGTGTGCAGGTTCGCCGGGATCGCAGCGAGGTAGCCGTCGAGGTTCCGCCTCGTCTCCGCGATGGAGTCTCCGCCGAACTTCTCCAGCATGGCGTTGGCGAGGACGAGTGCGACCATGGCCTCTGCGACGACTCCGGCGGCGGGTACCGCACAGACATCGGAGCGCTGGTGGTGCGCCTCCGCGGCCTGGCCGGTCGCGACATCCACCGTGCGCAGCGCGTGCGGAACGGTCGCGATCGGCTTCATGCCGGCGCGGACTCGCAACAGTGTTCCCGTGCTCATCCCGCCCTCTGTTCCGCCGGCCCGATCGCTGAGCCTGTCGATCGTCGAACCGTCGGTGACGAGTTCGTCGTGGGCGGCCGAGCCGCGGCGGGTCGTCGTCAGGAAGCCGTCGCCGACCTCGACACCCTTGATCGCCTGGATGCTCATGAGTGCCGCCGCGAGCTGTGCGTCGAGCTTCCTGTCCCAGTGCACGTATGAGCCGAGGCCTGGTGGAACGCCGTAGGCCAGCACCTCGACGACGCCGCCCAGCGTGTCGCCGTCCTCGTGGGCCTTGTCCACCTCCGCGACCATGAGGGCGGATGTCGCTGGGTCGAAGCAGCGCAGCGGATCGGCGTCGAGTGTGTCGACATCCCCTGGCGCGGGAAGCGCTGATCCCTCCGGAACCCGCACCGGGCCAATCGACAGGGTGTGTGCGACCAGCGATACGCCGAGCTCGGACAGGAACGATCGCGCGACGGCGCCGAGGGCGACGCGGGCTGCCGTTTCGCGGGCGCTTGCACGCTCGAGCACATTCCTGGCCTCGTCGAAGCCGTACTTCTGCATGCCGACGAGGTCGGCGTGCCCCGGGCGCGGGCGCGTGAGCGGCGCTCCGCGACCCTTCGGAAGGCTCTCGACATCGACGGGCTCCGCGCTCATCACATCGACCCAGCGCGGCCACTCCGTGTTACCGATGCGCAGGGCGATCGGGCTGCCCATCGAGTAGCCGAACCGTACTCCCCCGGAGATCGTCAGCTCGTCTTCCTCGAACTTCATGCGGGCACCACGACCGTAGCCGAGCTTTCGACGAGCGAGATCGGCTCGAACACCATCCAGGCTCACGGGCACACCGGCGGGCAGCCCCTCGAGCACGGCGACGAGTTCCGGACCGTGCGATTCCCCTGCGGTCAACCAACGAAGCATGCATAAATCCTCCCACAGGCTTCGGTCGCCACTCGGCGCGTGCGCCGCTACAGCCCCACGGACTCGAGCATCGCTGCGAGGACCCTGTCCTCATCGGCGACGGCCACAGCGTCATCGTGGTTCACGAAGATCCGCACCTGGGCGAGGGCCTGCAGCACGAGCATCTCGAGGCCGCTGATCGTGCCGGCTCCGCTCCAGCCTTGTGCGAGGGGCGACGGCCACGGGTGGTATGCGACGTCGAGGAGAGTCGCGGTGACCACCGTGTCCCGGTCGAATTCGACCACCGCATCCGTGCCGTTCGGAACCGTCGAAATTACGGCATCCAGCCGCTCGTCGAGGGTCGCCACGCTCGTGAGGGGGATCAGGTCGACCTCGATCCCCTGGGCGCGGCCGACTCCGACGATGGGGGCTGCGCGCTCGACCGATCGGACGGCGATGAACACCCGGTGTGCACCCAGTCTCGCGGCAGCGACGAGCGCCGATGCGGCCGTCGCTCCTCCGCCCACGACCAGTACGGTGCGAAGGGAGTCGACACCGTGCCGGGCAAAGGCGCCGGTGATGCCGTACACGTCCGTGTTGAAGCCGGCGAGCCCGCCTGGCGTGAACAGCACCGTGTTCGCCGACCCGGTCTGGTCGACCAGCGCGTTCCGCGACGACAGGAGCGGCAGGATGTCGCGCTTCAGCGGCATGGTCAGCGAGAGCCCGAGCCAGCTCTCGTCTCGTCCCTCGACGAAGGCCGCGAGTTCGGAGCCCGCGACATCCGCCGCCTCGTAGCTCCAGTCCAGGCCGAGTACGTCGTACGCTGCCCGGTGGAGCGCGGGAGATCGGGAGTGTCCGATGGGAGACCCGAGTACCGCGAGGCGGCGGGTCGCCACTATGCGCCGTACCCCGGGTGAGCCCGCAGCCATGCCTGCCACTGCGCTACTGCCACGTTGTGCTGTGCCAGCGTGTTCGAGAACACCGTCTTGCCGGTGTCGCCGTTCACCAGCACGAAGTACAACCACGAACCCTTGACCGGATGCAGCGCCGCGTCGATCGCGGCGTCGCCGGGTGCCGCGATCGGACCGACAGGGAGCCCGGCGTGGGCATACGTGTTGTATTTGTTGCCGAGGTCTGCCCGCTGCGCCGCGGTAGTCAGGATCTTGCTGCTGTGGGCGCCGTAGCTCACGGTCGCATCCGACTGCAGGTGCATGCCGATGTTCAGCCGGTTGTGGAAGACGGTCGACACCTTGTAAAAGTCTTTCGCGCTTCCGCCCTCCTTCTGCACGATGGATGCGAGCGTCAGCACCTTCAACTCGTCGGACTTCGAGACACCGTATTTCTTCAGCGACTGGTTCATCCGGTCGACCATGCGCTGCAGGATGGTCTTGGCGGGCAGCCCGGGGTCGAACTGGTAGGTAGCGGGGAACAGGAAGCCCTCGAGGCTCGGCGCTGCCTTCGGCACTCCGTAGGCTGACGGGTTCTTGGCCGCGGCCTGCAGGTCGGCCAGCGGAACGCCCGTGCCCTTCGACAGCCGCGCCAGCACCTGCGGCAGCGTCTGGCCCTCCGGGATCACGACCTTCGAGATCACGCGATTCTTCGGGTCGAGGAGTTGTGCGAGCGCGGATTTCGCCGACATCTCCTTCTGGAGCTTGTACGTGCCCGGCTCGAAGACCGGCTGGGAGGCCTGCTTCAGGAGCAGGTCGTAGAAGGCCTCCGGGGTCTTCGTCACGCCGGCGCTCGCAAGACTCTTGGCGATGTCGCTGCCGATCTGGCCGGAGACGATCGTGACCGTTGCGGGCTGCCCGTCGCCCGTGCCCGTGTAGTCGATGGGCGGATCCATGCCGAGCACATGCCTGATCTGCGTGCCGAATGCCGCGTTCACGGCGACGACGCCGCCCACACAAAGTGCGAGCACGACGATCAGCACCCACAGCCAGGTGAGACGACGCTTCGGCGGCCTGCCGTCACCCGCGTAGCGTGAGCGCTCACGGCGCGGCTTCGGCGCGGACTCCGCGCGCACGGCCCGACGGGAACGCTCGGCCGGCTGCGACTGGGCCACCGCTGACGGCTGCGGGGCTGGCGGCGTGACGGGAGCCTGGGCCCCGGGAACGGCAGGGGTCTGCTGCGCCGCATCGGCGGTCGGAAAACCGAGCTCGGCGAGCGGGTCCGGAGCGCTCCCCGCCGGAGCCTCCGATGGCGCCGACGAACGGCGCGGCACCTCATCAGGGTTTCCGAAGAGGTCGTCCCAGGTGGGTTCAGCCATTGTGGTGCCCTTCCTCCGGGTGGGCGATCTCGCCCGGTGGAGTTCCCGCAGAACGCTCACTGTCGAGCGCGTGCTGCACGATTATAACGGCGGCCGCCTGATCGATAACGGAGCGCGAGGTACGGGTCGATCGGCCGGCCGCCCGCATCTGCGAGTGTGCTGAGACGGTGCTGAGCCGCTCATCCACCAGCCGCACCGGCACGTCGCTGGTCGAGGCAAGGAGGCGCGCGAACCCGACGGCGTCGTCGGTGGACGCCGTCGGCGTGCCCGCGAGCGACAAGGGCAGACCGACGATCAACTCGACGGCGCCCAGTTCGCGGGAGATCGCGAGGATGCGTTCGATATCGCCATCACCACGGGCAACCGTTTCGACCGGCGTCGCCAGCATGCCGTGCGGGTCGCTGCGGGCAACGCCGATTCGCACTTTGCCCACGTCGACACCGACGCGCGTGCCCTCCCGCATTCTGCCTCCGGAGCTCAGCGGACGAGCGATTCGCGAATCGCGTCGAGCGCCGCCGCGATGGCGTCGACATTTGAGCCACCGCCCTGGGCGATGTCATCCTTGCCGCCGCCTCCTCCACCGAGGATTCCGGCTGCGAGCTTCGCAAGAGAGCCGGCCTTCGCACCAGCGGCACGGGCTGCTTCGTTCGTCGCGACGATCACGGCTGGCTTGCCAGAGACCTCCGCGGCGAGGGCGACGACGCTGGCCTCGCTGCCGAGGCGCTCGCGCACACTCGTGACGAGGGATCGAAGGTCGTCGCTCGAGTTCAGCCCGCCCACGTTTTCCGCGACGAGATGGACGTCGCCGACGCGCGTCACCGTCTCCAGGATGGCTGGGACCCTGCCGCTGCGCTCGCTCGCCTCGTAGGCCGCGATGCGCTTCTCCGCCGCCTTCAGGTTCGCGACCAGTTCCGTGATGCGCTCGGGCAGCTGCTCGCGGGGGGTCTTCAGCGACGACGTCAGCGTGGAGACGATCGCGCGCTCTGCTGCGAGATCCTTGAAAGCATCGAGTCCGACGAGCGATTCGATGCGTCGGTTGCTCGATCCGACCGACGACTCGCTCACCAGGCTGATCAGCCCGACCTCCGACGACCGCCCGACGTGGGTGCCAGCGCACAGTTCGCGCGACCACGGTCCACCGATGTCGACCATCCTGACCTCGTTGCCGTACTTTTCGCCGAACAGTGCCATCGCGCCAGCGGCCTTCGCTTCATCGAGCGGCAGGATGCGGGTCGTGACCTCGAGATTGTCGCGAACGGCGTCGTTCGCGATGTTCTCGATCTCGCTCCGGGTCGCCAGCGACAGCGGCTGGTTCCAGTTGAAGTCGAGCCGCATGTATCCGGCCTTGTTGTATGAGCCGGACTGGTGCGCCTCAGAGCCGAGCGTCTGCCGGAGGGCCGCGTGGATGAGATGGGTGGCCGAGTGAGCCTGCGCAGCGGCGTGCCGCCAGACCGGGTCGACGACGGTTGTCGCGGCGTCACCGACGCCGACCTCGCCGCTTCGCACCTGTACGCGATGGCTGATGAGCCCCTTGACCGGCTTCTGGACGTCGAGCACCTCGAGGTCGAAGCCGTTTCCGACGATGGCCCCGGCGTCCGCCTCCTGGCCGCCGGACTCCGCGTACAGCGACGTCTCGGCGAGGAGAACCTCCGCGATATCGCCGACGACGGCACGGTCGACCGATTCGCCGCCCACGATCAGGCCGAGGATCGACGTGTCTGTCGTGAGGGTCTCGTAGCCCGTGAACACGGTCTCGCCGTGAGCACGGAACGCGCTGTAGACCGAGAGATCCGCAAGCGCGGTCTTCTTCGCCTTCGCATCGGCCTTCGCCTTCGCGCGCTGGTCGGCCATCAGGGCATCGAACGCGCCGCGGTCGACGGAGAGTCCTGCTTCCTCCGCGACCTCCAGCGTCAGGTCAATGGGGAATCCGAAGGTGTCGTGCAGCAGGAACGCCGTGTCGCCCGGGAGCTCTGTGCCTCCGGACTTCGCCGTCTTGTCGACCGCGACGTCGAGGATGCTCGTGCCCGCGGCCAGGGTGCGAAGGAACGTCTCCTCCTCGCCGAGAGCGAGGCGGGAGATGCGGTCGTATTCCGTGGAGACCTCGGGGTATGACGCCTTCATCGCGTCGCGCGACGCCGGGAACAGCTCCGCGAACGTCGGGTCCTCGACCCCGAGGAGCCGCATCGCACGAACGCTCCGGCGCAGGAGGCGACGCAGGATGTATCCGCGACCCTCATTGCTCGGGCTCACGCCATCCGACATCAGCATCAGGCTCGAGCGGACGTGGTCGGCGATCACACGCATCCGCACGTCATCGTCGTGGTTCGCCCCGTAGCGGCGACCCGAAAGCTCAGAAGCCATGTCGAGGACCGGGCGCACCTGGTCGATCTCGTACATGTTCTCGACGCCCTGGGTCAGGAAGGCGACGCGCTCCATGCCCATACCCGTGTCAATGTTCTTCTTCGGCAGCTCGCCGAGAATCTCGAAGTTCTTGCCTGAGCCCTCGCCCCGCAGGAACTGCATGAACACGAGGTTCCAGATCTCCACGTAGCGATCGTCATCCGTCGCCGGGCCGCCGTCGCGGCCGTAGGCGGGTCCTCGGTCGAAGAAGATCTCTGAGCATGGGCCAGCGGGGCCTGGCTGCCCGGTCGACCAGTAGTTGGTGTCCATGTCGAGACGCTGGATGCGCTCATCCGGCAGTCCCGCAATCTTCTTCCAGAGCGCGATCGCCTCGTCGTCGTCCTTGTAGACGGTGACCCAGAGGTCCTTCGGCTGGAATCCGAGCCCGCCGTCGTGCTCAGAGGTCGTCAGCAGCTCCCAGGCGTAGGTGATCGCCTGCTCCTTGAAATAGTCGCCGAAGGAGAAGTTGCCGTTCATCTGGAAGAACGTGCCGTGCCGTGGAGTCTTGCCCACCTCCTCGATGTCGAGGGTGCGGATGCACTTCTGCACGCTGGTCGCGCGGGGGAACGGCGCGGGAACGAGACCGGTCAGGTACGGAACGAACGGCACCATTCCGGCGACGGTGAACAGCAGCGTCGGGTCGTCACTCACGAGCGAGGCGGACGGCACGATCGTGTGCCCCCGGTCGCCGAAAAAGTTGAGCCAGCGGTTCTGGATGTCTGCAGTCTGCATGGGGGTCCTCATGCGAATCGCGGCGTGAGCCCGGCGATTCGCGGTGAATCAGATGGGTGGCTAGTTGCGAAGGTCGTCGAGCGCCGCTTCGGCGTCGGCGACGGCCGAACGAAGCTCGGCCTCGCGCGCCCGGTAGCCATCCACTACCGCTGACCCGAACTCGCGAGCCTTCGAGTCGACCTCGTCGAAGAACTGGCGTCCCTGCTCGGTCTTCGAGAACTGGTGGGCGGCAAAGAATCCGATGCCGATGCCTGCGACCAGAAACAGGATCTTCTTCACTTCGATGCTCCTACACGTTGATTCGATCACGGGGTGGACTTCAAGCTTAGTTGCGCGAAGGGGCGCCGACGTCGTGACGTCGACGCCCCTTCGGCGTTGTGCTGGTTGAGCTGTCGAACGCTAGCGCGCCGCGCTGTGCTCGTAACGCGGCGCGCTAGCGCGCTGCGCTGTGCTCGTAACGCGGCGCGCTAGCGCGCTGCGTAGTACTCGACGACGAGCTGGACTTCGCAGGTCACGGGGACCTCTGCGCGCTTCGGGCGACGCACGAGGCGCGCCTGCAGCTTGTCGAGCTCGACCTCGAGGTACCCGGGAACCTTCGGAAGAACGTCGACGTGTCCGCCGGCCGCCGCAACCTGGAACGGCTCCATGCCCTCCGAGCGAGGCTTGACGTGGATGAGCTGGCCCGGCTTCACGCGGAACGACGGACGGTCGACGAGCTGGCCGTCGACGAGGATGTGGCGGTGCACGACCATCTGGCGGGCCTGGGCCGTTGTGCGGGCGATGCCTGCGCGAAGCACGAGCGCGTCGAGGCGCATCTCGAGCAGCTCGACCAGGTTCTCACCGGTCAGGCCGGCGGCACGACGTGCCTCCTGGAAGGCGATCTTCAGCTGGGCCTCGCGGATGCCGTACTGGGCGCGGAGGCGCTGCTTCTCGCGCAGACGAACGGCGTAGTCGCTGTCGGCCTTGCGCTTTGTGCGGCCGTGCTCACCGGGAGCATACGGACGCTTCTCGAGGTACTTGGCCGCCTTCGGCGTGAGGGCGATGCCCAGCGCGCGGGAGAGGCGGGTCTTGCTGCGGGTACGTGACTTGGTAGACAACTGTTCTCTTTCTTGAACGACCTGGAAGATGGACTATCGGACGCTCTCGCGGCTCCGCAGAGGCGCGCAGCAGCAGTCCGATGAAAGTAAGAGGGATGTCGCCACGGCTGCCGGTCGGCTAAAGACCAGGGCAACCTTCACCGATTCGAAGCAGCAGCCGTGCGCAGAGAACCGGTTTTAGGCAGCCATCAGACTATCACGACCCACGGATGATCCGCTTCAGCTTCTCCCACCGCGCTGACACATCGCGCTCATTGCCGTGGTCGGTCGGCTTGTAGTAGTTCACACCGAGGAGTTCGGTCGGCAGGTACTGCTGCTTCACGACGCCGAGCTCGGAATCGTGGGAGTACACGTACCCCTTGCCGTGGCCGAGCCGCTTGGCACCCGGATAGTGCGCATCGCGCAGCGCCTTCGGCACGCGACCGAAGTTGCCGGCGCGGACATCCGCGATTGCGGCGTCGAGGGCCATGTACGACGCATTCGATTTCGGCGCCGTCGCGAGGTAGACGACCGCCTCGGCCAGCGGGATTCGGCCCTCCGGCATGCCGACGAACTGCACCGCATCGGCGGCAGCCACCGCGATGACGAGCGCCTGCGGGTCAGCCATGCCGACATCCTCCGCGGCGCTGATCATCACGCGTCGAGCGATGAACCGGGGATCTTCGCCCGCCTCGATCATCCTGGCCAGGTAATGCAGCGCGGCATCCGCATCAGAGCCCCTGATCGACTTGATGAACGCGCTGATCACGTCGTAGTGCTCGTCGCCCTGCCTGTCGTAGCGCAGCAGCGCGCGGTCGACGGCGCGGGAGACGATCTCGTCGGTGATGACGGGCCGCTCATCAGACTCCTCGTCCCCCGCATCGATCGAGGTCGCCGAGTTCGCCGCGGCCTCGAGCGCGGTCAGGGCGCGTCGCGCGTCTCCGGACGACAGGTGGATGAGTGCCGCCCTGGCCTCGGGCGTGAGCACGACGCTGTCGCCGAGCCCTCGCCCGTCGGTGACGGCACGATCGATGAGGATGCCGAGGTCCTCGTCGCTCAGCTGCTCGAGCGTGAGGAGCAGCGACCGCGACAGGAGCGGCGAGATGACGGAGAACGACGGGTTCTCCGTTGTGGCCGCGATGAGGATGATCCACCCGTTTTCGACCCCGGGCAGCAGGGCATCCTGCTGGGCCTTCGAGAAGCGGTGGATCTCGTCGAGGAACAGCACGGTCGTGACCCCGTACAGGTCGCGGTTGGACAGCGCCTGCTCCATCACCTTGCGCACGTCTGCGACGCCGGCGTTGACCGCGGAAAGCTCGACGAAACTGCGTCCGGAGCTGTGAGCGATCGCCTGGGCGAGCGTGGTCTTGCCCGTGCCCGGCGGACCCCACAGGATGACCGAGACCGCGCCCTGCTCCCCCGACTTGTCTGCAGCGAGGTTGACGAGGGGCGAGCCCGGCGTCAGGAGATGCCGCTGGCCGGCGACCTCATCGAGGCTGGTTGGACGCATCCGAACAGCGAGCGGCGTCGCGCCGCCGCGCAGTCCCTGGCGGGTGTCCATAGCGCCAATGCTAATCGGGGCCACCGGCACTCGCCGCCGGTGGAGAACCTCGGACCCACGACCACTCGGACGGCGCGCGCGTTCCGGCCGGATGGCGTGGGCATTTGGTCGCGGTTCCCGCGCGCCCGTAAAGTTCTCTGGGGCAGCCGAAGCGCTGGCGGCCGCGACGGCTGATGGAGGACACGTGGCACCGAGCAAGAACGAGGCACGCGAGGCACGAGAAGCGCGCGATCGTCTCCGTCGTTACAACGCGCGGCAGAGCGTGCACACGCACCAGGTGCGACGCCGCAGGCGGGACAACATCCTCGGCCTCGTAGGGCTCGTCGTCGTCGCGACCCTCGCGACGCTCACCCAGATCTACTACTTCTCCGCGGGGCCAGGCGCACCGAAGGCGTCGCCGTCATCCTCGCCGAGCGCAACGCCAACACCGGCAGCAGGCAAGAACGTGGGCGACGTGCCTCCGACCAGCGTCGCGGAGGCCCGGAACTGGACCGGCTCCCTCACGCTCAACTCGGTCAAGCTCGGCATCGTGCTCGACGGAAAGGACGCGCCGCAGGCGGTCTCGTCCTTCGTCACGGACGTCAAGGACAAGTACCTGGATGGCAAGCTCTGCTGGCGCCTCACCGACTCGCCGAAGTTCGGTGTGCTGCAGTGCGGGACGACAGACATCTCCGGTGCGGATCCGGGCAACTACAGCTTCGGTCCGCTTGAGAACGCACCGGCGAGCACCGTGTACCCTGCCGGCTCGATCGTGCTCGCGCGAACCGGAAACAACGCATACGGCCAGGGACACCAGTTCTTCATCACCTACGAGGACACGACGATCCCGAACGACAGCGCTGGCGGTTACTCGATCTTCGGCCATATCACGAGCGGCCTTGACAAGCTCAATTCCGAGATAACGTCGAAGGGCGTCCAGCCGCCGGCGAGCGGGGCGACGACCACCACAACGGACGGACCGCCGAAGGTCCCGACGAAGATCACCTCGGTAACGATCAAGTAATGGGCGGTTGCCGCCGATATCCAGTGCAATAGGCTGGACGGCGGCCACCGGCGCACCGCGCTGGCACGCCGTGGCGCACAGACAAACGCTTGAAGCAAGGTAGAACATCGTGGCATCTGACGAACACGCACCATCGCCGATTCCGCGCGCGCGTCCAACCGCGCCGGCAGGAGTGAGCGCTGCGGTCCCCGAGGCTCCGTGGGGTCGAGTGGATGAGACGGGCACCGTCTACGTGCGCGAGGGCGACGGCGAGCGGGTCGTCGGGCAATACCCTGACGGCACGCCGGAAGAGGCTCTCGCCTACTTCCAGCGCAAATTCAGCGACCTGGCCGGCCAGGTGACCCTGCTCGAGCAGCGCGCCCTGCGTGGCGCACCTGCCGCGGACATCGCCAAAGCGGTTGCGTCGCTCGAGGGTTCCATCACGGGCGCCAACGCGGTCGGCAACCTCGAAGCACTGCACCAGCGACTCGCCGCCCTCGGCGGCACCGTGACCGAGCTCACGGAAAAGCAGCAGGAAGAGGCGAGGGCCGCCGTCGAGGCTGCCATCATCGAACGCGCGGCCATCGTCGCCGAGGCCGAGGCTCTCGCGGCCCAGGACCCGGCGAAGGCGCAGTGGAAGATTGTGAGCGCGTCGCTCGACGAGCTGTTCCAGCGCTGGCAGAAGCACCAGCAGGAGGGCCCGCGCCTCCCCAAGAACGAGAGCAACGAGCTGTGGAAGCGATTCCGGGCCGCCCGAGCGACGATCGATACACATCGCAAGGCCTTCTTCGCCGAACTGGACAGCACGCACCGCGACGCACGGACGCGGAAGCAGGAGCTCGTGACGAAGGCAGAAGCCCTCGTCGCCAAGGGTCCTGAGGGCGTCGGACCGTACCGGTCGCTGCTCGATGACTGGAAGCTCGCGGGGCGTGCGGGCAAGAAGTTCGACGACGCACTGTGGGCAAAGTTCAAGGCTGCCGGTGACGCGATCTACGCTGCAAAGTCGGAGATCGACGCCCGCGACAACGTTGAGTTCGAGGCGAACCTCGCCCTGAAGCTCGAGCTGCTCGCCGAGGCCGAGCCGTTGCTGAACGTCACGGACCGTGCGAAGGCACGAGAGAGTCTTCTCTCGATCCAGCGTCGATGGGACAAGATCGGCAAGGTTCCGCGCGACAAGGTCAAGACGGTCGAAGATCGGCTTCGCAAGGTCGAAACGGCCGTGCGCAAGCTCGATGAGGATCACTGGCAGCGCACCGACCCGGAGAAGCAGGCTCGAAGCGAAGGACTCGCCAGCCAGCTGCACGACGCGATTGCGCGCCTCGAGCGTGAGCTCGCCGACGCGAAGGCCAGCGGTAACACCAAGAAGGTCAAGGAGGCCCAGGAGGCCCTGGACGCTCGCAAGGTGTGGCTGGACGCGCTCGGCTCCTAGGCTGACCGGGGTCCGTCTGCCCGGGACGCGGGCGTCACGTCCACAGGCCGGCCCGGCACACTCGGATTCCACAGATCGCCTCGGAAGGCTCCACTCGGGTTGCCAGTGGCCGAGAGTGGGGTCATGCCACGGCTCCCCCGCATCCTCTCGACGCTCGACCTGCCCCGAGCGGAACTCGATGCCCTGCGGCTGGACGGCGAGGTCTTCCCGATCGGCGCGTGCGTCGCTCCGATCGACGAGGTCGCGAACCCGACCCTGCGAGCGGCGGCTCTCACGGCGGAACTGCCGAGCAGGCTGATCGCCGAACAGCGCACGGCGGCCTGGGTGTGGGGCGCCATCCTCGACCAGCCGAGACCGCACGAGGTGTGTGCGGACATCGCGGCCCGCACCCGGCCATCCTTCGATCGACGGCTCAGGGTCCGCGAGGTCGTTCTCGTGCACGACGATGTCGTCCACCTGGCTGGCACAGCGGTCACGACGCCGATTCGCACCGCGATCGACCTCGCCCGGTTCGCCGAGAACTGGGGCGCCGACGAGATCGCCATCGTGAAGCACCTCATGGAGGTCGGCGGCTTCAATGCGCTGGACTGCGCGCGCTCGATGAACCGCCGCCGCAACCTGCCGGGCAAACGACTCGCGCTTGGGCGGATCGCGCTGTGCGCACCGGCATCGCTCGTCTCGTGACTCAGCCCGAGCTGACCCGGTACACGTCGTAGACGGCGTCGATGCGGCGCACGGCGTTCAGGACCCTGTCGAGGTGCGTGGTGTCGCCCATCTCGAACACGAAGCGGCTGAGCGCGAGCCGGTCGCTGGAGGTCGAGACCGTCGCGGAGAGGATGTTGACGTGGTTCTCGCTCAGCACCCGGGTAACGTCAGACAGCAGCCCAGAGCGATCGAGCGCTTCGACCTGGATCTGGACGAGGAAGACGCTCTTCGAGGACGGCGCCCATTCGACCTCGATCATCCGCTCCGGCTCGTTGAGCAACGACTGCACGTTGTGGCAGTCCGCGCGGTGTACCGAGACGCCGGCGCCACGGGTGACGAAGCCGACGATCTGGTCACCGGGTACAGGCGTGCAGCACTTTGCGAGCTTCACGAGGATGTCCGGCGCCCCGCGCACGAGAACCCCGGAGTCGCTGTGGCGGATCTCCCGGCTTCGCGTGCTCGGCCGGAAGACGAACTCTTCGTCCTCGGCCTCCGCCTCGGTCTGGACTGTTGCAACGACCTTCTCGATCACCGACTGGGTCGAGACGTGGCCTTCGCCGACGGCGGCGTACAGCGCAGAGACGTCTTCGTAGCGCATCTGGGACGCGACCTCGGAGAACGAATCCTGGCTCATCAGCTTCTGGAGCGGCAGGTTCTGCTTGCGCATGGCGCGCGCGATGGCATCCTTGCCCTGCTCGATCGCCTCTTCGCGGCGCTCGATCTTGAACCACTGCCTGATTTTGTTGCGCGCCCTCGTGCTCTTGACGAAGTTCAGCCAGTCCTGGCTCGGGGCGGCATCCGGATTCTTCGAGGTGAAGACTTCGACGGAGTCTCCGCTCTGCAGCTCGCTCTCGAGCGGAACGAGGCGCCCGTTGACCTTCGCTCCCATCGTGCGGTGACCCACCTCGGTGTGCACCGCGTAGGCGAAGTCCACGGGTGTCGCGCCGGCGGGCAGGCCGATGACCTTGCCCTGCGGCGTGAAGACGTAGACCTCCTTGGCCCCGATCTCGAAGCGCAGGCTGTCGAGGAACTCCCCAGGGTCGCTCGTCTCGGCCTGCCAGTCGGAGATGTGGGCGATCCAGGCCATCTCCGCGTCGTTCGGGGTCGATGAATCGGCGTTCTTGCCGCCGTTCACCCGCTCCTTGTACTTCCAGTGCGCCGCGACTCCGAACTCGGCCCGCTGGTGCATCTCGTTGGTGCGGATCTGGATCTCGACCGCGCGCCCCTGCGGTCCGATGACCGTCGTGTGCAGGGACTGGTACAGGTTGAACTTCGGCGTCGCGATGTAGTCCTTGAACCGGCCGGGGATCGGCGTCCAGCGCGCGTGGATCGAACCGAGAACGGCGTAACAGTCACGCACGGTGTTGACGAGGACGCGGATGCCGACCAGGTCGTAGATCTCGTCGAAGTCGCGACCGCGAACGATCATCTTCTGGTAGATCGAGTAGTACTGCTTCGGCCGACCGACCACGGAGCCCTTGATCTTCGCCGACTTCAGATCGTCGTTCACCGAATCGATCACCTGCTGCACGAATTCCTCGCGCTGCGGGGTGCGCTGCTTGACGAGGCTCTCGATCTCGACGTACAGCTTCGGGTACAGCACGGAGAACGACAGGTCCTCAAGCTCCCATTTGATGGCCTGGATGCCGAGGCGATGCGCGAGCGGCGCATAGATCTCGAGGGTCTCCGTGGCCTTCCGCGTTGCGGACGCCTCATCGACGA
>Ga0247779_1000721_pt1 | contig 18329 bp, 20 predicted proteins | sample UWRJL221509R5_FD_179925 | JGI IMG/M metagenome (GOLD analysis project Ga0247779, IMG submission 179925) | Plant litter microbial communities from Arlington Agricultural Research Station in Wisconsin, United States - UWRJ-L221-509R-5 | ecosystem: Environmental > Terrestrial > Plant litter >... | reverse complement strand
ACATGTAAAATTCATAGTCTACAGAATACATCGGTTTCTCATCTTCTGACTTCGCTCAAGTCTACTATACTTTGAATACTAAATTACTACGCTATCTACACCTCGTACTACGTCGATATATCGCCCCAAGGTGGTTCGAAGCTATTTGGTAGCTTACACCTTCTCCCTTTGTTGTTCTGTTGGTTTGAAGCCAGGGGAACACGCTCGCACCTTTACACGCCACCCTTCGTCGAGTATACTAGCGTGCTGAAGTGCCCATATTTTTGTTTGGGTTTGTTTCGTACCTAGGACGCTCGTAGGCGTATCATCGCTCGCTCGCGATCATGCTAAAAGATGTGTGCCCACCAGCAAGTTAGATCCTAACTATATGTCTTCATTGATAGGTCTTTGCTTCGAGACGAGGCACGTTATGGACCTGAAACATTGACATTCAGACCAGAGCGTCTCATGAAAGAGGGAAAGTTGAACCCTGACATCCTTGATCCTTCGCGGTTTATCTTTGGTTACGGACGCAGGTATATGCCATTTCAAACAAAACCACAAAATCATTCTTATCTCTGATGTAAAATGAACTTTAATCTAGATCATGCGCAGGAAGTCACATAGCTCAATCTCTCCTTTTTCTCATCATCGCTTCAATTCTTACAACGTTTGAAATATCGGAGGAGGTCGACGAAAATGGCTTGCCTATTCCACCTAACATTGAATGGCATTACGGTGTTGTCAGGTCAGTCATATCATCGCGTACACTACCAGGACAACAGTCAACTTTTACATTCCTCTTCATGCATAACAGTCATCCAAATCCCTTCAAATACATCATCAAACCACAATCTCAAAGGGCCGTAGACCTTATTCGTAGTCTTCGAAATGATGAAATAGCTTGAAGGTATCACCTCGTTCGTTTAGTTATCATGTGGCTCGCCTGGTAGTGACCGGCACCATTCGGCAACGGTTCCAGTATGATTGGCACGAGCACAATTGCATTCCACGGCAGCGAAGCCATCACCATTTTCACTTTGATCCATGTATGTCTAAAGCACGTATATATCTGTATTTTGAGTGCCTGGTACTTCCTATATACCGATACCTCGCAATGAGTACGAGAATGCCGGTCTATTTCATAAGAATACTGAACGCTGAAACGCCAACGCGTGCGTATTTTTGAGCGCATGTGCCATGAAGCCTTGAAAGAATTCTATTAGATTAGGTATTCAACGCATTAATAGTAGCTAATTTCAGCTGAGAAGTCTGTACAAGTGGCTTCGCTATTATCATAGAACATCTTTGACGTGGGAACAGAAGCATCAAGTCATTGAATTTATTTGTCATTCTTGTTCGCGACCCCAGCTGCCCCGCCATGACAAGTATATAGAACAACCATAAATAATTGATAATCCTTCTTTCAAGAATCTCAGGCGTACCTGTCACTATGATATATAGCAGTTATGTGTACAGAGCAGATTGAGGTTATATCACTCCTTGTGGGCAGAGTTTTTGCACCGCAGAGGAGAATGATATATCACAGTTTCCAGCTCGCGCGGGCCGCGGCAATGTTCGGCATTGCTTATTAATTTAGCTAGTCACGAATTTAATGACCCAGTCACAACCGCAAACTGGTGAATCACATCGTTTTCACCCCTCTCGTTTTCATCCTTAAATCCTTTGGCCCCTAACTTTGTATCGTGGAAGCCGTCAGTAACATTCGTAATCCTTCATATTTCAGATGAAAACACTTAAAGTGAGTTGTTTGGCGTGCAGAATGACCTTACTATTTACCTCAAATTTGCCTATTTCTATGGATACTTCAGCGAGCACTGACCCGTCGCTTTGAAAAGGCTCAGGATACCTACAATATCTTATATCTAAACACTCTATATTATGTAGATGACAGCCAATAGGTATGGAAAGTACAATAGTAAAAGCCAGACAGACGTTGAAAGCGTTGAAATGGCGTAGGCTCTACTTGCGGATGGGCGGTCCGGAATGCCAACCAAATTCGTACCACAAAATAATTTGTGGCCCAGATTTGGTTGGCGCTGTCTCGTGACGTTCATTTGGCTTGAAATTTAGGAAAATGTGATTGGTCGAGCTGAGTTCTACTGAGTTTCAATCTGACTTGTTCACATTGTCAGCTGTTTTCCGTTGTAATTTCTTTTCGGTTCTGCGATGGGGATCCAGACAAATAATTTAAATTTCAAGTCGTACAGGTATACAAGTATGCACATGTGTGTACTGTAAGTCAGTTCTTTAAGTCTTTTTTCTCTTTCTTAAACACCTTTTCAGCACGACATTAAATTTCTGAGCACATAGTTCAAACCACACACCTCTTATTGGTCTCAGTGTTCATCGGACGTCTCTTCTTTTCCGTGGGTGCAGTGTTTCATATAATTTTGGCTGCCTCTTCCTGTTGCTTGGCTGCCAATGCTAATGCTGTTTCTTTGGCAGTGAGGGAAGCCTGTTTTACGTACTTGCCATTTGGATCCTTAGGCGGCATGCAGATTCGTTTGGTAGTCAGGGTCGGCTGAGGCTCCGGTGGAGGGCTGAACCTTGCAAGAGGGTATTCTCCTGCTGGATTCCGACTGGATGCAGCTGCGCGTGCTGGACGCTGCCTATTATGCGCCTCAACACGGCGTTGTGTCTCTTTATCCACTAGTTGAATGCGTTGAACACATTCTGGTTCGATGTGCTCGTTTTCTCCAATTATCATCTCTGATACATTTTCCTTTGCTCTAGGTTTTCTGCCCGCTTGTTTCCTGCCTCCATGGGCTTGTTCGGGTTTCGTTCCTTGAGGCTGAACCCTCAGAGGATTTACCGCTGGTCGTGAATGGGGAATGTGAATATCGCATGAAGATTCAAGAGTCGGTAATGGTGGGATAATCATTGAACCGGTGCTTTCTACTGGTTTAAGGAGGCTGGGATCAATGACGGGTGATTGTGGATAGAGTTCATCTTCTGGTAAAGTGTATAAGTTCTTGTTGAATATTGATTCTCTCTGACACATTCTCTCCTCAGCACGTTCCCTTCTCTCCTGATCGACCCTTATCTGCTCTCTTTGAAAGTCTTCATTGTCTGGAAAGGCGGTTGACATGGGTGCTGTGGGAGACGTGCCTGTTCTCCATGTAGGGGGTGTTAATATCGGTCTCTGTGGTGCGCTATTGTCTCCTTGCACATGTCTAGGAGGGGTTATAGTGGACTCTTGCCGAAGTACGTGTAGCGTGGGGTTGAGTGTCCTTGTGGGAGTTGTCCGCTCAGATATTCCTATCTGTACAATAGGATGGATTACAGGTATAGCATTCTCCATTCCGATGGTGTTGAAAGGTGCTTCATACACGGACAATGGTAACACGTCTTGTAACTCAGTGTCCTCATTGTCCAGTTCTCTTATCAAGGCCCGTGCTTTACAGATATCCTCGGCTATTGTAGGTAAAGTGAGCTGACTTCTGGGATTGTGATAGCATGTTTTACTCATGATATCTTTTCTTCAGCCATTCACCAAATAATGGAACAATAATCTCTTCCCATTGACTGTACATAGAAGGAAATGAAAGAATCGTATCGTTTTTAAGTGTAACACTGTTGAGTCCAGTAAATTAATTGTATTTTGAGGGAGAACTTTGACTGTGTACGTTGACACTGCTAATTTCCCTCCTTCAATAGGACGTGGCCCACCTACCAGGCAGAGCAGCGTCCATCCAGTCAGTTCATACACACTTTCTGCTACCTCAGCAAGGATAGCTTTCAGTGAGTCAAGACATCTAAATATATTGGTAAGAAGGATCCGCTATAAGCAAAACCATTATAAACACACTTACTCTTGAATATCGGCAGGGGTTTTGGCGTCTAGTGCTGTGTCGAGTACGCAATTGATTGCTGCTTTGAAAGCTCCTTTCTGTTGGTCCCACTCTTGCGTGACTTTAGCTTTCACTTCAGGACTCTCTCCCATCCATGCTGCCTTTCTGATCTTGCGTCGCTTCCTCATAATGGCTGCTTTCTTTGGGTTTTTCTTTGGTAAGTCTTCGTCATTATTATCTGTTAGCCAGTCCTCTTCATCTGACAAGATGTCGTGCAGTTCTTCCACCCCTTCGGTTGCGTCTTCGATCATCTTCTGGATTTTATTGGGATACATCTTCTCGTACACTTCTTCTATTTGAAGATATCGACGCTGTTTGCTTAACTGCAAAAATCGTGCTCTAACTTTGGGCTTGACACTGGAATTGGTTTGAGATTTCATTTTTGCATTCCGGTTCCTAAACCAATTCTGTATATACTATAAAAAAAGCTCAACTGATGAGATTCTAATGAATAGGAAGGGTCGTACACTTCTTTTTCCCTCTGCATTGTATTGTGTGATGCCTAATTTCTCTCCATCACTCTGAAATGTTGTTTTAAACGCAGTGAATGTGGTCTCCCAAAATCTTGTAAGCTTCACAGTTGTATCACAAGCAAGATACACCTCATATCTTGACTCCAGAAACTGTAACTGTGCGGGGGTTACTTTTCGTTGTGGCGGCATGCTATTTTCTCAAAAATTTGTGGAAGTGGGGTAACGACTTTAGAGTTGTGCCCAACGCAGCTGATACACACTTCAATGGACTGCCAGGGCTATCTTGATGGATATAAGCTATGTATGCGCCACAATGGCTGGACTTTTCTTCTATGTTTTCATGTGATATGTTTTCCGCTTAGCTAAATTCGAGCGCGTTCATTTATAATGTGGTTCCATACCATACAGTTCTTTGCAGCACTTGCTTTTATCCCCCAATATGTTGACTTCTACTACCTTTGATCTCACCATTATGTCTGCTCTTGTAGCTGCAATTCATAGGCTTGCGGCCGCCGTTGAAGGTGCGTTTCTTATGTTCTGAGGCTTCTTTGATCTAACACATTCATGTAGCTAACTCTTTGAGTTCTGCGTTTTTCGAGCAACACACTCAGAAGTTGTATCCTGGCATGCTCAGATCTCAGCCTAACCAGCCTACTCTTGTTCCAGCACTGATTACGATCTCTGATGGTCCGGCAGTAAGAAGTTCTTTATCTCTTTAACTTTGGTGATTAATCTAACATGATTGGTCAGACCTTGAACAATGTTGGACCAAACCCAGCAACAATCATTCAAGCCCTTGAGAGTATTCCTGGGCCAATTGAAGGACATTGGTATGCGGTGACGCGAGGCAGTGATGTTGGTGTCTTTCAACATGTGTACATCATTCTTGTGCTTTTTGTGCCAGTTGCTAATATCTGATCTGTAGAGAGGAAGTCCAACCCTTGACGACTGGTGTCTCTGGTGCAGCTTTTAAGAGGCACTTGTCGCAGGCAGAAGCAATCAATGCCTACATTTGCTCTTGGAACCAAGGCACCATTCAGCGTGTTTAATTTGCTACACATTCCGACAAGCTATTTACTAGTAATGTACGGTCATAATATTGTAACCAGTATAAGTTGTGTTGGTGGGAAATGTTTGACTATGCTTCGGAATCATATAAGTCTTCTTTGTCAGACTCTTCTTCTTCCTCTGAGTCTGTAGCTACTGGTATTTCGGGCCCAGGTGAATCATCAGGCATAAAGTTCCATGCCTTGTATGAATCATCTTCGCGTAACCGCGCTTCACGACGTGCCCTAATGATCATGATTATTGAAGCCACAGAAAGGATACTTTGAACGTCACTATTACTTACCGAACCTGTGCTGCTGTAAGTCCATCAAAGAGTCCTTCATTTCTCTGAGTTTTTCTGAGCTTAAACTTTGGTGGTCTGGGATTATATTGCATTAGAGGTAATAGTTTGCAAGGAAGAACCAAGTGAAGTGACATACGGCATTGCCGGAACGTGTACTGTACGTGTGTGGAACAAATTAGCATCGGTAAGGCTGGGACCAGCTCTGGCTGATAATGACTGTGGCCGAGACGGTTCCTGAGGCATTTCTTTATGCTGTACCAGCTCAGACAAGCTCTCCTGTATGTCCTGCATGCCAGACATGTTTGCCAATGCTCTATCCCCGTCTAATGCAAAATTATAAGAAGAAATATCTTTGCTTCTATCATTATAATTAGTACAACTGGTATATATATAGAGCTTATGATATCTGAAAATACCTCGAGCATAATCGCCTCATACGTAGTTTGGCGCTTTCACGTGTGGCTTCCAAGTTCCTATGGATTATTCAATAAGAGATACAATGAAGATAAAAAATCAAGAAAGCATACTTTTGGGTGTCAGGGTTTCCTATATTTTTCTCTATTTTTCTATGTTTATTTCGCATTTTTCTCTTTTATATTTGTGTAGATATCTTATCTGTCTTCTTTGTTTGATTATCTCTTGATTAGATAGGTTTCATCATTCATCATTTGATGGCAACCAAGCATCACTGATGAACACAGCCAATGCATAGCCATGCACTGCCATGCACTGCCTTGCATAGCCTTTTACATTCCAGACCCTTCTATATGACATCATTGTATTATTCATCCAAGAACATTCTAGAATACCTGTAGAGTATAAATACTGTTCCTGTAGGTAGCTGGAGCCCCAGCTTCAATCTCTTAGGATTTCCACTATCATTGGTGTGATCTCTTAGAACCATTGAGCCTAGCCTCTCTCTTCTCTCCTCTCTCTCTCTCTCTTCTCTTTCTCTCTTGCTTGATCTTTGTTGGTGGCCTTGTCACACTGATTATAGTGTTGCCCTGACATTGGGTGTATTTCGCACATGCTTTAATATGGGCCAAACACTTTTCTTCAGCTGTGTGCTTCTTACGCGGCATGGTTAAAACCAAGAGAGATGGTAGAGGCTTGATTAGGAAACTTGAAGTTCTGTTTCCGATATGTTTGCGATATGTTCGTGATATGTTTGCAATCATATCTGGATTGTTGAATTCTTGATTTAATCTTCGAGCGGGCATTGTATACACAGAATGACTATTGAATAATGGATATGAGTATATTTTACATTATTTAAAGTGCCTTGGACAACCTGATATGCATACTGCAATTTCCGAATTAGCGCTTTGAAAACTACGACAATATTGAAAGTGCATTACGAGATTTGAATGCCCTTTGCGGGATTTTATTGCAACATGCGGGGTGACCGACACAATACCTTCTATTTTCTTGCATAATGTTAAGTAGTATATACCCCACCAATCATCAGATAGTTTTTCAACCCAATTATTCCGCTACTTGGATAGGCGCATCTGCATTTTTTTCATATCACGAACATATTGCGAACATATTGCGAACATATTGCACACATATTGCACACATATTGCGAACATATTGCGGTGGGAAAGCATCATTTATAAATCATTGGCTTTCGTCATATACGCAAAGATAACCATTAGAATATTACAAAGATCAGGTTATCAAAAGTAAAAGCATAGTATATTTCTGCCATCACCAAGTTTCAACATTATCTAATCCTCGAGACTAGCCAAAAAATTATCGAAGAGATCATTATCCTCTTTCTCCGTAGCTAGATGTCTGGCAGTTGCTTCTGTGAGAAGAATATATGGACGTTCATACTCCTTGATCATCTCTGTAGAGTAGTGGTTCAAGAGCTTTTGGTGAAGCGAATCAAGACCTGCGTTATTACCAGTCCTCTTTAGCTCCTGCACCACAGCCTCAAAGTCAGAGCTGCTAGGGAGAGGAATTGACGCTAAAAGAAAATTTGAATTAGTTTTTGAGCAACAGCAGCTACTAGCTCAGTAACACACTTTCTCGAGTATACACTCCATTTCTATCTGTAGTCGACTTCCGCAAGTTTGTTTGAACTCTCTTGGCCTGAGCTGGTGCAGTAACGGCAGGGGATAGCTGGATACGTGAAGATACACCTTGTAAAGCAATAGCATGTAAGGAATTGTCGTATTTCCATGAACGAGAGATTATTAATATCTACTTACCCTGCTTGCCACTATACACCTTGAACCCTCTCTTACTATGTGTAAAGGCCGACACTGGTGTTGTTTTGCTACGTGTTGAAGCAGAAACAGGAGTGTAGGTTATCTTGGGCATAGTGGGATAGAAAATTCAACAAGGGGCTTGCAATGAGTATGAACATTCAGAACCAATCCTGGTGATCATATATTTACGCTATTTTTGGCGGACAAAGTATGAATGCTAAGCACCCAGGGCCTGATATTGCATACTAAGCAATGAGCATGAAGGTATCTCCGCAAAAATTGTAGCAGTCTTGCAGGGTCTTTGACGATGAATGGATTGGCATACTGGACTGTAAATAAGTCTCCATCCTCGACGCTGTTCATCTTTCTACTGGTAATCCTCCGAATTCATCAACAAAGGAATGTATATCTCTCAGAAATTGGCAAACAGCACAAATAATGATATTATTAGTAAGTTTAACTGTGTCTCGATCTTTGTTCATGCTTATGGTGTTTTAATAGACTCGTCAGATGAATGTACCTTAAATCAAGAAGGTACCAATACTGTGGCAACTTCTGTTTCCAGCTCGGAAACGATGTCAATGAGCACCTCTCAGCCTCTATGTAGCCCTAGAGTGCAACAAGGGCTACTGCCAGAAGCTAGAGAAGCTCTACCTGATCCCAACGAAATATTATGGCTTTCTTATGAGTAAATTGAGTATGATTATATTTTTAGTAGGCTTGATAAATGACGCTAACAAGCATTGCAGGTTGATTGCCCATTTATGCATGCAAGCTCAGCGCCATAACACATGTATTCAGCATCGCAATATTCGACGGTCTGGAAACCGAGGAGCATAATCTATGAATATGTAGTAGTCAGCCAGAAATTCAATGTATTGACTACTTCTCATGCTAAATACTGCGTAGCCATCCACCCGCCAGTGCCAGTGAATTATATGGCTTCATCACGGCTCATAACCAATCCGCTTAAAAGACGCAGAACAGATAAACGCAATGAGTTCACTATTATCCCAACTTCTAATGACTTGTCTAAGTCATCCCGGCGCACAACTAATTTACATCGCCATGAAATTATGGAAGTTTCTCAAGATTCTGGTCGACGATCAGTGCGAAGTCGGATTTTTGGCTTATTCAAATCATCAAAAACCCAAGCAAAACAGCAGCAGACTCTGTCAGCACAAACAGGCTCCTCAGGAACAACCAATGCTACTCAGGCTGAGTACCACGAGTTTGACCTAGAAGACTTCGGGATTGAAGCAATTGAACCGCTTCATGATCCACTGCCAGAAGAGGCAGCATCACAATCTAAGCGCAAGCGTGTACGTACTACAGGGGTATGTAATAATATTAACTTTCTCATAGTTTCTATGCGTTGTCAATATGATATAGTAACTGACATATATTTTTAATTAAATATGATAGGATCATCCATTGAAAGAGTGGGCAGCCCATGACCGAGACCGTGATATACAAGAGATTCTGCGCCACGAAGGTCGAGGCGATTATAGCTCAGAACCAAGCCTGTGTTATACATGCACTCAATTGGATGCAGTTTATCGATGCGTTGACTGCGAAAAGGTTGAAATGTACTGTGCAGACTGTCTTGTTGATGACCATTTAGGTCTTCCACTTCATTGCATAAAGGTACTGATAAATTTCTCTATCACTTGAGTTTGATTTCATTTGAAACATTTGCCTACAGAAATGGAACGGGACATTTTTTGAACGGTCAACGGTCAAAGCCCTTGGGCTTCGGGTTCAGCTGGGTCACATGACTGGAGAAACATGCTCTAATCCCCGTAAAGTCGCTGGCAATGATTTCACGGTGGTTCACTCTAATGGCATCCACTCGCTTTCACTTGACTTTTGTGGCTGTGAAGCAGCAGTTCCAAGCGCTGTTCAGCTATTATGCCGATTCTGGTTTCCCTCAACTGGAACTTATCCCCGTACTGCAGCAACAATACGTGTTCTTAATCGATTTCATCTCCTTGCATTCGAAGCAAAGTGTTCACCATATGAATACTACAATAGCTTGGCTCGATTAACGGATAATACAGGCATCTACGAGGAGAAGGTATGTTTTCGAATTGATAATCAAGAAATCACTAATGACTTGGATTTAGGATCGGTATGATGAGTTTACACGAATGCATAGGGAATGGTGTAATCTGTCAATGGCAAAGCGTGCAGGACGAGGGCATGAAAAAGATGGTGTAAATGGTACCAGGGAGGGAGAGTGCGCAATACTTTGCGCTGCATGTCCGCAAGATGGAAAGAACCTACCAGATGGATGTGTCAGGAATTGACTAAAGTCAAGTGAGAAGGAAGCCCAAAGACCAAGTTGATAACGAAGCTGGGGCTCTACAATAGCCCCAGGACCCTATTATATACATGGAGACCGGAGTAACTACTTCCCGGGCCAGGGTAACTCGTCAATAGAAGAATGCAACTATCAATAGATGAAACAGGAGGCAATGATAGACATGGGAGTGAGTACTAAGAATAGATAGGCTGTGTCTAGAATGTCCGTAAGGGGTTAGATAACGGATAGGGGTGGACACCAACATGTGCCCTGGCAGGATGGGAGCATGCACCACCTTCTCAAAGGTACGTTACGCATAATCATCATATATGATTTTTCTAAATTTTTGTACAGATGGAAGCATGCCTTGTTTCTGGTTATTGACGCTAACTTTTGCTTAACCCGAAAAAATGTATCAACTGAAGAAAAAGATCCGAGTCTGTCAGATGGATGGGCATTTTTTGTACGGAATGATCAGTACAAAGCTCATTTGAAGAAATATTGGAATAATCCACAGCCGGTTAGTAGTATTTTTGCCTGATATCATACTGTAATGCTTAAGATGATACTGTTCCAAACAGAAAAGCACTTGCGTTAATCACGAAGCTGTCAATAACGCTGATAGAGAGGTTAAAGGAAAGGCGGTCACTGGGGGAGGCACAGCAGATTGTGCGCGGCACATTATGAAGCGCCCAAACAGCTTTGCAGATCTTCAAAAGGGAGAACGGTAAGCAGTTATGTTATTTACCCTACGTAATTCCATCTTACAGTCTGTGTTTAGATATGTAAACATGGATTATCTCTTTTTCTCTAGTCTCCGAGACACCAAAATACAAGAACTAGTCATTTCATACGATATTGCCTGCCAATGGCACAAGAACATATGAGAGCGCACAAAAATTCTTCCTCCGAGTATTTGTCTCAGTAATACAGTTCAAAAAACAATATTCCTGGTTCCCAAATTCCATCTTCTGGCACACATCCAAGCGTGTAACTTGAACTATTCTTTTAATCTCACTCGGAACGTTGGACGAACTGATGGAGAGGCTCCGGAGCGTGGTTGGTCTAATATCAACTCTCAAGCAACAAGTACACGTGAAATGGGACCCGGTTTCAGGAGAGACACCCTGGACGATCACTTTAATGACTGGAACTGGAAGAAAACAGTGGGATTGGGTATGTCTCACCTCAGCCGTAATACAATACAAAGCTTAATATATGCTCCTATGTTTACAGGTGCTTTATTATTGAAGAAAATTAAGTCTGCTATTCCTGAACTTATTGAACGGACCACCGACTTTCTTGAATTTGAAAGAAACATTCCTCCGGAGGAGATAGCATCATGGAAATCCCAGGTTGAGCGGTGGGAAAATGATATCACAAACCCTAATCCATTTGAGCAGCGTGTCAAGAGTTCGTTGTTCATCAAATCTTTTTATTCTAGTATATGATTTGATGCGTGATATCTACAGCTATAACTGAGAATCAAGTACGATTAGAGCTTGCGCTTGAAGCCTCAAAAGAGAATTTAGCGGATTCTGTATTCTTTTCTGAGATGCATCCAACCATTTTTATCAGTCAAGGATTAGAGCTTGAGCAACAGCAGTATGTCCGACTTTCGAATCATTAATTTCTTGTGAATATATGTATTGACTTTTACTTAACAGGAGATGCTTAGCAAAGGAAACAGTTTCCGGAAGCCTCCATCCTACCTTAAACCAGCTACGGACACTTCAGGAATCTTCAAACAAGCTACAAAGGGCAATCACATCGTGGATTCAGCATCAGAATATATATATGCCATACACCTCAGCCTTGCGACAAAACGCCGTTGATGCTGCTGACGAAGATGCACCTTCTATCAAAGTCCATGATATTCCATTGTGGCTTCCTTCCTCTCTCAGTGCAACAGATCCGTGTGATGCTAATTTACAGCTGTACGAGTGGCGGCTTCGAAAGGGACAAGCATTTGATGCTCTCCACAAAATACGACAAGGCTTTCGACAGAAATCCCATCGCTTGAAGGTCAAACAGAGATTTATGCGTGGCGTTGCAGAGAACAACCGGTCTAACGATGGAATCAAGAGAGCTGAGGCTGTTATTGAAGCTGCTGCTTCAAAGTATCGCATAGCATATGCTGCTTTGACTGCTTTGCATTTGCAAATTAGCAATACTCACCGCGAGCCAAATTGGACTGAGAATCTTCAAGTTCTTAGAGATACAGATCTCAGAGGGATGTCGGAGGGCCTAGAAAATGATTCCGAGGGTAGACGATCCATATCGTGGATTTGGCGCATAGAGGGTGTAGCTGACGGCGAACAAGGCGAGCAAGAATTGGAAGGTAAGAGCACCATGTTCACTATGAGTATACCAAACAGTAATCAATTTCTAGCATTATGTATTGAGTGGTGCCGTGCACGAGCGAGATATATGCGCTTTGAAGAAGAGGTAGAACTTTTGGAAGAAGAAATGTGCCGCGTGCTTGTCTTTTTAGAATGGCAGTCTAACTGGTGGTTGACAAAGGGAAACGAGCTGCTCAACAATGATTGTGATTTACACAGCTCACTGTGTGAGGGTTTGACCGGATACCGCAATCGTCAGGCTGCCCTTCGATTGGCACTCCGAGATGGATTCAAGGTCATGTGGAAAGATATACCACAATTTGTCGAAGAAGGGAGGAAGAAAATAGAAGAGATGCGTAAGAAAGAAGCGCAGATACGTATAGAATTAGTCTAGAGAAATAGATATGTATATGTTATGTTCGGCAGATAAAAAAATATTTACGACCAGGACCGCGAGTTCTGTGACTGGTCAGAATACATGGGAACATGTTGCCAAATTAAAAAACAGAAATTGATGGCACCCTGTCACGTGTAGGTGCCATCAATTTCTGTTTTCCAATTTGGCAGGTGCTCGAATCATGGAGAAATTAGAAGAAATTGGATTCGTGCCCTATATGGAAGTGGCATAATTTAAGGACGGAGTTTGAACCACTGTATAGAAGCCAGACAGCAGCAGAAGAGCGTGATATATCAGTTTCCGTGTTCTAGCAAGAGAACAGGATATAACCCAGGTTCGTTGTGTCCACAAATGAGTTATATATCATAGTGACCCATACTGGTGAGAATCTGTGGTTCTACGAGCAACCATCATGTTCCACTTGACCCAAGGCGACGTAGGAGCGCTTGTCCTGACTGCTGCCCTGTGCCTTCTCATACATCGCAGCAGACAACGTTCTCGCCCACCTTATCCTCCGGGTCCCAAGGGCGTCCCTATCCTGGGAAATCTCTTTGATTTGCCGGGCAAGGATGGGTGGATTACATACGATAGATGGTCCAAGGAATTTGGTGCGTAGTGCGGATTGACATTTGAAGTGGGACCTAGTTAAGAACACCATCCGTAGGATCTGGTATAATCTATGCTCATGCTGGAGGCAACGATATTATCATCCTTAACTCAGAGCAGGCCATCAATGATCTTCTCGAGAAACGCTCATCGATTTACTCAAGCCGGTTTGACATTCTCTGTTGATTGAGGATCCAAAACCCAGATGTTGATTTCCTTTGTCTACCAGTCCACGAATGCCGATGACAGTTGAGCTGTACGTGAGCCTTTTGGCATTGATTTCTCTCTGACTTCACCACCGATCGTACTCAGGATGAAATGCGACTGGGTCTTTTCGTTGACTCCGTATGGCCAAGAGTGGAGGGATCGGCGTCGAGCGTTCTCAAAATACTTTCAGCCTTCGAAGGCGGAACTATACCAGCCACATCAAGTTAGATTTGTACACGAAATGCTATCCGCCTTGTTGGAGACTCCCAAAGAATTCTTATCTCATATACGCCAGTGAGTAACTTGCCTATCTAGACATATCATTGATTAACGGTACAAAATAGGGCAGTATCAGGATCCGCGTTGGCTATTGCATATGGAATACCTATCCAATCTAAAAATGACCCGTACATCAGGCTCGCTCAGGAGTCGGTAAAGAGCATTACAGACTCGGCTACCCCGGGCCACTTTCTGGTGAACGTGATACCAAGCCTGAAATATGTTCCAGAGTTTATTCCAGGAGGTGGATTTAAGACCGAAGCCAGACGTTTCAAGCAAAGTATAGAGAAATTGTTGAACGAACCATTCCAAGCTCTCTTACAAGCAATGGTGATCTTGATTTTAGTATGCTGCCTATGTCATGAAAACGCTTATTTTGCCCGTGCAGGATACTGCTACCGCTAGCCCATCGTTTGCATCGTCTGCACTTGAGGATCTCGTGGGATGCAATGAGGACGAGGCAGCCCGGCGGAAGAAAATTATTATGGATGTAGCCGCAACGTCATTTGCTGGTTAATAATCTCAATCCTAATTTTATAGTGATTCTCATAACTAATCGACTACTTCCATACTACATAGGGGCGGCGGATACTACCCTTGCAGCAGTAACATCCTTTGTAGCAGCGATGCTGCTATTTCCCGATGCTCAACGAAGTGCACAGGATGAACTTGATCGTGTTCTGTCGGGATGATTGCCTGACTGGAGCGATGAGCAAAAGCTGCCATATACATCAGCTGTAGTAAAAGAAGTTCTCCGGTAGGATTTTGCTTTCTCCTTGGGTGTACTTCCGTTTACCCACGACACGACGTTGTGCAATCTAAAGCTGGGCAGTTATTGGACCTATCGGTACGTTGCTTGTCTTCGATATATTTATCATTATTTCTCACATACCTCCAGCTTTACCTCACACGGCTTCGGAAGACGATATATACAAAGGTTATTATATTCCAAAGGGAGCGACCATTATACCCAACTCTTGGTACGTTAGCACGAGTTAATGTGCGCATCGTTGTTCAAAGTTACTGTTACTAGGGCAATGCTACGAGATGAAAGTCGTTACGGATCAGATGCATCGACATTCAGACCGGAACGTTTTATTAAAAATGGTCGTTTGGATCCAGATATACAAGATCCTGCCACGTTTGTATTCGGGTACGGACGAAGGTATGCCAATTTTTCAATGAGGAAGCGGTATAGCTCAATAAAAAAAAATGTCACCTAGATCTTGCCCGGGTAGTCATGTAGCTCTTTCCCTTCTCTTCCTTGTAGCTGCCTCTACGCTAGTGGTGTTTGATATATCCGAGGATATTGATAATGAGGGTAGGCCCATCCAAACCAACCTTGAATGGCATTCTGGGATAATTAGGTTCGATCTTATTTTCGAGACCGCTTTCCAGCATACACTTATAATACACCAACAGCGAGCCAAAACCCTTCAAATGCACTATCAAACCGCGATCAAAAAAGGCGGAAAATATTATTCGAAGGCCACAGGATGGGGAGTTACCATAAGATGGTGGTTTTGAGACAAAATGTTTTTGAAAGGGAATCAAGGAGGGGCATTTACGCGCTGGACAACCTAGCTCAACGACTTCCCGATAGTTAACGATTCTCGCAATCGACGTTTTATTTGCGATATCTGCAGTACGAGCAAGGTAGGGTTTGACGAGAAGCCAAATATACAAAGTTTTCGAAAGCGAATGGGCAGGATGTGGAGAACTCGGAGATACACATATTATGGAAAATAATCAGGAGCCAGTTGCAGTCAATATCTTCGAAATACATCAACTAGCGTGATAGTCTACGATTTCACCTTGGACTAACAGTTGCCCAGACCCAACGATGACTTCCCTCCATTCTTGACAGACATGCGACAATAAGAATATGATTTTAACACTTCCATCACGATTCGGTCTCTATATCAGGATCACGACCGTTTGAGCGCTGAGTACTGAGCGGAGAATAGTTGAAGTATTTTTCGTTGGTTGGTTCATAGCTAGCAAGACTCAAGTTCTGGTTGCGCGAATTATTTTCAATAGCCAATCACGGAATCAAACGGACATCAATCAGATATACATAAAGCCTTGTGGCAGTACAATCTGCTTGATCCAGTAATGGAGATTAGATTAAATCATAATCTATATGCCAGCACGACGGCCTAGCCGAATATATCCATCCTTGACCGTTACCGCCATCGTGCGAGGAAGCTCGACGCGTTCCCAAGACCAGCTACCCTAGTCCGACGCAGGTTCGACTGCGCCAACAGGATGAACAGCTCGAGGCAACGTTCTGACGTCGGCTGTCTTCACAATACTTCCATCCTTCCGCCACTGATGTTTGTCAATCGACCCGGACAGAATTCGTCCATAGAATGTTTGCAGGCGTGTTGATGTTATCAGGGCAACAAATTTTTAATGCTGACCTTGACATGGGAGTCTATTATTTGCGACCGCAGTTGCCGAGCTACGATACGCATAAATAGAGCGTTCTTCAGGAGTTTTAAGATAAGCACACAGTCATTATGTTCCACTTGACTCCAGGCGACGTAGGGGTGCTTCTACTGGCTGCAGCACTGTGTGTCCTCATTGATAGCAGCAAGCGGCGTTGTCGTCCACCATATCCTCCAGGTCCAAAGGGCATCCCTGTCCTGGGAAATCTCTTTGATTTCCCAAAAAAAGACGAGTGGGTTACATACGACAGGTGGTCAAAGGAATTTGGTGCGCACCGATTCTTTCAATTTTTAGTATGATTTGGTTAAGAAATGCGCTATAGGATCGGATATAATATATGCTCATGCTGCTGGTAATGATGTGATAGTCCTTAATTCAGAAGAGGCTATCGATGATCTTCTCGAGAAGCGATCATCTGTTTACTCCAGCCGGTACGATGTTCCCTATTGATTGGATACCAGATACCCATGATTCTTTTCTACTAGTCCACGACTTCCTATGACAATTGAGCTGTGCGTGTGTCCTTTGTTTCTAATTTGTTTCTGGTTGCATAGCGAACCCTACGCAGGATGAACTGTGACTGGGCGTTTTCGTTGGTTCCGTATGGCCGTCAGTGGAGGGATCGGCGTCGAGTGTTCTCAAAATATTTTCAGCCCTCAAAAGCGGAATTATACCGGCCACATCAAGTTAGATTTGTACGCGAAATGCTGTCCGCCTTGTTGGAGACTCCCGAGGATTTCTTATCTCATATACGCCAGTGGGTGTACTAACTCGCTTATCTAGACACATCATTGATTAACGGTACACAATAGAGCAGTATCAGGATCTGCGCTGACCATGGCATACGGAATACCTATCCAGCATAAAAATGACCCTTATATTATTCTCGCTCAGCAGTCGGTGAAGAACATGTCGGATTCCACAACACTAGGCCACTTTCTTGTTAATCTAATACCAAGCCTAAAATATCTACCGGAGTTTATGCCCGGGGGTGGGTTCAAGACCCAAGCCCGAAGCTTCAAACAAAGTGCAGAGAAATTATTAAACGCACCATTCCAAGCGCTCTTGCAGGCAATGGTAAGCCTGATTACATCCTGTCAATCATTATTAAAACCTCAGTATCCCCTTACGAAGGATGCTGGTACCGCCGCTCCATCTTTTGCATCGTCTGCACTTGAGGATCTAGCGGGATGTGGTCAGGAACAAGCATCTAGGCAGAGGAAAATCATCATGGATGTGGCTGCAACGACGTTCGCCGGTCAGTATTCGATCATTTGAATTTATTGGGACCCAATTCTCTAACTTTTATATTTCAATAGGTGCGGCAGATACCACGCTTGCCGCTGTTACATCATTCATGGCAGCAATGCTTATATCTCCTCGTACCCAGCGAATGGCGCACGACGAATTGGATCGGGTTCTGTCCGGACGCTTGCCTGATTTCAATGACGAGCACAAACTTCCGTATATATCAGCCATAGTCAGGGAGGTTCTGCGGTAAGGGCTTTTTTTCTCCTCAGGGGTGTACTCTATCCCTCACGTACCAATCTTTAGCTGGGGCGTAATTACTCCTATTGGTACGTGGCTTGTCCTCTTTTGGTCATCATAGAGTATTCTTATTCCGGAATAGCTATACCCCATCGGGTAACTGAAGACGACATATACAAAGGTTACTACATTGCAAAAGGTGCAACTATCATACCCAACTCCTGGTATGTCATTTGCTGTGCGCGCTGTGACTTTTCCATTGAACCTTGCTGGTATTAGGGCAATACTACGAGACGAAAGACGCTATGGGCCAGACACGTCGACGTTCAAACCAGAGCGCTTCCTTAAAGACGGGCAATT
>Ga0247779_1000720_pt1 | contig 18329 bp, 33 predicted proteins | sample UWRJL221509R5_FD_179925 | JGI IMG/M metagenome (GOLD analysis project Ga0247779, IMG submission 179925) | Plant litter microbial communities from Arlington Agricultural Research Station in Wisconsin, United States - UWRJ-L221-509R-5 | ecosystem: Environmental > Terrestrial > Plant litter >... | reverse complement strand
GGAAATATACCATGTATTTAAACGTCAATGAATTTTACTATGGTATTGAACGAACGACAAGATACATATTATAGGACATGTTATTACAGTGAGTAGATGTAGACGTTATTATAAATGTATAGTCCGTATAGTACTGTCTATGAGTATTAAATAGTCTGTTCGATTGTAAGATTGAAAGAATGTCCAAATTTTGGCCGACTCGTGAGCGGAAGTATTTCATATGTCGTTATTGAAATCGACCTCTTGTCTGCGGGCAGAACCCCGGAATCGAGAGTTGCGTTGTACTCGATAGTTGTATATCATGACGACTTCTTCAAAGAACGAATCCGACCAATCTTGACAGGTCGAGTACGCAGTCGAACGTAATCGAATCTTGTCCCCTTCTTCGGTTTCAAGGGCGACAGATTCGCCGTTCCTATTTTTCTGCCTTTCATTGGAGAACCAGTTCTTTACTTGCTTGTAGGCGCTACGCAAGTTGGGAACAGCGTAAGCCACATGGAACATGGGGGTATGTTTGAACACTAACCGATGAATGATTATTGCTATCAAGACCATCCATGATTCACTTGGATACATGGTGATTTCGTCGTAAACCATTCGAAGCACAAGTAATTGTCGTTCGTTGACGGGTGAGTTGTCAAGAGATTTTATTTTACATGCTTTCTCAAGCAACTCCTTCCGTCTCTTCTTCATTTGTGCTTTGCCTTTAAGGACTGATTCCGTGGTTTTGCGTGTATGTCTCCCAGATTTATGGCGAATAAATGGAACGAAGCTGGAATCTGATGGAGATGGATGATTGGAAGATGTCGTATGTTTCAGGATTCTGAGTGCTCTAGCTGATTTGACTTTGGCAGGCTGGTAAGGAACGTGGAGACTGGCCACATGCTGACTTAGGAATGACACAGCGTTGGAGGAAGAAGCCTGTGACGAAGATGATGGTGATGAGCTAGCAGACCCTGATGGTTCCGAGGAAGATGAGTGATGGGCAGTGTTTTCTGAAATGACGCAGGCGAGAAAGTGGAGAGGGCCAAGATGAATGGAAGTCATAATAAATCGTGAATAAAATGTAAGGAATGAGAAGGAAAAGGGCGACTAGCGCATAGAAAAGAAAGAACGGAACAGAAACGGGCGTAAGAAGAGAGAGGGAAGAACTGGATTCTCCTCCCCCCTTAAATATATAAGTAGGAAACAAAGATATGTCAAGCGTGGGCTGCACATCATCCTATGTGTCTATTATTGTCCATGCGGACCTTGCCGGTATTGTTTCTTGTCCCGATATAGAACAAGCCCAGGTAAACACCGTCGCTAGTCTTGACAACCACTGCTCCCTTGTTAATTATCTTGTCCTTTTCATTAAATGGCCGACCACCGTCAGAGGATAATAGCCTCAGTTTTTTCCAGACGTAATGCTTCTGGTAATCTAGAGGAAACCTACGTATCACATATCAAAATCTGGGAAGATTCTGGCCCAGAAGGACGCAAACCCCGCTACATCCTTTTGTCTCGTATGTCGCATATATCTCCTCTGAAGAGGGAGCCCATGCAATAAATTTCTTGATAGAGGCCAATAGTGGTTCTGGTTTCCTTCACAAATCTAAGCTGAATTCAAATGGCACATTCTCTGTTGGTAAGACCTGGAGGTTGGCAGAACTGCGTAGTATCCAAGTTCCCAATGTGAGTCTTTCAATTTCCGAGGTAACAACGATTTACATATTGAGCTGATTTGTCTTTAGCCTACTTCATTTAACATAACTTTGACTCGGACGTACCGATGGCAAACTGAGAATCCAGAAGACCAACAGAATTTCCTCCAAGCTTTGATTCGTCTCTTTCGTACAGTTACAAACGATCAAGTTCCCTTGCAGTTAGAAGGAATAACAGGTGAACCACCTCGATTTATCTGAATTTTGTCATTAAAGAGGCATTGTAGCGGGTGCCCAAGCTGTAACAAGAGACATTGAGAACAATGAGCGTGTTCCGTCTCCTTCCTTGGCTCAACGCACTCAAGCTTCGCGGGCTATGAATGGAAATACCAGTGAAAACACCAGAAGCTCGTCTCCAGTGTCAACCTCTCGAAATCGAAATGTGCCGCGGCCAGCCTCTCCCGCAAACTCCCAGCGCGAACGTGAACGCAGACCTCCCTCAATAGTTGTTCCAGCTCCCTCCGTCTCTATACCTTCGCACCGTGCACGCGTGCCATCTACAACATCAGTCTCCAACCAAGCAGCTCTCAATAACCCCGATTCCGCATCCTCACGGTTAGTAGTGTTTCTACTTTTATTATGACCTACACCTTGACCAACAGCACGTCAGTGGCATGCAAGTACCTGTTATGCGCCCAAGCAATGACAACCGAGCTAAAACATCTTCGCCTACACCTTCTGCCCGAGCGCGCAACCTACCCCCTAGAACAGAAAACGTCTCTAATGGCTCAGATCCTAATGTTTTGCGGAGAGACCAAAATGCTCGTATCTCGTATTTTGACCCTGCAAATCAAGCCATGCTCGACCGCTTGATCGTTGGTGTCGATACACAAATAGAGGGCGAAGGTGAAGAAGAAAACGCTCAAGCAACTTTAGCAAATGTCGAAGAAATGATTGAAGGATACGAATGGGCAAGCGACGATGTGATGGGAAGGAAAATGACGAAGGGGGCGGTAGACATGATTGAAGCGAGATTGCTTGATGAACTAATGGCACTTGAAAAGGTAAGATAGTCAATAACGTCTGTTTGCACGTCCTCTAATTGTTCTGGAAAATAGGCCAATATTCATTCGTTTTTAGAATCTGATGACCGTGTAGCAGTGGTCATGAAATATATGGATGATGCTATTGCGGAGCTCGACAACATGGACGGTCTGATTTCAACATACAAGATTCACTTGAATGTAAGGCATGATTTATTTTGATTGACCACTAGCTAATAATGACTGCAGGCGGTTTCCGATGATATTCTGTACATTCAATCCCAGAACCGGGGCCTACAAGTACAAACGCAGAACCAGAGGGCCCTTTTGGCGGAGTTACAAACATTGCTGGCAAGTCAAGTCGATCAGAGTATTTGTGTATGAGACTAATGTAAAACCCTCAGCGCACTGTGCACGTTGATCAAGAAGCATTGATGACTCTTACGCAGGAGTCTCTTGAAAAATCACAGAGTATAACTCGCCTAGAAGAAGCAGCTGTACAACTGTACAAGGCACTGCAAGCAGGGAGAGATACAGGTGCGTATATAGCGTACATTATGCAACATCCAGACTCCGAGTCGTTGATCCATTCTTGTATAATCAGATATGGCGGCAACAATGGAAAGGCTACAGGAATACAGGGCTTACAATACTCAATTTTGTAAACGTCTTTTCGACTTTCTATCGATTATGTTTATTGCCCGAGTAAGTGCATCGTGGTTAGCAGATGTATATGTGCTAAATTGCTCCTACATCTAGTCTAAGATGCTTCTCGGGGACACTTCTGGCTTGAATAAACCTGGCAATTTACGACCAACAGTCATACCTCATCGAGACCTTGAAACCTATCTGGGAAGATACTCTGGTTTGATGATTTACCTGAGGGAAATGGATGAGAATGTGTATAGCAAACTCTGCGCAGTATGTAATCTTCGTGTTAACGCATCCTCTTTTGGCGCAACTTTATCGTGATATAACAGGCATACTTTTCGTCTGCCAGTGAACTTCATTCCACTCAGGTAAAAGCCCTTCTTTCTGCCCATCTTGACTTCGTGAAGAAAGCCCCGGACGATGAACAGGATCAAGGAAAGTTTTGACCCTTGATTATCAATTTCTTGTTCTAATCCAATGTTTAGGATTTGGCACTGTACCCGCACCTGGATCGAGGGGTGTTGCAGCGGCTGGTATGCGCCGAGCTGGAACAATTTTACGTTCCCCCATCGAAAGTAGACAGCGTGACAGAGATAAACACTCTGATGGTGATCTGCGGGCCTCAGAGGTATCTACCGACAAACCATTACAATCACGGTCATCATACTGATGTGTACTCTTAACAGGCTTTCGGTCTTTTCTTGGAGCAGGTCGCAAAGTTGGTATATGACGAGGACGACTTCATTGCCGACTTCTTGCAGATTAGTGATTCAGGGTTCACCTTCGCAGACTACATGGGCCTAGATAACTATTTCCGCAGACAAGCAGCTCGTTCAGCATCACTTACGCCAAACACACTCAAGCTCATTCGGGGCGCCTTGGAGTTTATTTTTGGATTCCTTCCCGCAGAGTTGAAGTCGTGGCTTGACGCAGCTCTTCTGAAAGACAATATGTGGGTGCTTGTCGCCGCAGGCAATAAATTCGCATTGATGTGCTTGTTTACTTTACCAAGGGAAATTGTTGGGATCCTTGCCTTCCTTGAACGTTTCATGGTGGAGGCTGAAGAGAAAGGCAATCCTTTCGTGATGAACCTTCTAGAGAAACAACATTCGAGGTTGAAAATAGTTTTTGATCGTCATGTGGTTGGTACAATTTCCCCCTCTCCAAGAGATACTGTTCATCGTATATGTTCCTAGAGCGAGCAGTTGAAAGGCATTGAAAAAACAAAGCTTTCCAGCAAGAAACGTAAAGGCGTAGCCCACTTTGTGAAGCACTTTGCTGTCTATGCAGGAAGGATAGAAAACCAGCTCGTTGGCGCAAGTACCCTTGAAATTCGAACGAACGTCGACTCGGCCTACGAAAAGATCGTTCAGTCGATGTTTGATTCTCTCAAGCAAATTGCCAAGTTAGAGGGTGAAGGAGAAGATAAAGGGCAACTGAATTACCATGTTATACTTATTGGTAAGTCGGCTCAATCATGATGTTTTCCTGTCTAATATTATCATCAGAAAATATGCAGTACTTTGTCATGGAGATATCACAACTTGACGTCCCTTCACTTAATACCTTTACTCGCAGAGCTGAGGCCATATACGATGAAAATCTGGCCGCTTACATCAAAATAGTTTTTAGACGACCTTTTGGCAAGATCATTGTCAGGCATTATCATTCTCAGTGATTTCGACCCCACATTGACATTTTGCTTTCAGGATTTCTTCGATTCCATCGAAAGATTTGCCAAGGAGTCAAGTACGAGCGAAATAACATCAAATAGCAATTTTAACAAGAGTGCATTGCGGAAGGTCCTAAAAGATTACAACTCAAAAGACATCAAGAAATATGTCGATATTTTGTCGCGGAGAGTAGAAAAACATTTTACCGATGCGGATAAATTGACGACAGAGGAAAGTAATGGCGCAGTCTCCAGTAAGGTACTGGGTAATGTATGGAGTGCTTGTGAAGCCGAATTCGTGAAATTAACAGAACTATGGGGACAAAGGATATCACAATGGTACAGCGAGAGTGGTGTTGTTCTGGAGTATACCGTAGCAGATGCAGAAGCAGCTTTTAGAAAACAGAAATTTTTTGCATGATAAATAGACAATATGTATAATAATAAGAATTATAGAGCAACATTACTCGTAATAATGCTGTGGGGTTGGGAAAGAAGGGATATTCTGGGTGGATCCATTTTCCGAAGCTAAGGATGTGTGCGAACCCCGCGCGCCGGCGTTATTTCCCAGAGGCTGTGAAGTTTCGGTGGTTGCTGCTGCTGGCCGGAAGACATCTAACGCAGAGCGTATAAATTCGGGCGAAAGAAGTTGGGACCATTGTGAACCGGGCTGGGTAGAAAATTGACCTTGAGACTGATTTCTGGTAGACAAGTTCCACAACACATTCCACAGAGCCGTGAGCCTTTCCTGAACAAAAGCAAGAACGTTGCTTTGAATGGCAACTATGCCAGCGTCAAAATTCGCCTCGTTCCTGATGAAAATCGGATGCAAATAAGTATTGTAAATGTATGTTGAGCCCTAAGATGGTGCCTGGATAAGAATTAATCATGATTAGATATGATTCAAACACACCTGAGTTTGAGGTAAGGACAAGAAAAGCAAAAAGAGTGTTTTCAATTCCCAGTAAAAGGGCAACCTAAAGGCAGATAGGTCAGATGTTGTCGCAATTTCCCCAAAAACGGATAACCAAGCTGATGGCCGCACCAGCTGATCAACCATTCTGCGAGATATTCGAAAGCTACGAATATGCCAATGACCGCCCAGTAAGTGGACAATTTCTGCAGATCCGACTCGGATAGAGGATGGCGAGATAAAGCTTTGAAAGTAGCGAACGAAGGTAGAATAAAAGCGAACCAAGCGCTGCAGAAAGGTCAGTCAAAGAGATACGACAAGAAGCAGCACGAGGCATACCTTAGGATTCGAGAAAGAATAAACATAATCATGGTGGACGGAAGGGAGGGAAATAGAACTGAACGGGCGGCGTGCTGTGCTATTCCAGAACAAGTTTGATTGTTTGTATTTGGAGGAATTGGTAAGTGATCAACCCTGTCCCCGTGGCTGGATAGCCCACCCCATCCTTTCCCCGCAGCCATCTCTACAGTGTTCATTCACTCCCGGAAGCTTGATGGACCCCTCCTCTTCCTCCAATCCCGCTATTAAGAAGCAGGATGATGACGATAAAATCGAGAAGCGCGACATCAAGCCTGTTCCCAAGACCTTGAACAGGGTACCCCGTGAGTTGCACACTTTTTTCCTAAATCCGATGTTCATCGCCGTATTAATATTTTTCGGACAGGTGCTTGTGTCAGAAAATTTTACTTTTTCAAAAATTATAACACTGACTTAGCAACTAATAACAGAATGCCTGCAGAAAGCAGAAAATGCGATGTGAAGGGGCCGATAACCCTCCCTGTAAACGTTGCCGAAATACTGGGCTCGAATGTTTATTCGAGAAACCTTCGCGTGAAGCAACCCTCACAGGTGAAGCTGGTCTTGAGTTCGTATCTTCTTTTGGTATATTTCTTTTGTTTCATTAACAACTCCACCTTTAGACGCATACGCAGCCTAGAGGCCCATGTAGCCGACATTCGTCAAACTCAGACCACCATTTCGAATACCTTAGCAGAATTAGTACAGCAGCTGCGTCAAGGTGGACATAATATCCGCTCACCGTCGGTCTATCCTCCCTCTTCGTTCCAGCAATCACCCAGCGTCAATTCTCCTTCTGTTTCAACGCCAACTGTTAGTCACCAGCATGTATCTCCTCCTGCCATCCCAGGCTCGCTCACGTCGTCGACTCATGGATCCAGTGGAAGCGTACCTCAATCTCGTGCCCAGAGACTGGCTTATCAGTCTTCGTCAGTGGGTCAAACAAGCCAGGCCATAGCTCACGAGGACGTCCATTCACCAATGTATGGAAACTTTTCGTCCGCAGGGCATAGTTACGATTCCCACAATCAATCCTCTCAAGGTCACTTTTTACCTCCTTTCTCGACCTTCCAAAGTCACCATTCCATGGGACCCCCTGGTGCGCAACAAGCCGACGCTTCGCCAACTCGTTTTCAGGAGGCAAGTCATCAAAGGCAATCTAATAAGATCTCTGGTTCCAAAAGGCAAGCACCATCGTCATCTAATGTCACAAGCGCCGATTCCTCTGATTTGGAGGACGATGAAGGAGGTGAATTGCCCATCTCTGGGCTTGTCGCGCCTTGGGAAGTTCTGAGAGGTTTGGCTGATGTTGCTATCGAAAGAGCTGCAAAAGTAAGGAAGTTCAGATCCTTGTCTTAGTAGTATTGGACTTATTCTTATGTCACAGGAAAATGGAGATAGCAGTGAGCCACATAGCAGGACGCGAACACCATCCCCCGAAAGACAATCTAGACCATCTAAAAGAAGGAAAATCCGCCATAAATTGCCACCTGTTTTAACCTTCCCAGATGGTGATCTATTACAATTATTAAGTTGTGCGGAACTGCTAACCAATTAACACGATTTGTAGTTGTAACGAAAGGCATTGTCACAGAAGCGGAGGCTCGCGAACTTTTCAAAATGTCCGCCAATTTTTTTTCCACGTTTTCCCGGAAAGCTGATATATCATCTTGCAGATTCTACGACGGCTGCTCGACTTTTTTGTAGGTTCACATTCATCTGCACTTTCAGTTTCAGTAATTATTTTGGCAGGCCTGTCTTCGATATCAATACGGATACATATGATGCTTTGCATGAAAGGTCACCGTTCGCCGTAGACACTATTTGTATGGTGGCTGCTCGCGTGCGAGACGGGGGAGGTATTCATTGTCCTATTTTCTACCACGTAGCTTTTCAACTAAATACATTTTTCAAGGGAAACCATCCGAAATATATCTTCGGTGCTTAGAAGAGGTTCAAGCGATTTCTTCAGCAACGTTATTCGCGCCTGTCGTCAGAACTGAAGCAGTCCAGTCGATGAGTATGTTTTTGACTGATTTGTAAATATATGGTTGTGTCTTATAAATCTCATCCAGTTCTGGTGTCTGGCTGGTCGGATAATGGATGGTTGAGTGGTGGGCATGCCGTGCGCATGGCGATGGAGTTGTGTAAGTCATTGTACAACATGTCACAAGATATCAATCCTTCTGATACTCGTAAATATCTATAAGCGTTGCACAAAGCATGGCCGACGTTACGAGAACGTATACGTGCCCGCCGAGAAGACGTAAACGAAGATCGACCTTTAGTTATAGCGTCAAGGACCTGGTTTTGTTTGTATCTATTTGAACATCAGTGAGTTCTAAGTAAACAAATTATTGACCTCGGTTTTCAATGTCACTAGGCTGTCCTACGGTACAGGTCGTCCTGCTGTCTTGAAAGACGATGACAGCATTCATGATTGCCGCTTCCTCCTGAACCATCCGTTGGCAATTGAGGATGATATGCGTCTAGTTTCCACTGTAGAGTTGATTGCCGTTCGAGAAGAAGTACACAACAAAATCGATTTCAACCGCCCGATAACGGCAACTGAGTTTGAGATGTTGCATAGTGCGAAAGCCCGTTTCACGAGTTGGTATAAGGAATGGGACCAAGTCTTTTCGAGAAAGTACGAAGATGCTGGTATGTCCCTTCTAACTTCGTACATCTTCATCTTCAATGACGTGTGAAAGCTTTCTATCGACAAAGTTTGCAAATACAGCAAGTTCATGCAGAACTATTCCATAATGCAACTGCCTTGAGAAACATTATTGGGCCTGAAGACGTACAGAACATGCCAGCTGCTCAAAAGGCATTGGCATTACGTTCTATCCAAATTGCTAGGCAAGGCCTTGATATCACAGTTAATTCTCCTGCATATAGGAAAGGAATGACTTATGGTACTGTTCCTCTTTCAATCTGACAACATATACTTATCGCTTTCAGCTGTCCATTATACCCACGCAACTGCGACGTTCACCGCCTCTTTTTTGTTGCGCCTCGCTCGTCTATTGTGCGTTTTGATTCTAATACTACACAGTGGCATGTAGCTAATCAATAATGTAGTCCTAATGACTGCGATATCATTGAAATTAGAAGTCAAGTCGAGTGCCTAGCAAGTCTCATGGCAGAGAGTAAGCTGCTTGCTATAAATTTACAGCCTCTCGGATTCTAATTTATTAGCAGTTCCTGGTAAACGTTACGCTCTGACGTTGCAGCTCATGTTAAAGCGCTCGAAGAGACGGAAAGGATCGTCGTCACGGTCTCCACAAGTACCTCGTGATCCCCAACGGTCCTTGGCCATACCTGGTGATGCACAACCCCATTCGATACCGTTGCCCCCACCTCTTCATTCCAATTCTCAGCCATATACACCAGCTTATGAGATGGGATCTGTATACCAAATCCAGGAAAACCAAGCACACAATCCTCAAATGCAGGCATCTACAATGGCTCAATATTATCCGCAAGGTGGTTTCAACGATGCCGAGCATATTTGGCGAGGTCTCGAACAAACGTCTGTCGAGCAACTTCCAGTGTGGATTTCTGATCAAAGTTTGGGGGGTCAAACCTTCTCTCAGCATGGCATGGAAGCTTTCATAATTCCTACCGAGTACCTACCACCTACCACTCAGATTTGGTAAAGGCATTCATTGTTCCTTTACTCAAGCTCCATATACCGTCTCAGTTTGTTACTACTTATGTTCTTTCTCTGTAAATTCTTCATGTGTATGTGTATTGTAGAGCGATTGCTAGTTTGCTCGGTTCGCAACTATATCATCTTCCATTACAACTTCAAGCTTGTGATGCACCTGTACTACAGTTATCCACGAGATTCGTTTTATAGTCATTCAATGCCGCCGATGGTCGTGCACACTATTTTCAAATTTGGCGTTTGTATGTCTGTTTGTCTGTTTGCTTTCTCTTGTATATTTACTTGTTTTCAAAAGAGAATGATTACGTTAAAGCGGATTCTTCCGGCGTAATGGCACGAGTACTTCAATTGAATCTTGGCTCGACATCTATTTTCCAATTGTACCCATTATGGTGTCTCCAAATGGTGTTAAAAGTAAGGAAGGTACGTTCTATTGTTTTTTATATATCTCTGGAAAAATACCCCGAATGAATGACATTTTGTTGGGTAGACGACAAGGACTCGCAAATACCTTGCCCAATTTTAAATCCATGTCAACCTACTATCGTCAAGTCTGGAAACAGGCCATCAAAGACACTGAGCTCGTTTTCTGTGTCATCCTTTATAAGACCAAAAAGGCGGGCATCTGCAATCACTAAGAATGTAGAAGGTTCGTTACATGGAAGTCCACTCCATATGGCTCATGGGCTGATTTTACGGACCTCCTTGAAGATATGTCTACCAGGAGAAAGTTTATTTTAAAACTCGCCAAGGCTTTGTTAACTTTCGGTGCACCCTCGCATCGCATCGAGTCTCAACTCCTTGCTGCATCTAATATACTAGACGCTAAAGCAGGTGAGTGCGACCTCGTATTCTGTTAATAGTATACTCTATAACTCACCACGTAGAGTTTGTTCATCTACCCAACATAATCATCGCGTCTTTTCGCAATGATGACACGCAGTCAACCAGGACATATTTCATACGTTCTCGAGGACGAATCGCCTTAACTTCTCTACACAAAGTGCATGAAGTCTACCGCGATGTCTTGCATGATAATATTGGTGCAGAAGCTGGAACGGACGGCCTTCGACAAATATTGAGGTTACCTCCAATTTACTCCCTGAAATGGCGCTGCTTTTTTGCATTTATTTGTGCTTCAATAATCTGTGGTCTCTCCTTCGGTGGTTCAATTGTCGACATGTGGATCAGCGGCGCATGTGCGTGTGTCCTTCAGTATTTGGGACTGAATGCCGCCAACAAAAGCTCAATGTATGCCAATGTTTATGAGTGGGTATTTCGTTAATTCAGATATTTCAGCTATGACTAAACGGATATCAGGATTTCCGTGTCTATTGTGGTAGCTTTTGTTGCCCGAGGGTTGAGCAATATTCCAGGAGATGTTTTTTGTTATAGTGCAATTTCCTCGGCTGGTGTGGTGCTCATTCTCCCTGGATTTACAGTTTGTTCGAGTTCTATTGGATTATTCAACCGGTTGGTTTGATACTAATGTACGTATTCATCAAGTGATCAGCGCACTCGAACTTATGTCGAGGAACATATTTTGCGGATCAGTAAGAATCGTGTATGCAATCATCTACACGTTATTTCTTGTGAGTTTACGGGCCTCGACTCTTCGCATCTCATTCCAGAGTCACAGGGGTTCGGTTTAACGATTGGCTCGGACTTTTACTTGGTGATTGATCGGCGGGCACGACGCATATACTACCACAGCTCTGTGCCAACTAATTTGACCTACACTCACGGTCAATTTATCACTCAGAACGGTTCGAACCCTTTTACGCCTGTAAGCGGTGTACTTGGTTTGACTAATATCGTTGGAACTGTACCGGACCATACTATCAAAGGTGCGACAGTGGGCATACGACTGGACTGATGGTTGAACGTGCTTCTAGGTTGCATACGGGATCCAGCCTGGCCATGGTGGAGACAACCACTACCCTGGTGGTCTTTATTTTTCTTGGTTCCAATCTATTCTATCTGTTCCTCTCTGTCGAACCTCCAGTACTGGCGGAGTTTTCAACTTCCTCTTATGGTCCTCTTCTCCTGCTGTGCCTACGCAGCTAATCGTGCTGCTAGCTTAGTCTTACCTGGCCGAACAGACATTGTTTCTGCAGCTGGTGCCTTTGTTATAGGTTCCCTGGGCAATATTTACTCGCGAGTCGTCCGTGGGACTGCCTTCACTTCGATGGTAACGGGTGTCTTATTTCTCGTACCTGTACGCCCGCTTGTTCTACTTCTTGCCTCAATTCAAACCCTGTCCTCTTAGTCTGGAATTGCCCAAGGCGGGGGTGTTACTCAAACCTACCATAGCTCTGCCGAACAATATTCTAGTGGATTTTCTCTTGCACTTCGTATGATTACGGTCGCGGCTGGTGTTACTATTGGACTTTTTGTCAGTCAAGTCATAGGTCCGTTTTCTAGAAGACATGGATACAGCGTTAAGGCTAATGCCTCTGACAAGTCTACTTCTTTGGCACTCGCAAGAATGCTGCGCATTTTGCTTTCTAAACTGTACACGAAATCACGATTCATGGTCCGTTGGAAATACAACACTACAGGTTCTACGTGTCTTCACAGTATGTACAAGTATATATCAATGGGTTCTGTGGCTAGCGATTACTCAAACCAAATTATTCAAAGTGTAATTTAAAAAACTGCTACAGTAGTTCTAAACATAAATAATAAATCATGGCCCAAGGAGTTGGTTGAGCTCCTCCAAGCGACGCTGCATCAAGTCCGCCTTACTGAAGTTCTGGCCTAGGGTCATGTTGGCCAGCTCCGTTTTCTTCTTCTGTACTTCGAGAAGTTTGGCTTCAATCGAGTCTTCGATTATAAACTTAATCGTCGTCACGGGTCTGGTCTGACCAAGACGATGCTGCATAAAGTTGGCATGAGAGCAATAAAAACAGCTGTTGAAATTGACTTACAATACGGTCGACGGCTTGATTTTCGACCGCCGGGTTCCTATGCGATGTTTAGGAAGCATGCAAAATATTAGCAGAAAAACTTTACCAATAAGGATCCATAAGGTAAACACGCTGAGCGGCAGTAAGATTCAGACCGACACCACCAGCCTTTAAACTGACGAGAAGCACTTCACATCCAGGATCATGTTTCAATGCCTCCATAGCTCGCGTACGATCATCGCGTTTCATGGTGCCGTCCAACCTATCGTATTTAATCCCCGCAGCCTCAAGGGCATCTTCGATTCTTAAGATATACTAGGTGAGTAACCTAGCATGCATGTACGGTAAATTCCACATACTTGTCCAGCATCGATGTCCACTGAGAGCTATGCGGCATATCAGACCGGGGCTAGTCTAGAGAAAGCCACGATAGAAAACTCACAATACAACAGTCTTGGTAATCCCTTCTTCTGGGGCTGCTGCTCCAGTCTGGTCGATAAGTTGAATTTCTGGATCATGATTGCTAGAATACGCATTCATTCTCGAGAATTGTACGAGGTCGTTTAATAATGCTTTAATTTTTGTGGACGGATGGAAGTTTTCTAATGACACTCCTTTCTGTCTTTTTTCACGTTTCTGTACCCTCTTTTTCTGGGTTACATCTGTCTGAGCATCAGATTTGATTTCATATGCATCAGAGGGAGATAGAGCATATTGACAGACAGAACAGCTGCGTCGAATGTCAGGTTGTACATTCGGCCAACCTGGACATATTGAATTGCGATAGCATTCGATGCAGAAAAGATGTTGACAGCGCGTCAATACCGGTCGTGGAACGTTTGGACTGCTTGCACGGGTTGGTCCGCGTGAAGCACTGGCTTTGCCTCGGCGACCACGTTTGTTGGATGAGGTGTCGTTGTCCATTCCATCCGCTTGGTTTATTTCAGAAGACGTACAAAGTTCACCGCCACATTCCACACACTGTGTGGTAGCTGATTCGCGTAAGATGGCAAAAATGGCTGCTGCTCTTGATGCATTGAAACCATCTCTCGCAATCGCGGTGATGATATCTTCGTAAGACTGGGAACTTTCGGGATTATCACCGTCAGCAAATGGTTCCTTCCCTTGAACCAATTCGAAATGATCACAGATTTGTCGCAGACGAAGAATTTTCTGCAGAATCCCGACATAATTCTTCATGACCTCATTCTTCTTTGAAAGATCATTGAATTCAGCTTTGGATTCATTGAAGAATTTATCGTAAATCTCCTGTTCTTCAGAATCAAACTTGAGATATCTGAGTTCGTCGCGACGTGGAGGAAGAGACAATATTTTCTTCCCATCAGGAGTCTTGGTCTCCTTCGTGCGACGAAGTGTGATACACTGCATGATAGTTTGAAGGCGAGCAACGCCCAATGTCTGTCCAAACTTGACTGGACTGCCGATATATTCTGTCCAAACGTTCTTGTCGTCCAAAGGTTCAAGCCGTAAAAACTTGATGAGGGCAAAAACGTCGTCCAATTTATTCTGAACGGGTGTTCCAGTTAAACATAACCGACGGTCCGCCATCAAGTCGCAACAAGCTCGGCTGGCCACGGTAGCGGTTTCCTTGATGGAACTACAAAAAGTCAGGAATGACCTTGAAGAGAGTAGGCGTATGTATATGCTTACTGAGCTTCATCCAGTACGACGCGGAACCAGTGAATACTTTGTAAAGCACTGGGTACCTCGGCGGGATTATTCGCCTGACCGAGGATTGTCGACTTTTTCCTTTTTGTACCCGTTTTCTTCGGTTTCGGTAAACGGACAACCTGATTGCCATGTTCGTCGATATCAATGCCTCCTTGGCCTTCACTGCTTGCGTTATCCTCGTCTTCCTCCTCGGCAGCAAGAATACTACGGTTTTGCTTCGAGAATTCCGAGGCAAGCGTAGCGTATGTCGTAATGACGACATCAAAATCTGCTAGGAATGCAGGATCAGGGCGCCTTGCATTACCATGATAGATATACACCCGCAGCTGTCTCCCGTCTCTGAGGCGTTTAGGTTTCTCCTCCACGGCTTTCTCATCTAGTATGGGTGTCTGGAATGTGCTTGAAGTTGCAGGTACACAGGGATTGCCACTGCCACCAAGTACAGATACCTCTCCTTTCCAATGTTCCCGAAACTGGTCTTCCCAGTTAGACACAGTAGAAAGAGGACAGACGATCAACGTCGCGCGACTTTTCGCCTTTATTCGACATGATCTTGCGTATAACATGTCAAGTTTGTCTTGTAGTTTTTCAGCCGCCTTCGCTTTTCCTTTGCTGGCAGACGAAGTAGCATCAGAGACATCGGGCATACCCCAAACACTGCCAGCGAAATGTGCAGCACTAGGCGCGTTGTTACCAGACGCGGGCTTCGGGACACTTTCAAGTGGTGATGATGCAAATGCTAGAGAAGAGTCGAGGGTGGAAGCGATTAGGGAAACACAACTAATTGTTTTTCCCAGCCCCATCTGAAGAGGAATGTCAATTGCGATCTCTGCGGAGAAAGCGGAAATCCTACATCATCAGCCAGTATAGCACCTTTTGCCTCCTGGGGTGCATCGTAAACTTCCTTCCCAGTCACCAGATGAAGCCAAGTAGTACGGCCAGAAACAGGGTTGAATTTCTTTTGCCACAAAGAGGAAAAACCAGTCGCGTTCGTCTTCTCGCGTTCGCGCTCTAGTAGGAATGTAAGTGCTTTTTTCTGGTGCGGATAAAGTTTCGTTGCAACTTCCGGGGCTTGAAATGATAAAGTTGCTTGTAAAAAAAGTATTCAGAGATAGAGGTTAAAAATGTACTCACAGGGTTCGGTTTCTGCTAATTCTTCCCCATCCTTCAAGGTTTTAAAAAGCTCATCTACCTGGGATCTTTGCACTTCAACACTCTTTCCAGAAGAATTTGGAGTCGTCCATCGCGAATGATCCCTTTGATGAAGGATACCCAGGCTTGTTGACGCCATCATGGCGCGACGCCCATCTACAAGATGGTGATGTGGGTTGTAATAATGATAGTTCGTCAATCTTTGCATGTCATAAGGCGATGCGGGATTGTCAAGTAATAAATTGGATTGCTGAAGATAGTTGCCAACCACTGGAATGTTGCCTTTGGGTGTATAAACTAGCATTTGGAGAGGGAGGATGGGCAGCTAATGACACAAAAAGGCCAGGTCAACGGAGCCAAAAAAAAGTGGATGAATGACATGTTATACATTGCCTGTGCCCTTGCGAATCTTCGCATCTAGTCTGATTAATCCTTTTCCAAGCATGGGTCCTAAAAGATCTGCGACCTTTTGCTCTACCACTCCGAATATCTCTCCGGGAACATTTTCACCACTCGGACCTTTCGTAGAAGGTGTTCTGATGTGTATAGTTTCTTTGCTAGTCGCTTTATTCGGATTATGCTCGTATTGTAATCTGACATACGCCCACTCGGTCTCTCCGGGGTTTTGAGGCGAAAGGTATGCTACCGGATAGAGCACAAGAGCAGTGACGGTGAGTTGACCGATACAGACAGGTGTCTTCGGAGGAAGATCTGCAGGAAGAGGTGGTTGAGATGGTTGCCGGGGCATAGTGGGCGGAGGTGGGGAAGGCGAGCCTGTCAGGTCAATAACTTGACGGTGTTCTACAGCACTTGAGGCTTGAGGGTGCTGAGGAGGCGCAAATTGATTTGAAGAATTTCTATGGGATATACTGGGTGACGAATGGCTGCCACCGGCGAGAAAAGGAGGTGGTCCAGCGAAAGGGGGCCGATATGTGGATTGATTAGACGGAGGGACATAATTCGGAAATTGACTGAACGGAGAGGAAGAAAATTGAGAGGAGGATTGTGCGGGTGATGGACTGGGACGAATAATGGGGAAAGGGGACATAGAAGTGGTCATGGCGAAGGAAGAAGAGGAAGTAAATGGCGAGGGGGTGGTAAAGTCATGTCGGATATCTGTCCTCGGGCGCTTAGCTTGCCTTTGTGGTTGGTAGTGAACATTGTCGTCGTCGTCGTCGAGGGTGAGGTCGATGTGGTTTGAGTTTGAGATGTGTGGACGGGGAGAGACTGGGGAGGGGGCGGCCATGAACAACGGCGGCAGATTTCAAGCAGCAAAATATGAGCAACACACAGACTCATTAGTCAGCACATGACCATTTGATTTCAGATAAGCTATGTTTGTAATTCTACTCTTAATTAGGTCCATCCCATAGAGTAATACGCTTTCCGGGCTGCTTCCTCCTTCGCAATTTGTTTGTTGCTACCCGTTCCTTCCCCCTTGCAGATCCCGTTCACTGCATAACTCGTAAGCTTCGTCTTCCTTTCCCAATTTAATTCACTCACCAATACATTTCACAAACCATCGCCCCGCGTGCGACGGTCCACTGAACTCTGCAAGGTATTCCACCGTCACTCGGCGTTGTATGGCTGCTTGGTTAAATAACGGGAGGAAGGGCAACGTGGGTTGCGCCGGAGCAAGCGGATTCGGATAATTTGTGGTACCGCTCGGTAAGTGTGTAGGTATGTACTGAGGACGTCTAGGCGGTGACGCGGGGGGTTGGGATGCAAAGAAAATAGGAGGATTGGGCATGATAGGAGACATAGTCTCGCTCTTGGCTCGCTTGGGAGGTGGTACTACAACGCTCTGCTGAGTATCAGGAGCAGACATAGGGTCATGAAACAGGTTCTCAAATTCTTGTTCAAGCAGCCCGTTAATCCAATCGTTTACAGATTGGGGTCCAGAAGTCAAGTATACTCCACCAACATAAGCGTAGAAAATGAAATGTGTTTCCTGTATGCCATTAGCAGATGATCAGTAATTGACAGGTAAAACACACCTCTGATGACTTGAGTGAAGAAAACAGGTCTGGGTGGCAACGTAGTTTATACCTCAGTCCATAATGCGATACCCAGTCTTCGATCACGTTAGTAGAGAGCAAAAGTTCTCTGTATTTCTGGAATATTGATTAGCTGCGATCCCTGAGATATCGTTGAGGTACTTGCATGTATTTCCGATGCTTGCAGCAGCGGCCGCCTCTCAAATAATGCAAAAGTCACTGCAACGTCGAACGCAGTCTTTCCAAGATCCCCGAGTCTTTCGTTGTCGCCATAGTCAGCGGGAGAAACGTTGGGACGCCGCAAAGATTTATGTGTGAAAACCTGGAGCAGTAAATCACTATTTAGCCGTGGCAATACTGGCACACGAGATCCCTTGAAAATCCTCTTGTCATTTCCTATAGAGCGTGTGCGTTTCAGCGTTGTTGAGGGATTATGTGCAACAGGATGGTGTGCGCTAGGAATAATGGTGTTCATTTACAAGTCATTGCAGCTTAAAGAGAGTTCTCACTTTATATGTCCATGAGTCCATAAACGATCGAAGCTTATGTACAATAAGCATCAACAACTAACTACTTACAGGCAGGTGGCAATGCATAAAGCTCCAACCGACTCATCGCTGTTACGCT